>Ga0209751_10007312_pt1 | contig 10145 bp, 8 predicted proteins | sample RifCSP13_1_FD_184019 | JGI IMG/M metagenome (GOLD analysis project Ga0209751, IMG submission 184019) | Soil microbial communities from Rifle, Colorado - Rifle CSP2_sed 13_1 (SPAdes) (version 2) | ecosystem: Environmental > Terrestrial > Deep subsurface > Rock core/Sediment | place: Rifle...
CAGGATGCCGCGCGGCCGATGGTACTTGAAGCTGCGTCCGAGCACGCGGACGCCCGCCGCTGCGAGCGCGCTCGAGATTGTGTCGCCCTCGAACCCGGTATACGCGCGACCCTCGAAGGTGAAGCGGACGCTACGCGTGCGGTCGATCCATTCACCGGGGAGCGCAGGCAGGCGGCCGCTCACCGTGCGCCTCCGCTCCAGAGGTAGGTGCGCACGACCTCGTCCTTGATCGTGTCGCGCTCCGCGATGAACCAGACGCCGCTCGGCGTGTGATACCACCACTCGCGTTTCACCCCCGGCGCGCCGTTGCGGTCGAACACGTAGTGCGCCCACTCCGCGTCGGTCGCGGCCCCCGGGTCGGGCATCTCTCGCACTTCGCCCCAGTAGAAGAACTCGCTCACCGGACGCGGGCCGTTGACCGGGCAGATCATGATCTTCATGGCCGTCAGTGCCCCACGGACGCGGCGCCCTTCTCGCCGGTGAGGCGGTAGTTCTCGAACCGGGAGAGGTTGAAGCCCTCGATCAGCGGATGGTTCGCGTCGTTCGCCACCGTGTACGACATGGTCTTGCCGCACACCGGCGTCGCCTTGAAGCCCCAGGTGCCCCAGCCGGCGTCGAGATAGAAGCCCTCGACCGGCGTCTTGCCCATGATCGGCGCGAAGTCGGGCGTCATGTCGGCCATGCCGGCCCATTGGCGGTTGACGTTCACCCGCGAGAGGAACGGGAACAGGTCGAGCATGTGTGCCGCGAGGCCCTCGACGAAGTCGAACGTCGCGCGCGTCGAGTGCAGCTCGTAAGGGTCGAGCGAGGCGCCCATCACGAGCTCGCCGCGCGCCGATTGGCTGACGTACACGTGCAGGCTGCCCGAGACGATGATCGGATCGAGCCACGGCTTGATCGGCTCGCTCACCATCGCCTGCAGCGGGTGGATGTAGATCGGCGTCGAAATGCCGACCATCTCCGTGAGCCGCGGTGTGGAGCCCGCGACCGCACACAGCACCTTGTTGGTCGCGATTCGTCCGCGCGAGGTGCTGACGCCCGCGACCTTGCCGCCCTTCACTTCGATCCCCAGCACTTCGGTCTGCTGGTGGATTTCCACGCCCCGCTGGTCGGCGCCTCGCCCATAACCCCAGGCGACGGCGTCGTGCCGCGCGATGGCGCCGGGCTTGTGGAAGAGCGCGCCCAGGACCGGCGCGTGGCCGCCGCACGTGATGTCCATCATCGGAATCGCTTCATGCACGGCCTTGGCGTCCACGACCTCGCTTTCGACTCCAAGATGCTTGTTCACTTCGGCGCGCCAACGCATCGTTCGCAGTGCCGAGTCGGTGTGGGCGAGCGTGTAGTGCCCCCGCGTCGAGTAGAAGAGGTTGAGGTCGAACTCCTGCGCGAGGTCCTGCCAGAGCCTGACGCTCTCGTCGTAGAACGCGACGCCCTCAGGGGTGAGGTAGTTCGAGCGGATGATCGTCGTGTTGCGGCTGGTGTTGCCCCCGCCGATGTAGCCCTTCTCGAGGACACACACGTCGGTGATGCCGTGAGCGCGGGCCAGGTAATACGCCGCTGCCAGGCCGTGGCCTCCGGCACCGATGATGACCACGTCGTAGCCCGGCTTCAGCCGCTCCGGAGGCCGGAACATCCGCGGCTCCGGGTGAGTCCGGCTGAGGGCGAATCTGAGCAGTCCGAAGGGCACGTTGGGTCGAATTGTCGGGGATCTGTCGCCGGACACCCCGGGACAGCGTCGCGGGGATTATCGGCGGCAGTTGACAGCCTGTCAATAATTGGAGTAAACAAAGTTTCTCACGGAGAAAATGCACCCGAGGAAACTTCCTTGCCCCGCAAGAACTCGATGTCTCCCGGGCCCTGAGGGGCGCCGGGGTAACAGGAAAGCGTATGCGAAGACCCAGAACGAAGACCGCCGCAAAGCCGTCCGTCCGTGCCGAAACGCGGGAACCCCTGCCCGACCGGGGCTCGGCGCAGACGCTGGAGCGCCATGTCGGCAACGCCGTGCGCCGCGCACGGCTCGCGCACCGTCTCACGCTCGCCGAGGTCGCGAAGAAGGCCGGGATCAGCGGCGGCATGCTGAGCAAGATCGAGAACGGGCAGAGCTCGCCGAGCCTCGACACGCTCTCGGGCCTTTCCCGCGCGCTGGGCGTATCGCTCAGCGCGCTCTTCCAGGGCTTCCCCACGGCGGAAGGCGGCGCGCAGCTGGTGAAGAAAGGGCAGGGCATGGAGGTCGTGCGCCGGGGCACCAAGCGTGGGCACACCTACCACCTGCTCGCCGCGGATCGGGGTCCGAGGCGCCTGTTCGAGCCCTATCTCGTGACGCTGACGGACGAGAGCGAGGTGTTCCCGCGGTTCGAGCATCCCGGCGTCGAGTTCATCCACATCCTCGACGGGCGGATCGAGTATCGGCACGGCAAGCACACCTACCCGATGGGCCCTGGCGACTCGATCACGTTCCGGGGCGAAGTCCCCCACGGACCGGATCGGCTGCTGCGACTGCCGATCCGCATGCTGTCCATCATCATCTACGGCGCCAGCGGTACGGCGGAGTCCTAGCGGCGCCCGGCGTTCCACCTTAACGACGGAACGGGTAATACAACGCTCCAGAGCACCTGCTGCTACGGCTATCGACCAGCGTGTCGTGCGAGCCGGGTGGCGAGGTCAAGCAACAGCAACTCATTGCCACGGGCGGCGATCAGTGACAGTCCGAGGGGGCAGCCGTCGAGCATGGCAAGCGGTAGGTTGATCTGCGGCAGGCCCGCCAATCCCGCGATGCACAGGAGGCGGAACGCCTGGTAGCGGAACGCATCGATCTCGGCGGCGGTGGTGCTCCTCAGCGGCGCGATGCCCGGGGTCGTGGGCAGACACAGCACCGCGCGACCCGCAAGCACTTCCGCCATGCGGCGCGCGACGTCGTCGCGCTTGACGCGCGCGGCGTCGGCTTCGGCGCGCGTGACCCTCGCGGCGGCGTCGAACCGCTCCTTGATCCCCGGACCCAGGCGCGGCTGTACGCGCGTGACCCAGTCGCCATACGCCGACCAGACCTCCCAGGCCTGCAGAACGCGTAACGCCTCCATCCACTGCTCGAGCCCCTCGGCGCTCACCGTCACAGCTTGCGCGGGGCCGAGCAGCGATGCCACCGCATCTAGAGCGGGACGCAGCGCGGCAGTGACACGCTCGCCGGCGACGGCGAACGCGTCCGTAGCCACCAGCATTCGACCCGGCGCCGGGGTGGGACCCGCCTCCTCGAGCAGGAAACGCCCGAGCCGCTCGCACAGCGCGGAGTCACGCGTCAACCAACCCACGGTGCCGAAGCTCGGCGCATGGGGGACGATCCCGTCCATCGGGATCCTTCCGAGCGAGGGGCGCATGCCGAAGACGCCACAGAAGCTCGCCGGCGTTCGCACCGAGCCGCCGCTGTCGGTGCCGAGCGCGAAATCGCACAGCCCCGCGGCCACCGCGACCGCCGAGCCGCTCGAAGAGCCGCCCGGGATCCGCGCCGGCGCCTTCGGGTTCACCGGGGTGCCGTAGTGGTAGTTCTCGCCGTTGATGCTGTACGTGAGTTCGTCGGTGTGGGTCTTGCCGATGACACGGGCGCCGGCGTCCAGCAGTCGCCGAACCACCGTGGCGGTCTCGATGGCGGGATCGTGGGTGGCGAACCATTCCGGGCTGCCGAAGCCGGTCTTGTGGCCGGCGACATGGAACACGTCCTTGATGGCGAAGGTGAGCCCCGCGAGCGGGCCATCCGCAGCGCCCGCTAGATCGACGTGGGTGTGCTGACAGAACGCGTTATACGGGTCGTGGATATAGGCTTGGATCGGCATGGCTCGAGCCGCGAATCCGAGGGGGCGGCTACGGGCGATGGAGCTTCATCGGCTCGCGCGAGAAAGTCATGCGCCCGCGCTTGAAGCCGTAAAGCGGTGCGGCGAGCTCGGCCACGGCCTGCTCCGGAGAGTCGCAGTCGAGCACCACGAGATCGGCCGATTTGCCGACTTCCAGCCCGTAGTCCTTCAGCCGCATGAGGCGTGCCGAGCGTCGCGACACCATGTCGAAGCACTCGCGGACGTCGTGGCGCTTGCCGACCTGGCAGATATTGGCGTAGAGGTTCGCCATCCGGATCAGCGAGCAGTCGCCGAAGGGGGTGAAGGGGTTGAGCACGTTGTTGGTGGAGAGCGAGCAATTCACGCCGTGCTCGAGCATCTTGTGGATAGGCACCACCCCGCGCAGCACGCCGTGGTCCTGGTGCCGGCCCATGAGGTAGAGGTCGGTCGAGGGTAGCACGGTGACCGCGACGCCAGTGCTCGCCAGGCGCTTGACGATCGCGTCGAACTGGTCCATCGGGATCACTGACAGCTTGGTGACGTGGCCGACCGCGACGCGTCCGCCGTAGCCGAACCGGTCGGCAAGCTCGCACACGTAGTCGATGTCCATGTACTCGGCGGTGTTGCCGAAGTCGAGGTGCATGTCGATGTCGATGTCGAGTTCGCGCGCGATTTCGAACACCCGGTCGATCTGGCCGTGCGGGTTGGTGTCGGTGTATGGCGCTGCGCCGACCACCCTGCAGCCGCGCTTCAGCGCCTCGACCATCAACTCGTCCGTGCCGGGGTTGTTGAGCAACCCCTCCTGCGGGAAGACGCAGATCTCGAGATCGATCGCCCACTTGTATTCGTTCACGAGCGGCAGCACCCCCTCCAGGCCCCGCAACCCGATGCCCGGATCCACCTCGAGGTGCGTGCGCATGTAGCCGGTGCCATTCGAGATCGCCTTTTCCAGCGTCCGTTTGGCGCGGCTGTAGACGTCCTCGGCGGTGAATGCCTTCTTCTGCCTGGTGACCTCCTGGATCGCTTCCTCGAGGTCGCCCTTCTCGGACTTGCAGCGATCGAGGATGCAGGACTTGTCGAGGTGGATGTGCGTTTCGATGAAGCTGGGCGAAACGAGACGCCCTGCCAGGTCGATCTCGCGCCCGTCGCCCTGGAGCTTGGGCTGGATGGCGACGATCTTGCCTTTGTCGATCCCGAGATCGAACTTCGTCCGCGGGTCGGGGTGTCCCAGCAGGTAGGCGTTTCGCAGTATCAGGTCGACGGCCATGAGCGTCCCCTCCTTCAGTGGATCGTGGTCATGCTGCCCCAAGATAAGCGCGCTCGAGCGCTTCGTCGCTGCGCAGCTCAGCGGGCGTGCCGCGATGGACGATCGCACCCGACTCGATCACGTAACCGCGGTCGGCCACGGCGAGCGCGAGCGCCGCCATCTGGTCGACCAGCAGGATCGTCACGCCTTCGTCGCGCAACTGAGCGAGCACCCGGAACAGCTCGTCGATTAGCGCCGGCGCGAGCCCGAGCGACGGCTCGTCGAGCAGCAGGGTCTTCGGCTTCGCGAGCAGCCCGCGCGCGATCGCGAGCATCTGCTGCTCGCCGCCCGACAGAAGCCCGGCACGGCTGCCGCGGCGCGCCGCGAGCGCCGGAAAACGTGCCAGCATCGCCTCGATCTCGCCGTCGGGGACGCTGCCGCGGGCGAAGCCGCCGAGCCGCAGGTTGTCCACGACCGTGAGCTCGGGAAAGACCTGCCGGCCTTCCGGCACCAGTGCGAGCCCCGCCCGGGCGATTTCGTGCGCCCGCAGGAGCGTGACATCTCTGCTCAGGAACAACACCGTGCCTTCGACCGGCCGCAGCAGGCCAGACAGCGCGCGCATCAGCGTGGATTTGCCCGCGCCATTCGCGCCGAGCACCGCGACGAGCTCCCCGGGTTTGACCGCGAGATCGACGCCCTTCAGCACGCGTGCGGCGCCGTAGCCGGCCTGAAGTCCAGTGGCGACAAGCACCTCCCCCGGCCCGGGCGACCAGCCGGCCGGGCGCGGGAGCGAAGCGAACGCGCCTTCGCCGAGATACGCCTTGATCACCGCCGGGTCCCGCCGCACCGCCTCGGACGCCCCTTGCGCGATCTCGCGCCCCGCGTCGAGCACCACGATCTGATCGGAGATGCCCATGACCAGGCTCATGTCGTGCTCGATCAGCACGATGCCGACGCCGGCCTCGGCGATGCGCCGCAGCAGCGCCGCGAGCCGCCGCTTGTCCGGCGCGCCGAGTCCCGCTGCCGGCTCGTCGAGCATCAGGAGCTGCGGCTTGAGCGCGAGCGCACGCGCGATCTCGACCAGGCGCTTGTCGATATGCGGGAGCGCGCCCGCGGGACCGTCGACGTCGCCGGCGAAGCCGACGAATCGGAGCAGCGACTCCGCCTCGCGCCGCGCCTCGGGGGTGACGGCCGGTGCGAGCGGCCCGCCGAGGTGCCCGCGCCGCAGCCCGACCACCACGTTCTCGAGCGCGGTCAACCGTACGAACAGCTGCGAGGTCTGGAAGGTGCGCGCGATCCCCGCTCGCGCGACAGCATGCGCCGCCGCGCCCGAGAGCTCGCGCTCGCCGAGCCGGACCGACCCGCGGGCGGACCGGTAAAAGCCGCAGATCACATTGAGCACGGTCGTCTTTCCCGCCCCGTTCGGACCGATCATGCTGGTGATCTTTCCGGGTGCGGCGGCGAAAGAGAGCGCGCTGACCGCCTGTACGCCGCCGAAGCTTATCCCGAGATCCTTGGTCGCGAGACGCGCGCGCGTGCCACCACCGAACAGCGCCGCGAGGTCGAGGGCGGCGCTTCCGGGCGCCTCGCCGCGCGCGTCGCCTCCGAAACGGCGCGCCAGCATCCCCGCGACGCCGCCCGGAGCGATCCACAGCACCACGAGCAGCAGCGCTGCGAAGAACAGCACCCGGTACTCCGCCAGCCACGACAGCATCTCCGGCAGGGCGATCGCCACGATCGCGCCGATCACCGGGCCATAGGTGCGCTCGGCGCCGCCGATCATCACCACCAGCACGAACAGGATGGACTGGAAGAACGGAAAGCTCGAGGGGCTGACGAACTGGGTGAGCGGCGCGAAGAACGCGCCGGCGATGCCCGCGAGCACCGCCGAGATCACGAACGCCGCGGTCCGCGCGTGCAGCGGGCTGATGCCGCAGGCGCCGGCGGCGGTCTCGGCGTCACGCACCGCGCGCATCGCGAGGCCCCAGCCGCTCGCGGCGAGGCGCCGGTAGAAGGTGAGCGCCAGCGCACCCAGCATGATCGTCGTGATGGCGAGCCCGCGCTCGCTGAACTCGTAGCCGGCGAGCGACGGCTGCGGGATGTTGAGCAGCCCGTTCGCGCCACCGGTGAGGTCCTTCCACTCGATGGCGCCGTACTCGACGATGAAGCCGAACGCGATCGTCACCATCGCGAGATAAGGCCCGCTGACGCGCAAGGCCGCGAGCCCTACCAAACCGCCGATCACCGCGGTGAGGACGACCGCCACTGGCAAGGCGGCCCAGAAACTCCATTCGGCCCTGGTGGTGAGGATCGCCACGGCGTAGGCGCCGAGCGCGTAGAAGCCGACGTGGCCGAAGGACACCTGCCCGGACAGCCCGATCAGGACGTTCAGCCCGACGCCGACGACGATGGTGAGCGCACCAAGCGTGATCAGGTAGAGATGGTAGTTGTTGGCGAACGCGCAGTAGGCGACCCCCGCGATCGCGAGCAGCAGCAGCGGTTCGCGCAGCCACTTCATACCTTCTTCACCCCCGCCTGCCCCAGCAGGCCGTGCGGCATGATCGCGAGCGCGACGATCACGAGCGCGAAGGTGAGCACGTTGGTGTAGCTGGAGCCCAGCAGCGCGGTGATCAGTGCCTCGGTCAGCCCGAACACCAGTCCGGCGAGCACCACGCCGCGCGCGCTGTTGATGCCGCCGAGGATCGCGACCGCGAACGCCTTGATGCCGAACAGCGTGCCCATGTCGGCGGCGACGGTATAGAGCGGGGCGATCAGGATCCCGGCGATGCCCGCAAACACCGTGGACACCGCGTAGCACCACGTCACCGCGCGCGAGACGTTGATGCCCATCAGGCTCGCCGCGTCCGGGTTCTGCACCACGGCCATGAGCGCTTTGCCGATGCGGGTCCGCTGCGAGAAGAGGTGGAGCCCAAGCGCGACACCCAGGCCCACGAGCGGGATGGCGGCCTGCAACGGATAGACCTTGACGCCCCCGATCTCGAAGCCGCCAGCGGAGAAGGGTGACGGGAAGCCGCGCGGCTCCTTGCCGAAGGTGAACAGCGCGACGTTCTCCAGCACGATCCCGACGGCGACGGTGGACATCAGCCAAGCGTCCGAGCCGGCGCGCACGAACGGTCGCACCGCGAGGCGTTCGATCAGAACCCCCCACACCGCACACGCGGCGAGCGCGAGCATCACCGCGACCGGCACCGGCCAGCCGAGGCGGATCGCGAACACGAAACACAGCACCGCGCCGAGCATCATCGAGCTGCCCTGCGCGAAATTGACCGTGTTGGAGACGGAATAGGTGATGTAGAAGCCGAGCGCGAGCAGCCCGTACATGCTGCCCAGCACGATGCCGGAAACGATCGCGAGCGTGATCACCGGGAGGAACGGGTCGGTCGCAGTCGGTATGCGGACGCTCGCTGCGATGCGACGGCGCTTCGCGCGCCTGCATCAGTGCCGAGGCAGGTGCGCGGCGCGGCGGCGCGGCCGCGTCCACGCGCAAGCGCCGGGACGCCGGCAGGCGCCCCGGCGCGGCCGTCACTTCATGCTCACCGGGACGATCTGCTCGCCCTGGTAGCGGACCATGATGTAGTCGTTCTCGTTCAGGGCGTCGTGGTTCGCGGTCGAGAACGGCTTCTTGTAGGTCTTGATCAGGCCCTTGTGCTCGTCGATCTGATAGAAGCCCTGACGGATCTTGTCGGGATCGGCGCTGCCCGCCTTCTGGATTGCGAGCGCGGTGAGATGCAACGCGTCGTACGCGTTGGCATAGCCGACCGGAGGCACGATGTCCCCCGGCTGCTTGATGTCGGGATACTTGGCCTTGAGCATGTCGAACACCTTCTTGCCGATCTCGCTCTGCTGGCCGAAGAAGCTGTAGGTCTGCACGAAGACGACGTTCTTCCCCGCCGTGCCGGCAAGTTCGGGGAAGCGTCCGCCGGAGATGCCCCAATGTGAGATCACCGGGACGCTCCATCCCATGCGCTCGATCGACTTCATCACCTGCGCGCCGGGGCCGGCGTTCGACACCAGAATGATGGCGTCGGCGCCGTTTGCCTTGAGCCGCGACAGATGGGGAGTCATATCCAGGTCCTTCTCCTCGAATTTCTCCGACCCGGCCCGGGTGATCTTGCGCTCGGCGACTGCGGCAGTCAGTCCCTTCTCGTTCGACTCGCCCCACGGGTTGTTGATCAGCATGAATCCCGGGTTCTTGGTCTTGTGCGTCGTCATCGCATAGTTGATGAGCGCCTTGTCGACCAGTTCGTCGACCGCGGACACCCGGAACACGAAGTTCGGATTAGCGTTGTTGCGGGTGATGAAGGTGCCGGCCGCCCAGGTGCCCATGTAGATCACTTTTTCCTTGTTGACGATGGGCAGGACGGCCATCGCCACCGGCGTGTCGATACCGCCGAAGATCACGGCGACCTTCTCGTTCTGGATCAGCTCGCGCGCGGCGATCTGGCCCTTGGCCGGGTTCGACTCGTCGTCGCGCTTCACCAGCACGACTTTCTTGCCGAGCAACCCGCCCTTTTGATTGATCTCGTCGACGGCGGTCTCGAGGCCGCGGGTGATGCCTTCCCCGGACTTCGCCGACAGGCCCGAGAGCGCGCCGACGAAGCCGAACTTGATAACGTCCTGGGCTAGGGCGGTGGCGGTAAGCAGCATGCCCGCGAGAGCGGCGAGGGTCCGGGACACGATCCAGCTCCGGATGGGGTAAGGACGCATGGCATTCCTCCTAGATGGTGAGCAACGTCGACTAAAGGCAGCAGGCAGCATGCCACGGAAATGACCCGTACATGCACGCACCGACCACCACGAGAGTACTCGGATGGGCGCGGCCCAGACGCTAGGCGAGGCTGGGTGGGCCCGATTGTTCGGACGAGCGCTCGCCTCGGGCGAGGGCAAGGAGCAGGTATTTCCGATCACGCTAATCCGCTTCATTTTTACTCCCAGTGGCCGGCTTGTCAATCGCGGCATTAAACAAAATTTCTCCAGGTTCAATGAGTCGGCGCTGCCGTCCCGGAAATCCGTCGCCGAAAAATCGCGCCCGTTCGATGCCGCAGTCGACCCTGACC
>Ga0209751_10007315_pt1 | contig 10138 bp, 9 predicted proteins | sample RifCSP13_1_FD_184019 | JGI IMG/M metagenome (GOLD analysis project Ga0209751, IMG submission 184019) | Soil microbial communities from Rifle, Colorado - Rifle CSP2_sed 13_1 (SPAdes) (version 2) | ecosystem: Environmental > Terrestrial > Deep subsurface > Rock core/Sediment | place: Rifle...
CAGCCGCCGGCGCGGGCCTCCGCATGCGCGCTGGGGCGGGGTGCCGCGATGGCAGGCGGTTGATCTGAGCCGGGGAAGCCGCGGCGCATCTTGTCCGGCGCCGCGGGCGACTCCTCGTCGATCTTCTCGCCCTTCTCGACCACCTCGGCCGGCTTGGCCTGGAGCGCCTTGGGCACGCGCACCAGGGCATGCTCGAGCACCTGGTCCATCGACTCGACCAGCACCAGTTTCATCTGCTTGCGGATCTCGTCGGGCACGTCGATCAGGTCCTTCTGGTTCTTGAGCGGCAGGATGACCTCCTTGGCGCCCGACAGGTGGGCGGCCAGGATCTTGCTCTTCAGGCCGCCGATGGGCAGCACCCGACCGCGCAGGGTGATCTCGCCGGTCATGGCCACGTCCTTGTGGACCGGGATGCCGGTGAAGGCGCTGACCATCGCCAGGGCCATGGTGATGCCTGCTGACGGGCCGTCCTTGGGGATCGCCCCGGCCGGCACGTGGATGTGCAGGGTGTTCTTCTCGAAGCTCTCGCGTTCGATGCCCAGTTGAGCGGCATGGGCACGGATCCACGACAGGCCGGCCCGCGCGGACTCACGCATGACCTCGCCCAGTTGGCCGGTCAGGATGAAGTCCTCCTTGCCTTCCATCTTGGTCACTTCGACCGAGACCACGTCGCCGCCGACCTCGGTCACCACCAGCCCCGTTGCCGCGCCGGTCTGATCCTCGGTCTCCAGCTCGCCGTATTCGTAGCGCGGCGGGCCCAGGAATTCGGTCAGCTTCTTGACGTCGACGGTCGTCTTGCGCTTGCGACCCTCTGCCACCTGGCGGGCGACCTTGCGCATGATGTTGGCCAGCTCGCGCTCGAGGTTGCGCACGCCGGCTTCCTTGGTGAAGGCCTGCACCAGCTCGACCATCGCCGCGTCGGTGATCTCGATGTGCTTGGCCGTCAAGCCGTGGTTCTCGAGCTGCTTGGGGATCAGGAAGCGCTTGCCGATCTCGATCTTCTCCAGCTGCGTGTAGCCGGGCAACTGGATGATCTCCATGCGGTCGCGCAGCGCGGGCGGGATCGGGTCAAGCAGGTTGCCGGTTGTTATGAACAGCACCCGTGACAGGTCGAACGGCACCTCCAGGTAGTTGTCCTGGAAGCTGTTGTTCTGCTCCGGGTCGAGCACCTCGAGCAGCGCCGAGCTCGGGTCGCCGCGGAAGTCCATGCCGATCTTGTCGACCTCGTCGAGCATGAACACCGGGTTGTTCGTGCCCGCCGTCTTGATGTTCTGGATGATCCGGCCGGGCAGCGCGCCGATGTAGGTGCGCCGGTGGCCGCGGATCTCGGCCTCGTCGTGAATGCCGCCCAGGCTCATGCGCACGAACTTGCGGCCCATCGCCCGCGCAACGCTCTTGCCGAGCGACGTCTTGCCCACGCCGGGCGGTCCGATGAAGGACAGGATCGGGCTGCGGATCTTGTCGGCCAGGCTGCGCACGGCAAGGTACTCGAGGATGCGCTCCTTGATCTTCTCAAGGCCGTAGTGATCCTCGTCGAGGATCTTGGCCGCCTCCTTGAGATCGAGCCGATCGTCTGTGGTCACGTTCCATGGCAGGCTGATCAGCCAGTCGACGTAGGTGCGGATGACGCCCACTTCCGGTGACGCCGACGGAATCCGGCTCATGCGGTCGACTTCCTTGAGCGCCCGGGTCTTGATCTCCTCGGGCATGCCCGCCTGCTCGACCTTCTCGCGCAGCTCGGCCACCTCGGCTTGCTGCGGATCGTCCTCGCCCAGCTCGCGCTGGATCGCCTTCAACTGCTCGCGCAGGATGTACTCGCGCTGGGTCTTGTCCATCTCGGACTTGACCTCGGACTGGATCTTGCCCTTCAGCTCGAGGATCTCGATCTGGCGGCCGAGGAAGTTGGAGACCAGCTTGAGGCGCTCGAAAACGTCGAACGTCTCGAGCAGCTCCTGGCGCTGCTCGGTGCTCATGTCCGGGCTGTAGGCGATCATGTCGGCCAGCAGCCCGGGCTCAGTGATGTTGCGCGCGGCGACGGCCGCCTCAGGCGGAACGGGTGCGCCCGACTGGACGTACTGCTCGATTTGGCCCTGGACGGTGCGCACCAGCGCCTGGACCTCGAGGCCGCTCGCCGGCGCCTCCTCGGCCAGCTCGATGCGGGCCAGGATGAACGGCTCGGAAGCGACGAAGCCGAGCAGGCGGATGCGCTGCTGGCCCTGGACGATGGCGCGCACCGTGCCGTCCTGGAGCTGGACGACCTGGGCGATCTTGGCCAGCGTGCCCACCTCGTACAGCTCGGCCGGCTCGTTGATGTCCTCGCGGTCAGCCTGGCGCTGGGTGACGAGGGCGATCGGCGACGAATCGGCGACGGCCTTGTTGAGCGCCTGGACGGACTTGTCGCGGCCGACCTGGAGGGGCACGATCATCTCGGGGAAGATGACCGTCTCGCGCAGGGCGACGAGCGGCAGCTCGCGAACCTTGTCCGCCGTGGCGGGCTTGTCCGCAGGCTGCTCCTGCTCGTCCTTGTTGCTGGTCTCGGTCATTTCACTCCCTGCGCTTCCGGCGCTTCAATCTTCGTGGATTCGGCAGCAGTGGCTCTGGCGAGGGCCTCGCCGTCTTCATAAAGCAGTTCAAGGATGCGCGTGCCGAGGCGCTCCTCGAGCTCGAACAGCACGCGCACTCCGGCGAGGTTGACGCCCAGGTTGCGCGTCAGGTGACGGATCCAGAGCACGCGCCGGATGTCGTTCTCGGAATAGAGACGGATGTTCGTCCGCGTCCGTGCCGGGCAGAGGAGCCCCTCTAGCTCGTAGATGCGCAGGGTCCGCGGGTGGACGCGGACCAGCTCGGCGGCGACGCTGATCACGTACACCGGCCGAGTTGGGTCACGCCCGGGCCGCTCGTCGCGGCCGTAGTCGGTCACAGGTCTAGCTGCCCTGCTCGGTCGCCTGGCCCTCGACCACCTCGGGCCGCGCAGCCTCAGGGTTCGCGCCAGTGGCCTTGATCTGGATCTGGCGCGGCTTGGCCTCCTCTGCCTTGGGGATCGACAGGTGGAGCATGCCGTTCTCGAAGGTCGCGCTGGCCGCGTCCGCCTTGACTGCGCTGGGCAAGGTCACCGTGCGGCTGAACGAGCCGCGGCGGATCTCGCGGTACGAGTAACCCTCGTCCTCGCGCGCCTGCTCCTGGTTGGTCTTGGCGGTGATCGTCAGCGTCTCGCCCAGGACGGAGATGTCCACGTCCTCAGGCTTGACGCCGGGCAGAGCCGCGTCGATCTCGTACGCGTCGCTGGTGGTGCGGACGTCGAGTGCCAGGGGTTGATCGTCTGCCAGCAGACCGTCATGGCGCCGGACCCACGAGTCCTCGAACAGGCGATCCATCGCCGAACGGAGTGAAATGAGCTCGCCGAAGGGGTTGGTACGTCGAATCAGGGTCATGGCACACCTCCGCATGCCTGCGTTCTAATGAGTGCTACCTGCCGCTTCTGGGCGGCATCGCCGGTAAAGTAAAACCTGACAATGCCATTGTCAAGATACCTGCGCAGCATTGGTGATATCTGTTGCCTGCGGGCCACACCTGTGCGCTCGGCATGGCAGTTCGTCTGAGTTAAGGGATGTGACCGTCCGCTGTCGACACTGCCACGACGCGCCAGGTCGAGCTGGGCAGCAATCCGGCGCTGGCCGGTTCTTCATGCAGCGTGATCTGGGCGACTGGTGCGACGACGATCGTCCGCTGGGCGGCCACGGGGATGATGCCCAGCAGGGACGTCTCGAAGCGCTCGGTGCGGACGATCTCCACGGTGAAGGCCGCCTCGCCGGCGACGGACGTCGCCAGCTCGCTGACGCGCAGGCTGTTGAACGGTCGCGCCGGATCAAGGCCGCTCACCGGACCGAACGCCGCGCGGCCATCTGAGATGCGGGTCACCAGCTCGCTCGACTGGTCCACCCAGAAATGCTGGAGCGCCGCTGTCTCGAGATTCGTGTCAGGGAACAGGCCTGCTGCCGCGTCCGGGCGTCCCGCCTGCCACGCGTCCATGTATGCCTCGACCGTGGATGCCGGCGATCCATGGCGGCCGCCGACCAGCCAGAACACGGTCAGCAGCGCGAACGCGAAGGGCAGGAACAGCGCCAGCTGGAGCTCGCCGCCGGGCGCTCCCCCAAGTGCGATCGCGCGCCGATGGGCGTGGACGGCCTGACCGACCCAGAACACGAGCAGCGCCACCAGCGGTACGAATACAGCCAGCCAGCGCGTGCCATCGATCAGCTGCCCCGCCGCGAGCGCCAGCCCACCGATCGCCAGCGGCTGGAACAGCACGAGCAGCCAGCCGCGCCGGTCCCCCAGCGTGACATGGCCCCAGCCCCAGATGAGCAGCGCGCGGCGCAGCACGCCGGCGGCGCCGGGCACGACGTGTTCGGTGTGTGTCGTGCTGGCGTCCGCGGTTGTCTTAGCCGGCTGCGCCGACGGGCTCACCATCGCCGATGAGCTCGCGTCGCAGGATGCTCTCGCCCTCGCCGCTGGCCACCGCCAGCACCTTGTCGCCAGCCTGGAAGACGGTGTCGCTGCGCACCTGGGCGACGGAGTTGCCGCGCAGCAGCAGGAACAGCGACGAGCCCTCTGGCAGGTTGATGTCGGTTGGCTTGCGCCCCACCGCGGGCGAGTTGTCGGTGATCTGGGCCTCCACCAGCTCCATCTCGCCGCCTTTGAGCTGGGCAAGGTGGAGCAGCTCATGGACCGGGATGTCCTGCTCGATCGATGCCAGCACCATCCGCGTCGGGCTGATGATCTCGTCAACGCCGAGGTGCTTGAACAGGTCCTCGTTGCGCGGGTTGTTGACGCGGGCGATGGTGCGCGGCACGTCGAAGTGGTGCTTGGCCATCTGGCACACGACCAGGTTGTCCTCGTCGTCGCCGGTCACCGCGGCGACGATCGCCGCCCGGTTGGCGCCGGCCTCGGCGAGGTGCTTGCCCTCGCAGCCATCGCGATTGAGGACGATGCTGCCCAGCTCGTCTGATATCTGGCGCGCGCGGCCGGCGTTCTTCTCCAGGATGACCAGCTCGTGGCCCGCCTCGAGCAGCTCCTTGGCGAGGTAGTAACCGACTTTGCCACCACCGACGACGACGATGTACATGGCTACCTGTCTGCCTTGTCTGTCGCGGCGTCAGCAGCAGTGGCGGCCACCTCAGCGACATGATCGTGATGGCGCTCTGCCTGGCGCACGCCGCTCGCCCCCGGATCAGGATCGAGCCCAACATTGCGGGCAAGCGCGTCGACCAGCAGCCGGGTGCGGCAGATGGTCGCCAGGCCGAGCATCGTGTACGCCTCGGCGCGAACGGGATCGTTGATCTTGGCGACGACGTTCTTGACGCCGAAGCTCTCGTTGGCCATCTGCGCCGCGAAGGCGTTGCGGTTGTCGCCCTCTGTCAGCGCGAAGAACCAGTCCGCCTTGTCGGTGCCCAGGCGGCGGAGAACGTCCTCATCAGTGCCGTCGGCGCGGATTGCCTGGCCGGGAAAGTCCGGCTCGAGCCTGGTGAAAGCCTCTGTGTTGGTATCGATGACGGTCACATCGTGGCCCTCGCGGGCCAGCCGCTCGGCCAGCCCGGCGCCGACTCGGCCGCAACCGACGATCACTGCGCGCACGTAACGTCGCCTCCCTTGAAGTACAGCGTCAACCCTAGCGCAAGCCGAGGCCGGCGCCGGCGGTCAGCTGGCTGCTGTCGTGGCGCTCCCCGGCGACCGGCACGGGCTCGCGCACGACGATCACCTGGCACGGTGCGTTCTGGAGGATGTATGGGATGGTCGTGCCAAGCGCGAAGTCACCGCCGAAGCGCTTGCGGTACGGCAGCCCGAGCAGGATGGCATCGGCGCCGAGCTCTATCGCCTCGTCCACCAGCGCCGCCGCCACCTCGCGCGCCTGGAGCAGGTCGCCCGACAGCTTGACCTTGTAACGCTCTGCAATGCCCTCAGCCACGTCGAGTACCGCTGACGCCGCCAGGTTCTCGTCGGACATCTCCTCCGACAGCTCGTGGCGCCAGTCAACCTCGATTACGTGGACCGCGACCAGCTCGCCCGAGTTTGGCTTGGCGAGCTGACAGCCCAGGTGCACCACCAGCTCGTCGGTCGGTCCGCCGTTGAGGCCCAGGACGGCCTTGTGGATGGGCGCGGGGTTGCCCGTGTCTGACATGCGCGCAGAAGGCTAGCACCGCGCCTGACGAGCTTCTGGCGCGCCTTATCAGTCCGCCGTGGGCGCGGGTGCGCGCTCCTCTTCCTCGCGCCGGTAGGGCACGTTGACGACCACCGTGTGCGGTCGGCCGATGAGCGCGCTGCGCAGCCGGTTGGCGGACTGGTTGTAGAGCAGGCGCTCCCACCAGTGCCGGGCGACGTATTCGGGCACGACCACGAAGGTGATCGGGCGCTCCTTATCCTCTGGCCACGTCCGATCGAGCACGTCGAGGTACGCCAGCATCGGCCCGACAAGGGCCCGGTAGGGCGACTCGACGATGACCAGCGGCACTTCTGGCAGTTGGCGTTCCCAGCGCTCGCGGATGCGCGACGCCTCCTGAGGCTCGTCTGAGATCAGCACTGCGCGGACGTCCGGCGCGATCGACCGCGCGACATTGACCGCCTGGACGACGGCGCGGTTGATGCCCGACACGGGCACGATGACTCGCTCCTCGCGGCGCGGCGGCGGGATGACCGCGTCGTCGCGCATCGCCAGGTTGTCCGCTGAGGCTTTGTACTGGCGGTTAATGAAGAGCATCAACAGGATGAGCACCGGGATGATCAACGCCACGAGCAATGACGTGGGCGCCTTGGCCACGAGCACGACGACGAAGACGACGCTGGTCAGCAACGCGCCGAAGCCGTTGATGCTCAGCTTCCGCCGCCAGCCGGGCGAGCGTTCCGATAGCCAGTGGCGCACCATGCCGACCTGGCCGACAGTGAAGGCGATGAACACGCCCACCGCGTAGAGCGGGATGAGGGCGGTCACGACGCCGCCGAAGGCGATGATGAGCAAGCTCGCGGCGACGCTCAGGATGACGATGCCCGAGGTGAACGCCAGCCGGTCGCCGCGGAAGCTGAACTGGCGCGGCATGTAGCCGTCACGAGCAAGGATCGCCGCGAGGCGCGGGAAGGCGTTGAAGGACGTGTTCGCGGCAAGGAACAGGATCAGCGCCGTGAACGCCTGGTAGACATAGAAGGCGATCGTGCTGTTACCGAAGATCTCGGCTGCCACCTGGCTGATGACCGTCCTGACCACCGGCTCGTCGACCGGCACGATGCCGAACGTGTGGGCCACAAAGGTGATGCCCACGAAGAGCACCCCGAGCAGGATGGCCATCACCGTCAGCGTCGTCGCCGCGTTGCGCGGCTCCGGCGGCTTGAACGCCGGCACGCCGTTGGCGATGGCTTCAGTGCCGGTCAGCGCGACCGAGCCCGACGCGAACGCCCGGATCAGCAACAGCAGCGTGACCGCCTGCAGCGGGTCCGCCTGACCGGGCAGCGGGTCGGGTGGCGGCGCATGCTCGCCCAGCACCACGATGCGGAAAAGCCCGACGCCGATCATGAGCAGCGTGGCGCCGACGAACAGGTACGTGGGCAGGGCGAAGATGTTGCCCGACTCGCGCAGGCCGCGCAGGTTGCCGAGCATGATCAGAAAGATCGCCGCGACCCCGATCTCGACCCGGATGTCGTGCAGCACCGGAACGGCGGAGATGACCTGCTCCACCGCCGATGAAGTTGATACCGCGACCGTCATGGTGTAGTCGACGAGCAGCGCACCGGCCACAACAAGCGCGAAGAAGTTGGGCAGGTTCGCCCGCGCCACGGCATAGTCGCCGCCACCCGAGGGGTAGGCGAAGATCTCCTGGCGGTAGCTGATCGAGACGACCGTCAGCAGGAAGGCGATGGCGATGGCGATGGGCAGGCTGACCAGCAGCGCGGCGGCGCCGGCCAGCACGAGGACGCGCAGGATCTCCTCAGTCGCATAGGCCGAAGAGCTGATCGCATCGGAGCTGAAGATGGCCAGGGCCTTCTTCTTGGACAGCCGCTCGTCGATGTCCTCGTGGATCGACAGTCGCCGTCCAAAGAGCGCGTGCCGGATGCGTTCGATTGCCCGGCCCGTCGCCGTGCGTGGTCGCGAGGCGGCTTCGCGCGCGACGAACTGGCCCGGCGCTGCGTAGCGGAAAAACTCGGCGTGGGGGCGCTCGACGCGGACGCGCCGATCGCCCGGTTTGCGGCCGTGCAGCCACGGCTTCTCGCTGCTCATCAGAGGCCGAACTGTAGCCGCGTGCTGAGCCGCCGCGGCAGGCGCTGCTGCTCCATCAGCCTCTGGACGCGCTCGATCGGGTATTCGACGCGGTGCCACTCGAGCGTCCCGGCGTCGGTGTCGATCAGCAGTGCCGACGCACGCGCGTCACCGTCGCGCGGCTGGCCGACGCTGCCCGGGTTGATGACCAGGCGCTCCTCGCCGAACGCATAGGTCATCTCACCCTTGATGTGGACTCCCTCGACCTTGCCGTTGCGCTGCCGGAAGACGAGTGGCACGTGGGTGTGGCCGACGAGGCAGTGGGTCGTCTCGAACAGGGGCAGGTTGGCGCGGGCCACGCCGGCGCTGTAGACGTACTCCCAGGTCGGGTCGCGCGGGCTGCCGTGGACGAGCGTGAACGGCGCATCGACGGCGCGCAGGGGGAGCGCCGCGAGCCAGTCGCGCGTCTGTGGTGAGATGCGCGCCGCGGTCCACTCCACCGCGGTGCGCGCGTCGTCGTTGAAGGCGTCATGGTCGAGCGCCCCGATGGCCGCCGAATCGTGGTTGCCGCGCACGCCAACGGCCTTCTCTTCGACCAGGCGGGCGACGACCTCGTCAGGCTGCGGGCCGTAGCCGACGATGTCGCCCAGCTGCCACAGCGCGTCGTACGGCATGAGCGCCGCCAGGACGGCTTCCAGCGCGGGCAGGTTGCCGTGGATGTCAGACAGCACACAGATGCGCACCGCGGGTCAGGGTAGCGGCCGACGACGGCGCTCGCCGGGTGAGCGCGGGTAGCGCCCTGGCGTGGGCCGGGTCTTGCGGATCACGACCAGGCAGTGCCCGCCCAGACCCAGCGCAGCGGCCGCGGGCAGTAGAACGACGCGTGCCGCTCCGCCGCCACAGGCCTGGACGATGCGCCCCGCGGCGGCGATCTCGGCGGCGAGGTCAGTCCCCGTTCCGGAAAGCTTCCAGCAGACGACATGGCCACCGACGTGAACCAGCGGCAGGCCCAATTCGGCCACTTCGGCGACCGAGCCTATGGCGCGCGCGGTGACGATGTCCCACGTCTCGCGCTGGTCCGGCTCCTCAGCCAGATCCTCGGCGCGCTCCGCGAGCGCGACCAGCTCCGGCGCATCGCTGGCGGACCCAGGCGCGGCGCCCAGCGCGTCATTGACGGCGGCCGCGGCCACCTCCAGGAACGCGGCCTTCTTGCCGATCGAGTCGACCAGCGCCGCGCGCCGCGCCGGCAGCGCCACTGCCAGCGGCAAGCCGGGATATCCGCCGCCGCTGCCCAGGTCGAGCAGGCTAGGTCGCGCGCGACTTAAGGCCCGCAGGACGTCGACGGCAAGCAGGGAATCGAGCACGTGGGCGCGCGCGACCTGCTCGGCCGTGCGCAGGCCGGACAGGTTGACGTGCTCGTTCCAGGCGAGCAGCAGCCGCGCGTGGGCCTCTATTGCGCCGCGCGCCGGCGCGCCAAGCGAGAGCGCCAGCTGCGTCAGGCCGCGCTGCAGGATCTCCGCGAAAACGGGGTCGAGGGGAGCGGTCGAGTCGACGGAACGCGGCAGCGCGACCCGAGGTGGGGAGGCATGCCGCGGGAGCGAGGACCGATCATGAGCGTCCATGCCCGAACGCCCCTGAGCCGTTGCGCTGTCCCCGCTCCCTGCGGCCTGTCGATCTGGCACCACCGGCCTTTCAGTTTTCCCTCGCCGCTCGGTTCGTCCGATCGGCTCTCGCCGGTCGCCGAGTCGGCGAGGTTACCGTACTCGGTCTGGGGCGCCTCCCCGCTAGGGCGCGCCAGTGGTGCAAGGCCGGCAGTGTCGCCAGCCCACACGCGACGGGTCAACCGGCTTTTCCACGAGTTGCCCACGCGTGCCCGCATTTGTGGAGAAAGCAGCCCTG
>Ga0209751_10007316_pt1 | contig 10137 bp, 9 predicted proteins | sample RifCSP13_1_FD_184019 | JGI IMG/M metagenome (GOLD analysis project Ga0209751, IMG submission 184019) | Soil microbial communities from Rifle, Colorado - Rifle CSP2_sed 13_1 (SPAdes) (version 2) | ecosystem: Environmental > Terrestrial > Deep subsurface > Rock core/Sediment | place: Rifle...
GCTGTATCTCGACGACCTCGACGAAGCTCCCGGCGAGCAACTGGACAAGTTCATCAGGACCTTCGAAGGGGTCGACCACCACGTCGGCGTGGGAACCCCTCTGTCAGGGTGAGTTCATTCGGTCGGCCGCTTTCCATGGTGCTGTCCCCACCGAGCGGACCGGCCTGCACCCGGGTGTTGGCACCGCCTGTCTCCTCCTCGATGAGGGTGGCATGGTGGTTGATCGGTGAGCAACAGTCCTTGCAGTCGACCCGACCGGCGTGAGGTTGGGCCCGACCGGGACGGCTTCCCGGTCGTTGCGAAGAATGGCGGCCATCCACTCTCGCCACCATCCCGATCGGCTTGTCAACGTGTCGCGAGCCACAGCCTTCGATTCAGGTAATGGCGGAGACCAGCTCGGGCAGCACTTCGCCGGCAGGGTGGTCGACGAGGGCGGCTGCCAGCGAATCGAATGCCGTTTCGCCCTGGTTGACGATCACCAGATCGGCGCCGTCCATCACCGCGGTTCGCACCAGGTCGGCAGCCGGGTAGACGGTGAGGGTGCTACCGACCGCCAGCACCGCATCGGCCCTGGCCACAATCTTCACCGCTCGCTCGAAGGTTGCCTCGGGCAGCAGTTCGCCGAACAGAACCGTTGAAGTCTTCACCACTGCGCCGCATGCGGAACAGGCGGGATCGGGATCACCTCCGGCTACCACGGCAAGGATCTCATCGATCTCCCAGGAAGCGGGGCAGGCGGTGCAGTGGACCCGGCGCAGATTGCCGTGGAGTTCCGCATGCGGCTCGCAGGAGGCGGGCCGCTCTGGCGACGACTGTGTTCACCGGCCGCACGATACCTTTCGCCAAGGGGACAGCCGATTCCGCCGGCCGGCCACAAATGGGGGAGGTGCTCGGTGGCCCGTTGGCGGCGTGAAGGCCCGTCAGCCGGCGAGGACGATCATTTCCGGTACCCGCATCTGGACGGCCTCCACGACCGCCCGGCATACCCGGCGGTACTCCCGAAGGTTCGAGCCATACGGATCGTCGATAGCGGCGCTTCCCAGCAGACCCACCGGAGCATCGGGCAGCAGCGATCGGAGCCAATCGACATGTTCAATCTCCATCGCATACACCAGGGAAGCGTTGGTGAGCACGTCCGCATCGACCCGGGTGGCTCGATGCTCCGAGAGGTCGAGCCCGATCTCGGCAGCGACGGTTTGCATCTCAAAGGTTGCCGGGTTACCGGCCAGCGCATGGGTTCCGGCGCTGGCGGTATCCAGACCGACGGTCCTGAGGTCCGGCACCTGGAAATGAGCGACGAGTGCGTGGCGGGCAACCGCTTCTGCCAACGGCGACCGGCAGATGTTGCCAGTGCAAACGAAGAGGATCCTGGCCGGCGACCACGGTTGTGGGACCGTTAGCGATAGCGCCAGACGATCCTGCCCCTGGTGGGATCGTAGGCCGACATCTCGAGATCAACTCGATCCCCGGGGAGGATGCGGATGTAGCGGCCCCGCCGCATCTTGCCGGAGGCACGGGCCAGTACCTCGTGCCCGCCGTCTATTTCCACCCGGAACATCGCCGAGGGGAGGGTCTCGCGCACGACCCCCTGCACTCGGATGACGTCCTTCTCTTTGGCCATCAATAGCTCCGTATTCGTGCCCCGCGCAAGGTTCATCCGGCTCAATGACCGGAATCCGAACAGGGCTGGGCGCCAACATAGCGCCGGAAGAGCCTTAACCCCAAAGTTGCGCCGTGACCCGATAAGCCGAGGGAGTGACCTACGCTGTCGTTTCTGTGAAGGTCCTCCTGGCATCCACTTACGAACTCGGTCACCAACCGTTGCATTTGGCGTCGCCGGCGGCCTCCTTACGTGAGGCCGGACACGAGGTGAAGATGGTCGATCTCTCCGTCAATCACCTCACCAGCCAAGATCTGGACTGGTCGGACGGACTGGCATTTTCGGTTCCGATGCACACGGCCATGCGGTTGGCCGTACAGGTCGCCCGGAGGGTAAAGCTGTCCTATCCCAACCTGCCGGTATGCGCGTACGGCTTGTACGCCGGTTTCGGTCTACAAGTGGGCCAGACCCCGATCGACCAGGCAATCTCGGGAGAATACGAAACGGCATTGCTCCGGTGGGCAGATGACATCGACCGGGAGAGACGCCCTCTGGCCACCCGCCTGGTAGAACTCGGCAGGACGGCGTTTCGGACACCTGCTCGGTCCGGTTTGCCTCCCCTCGACCGATACGCCCACCTTCAGCTGGGCGGCGATCACCGAAAGGTCGGTTACGTCGAAGCCAGCCACGGGTGCCGACATCGGTGCCGGCATTGCCCTATTCCGGCCATATACGAAGGCAGGATTCGCATCGTCGACGAGAGCACGGTGCTTCGAGACATTGCCCAGTTGGCAGACATGGGCGCTCGCCATGTCACGTTCGGTGATGCGGATTTCCTCAACGCACCAGCGCACTCGTTACGGGTGGTCCGGGCGCTACACGCCCGGCATCCGGACCTGACGTTCGATGTTACGACCAAGGTAGAACTGATTGTGCGGCACGCATCGCTATGGGCTGAGTTGGCCGCCGCCGGGTTGCTGTTCGTTGTGTCGGCCTTCGAGACGACCAACAACCGGATCCTTGCCCTACTCGACAAGGGCCATACCAGCGCCGATGAGGAGGCTGCCATCGAGCTTCTCCGCGCCGAGCGTATACAGGTACGACCTACGTGGCTTCCTTTCACACCGTGGACGTCACTCGATGATGTGCGCAACATCGTTCGTTTCTTGGAACACCACGACTTGGCCGGGAACGTAGATCCCGTCCAGCTGACCATCCGCTTGCTCATACCGGAGCGGTCGCTGCTCCTGGAAGTACCGGACCTGCTGCCCTATCTGGATACGTACGACCAGGAGCTGCTCGGCTGGCAATGGCACGCCGCGGATCCGCAGGTCGACGCCCTCCACGCCCGGTTGACCCAACGCCACGAACGAGGCGTGCAGGATGGTTTGGATGCCCCGGAGCTCTTCATCGCCCTGGCCGGCGAGATCATGGGTTCACCGGAGTACTCCATTCCGGTGCCCCAAGGGAGGCCGCGTCTCACGGAACCGTGGTTCTGCTGAGCTGAGCCGACCGAGAGCCAGTTCGGCTCTCTCGACGATCTCTAGGTCTCGGGCACCCACGCTTCACTCAACCGGGCAGGTTGGCGTGCCGATACCTGCGGGTGGGTTCCTTCGCAAGAAATCCCCCTTGGAGTGGCGCACCAACAATGCCCGGGCCTGGACCGGTGAACATGCTCGAAAAAACCAGTAGCTCGCAATGGCGGGAAACGGAAGAGACGCTCAGATCGGCGGTTGAGTCCGCCGAGCAAGCCAGCCGTGCCAAGTCGAAGTTCCTGGCCGAGGTCAGCCATGAGATTCGGACTCAGCTATCAGGCATTCTCGGCATGGCCCAGGTGACCCTCGAGACCAAGCTCACCCCCCAACAGCGCGAATACCTCGAACTGGTCACCTCCTCCGCCGACTCCTTGCTCACCCTGGTCAATGATCTCCTCGACCTTTCCAAGATCGAGGCGGGGCGTCTCGACGTTGAGGATATATCGTTCAGTCTTCGTGACAATCTGCGCGACACGGTGACGTCGATGGAGGTGACAGCCGAAGAGAAGGGCATCGGTCTCGAGTTGCGCCTCGCCGACGACGTTCCGAACCAGGTCAGGGGGGATCCCGGCCGGTTGCGGCAAATAGTGGTCAATCTGATCGGCAATGCGATCAAGTTCACCGAGGAAGGAGGGGTCACCGTTGCGGTGGAAGTACGGGAGTTGGATCCACCCGACCTTGCCGTGCATCTGCAGGTGGAAGACACCGGATCCGGGATCCCGGCCGACAAACTCGAGGCCATCTTCGAAGCGTATGAACAAGCGGGACATGCCGACGGCCGGCGATCGGTTGGGACGGGTCTGGGTCTGTCCATTTCTCGTCAGCTCGTGCGGATCATGGGAGGTGAGATCTGGGCACAAAGCGAACCAGGGCATGGCAGCACCTTCCACGTCACCATACCACTGACCCTGGCACCCTTGGAGATCCCGTCGAAATCGCCTAGAGAGCGATCGGATCTCGAGGGTTTGCCGATACTCGTAGTGGCCGACAACCCGGTCAATCAGGAGATATTGCTGAGCGCGATCGGTGCTACCGGAATGCAGCCGGATGCGGCAACCACTCCGATCGAAGCGTTTGATCTGCTGACCGAAGCCCGCCTGTCCGACCGGCCGTACGCGCTCACCGTCTGTGATCTCAACGGCGACGGCCTGGAATTCACCCGGAAGCTGAGAGCGAACGCCGATCTGGCCGCCATGCATGTGATGGTCCTCACCGCGATGGGGCAGCGCGGCGACGCGGCGGTATGCCGTGATCTCAACGTAGCGGGCTATCTGACCAAGCCTATTCCGGCCGAAGATGTCCGGTTGGCCATCGAGGCAGTCATCGACGGGCCATCGCCCCTCGACCTCACGGTGCTTGTCACCAAGCATTGGCTGCGCGAACGGCGGCGGCATTTGAGCATCCTGGCGGTCGACGACAGCCCCACCCATCGCATGGTGGCCAGAAGATTGCTGGAGCGGCGGGGCCATCGTGTGGCCACGGCAGCCAGCGGCCCTGAAGCGATCGAGTGCGTGCAGAAGCATCGCTTCGACATCATCCTGCTGGACTTGTGGATGCCGGGCATGGGCGGGTTCGAAACTGCCGCAGCCATCCGCGCCACCGAAGAGAAGGGCGAACGCGTACCCATCATTGCGATGAGCGCAGACACTGTCTCGGAACTAGCCGATAATCTGGCCGATGCGGATATGGACGGTCTTATCGCCAAACCCTTCCAAGTTCCCCAGTTGTTGCGCTCCATCGAGCACCTCATCAACGGAGAATGAACACAACCCCGTCACATCGAACCCGCCTCGCCTCGATGCCGGCCGTATGTGGAGTTGGTGCCTCGATGACACGCCGCCGCTATAGGGACTTTTGGCCCTACCGCCGGCACACACCGTCCTGGTAGTCATGCAACCAAGGAACACCCCGATCGGCAGCGGCGCGGAGACCGGCGGCGGGATCCGATGCTAGAAGCGTCAGTCGGGGTGCTTCTCTGCGACGAGGCGATTACGTCCGGCCGTCGCCATCCAGCCATTGCTCGAACCACTCAACCGCCCGGCGAGCGGCTTCGTCCAGAGTTCCCGGTTCCTCGAAGAGGTGCCCTGCTCCCGGTACGACCGAAACCTCGCACGGGCCCGATATGGCCTCGGCTGCCCTCCTGTTCAGCTCGAGAACGGTCGCGTCGAGGCTGCCGACAATCAGGAGGACCGGTGCCGTCACCTCCCCGAGACGAGAGCCGGCGAGATCGGGTCTGCCGCCCCGGCTGACGACAGCCGCAATCGGTGTGCGGATGCTGGCCAGCAATGCAGCGCCGGCGCCGGTGCTGGCTCCGAACAAGCCAACCGGCCTTGCAGGCCCGCCTATCGAGTGGATCAACCACTCGATAGCAGATGTCAACCGTGCGGCGAGGAGATCGAGGTCGAATACATTGGCTCGAACAGCTGCTTCTTCGTCGGTGAGCAGATCGAACAGCAGCGTCCCAAAGCCGGCTGCATTGAGTGTCCCCGCCACCAACTGGTTTCGGGAGCTGTGACGGCTACTGCCGCTTCCATGGGCGAACACGACGATGCCACGCGGCGTTGGGGGCAAAGACAGAAATCCGGGAAGCCGGCCCATCTCGAGCGGGATCCACACTTCCTGGTTACCGGGCGCGGCGCCGCCCCTTTGTTCTTCCAGCAGACGGAGGACTTCATCGTCGCCGGTCTGCCGGAAATCCGCGTACCACTGGCCCACCGCGCCGAATCCGAAGGGCAACTCGAGGACGATCAGCTCGTCTGCTTCTTCCCGGAGCGCCTCGGCGGTATCCCGGGCAGAAACGGGTACGGCAAGAATCAAACGAGCCGGCCCTCGGTTGCGGAGGACCCGCAACGCCGCCCGGGCGGTGTAGCCGGTGGCCAGGCCGTCGTCGATGACAACCACGGTTCTCCCGGCCACCTCCACCGGTTCCCGGTCGCCACGGTAGGCAACCACCCGGCGGTCGAGTTCTTCGGCCTCGCCGGCCTCAACCTCCGCTAGTTCGGATTCGGAGACGCCCAACAGGTCGATCAGTTCCTGGTTGAGGACCAGGATGCCGTCCTCGCCGATGGCCCCGATGCCGAGCTCAGGACGACCTGGTGCTCCAAGCTTGCGGACAACCACCACGTCGAGGGGCGCTCCGAGGAGCCGCGCCACTTCGGCGGCCACAACCACACCGCCCCGCGGTAGCCCGATCACGACCGGATCCGTCAAACCGAGATCGTGCAAGCGTTGGCCGAGGCGCCGGCCGGCGTCGACGCGGTCACGAAAAGACATTCTCATAGCTTGCCGCCGACTTGCCCGAAGTACCAGGGCCGGATTGCCTATTGAATAGCAACGTCTACGTGGAGTAGGTTTCGCGCCAGGTCGGACACGGAGAGGGGAACTTCGTGACTGCACGCGTCAACGTCCTCGTATGTCGGGATCTTCGGAGATCCTTTGGCGACAATGCCGCGGTCAAAGGCGTGAGTTTCTCTATCGCCGAGGGCGAGACGTACGGTTTGCTGGGTCCGAACGGGGCAGGGAAGACAACCACTATCTCTATGGTCACCGGTCTCCTGGAGCGCGACAGCGGCGAGGTGTTCGTCGACGGGAAGCCGCTGACGACGATCAGCGTAGATGCGAAGCGGGGGATCGGGCTCGTTCCCCAGGACATCGCCATCTATCCGGATCTGACGGCCAGGGAGAACCTGATCTTCTTCGGGAAGCTGTACGACATGTCGGGTAAGGCCCTCAAGGATCGCGTGGCGGAAGTTCTCGAGATCATCGGCTTGACCGATCGAGCCGACGACCGGTCCGATGAGTTCTCGGGAGGCATGAAGCGCCGGTTGAACATCGGGATCGGCTTGCTCCACAAGCCGCGGCTGCTGCTACTCGACGAACCGACGGTTGGCGTCGACCCGCAGAGCCGTAACGCCATTCTCGAAAGCGTCGAGCATCTGAGTGACCAGGGGATGGCGGTCCTCTACACCACTCACTACATGGAGGAGGCCGAGCGGCTGTGCGACCGGGTCGGCATCATCGACCTCGGTGAGATCAAGGCGGAGGGGACCCGCCGCGAGCTGGTTCAGCTGGTCGGCCAGCGCGACCGGGTGCGGCTGGAGGCCGGCGGGAGTGGCGAGGCAGGAGTCGGAGCTCTCGCCGGCCTGGGGTACGTCAAAGAGGTGAGTGTGCGGGACGGCGGCATCGAGATGCTGGTCGAGAACGCAGGCGCGTGGCTGGCGGAGATCCTCGCCAAAGTGACCGCAGCCGGGGTGACCATCAGTTCGGTCGATGTTGAGGAGCCCAACCTCGAATCGGTGTTCCTCCACCTCACCGGCCGGGCGCTGCGGGACTGAGTCATGCGGCAGGCCTGGATTATCGCCGCCAAGGACCTCAAGCTCCGGGTTCGCGACCGTTCTGCTTTCATCGTCGGCATCATCGCCCCGCTCGGCCTGGCCGCGATCTTCAGTTCTATCTTCAATCCGATCGAGAATTTTGATTTCTCAGCCACATACGCAGTCGTCGACCAGGACGGCGGCTTGGTCGCCACACAGTTCGTTGGTGGTCTCGAACAGTTCGGAGCCGGAGCCGAGATCATCAAGGTGGCAACCCGCAAGGAAGCGATAGATCTTGCCGACGTTGAGCCTTTCACCTCGGGGGAAGGCGTCGATGCGGCGTTCGTGATTCCTCCGGGGTTTTCCGACGCCATCCAATCGGATCGTCCGGCAGAGCTGGAGGTCATCAGTGGTCCGGGAGGCGTAGCCGCGAGCGTGGCGGTTGCGTTCGCCGAGCAGTTCGCTAGTGAGATGACCTTCGCCCGTATCGCCGTCGCCAGTTACGAGAGCCTGGGCGGCACCGATGATCGGCTCTCGGCCGGGCTGCGCGCCCTGGCCACCCCCTCGCCGGTATCGCTCGAAGATCTCCACGCGGCCAACAAGGAACTGGCGGGCAAGACGTTCTACGCGGCCGGATTGGCGATCTTTTTTCTGTTCTTCACCGTGCAATTTGGCGTCAACAGTCTCCTTGACGAACGACATGCCGGGACCCTCCGCCGGCTCATGGCTGCTCCCATGCGTCGCTCCTCAATCGTCCTGGGGAAGGGCATAATGTCTTTTGTGCTGGGTCTTGTCAGCATGGTGGTCCTGATTGTCGCAACCACCCTGCTGTTTGGAGCCGAATGGGGTAACCCGTTGGGGGTGTTCTTGCTGGTGGTCGGCGGGATCGTCTCTGCTTTGGGAATCATGGGGATCGTGGCCGGTTTCGCCAAAACGGCGGAGCAAGCGCAGAACTACTCTTCGATGTTGGCGGTCATCCTGGGGTTCCTGGGTGGGACGTTCTTCCCGGTGGGGCAGGCCGGGGGTATCCTGGCCGACCTGCGGTTCATCACCCCCCACGCCTGGTTCATGCGGGGCCTCGGTGACCTCGCCGGCGGCAACGTCGCCGATGTGTTTCCGGCGGTGGGGGCGTTACTGCTCTTCGGCCTCGTGACCGGAGCCATTGCAGCACTGGGTTTGAAGAAGGGGCTGCAGCCATGAAAGCCTTCACTATTGCGGGGATCAACCTGCGCCGCTTCGTGCGCGACCGTTCCAACGTGTTCTGGGTATTCATCTTCCCTATCTTGCTCATCCTCGTACTCGGCTCCGCCTTTGGCGGCTCATCCGACCCGCGACTTGGGATTCACAACGCCGGCACCGGACCGCTCGCAGCAGACCTGGTTGCCCTGCTCCGAGATCAACCCGGTCTCCGGGTAATGGGTTTTGAGTCACGCAATGATCTGGTGGCTACGACGGAACGTGGAGAGATCGAAGCCGGGCTTCTGATTCCGGGCGACTATGACTCCGCTCTGCAATCTGGCGTGCCTACCTCGGTCGATTTGATGACTCGGGGAGAGGAAGAAGCGCAGGGTATTCGCGGCAACGTGCAGTCGATACTCACCCAGCAGAGTGTCGTGTTGCGGGCGGCCGGTTTTGTTGCATCGGAAGGAGTCGGGTCTTTCGCCGAGGGATTGGATTCGGCCCAACTTGCCTCGGCCAGGATCGTCGAAGTCACGGTCAAGGTCAGTGAGGTCGGCGAGCAGCTCGGTTTCCTCCAGCTCGGTCGCTTCGACTCCAGTGCGCAACAGCAATTGCTGCTGTTCGTATTTCTCACCTCATTGTCCCAATCGGCGGCGCTCATCCAGACTCGCCGGCTCGGAGTGGCGCGCCGGATGGTGTCGACACCTACCCCGGTACGGACCATCCTGGCAGGCGAAGGTCTGGGCCGGTACGCAATAGCTCTCCTGCAAGGACTCTTCATCATGGTTGGCACGCTGTTGTTCTTCAACGTCGACTGGGGTGATCCCATCGGCGCGGCGGCGATCCTGATCGTGTTCTCTCTGGTCGGCTCCGGTGCGGCCATGTTGATGGGAGCGCTGTTCGACAACGACCAGCAAGCCGGCGGACTGGGCGTGCTGTTCAGTCTCGGCTTGGCGGCCCTGGGCGGGTGCATGGTTCCCCTCATCATCTTCGAGTTCTTCGCTCCAACCTTGTTCAACATCGCGCACATCACACCGCACGCCTGGGGTTTGGAGGCCTTCGACGCGTTGGTGATTGAGAACGGCACTGTCGTCGATACCCTTCCCTACCTGGGGATCCTGCTCGCATATGCCGCGGTGTTCTACCTGCTCGCCATCTGGCGGTTGCGGAGGGTCCTCACTCACTGACCCGGGCGATCCGACTCCCGGGCCGGGTAACCAGGTGGTCCTGACCAAGGAAGATAGAGGTCAGGTTGTGGAGCGATGCCGAGCCTTGCTTGAAGTAAGAGGAATGAGCGTCGCGGATCGGAGCGTCGTCGACTGCAAATCGGGTGGCTCCAAAGGCGGGATCGGTGGGATCGAGCCCAAAGAAGAGCCGGTCCGCCGACGGATGGCAGATAGGGGCCGGGTCGAAGCACTCCAGATCCCGGGCGAGCAGGATCGGGTCGGAAGCGGCCCGACCGGCCCAGACATGAGTTGACACAGGCAGCTCGAGCTCGGAAACGTGGTCG
>Ga0209751_10007317_pt1 | contig 10136 bp, 9 predicted proteins | sample RifCSP13_1_FD_184019 | JGI IMG/M metagenome (GOLD analysis project Ga0209751, IMG submission 184019) | Soil microbial communities from Rifle, Colorado - Rifle CSP2_sed 13_1 (SPAdes) (version 2) | ecosystem: Environmental > Terrestrial > Deep subsurface > Rock core/Sediment | place: Rifle...
CCCCCACAGGGCCCGTGGAGCCTGGGTCAGGCCGTCGGTTGCCCTGCACGCGTCAACCATGGCAACGACGTCGGCACCCGCCTCGATGAGCGAGGCGGCCACCGCGAGCTGGAGCGGCCCCGTGCCGCCTACGATCACACGTCGACCCGGAACGAGGCCATATTTGTCGATGAGCGTCTGCGCGCCGCCGGGGGTCATCACCCCCGGCAGCGTCCAGCCGGGGATCGGCACCGGTCGGTCGTAGACGCCGGGGGCCACGATCAGCGTGCTGGCTCGGTACGACTGACCGGTGTCGCAGTGGATGTCGAAGGGGCCGCTCTGCGAGTCGCCTCCGAGCGAGGCCGGCGGGCCGGCCGGGCTTGCCCGAAAGACGCCCCAGACACGGGTCTGGCCCGCAATGTCGACCCCATGCGTTGCGAGCATGTCGTTCCAGCGGCCAAGAGCTTCCAATTTCCTGCGCCGTCGGCCGCTGGTGTGGACCACGTCCACGGAGGGAGGTCGGAAGTACTGGCCGCCGAGAGAGGCCGTCGCATCGATCAAGACAACACGGGCTCCACCCGCGGCGGTCTCTGCTGCGGCCGCAATCCCGGCCGGTCCACCACCGACGACGGCCACGTCGTAGATCGTGGTACTCATGAATCCGTCTCGACATTCATCCCGGGACGGACCGCTGTCTGGCAGGCACGCGTTCCACGCTCGCCATCGACCGTCACTACGCATTGCAGGCAGGTCCCGATGGCGCAGTACACGCGGCCCGCAGCCTGCATCACACCGCCCTTCCCAAACGAGCGGAAGCCTGCTGCCAGGAGGCACGTCGCCACAGTCTCGCCATCGTACCCCTCCACCTTGGTCCCATTGAACGAGATCTCGAGGCGGTCTGACCGCCTGGAGCGTGCTATGCGGTGCGATGTCATGGAGCAACTCCGCTTCTGACAAATCGCTCGGGCGACACAACGGCAAGCATGTCGTCGTCGGCGCCAGCCACGATTTCGGTGACGAGCTTGGCGGTCACCGCTGACAGAGCCAGGCCATCGCCCCCGAGCCCGGACGCCACGATCAGGCCAGCGAGACCCGGACTGCGTCCGATGATCGGCAGTCCGTCCGGCGTGATAGGCCGCAAGCCTGCATAGGCCCGGATGATGTGGAGCTTCGCCAAGCTCGGGGCTAGTCTGAGCAGCTGCTCGGCCAGGTCGAGGATCCCGCCGTATGTGCTGCTCCGGTCGTAGCCAGCTGGTTCACGCGTGCTGCCGATGATCAGGTTGCCTCGGGCGACCTGAGCCACCGTGATACCCGCCGATCGTTGGCTGCCATTCCCGGTGTCAGGGTGTTCGAGCTGCGTCTTGCTGATGAGATAGGCAGCCGAAATGATCGTGCCTCGGACCAAGGGAGGGATGGCTTCTGTCACCAGGAGCTCGCCCTTGAGTGGCTCGATCGGAAGGTCGACGTGCGCCATCTCCGCCAGCTCTCGGGCCCACACTCCCGCCGCGTTGACAACGGTGTCGGTCTTGACGCTCCCCCTGGTCGTTTCGACTGACAGGATGCGACCTCGTGCCGTGCTGATGCCGGTTACCGACGTGTGGGTGCACAGCGTTGCGCCCGCGCGCCGGGCAGCCTGGGCATATGCCGCCACGAGCGAGAGCGGGTTGATCGTGGCGTCGCGCCTCGAATACGACGCCCCGATCGTCGCCGGTCCGAGGGCCGGCATGAGAGCCCGGGCTTCGGCAGCGCCAATCAACTCGACATCAACGCCAAGGCTCATCAAGGTCGTCGCGGTGCTCCTGACCATTCGCAGCTCTTCGTCAGATGTGGCGACGAGCAGGCTTCCGCTCCGCGTGTACTCGAACTGGGGCCCGAACTGCTCGGCCATCTGGTCAAGGAGGCGGAGGCTCTCAAGGGCGAGCGCGACCTTCGGGGGTGACGTCTTTGTCTGGAGGAGCGCCGCGACGGCCGCCGCGCTGGATGTTCCGGACCCGATGTCGCCCTTCTCGACCAGGCAGACGTCGATACCCTTCTCAGCGAGGCGATGGGCAACCGCCGTCCCGACGACGCCGCCCCCGATGACCACGACTTCTGCGGACCGCGGGAGGTCATCACAACCTCGCGCTGCCGTCCGGGCGCTTGGCTCCGGCGCGACGGCGGTCGCGCCCAGCGCCAAGACTCGATTTCGCCAAAACACCTTCCTCATCGCTTATGTGCGTCGGGGCCGATCTGACGCCGCCGTGGACCGGATCGACTCAACCGCGAGACTCCCGCCCGGGACCTCCGGCATGACTGCATCGCCAGGCCGACCGCCACCTTGAACGCGGGCCGACTGCGTGGTCGCGAGACCGGGCGCGCTGTTCTGCAGTGCAATGCTGCTCCTCTCGGATCCTCTGGCGTTGGCAAGCCTGTGCTCCAGGCTTGCCAACTGATCGTGTCTCCGTGTTGTGGGCGCATGTACGAGCGAATTCCGCTTGCGCTGGGTCGAACGGATGATATAGTGTGTGCATACAGCACGCTTGTGCGGATGGCGCACATCTCCCGGGATCATACGCCATTGACCGAGCCCCCGAACTGCGGGTCGGATCCGGCGCACCAAAGGGCGTTGCTGAATCGGTTGGACGAGGAGGAGAATCGGGTGATGAAGAAATCGCGTCAGAGCGGATTTGCGCTGCTGATGGTCGCGGGTCTGGTTGTGGCCGCCTGCGGCGCGTCCGGCGGCAGCGGCAGCCCAGCTGCGCCGAGTGCCGCCGCGACCGGCGCAGCGGCAACTCCAGCGGCAACTCCAGCCGAACCGGTGGCGATCGGTGCCCTGCTGCCGCTCTCCGAACCCGGTGCAGCCGCAGCGGGCCAGCTCATCCTTCGTGGCATCGAGCTGGGAGCCGAATACGTCAACACGGAACTCGGCGGCTCGGTCGACGGACGGCCCGTCGAGATCGTCGTTGAGGACGACAAGGGAACGCCCGAAGTTGGTGCCTCGGGCTATCGCCGGCTCGTCGAGGGCAAGAACGTCATCGGCGTCACCGGGTGCTACCACAGTTCTGTGTGCCTCGCGGTCAACGAGGTGGCCAAGGAGCTTGGCGCGCCGTTCATCGTCACGCAGGGATCCAACAGGGCAATCACCGAATCTCATTACCCGCAAGTGTTCCGGACGCATTTGATCGACCCCGTGCGAGCCGTCGCCATGGTCGACTTCGCCAAGAACCAGGGTTTCAGCCGCGTCGCCTTTATCGCCGACAACTCGGACTTCGGCGTGGGGCTTTCCGCTGCCGTCGAGGCGGCGGCCTCCGATGCCGGTATCGAGGTCAAGAGCACGATCTACGACAAGGCGGCCACGGACCTGACGCCCGAGCTCCTTCAGATCCAGGCCTGGGGCCCGACCCTCATCTTCAATGCAGGCACAGGCAATGCCGAGCACCTGATCATCGATCAGGCGACCGAGATTGGTCTCATGCCGGGAGTGCCCATGCTTGCGACGTCCGACTGGCCGTACCGGAGCGAGGAGTACTGGAACCTCCATCCTTCAGATGGCGTGGGCATCTACATCCTCACGTCCTACCACAAGGACATGCAGCTCACGGCGGCCGGGAAGTGGTTCTTCGACCATTACGAGGCCAAGTACGGTGAGTCGCCAACGTACTCCTCATACAACGGCTTCGGTGATGCCCTGATCCTCGCAACCGCGGCCAAGAGGGCGGGCACCACGGACTACGGGGCCCTCGTCGCCGAACTGGAGAAGGGCCAGTTCGATTTCTGGTCCGGCTCGGTGAGTTTCCCGCGGGGCGACGGTTCACTCTGGCATCAATGGACACCACCGGTCCTGATCACGCAGTACACAGCCCAAGGTCAGACCCAGGATCAGGCCACCCTCGTCTACACGTACAACTTCAAGCCGTAGCGACGCGGCACGAGCAAGGTCGCTGAGGCATGGATTACCCCACGGATCTCTTCGACGGAGTTACCACGGCGTTGATCACGCCGTTCCTGGCAGAGGGCGCCGTGGACTACGAGGGCCTCAGACGGCTGGTGCATTCGCAGATCGTAAGTGGTGTACGGGGGCTTCTCGCGCTCGGAACAACGGGAGAAGCCCCCACGCTCAGCACGGACGAGCAGGCGAGGATCGTCGAGCTGGTCGTTGCTGAGGCCGGTCGGGCCGACGGCGTCCGCGTGATGGTCGGCGTCGGCACGAACTCGACCGAGAAGACCATCGAGAATGCGCGGCGAGCCCGGGACTGGGGCGCCGACGCTCTCCTGATTGTCTCTCCGTACTACAACAAACCGAGTCCCGATGGGCTCATCGCGCATTTCGTCGCCGTCGCCGGGGCGGTTGACCTGCCCTTGGTGGTCTATAACATTCCCGGGCGGACCGGGGTGAATATCCCGACGCCGGTGCTTGCGCAGATCGCCCGACACCCAAACGTGGTCGCGGTCAAAGAGGCCTCCGGGAACATCGCGCAGATGATGACGGTGCTGACGGAGATACCGCATCTGGCCGTCTACTCCGGAGATGACGCCCTCACGTTCCCCCTGATCTGCCTGGGGGGTCGGGGCGTGATCTCCGTCGTAAGCAATCTCCTTCCGGGTCCGGTCGTGGAGATGGTCACGGAGGCTCTCGCCGGGAACGTGGCGCGAGCCCGCCAACTCCACTACGGCCTGCTGCCGATGTTCGATGCCGCGTTCGTCGAGAGCAATCCCGGACCCATCAAGTACGCCCTGAGCCGGAGGGGTGTTGTGGGCGAGGCGATGCGGCTGCCGATGGCCCCGGTCAGACCCGAGGGCAAGGCGCTCATCGACACTGCCCTGTCTGGCTACCCGCAGGAAGCGTTTCCGAGCCCTGACGAAGCACGCTGATGGAACGAGCGCCGGACCGGTCTGAGGAGATCCGGTGAACGACGTCAGCCCGGAACTGCTGGCGAACTTCCTGGTCTCGGGCCTCATCATCGGGGTGCTCTACGCCCTGATGGCGATGGGGATCACGTTCATCTACAGCATCATGAAGATGATCAACTGGTCGATGGGCGAGTTCTACATGATCGGAAGCTACGTCCAGTGGTTTCTGGTGTCGTTTGTGCTGGGAGGGTCGCTCTGGTACCTGGGGGTCCTCGGAACTGCCGCGGTGGTGTTCGTCGTCGGCCTCTTCGTCCACCGGGCACTCATCAGACCCATGTTCTCGACAGCGATGGAGCGTCGCAACGAATACGGGACGGTCGTGACGATCGCTCTCGCGCTCTTTCTTCGGAATCTGGCAACCGTCCTGAACGGGCCCGACACGCGGACGCCCGCGATTGACCTTTCCCCAGTCGTGATCGGGTTCCTGCGAGTAGGAGGCACCCGGGTCGCAGCGCTTGTCGGGGCCGTGATCATCATCGGCCTGTTCTACTACCTGCTCACGAGGACCTGGAGCGGGCTTGCGTTTCGGGCAAGCTCCGAGAACCGCGTGGGCGTCCAGACAGCCGGCTTGAACATCCTCCGCGTCGATCAGGTCGCGTTCGCGATCGGCGTCACGCTCGCCGGCCTGGCCGGGGCCCTCCTTGCGCCGGTATTCCTCGTGTTCCCCGCAAACGGCGCCGTCACCACGGTGAAGGGATTCGAAATCATCATTATCGGGGGGCTGGGGTCGGTGCCCGGCGCTGCGATCGCCGGGATCCTGCTCGGGCTCGTCGAGAGCCTGGGATCCGTCTTCCTCGGAACAAGTCTGCGGGACGTCTACGGGTTCCTCTTCCTCCTCATCGTGCTCGTCATCAGGCCACAGGGCCTGTTCGGCGAACGCTCGAGATTGACCTAGGCCGATGGATGCTCGTCGGGACGATTCGAACGTGGTGCTTGAGACCGCCAAGCTGATGGTCCGCTTCGGTGGCCTCGTCGCCGTCAATGGCGTGGACATGACGCTTCGGCAGGGCGAGGTCCGAGGCCTGATCGGGCCGAATGGATCCGGCAAGACGACCTTCATCAATCTGGTCACGGGCATCTACCAGCCGACCGGCGGGAAGGTGCACCTGCTGGGTGAGGACATCACCGCGATGAGCCCGGACAAGATCACGTCGCGGGGTCTGATGCGAACGTTTCAGCTCCCGCGCGTCTTCGGCAACATGACGCTGCTCGAGAACATGCTCGTTCCCAGATTTGCCGACATCGACCGCGACTACCGCAGGCAGCTTCCTGGTGCGATCGAGAAAGCGGACGGCCTGCTCGCAGCTGTTGATCTGCGCCGCCTGCGCGATGAGCAAGCGAAGACTCTATCGGGGGGCCAGAAGGCCCTGCTGCAGCTGGCGCGCGGGTTGATGCCAGAGCATGTCGCTGCCTTCATGCTCGACGAGCCCTTCGCCGGAGTCAACATGGTCATCAAGGAGACGATGATGCGGCTGATCAGCGAGAAGGCCGCGGAGGGTGTGGCGTTTCTGCTCGTAAGCCACGAGATGACATCGATCCGGACGATGTGCCCGACGGTGACCGTCCTGGCCGAAGGATCGATCATCGCCGAGGGCACCATGGATGCGATCGCCTCCATGGATCACGTCATCGAAGCGTACCTGGTTGGCTAGGGCATGAGTCTCCTGGCGATCGATGGGGTGACGGCCGGCTACGAGAGTGGCATTGACGTCCTCACTGGGTTGACCTTGGCCGCAGAACCCGGGGCGGTGACGATCATCATCGGGCCCAACGGTGCCGGAAAGTCCACGCTCCTCAGGACGATCTACGGGTTCCTCCGGATTCGGGGAGGGGCGATGACGTTCGATGGGCGGGATATCTCGGCAGATGCCCCGCATCAGATCAAACACCTGGGCATCAGCTACATCCCGCAGGAATTCAACGTCTTCCCGCATCTGACCGTCGAAGAGAACCTCAAGATGGGTGCCTGGATTTTCAAACGGGACAAGGCCAGAGTTCGGGAGAAGATCGACCACGCATACGAGATCTTCCCGGCTCTGCAGAAGTTCCGGACGGCGAAGGCAAACACCCTGAGCGGCGGCCAGATGAGGATGCTGTCCATCGCCAAGGAACTGATGACGTCGCCGAAGCTGGTGCTGGTGGATGAGCCCTCGGCCGGCCTTGCGCCGAAGATCGCCGTCGAGGCGTACGAGTACCTGATGGAGTCCAAGCGCCGCTTGGACTTCGCCATCCTGCTGGTGGACCACAACATGGAGGCGGCCCTCGACCTGGCAGACCACGTCTATGTGCTCGACATGGGCAGGACGCGGGTGCACGGTCCGAGATCCGAATTCGATATTCCCAGAATCAGGCAGATCATCCAGGAGTGCCTGCTCGGAGAAGGGGTGCCCGGGTGATCGCGGTCGCCCGTCTGGGCCGGCGCAATCCCGCGATGCTGCTCGCAATCGGCGCGTTGGCGCTGTTGGCCATTGCGCCGCTCTGGTTACGGCCGCTTCAGATCAACCTCCTGAACATCTGCATGTACTACGTCGTCCTTGCGGCGAGCTGGAACCTGCTGGCCGGCTACGCCGGCCAGTTCTCCCTTGCTCAGCAGACCTTCGCCGGCCTGGGAGGCTATGCCTCAGGGCTGCTGATCTTCCACTTGAACGCCCCCATCTGGGTCGGGTTCATAGGTGCTGTCGTCGTCTCCGGTGGGACCGGCTTCCTGCTGGGCGTCCTCGTGCTTCGGATGCGCGGCATCTACCTTGCGGTGGCGACGTGGGCCTTCGCCGAGTCAGTGAGGCTCGTCATGTCGGCTGCCTTCACGTTCACGCGGGGTGACCAGGGGCTGCACGTGCCTTCGCTGCTGGGAAGCCTGGAGCCGTTCCGGTACTACTACATCTTCATGGCGGTGATGGTCGTGCTCGTCGGGGCCATGTACCTGGTCATCCGATCACCGATCGGTTGGTACCTCCGCGCCATCAAGGACGACGAGCTGGCCGCCCAGGCGATGGGCGTCAACACGGTCAAGTGGAAGGTGTTCGTAATGACCTTCGCCAGCACGATCGCGGGCATCGCTGGCTTCTTCCTTGCCCACTACATCGTGATCCTCTCGCCCAACATCCTGTCGTTCAATGAGATCGGCAAGGTCATCATCATGGTCGTGTTCGGCGGCCTTGGCCTGTTTGCGGGTCCTCTCGTCGGTGCTCCGCTGGTCGTCATCATCACGGAGCTGACGCGCGACTACGGAGCCTGGTCCATGGTGGCGTACTCCTTCATCGTGATCGTCATGATGCGGTTCTACCGCCATGGCGCGGTTGCCCTCGTGCTGCATGGATGGAGGCGACTGAAGCAGGCCACGCGGAGGGATCGGGCCACGCCGATGGGACCTCGTGAATAGGGTGAGCCCCTCCCCGCGATTCTGGGACCCGATATGAGGATGTTCGTGTCCGGCACCTGGGTCGATCGAGACGAGAAGATCGAGGTCCGCGATCCGCAGGACGGCGCCCTGATCGATACCGTTCCGTCGGCAAGCTTGGAGGACATCGATCTGCTGCTGGCCTCGGCCGAGGACGGCCGGCGCATCGCACGGCAGATGCCCGCCCACCAGCGTATGGACATCCTGAACGACGCGGCAGCGCGTATCGATGCGGCCCACGAGGAGTTTGCGCGGACGATCGCCCTCGAAGGGATCAAGACCATCCGTGAGGCGCGCAAGGAGGTGAGTCGGGCGGTCACCACCCTGAAGATCAGCGCTGAGGAGGCCCGGAGGCTCACCGGCGAAACGATCCGGTTCGACCAGGTTGCAGCGAGCGAGCGCCGATTGGGGTATTTCACCCGCGAACCCGTCGGGATCATTGCGGCGATCACTCCGTACAACGATCCGCTCAACCTCGTTGCTCACAAGGTCGGCCCCGCCATCGCGGCCGGTAATGCGGTCGTCGTCAAACCAGATTCGCGCACACCGCTGAGTGCACTGATGTTGGCTCGGGCCCTTCAGGAGGCGGGAGTCCCGTCCGGAGTGGTTCAGGTGATCACCGGACAGGGCCGTGAAGTTGGCAACGCACTCGTCCGAGATCCACGCGTTCGCATGGTCAGCTTCACCGGCGGCGCGGCAGTCGGGGCAGAGATCATGCGGCATGTCGGGATCAAGCGCGTTGCCTTGGAGCTGGGTAGCAACTGCCCCGTCATCGTGATGCCGGATGCGGACCTGGATCTGGCGGTGACCGCCAATGTGAGCGGGGCGTACTGGGCCGCGGGCCAGAACTGCCTTCACGTCCAGCGCCTGTTCGTCCACGAGAAGATCTTCGATGAGTTCTCCAGCCGCTTCGTGCAGGGAGCTCGTTCCTACACCGTGGGCCCGAAGCTCAACGAGGAGACTGACATGGGTCCCCTCATCAACGAGCGCCACGCCGAGAACGTGGAACGGCTCGTGGCCGAGGCGGTGGCGGCCGGCGCCAGGCTGCTCACCGGAGGCGAGCGATCCGGCAACTTCTTCTCCCCGACCGTCCTTGAGAATCTGCCGGCGTCCTGCTCACTGGCGCGGGAGGAGATCTACGGTCCCGTCACCGTTCTCTACCGCTTCTCCTCGCTGGACGATGCCATCGCGCAAGCCAACAACGTGGACTACGGGCTGCAGGCTGCGATCTTCACGCGGGATCTCGAGATCGCCCACCGGGCTATCGCAGGCCTCGACGTGGGCGGCGTCATGGTGAACGACAGTACCGACTATCGAATCGACGCCATGCCCTTCGGTGGCGTAAAGGGCTCGGGCCTCGGACGAGAGGGTGTCCGTTCGGCGGTCCTGGAGATGACCGAGCCGAAGGTCGTTTGCTTCAATCTGACCGGCGGCATCTGAAGGCGTACGCCGTCTACCACGCCGCAAAGACGTTGCAGTCTGCCTCGCCTCGGCGGACACGAGGCAGACTGACCCCAATTCCGATGGATGCAGTCGGGATTGACTGGAGGTAGACTCGGCACCTCATGGACGATCTCTACCGCGACTACATCCTGGAGCACTACCGGCGGCCCCACAACTTCGGGGCCCTGGAGTACGCCAACGCGTCCCACGAAGGGGCGAATCCCTTGTGCGGCGACCGGATCACACTCCAGCTCCGTCTCAGCGACGGCAAGATCGCGGGTGTCGGGTTCACGGGACGGGGCTGCGCGATCAGCCAGGCCTCCGCATCCCTCCTGACCGACGAGATCAAGGGCAAGTCGGCGCAGGACGCGGCCGCGATGACCTCACAGGACGTCCTCGATCTCCTGGGTATCGAGATCTCACCGGC
>Ga0209751_10007322_pt1 | contig 10130 bp, 12 predicted proteins | sample RifCSP13_1_FD_184019 | JGI IMG/M metagenome (GOLD analysis project Ga0209751, IMG submission 184019) | Soil microbial communities from Rifle, Colorado - Rifle CSP2_sed 13_1 (SPAdes) (version 2) | ecosystem: Environmental > Terrestrial > Deep subsurface > Rock core/Sediment | place: Rifle...
CAACACCCGGCGATTATTCTTCCGCGCTCATCTCGACAAAGTCTCCGTGCCAGGTGTGCGGGAATACCTGACCGGTATAACCGTTAACACTCAGCATCCCCGCCACCGTTCCCTCCTCCAATACGTGCAAGGTGTAATATCCATAGAAAACGTCGGCGTGCTCGTCAGCCTGTTTTCCCGGATAGTAACGGTCCAGGTACTGCTGGGCTGCTTCAACGGCCTGTTCCGGGCTAACCGGCATTTCCGCAGAAATGTCTGGCGTTGCACCAAAATTCTGGCGCCATCCGCCCATCATTCCGGTTCCCATCATGCCATAGGCGCCGCCGCCGGACATCATCCCGTATTTAAGATTCCACATCATGTTGGGACCGTACTCTGGGTATACCGCCAATGTCAGTGGGTCCACCAGCACTTCCATGGCGCCGATCCCGGTGCTTTTCTCGACGATCTCAGCGTAAACGTGGTTATCAAAAATCATCACCTCTTCGATCTCCAGGTCTGGGTCATTCAACCGGTTCAGATACGCCTCGAGCGCCTCCTGGGCCTGCTCGATGGTTAAAGGTTCGACCGCGGCTAAACCACCCGGAGCGTAACCGCCCATCATACCAGGGCTGCCGTATCCGGACATCATCCCCGGGCCCATCATTCCATAACCAGATTGGGAATTGCTCGGCCAGTTGCGACCATTGTACCCTCCCATCATCCCACCCCCCATCATTCCGTAGGGTACTTGGGCTGTATTTGGGGCTTGTGCATACCCTGGCTGGAAGCCCATCATCCCCCCGGGCCAAAACCCGGCCGTACTCCAGGACGAACGACCGATCAGGATGCCCGTCCAGAGCAACGCTGCGCCGATCACCAGGATTCCGATAACGATCAAACTGATGCGAAGTGCTTTACTCATTTTCTTATCTCCTGTTTGCGATAAAGTGTTTGTTCACAGTTGTTCTGCGTGCGAACTGATGACATTCGTTCACTGATGCCAGTATAGGGCACAGCTTTGAAGGTGGTATGAAGCGCGCTTAAAGATTGTGTAAAGAAATTGAATTCAATCTATTGTTTGAACGGCGATCAATATTCCCCCCAGAACCATTATCGTTGCCGCTGGCAAGCGGCGCGAAAATCCGGTTTCGCCCAGCAGGAGCGCGCCCCATACGACCGTCAGCACCGTGCTGAACTTGAACAGGGTGGTCACGTAACCCACATAACCCAGTTGAAGGGCAGAGTAGCCCAGCAGAGGCGCGGTGCCGGCGATCAAGACGGCCAGGAGCAGCTCTCGCTTGTGAAGAACCAAACCGGCAATTGATTGTTTGCCGCCATACATCACAACGGGGGAGAGCAGGAGGACCAGAAGAGCGTTCGATGCTGCTGCTACGATCCGGGGGCTTTGAGGCGCGGTGTGCTGGATGGCGATTTTCTCCAGCAGAGGTGTGATCGACCACAACGAACCGGCAAGCAAGGCAAATGCCATCCCGGGTCGAAACTCCAGGCCAGAGATTGGGGCAAACCACCTGGAACCAGGTTTGCGCCCGAGCCAGTACGCTCCGCTCAAGACCAGTAAAACGCCCAACAGGCCGCGCATAGAAGGGATTTCCCCCAAAAATAAGGCGCCGATCAGCAGCGTAAATACGGGAGCAAATGACAGCAGAGGTGTAACCAGGGATACCTCTTCGATCTTGATCGCCTGAGTAGAAGCCAGGTGGGCAAAGGCATTCAGGAGAGCCGAGCCCAACAGCGCCAGCCAGAAGATCGCATCTAATTGCGGGATAGCGGAGCTCAGCGCCAGGCTTGAGATACCCAGTAGGGGAAGCGCCAACAGGGTAACGCCCCAAACGGCGCTAACCGGGCTGGCATGCTTGAGAATCCGCTTGTAGAGGATAGGGTTGAATGAGGTGAGCAACGCAGCGCCCAATGCGATTAGAGACCACATTTGAACAACTGAGTACTGTCATCCATTCGACGCTCCTTACTATCGTTCGCTCACCAGATGACAGACGCAATTTTTCCCTTCAACATCATCAAGAGGGAATGTTCTCCCTAATTCACGCAGATGATGAAGCGCCTCTTCCAGTTGATGTAGTTCAGTGATGCGTTGCTGAATTTCTTGCGCTTTATGTCCCAGCATCTCCAATAACACTCCGCACGGCGCAACGCCCCGGTCTCGCATAGCTATGACTTCCGAGACCTCATCCAGACTGAATTCCAGTTTGCGCAAACCAGAGACCAGTTTCAACCGTTCTATATCCGCAAAAGTATAGGTGCGGTAACCATTTGGTTTGCGTTCCGGCTCGGGAAGGACGCCGATCGATTCATAATAACGGATGGTTTTCCTCGGAACATCTGTAAGCCGAGAAATATTCTGGATCTGCATTTATCCTCCTATGAACAACTCCATATTATAAATTATATACCTTACAGTAACTGGAAGGTCAAGAGGCAAATGAGACCATCAATCTCGCATGATCCTCCGCCAGAACTACAAGATCTGGCAGAGCATGACTGTCTTATTGATTCTCACTGCGCTCTTTGGGCTGAAAGGAGCGCATCCCCCACAAAGCAGCCAGCATGATCCCCAGGCTGATCACCTGGGCGGCGCGCAACCCGCCTAGCCAGAGCAGGCTGTCGCCACGAAAGGCTTCCAGAAACAGGCGCGCCGCTGCGGATAATGCGATCAACCATAAAAAGTTTGACCCAGACCCTCTTTCGCCCGGCGGTTGCTTCCAAAGCAGGTAGAAAACTCCTAGCGCAGCCAGGATTTCATAAACCTGGCTGGGGTGCCTGTATTCATTCCACAGATAAACAGACCATGGGAGCCTGGTTGGCGCGCCAAACGCATCGCCGCTCAGCAGGTGTCCGATCCCAAAAAACACCATGAAAACCGCCAACCCCGGGGCCAGCGCATCCAAAGTAAGCTTGAGTGGCATGCCCTTGCGCTGAGCGTAAATCGTGGAGACCAGCAGGCCAACCAGTAGCCCCTCCCAAATCGAGAGCGTGTTGGCGTTCAATGCGAACAGGCTCAAAGGGTTCTCTAAATAGACACTCGCATAACGCGCGGCATAGGCCAGGCGCGCCCCAACCAACCCGCTGACCAAACCGTAGAAGACCAGGTTATAGATGTTATCCGATCTGAGATTAATGCGTTTTGCCTCTTTTTCGGCCAGGGAGAGGCCGATCCAAACGCCGATGAGCAGAGCCAGACCGGGGAGTTGTAGCAGGAAAGGGCCAAGGCGCAAATACGGCAGCATGATTAATCGCCCTTGAGGAGTTCTTCCACTTTAGACTGGATCAGCGCCTCGCTCATCGGACCGCCTACGACTACGGCGCGGATCACGCCTTTCCGGTCGATAAAGTAAGTGCTCGGTAAGCCGCGCAAGATGTAGGATGCGCTGACCGCTCCGGTTCGGTCTAATGGCACCGGGAAAGTCAGGCCGAATTCTTCAATGAAGTCTGCTGCAGCCGATTCGCTATCCTGATCCGTGGTATTGACAGCCAGAACTTCCAGACCGAGGTCTTTGTATGCCCGGTAAATCTTCTCGATAGCCGGCATCTCCGCCCGGCAGGGTGGGCACCAGGTGGCCCAAAAATTGACCATCACAACCTTGCCACGCAGATCCGCTAATCTGACCTGGCCTCCGCCTAGTAGATCCAGAGTGAAATCGGGGGCTGAAAAACCCTCGCGTGGACTGGGCGGCGGCGCACCGTTTGTGGTGGCTACGGCAGGAAGGCGCGACATCCATGTCCAGGCGCCGCCTAATATAGCGAGCGCCAGGATCAGCCCACTCCAACGCCTCCCGTCGCTTACCCATGCGGTTACACCCATAAGCTCATACCCAACCACTAATTTTACCAGGCGCCTCTATGTGGATGACGGCTCTCCGGGACTTTCCACCACGGCAATTCCAAAAGAACCTGGATGGCCAAATACTCGATCTGCCAGCGTGACTGCAGCGCGCCTATACGCCGCAACTGTTGCCCCCGCCAGGCGACTGGGGCAGCGCGCCGTTGGTCGAGAGCCACTGGTGCACGTTCCGATATCCAGAGAGAGAGGAGAAAGGCTGGCTGACCAGTTGGCGAGCATCTACCTGGGAAAAATTCTCATTCTGCCTGACCTGGAAATAGGCAGCCAGTTCCAGGGTCTGCTGTGGGTACCAATATGCGTTGGCATACTTGGCTGCCGCGAACATCTCGCCCACGCTGGCGCCTTGGGATGCCATCAGCTCGAGCATTCCTAACATAGCCATGCCATGGTTGCAATCCGGGAAGTGGGTGGGGTTGTCGCAGCAAGGGCGGAAAACCGTGATGACCACCTCTTCCAACCGCTCCTGTTGAGCCGCGGTCAGCGTGACAATTGGCGTGCTGGAAAACAGTTGGTCCACGGGCCGAGCAGCCAGGCTCCATCCACCCGTGGAAGCAAACTTCACCACGTCTTCCCGGCCATTGCCCAGCATAGGTCCATTGTCAAGCACCGGGTTCTGGTTGGTGAGACCAAGCGCCCAGAATAAATTGAGCAAGAAATAGGCGTTTTGCTGGTTAAAAACCACTTGATCACTGCTGCCCCGCTCTAGAACTTCCATCTGATCGTCAGTTAATGGTTGCCCCGCCTGCTGGTACACGCTTACAAAATCATCCAGCTTGAAAGCGCTTGCGGCAATTAGCTGGGGACCAATATCTCCAAAACTGGCGTCGATTGCGTAACCATCGGGTGGGTTGATCTGTTCTATCAATGTCGCCATGTCAGGCGATCCCTGGTTTGCCATCCGGTCGTGTGAGTTGATCCCTACCCAATAACCACCGGATGATCCGGCGATAAAAGCGACCAATGTCAGGATAATCCATATGCGCGTTGAATTACCCCGGCGAACACGTACCCGATTTTCCTTCGCTCGATTATCCTCATTTATGGCCAGAGGCGGACCGGTAGATTCTGGAGGTTGGGTCATAGGTGCTCCTCGGGTGATTGATGGATTCGACCAGGGAGGCTCCATGTTATCTGATGGTCAACAGTAATCACGTTCAATGATGGTGACCGCTATGGCTTCCGTGTCCACCATGGCTTTCGTGTTGATGGATATATTTTTCCGGGTCTCTTTCGAATGCGGTTTTACAACCCGGCGCGCAGAAGTAGTATGTCTTTCCTTTATACATATAGGTTGCTGCGGCTGACCTTTCGTCAACCTGCATTCCACAGACAAGGTCAATAGCCATTTTTATATCTCCTTCCGAAATATTCTATTTTTGGGTATGGCAGATGCCTTTTCCTTTGAGTGTTTGGGAATTTAATCACCCTGGATAGAGAACCGCATAGCCGATCAATGCAATCAAGGCGACCAAGATGAGCAGGACTACCCATCCGACCGGTGTAGACATCATCCCAGCCATCATCGCCATGCCGCCCATGGCCATGCCACCTCCAAGTAGTGCAATCAGCACGATGACCAAGAGCGCACCAATCACGACCAACAATACAGTTCCAGTGTCCATATTACCTCCTTCAAAAAATAATGTTAGCGAGGTCAGCCAGGCGAAATTGAGCAATCGCGACGAATCATGCTTTTTCTCGCATACCTTTTTTAAGGCGTGAGGTCACAACGGGCATCGAGATAATCAACGTGAGCAGCGCTACCCAGGCTGAGCCTCCGAAACGGGCGACAGGTGGGAATTCCCCAACCAGACTGGAGGCCAGGAAGAACAACAATGCGGCGCCCAGCGAGATTGGCAGGTAAATTCGAGCGCTTTTACTCGCAATAGCTTTTTCGACATCTTCATGTTCCATACGGTTGCTCCTGAGGCAGATTATTCCGGTAAATCAATCGCCGGCCGGGGCGGGAACAAATTTCCTTTTTTGAGCGCTGCTGGCGATGGAAGCTTCTAATCGCCCAGGCTTAAAACGCTTGAGCAGAAGCGTATTGAGCGTGACCGATACCGAGCTAAACGCCATCATCAAGCCGGCGAGTTCTGGACTGATGATCAATGAGATGAACGGGTAGAATAAGCCAGCGCCGAGGGGGATGCCCAGGGTATTGTAGACAAACGCCCAAAACAGGTTCTGCCTGACCTTGCGCATTGTAGCCCTGGCTACCTCGAGGGCAACCACAACATCACGGATATCATCTTTGATCAGGATGATGTCGCCGGTTTCCTTGGCGACATCCGTGCCAGAGCCGATAGCCATGCCCACATCCGCCTGCGCCAGGGCGGGGGCATCGTTCACACCGTCACCCACCATGGCGACCTTTTTACCCTGCGCCTGCAACTTTATGACCTCCTCAGCTTTATCCTGGGGCAACACCTCGGCGAGGACGCGATCGATACCGACCATGCGGGCGATGGCCTCCGCCGTGCGGCGGTTATCGCCGGTGATCATGGCAACCTCCAAGCCCAGCCTGTGCAGACGTTTGACAGCCTCGATAGAATGCTCCTTGAGCGTGTCCGCCACAGCCACCAGCCCGGCGGGTTGCCCATCCAGGGAGATAAACATCACCGTCTTGCCGTCGGCTTCCAGTCGCTCGGCCTGATGCAAAAAGGGTTTGAAATCCACCTGGCGCTCACGCATCAACTTTCGATTGCCCAACAGAATTTCCCGCCCAGCGTAGATGGCCTCCACACCGTGTCCGGGGATTGAATCGAAGGATGCCGCGTCCTCTAGCTGAAGCCCTTGAGACGCGGCTGCGCGCACGATGGCTTCGCCCAATGGGTGTTCGCTATTTTTCTCAGCGATAGCTGCCAACCTGAGGACTTCCAATTCGCTCCCAGAGAGAGCGATGGTGTCGGTAACCGAAGGCTCGCCCTTGGTAAGCGTGCCAGTCTTGTCAAAGATGATCGTCCGTATCTTGCTCGTATTCTCGATAGCTTCAGCGCCTTTGAATAGCACCCCGAGCTCGGCGGCTTTGCCTGTCCCGGCCATCATGGCGCTCGGGGTCGCCAGCCCCACCGCACACGGGCACGAGATGACCAGGACAGTAACCGAAAGCAGCAACGAGAAGCCGAACACTCCAATCTCGCCCAGTTTATAGGGAGAAAGGATAAAGCTGGAATCTGGATCGAAGAACTGCTGAAAGCCAAAGAAGAACCAGAACACAAAGACCAACATCGCCAGCAAGTGCACTCCAAGGATGAAATGTCCGGCGACCCAATCAGCTAACTTTTGGATTGGCGCCTTGCTGGCCTGGGCGTCTTCGACAAGCTTGATGATCTGCGCCAGGGCAGTATCCTTCCCCACCCGCGTTGCTTTGAATTTGAAGGCCCCGGTCTTGTTGATCGTCCCTCCGATCACCTGGTCCTGCGCTTTCTTTTCAACCGGCAGGCTTTCACCGGTAAGCATGGATTCATCTACCGCCGAGTAACCTTCCAGGATAACCCCATCAACGGGGATGCTTTCGCCAGGCCGGACGAGGACCAGATCGTCAATCTCGACTTCTTCTGCTGAGATCTCTTCTTCGTTGCCATTGCGGATCACACGAGCGATCTTAGGCTGTAGCTTCATCAGCTTGCGGATGGCCTCAGATGTTCGCCCGCGGGTCAACGCCTCCAGCCAACGGCCTAGAATAATGAACGCCGTCAGCAGCGCAGCGCTCTCGAAAAAGGTAGCGCCCTCGCCGCCGAAACCGGCGTCAGGAAAGAGCGTGTTGATCAAGGCGATACCGTAAGCTGCGCCGATGCCGGTGGCGTAGAGCAGGTTCATATCGGTGACGCCATGTTTGAGGCCGCGCCACGAGTTGGTGAAGAACTGCCGTCCTGGGCCAAACACAATCGGCGTGGTCAGCAGTCCGATCACCCACTTGAAGGACAAAAATGGAGGCACGATGGCTCTGAATGGACCGAGCATATCGTAAAAGGTACCGATCATGACAATCATGCCGATCGAACCAGCGATGAGCAGATTGCGGCCCTGGCGCTTGATTTCCTCTTCGCGCGCCTGCCGCTCCCTATCCATGGCATCCGCCCCGGCGCGGCGCTCTGAGGCTGTATAGCCCACATTTTGCACGGCGCGCTTCATCGCGCCGATGGTCACCGCGCCGGGAATATACTTCAAACGAGCAGTTCCCAGGCCAAGATTTACGCTGACTTCCCCTACCCCATCCAATTCGTTCAACGCGCCTTCAACGTGCGCCACACAGGAAGCGCAAGTCATGCCTTGCACATCTAAAGTCACTTCTGCCGGGGGCACCGAGTAGCCAACCCCCTCGACGGCGCGCTGCAGGTCGGTCACCTTGACCAGGGCAGGGTCGTAAGTCAGGCTTGCTTTATTCGTGGACAGGTTTACCACTACATCTGAGACACCAGCCAGCTCGCGCAGCGCGCCTTCAACGTGCGACACACACGAGGTACAGGTCATGCCTTGCACGGGCAGAGATATATTGGCTAATGAATCGCCCATGATGATTTCACCTCCGATAAAACTGCTTGCGAGAATACTGGTACAGGTTGACCAGGTGGTTGATCTCTAAGGCTTGACGCTCCGGGCAGGTTTCATGGATCAATGCATCCAGGCAGCGTTCAACTCGCTGCCTGATCAAGAGCTCCAACAGGCGATCAACGGAACCCCGGATTGCCAGCAATTGGTAAACCACCTGCTCATTGGGCTGGTCTTGTTCTACCATTCCGATAACAGCACGCAGGTGGCCCTCTACGGAGCGGAACCGCCAAAGGAGTTGCGTTTTCTCAAGCTGCATGGGGATTGAGCCTCAAGTTCGGATCTGGTGGCTTTGAAGGGAATAAGGCGCTTAGGATAGTCGCCATCAGAATGGGATCGGGGCGCTGGTTGGGATGATCCACAAACGCCAGGTGGGTTTCGCCGTCGTGCCCGTGAGCGACGAGCGTGACGGGCAGCTTATCCTGGTCGTACACCAGGAGCACCACCAGTTGGCAGTTGCACTGGTACGTCCCATGGTGGGGACATGTGCAGTCCGTGTGAGACGCCCGCGCTACTTGCAAGTCAAAGGATCGCACGACCTGTAAACCCGCCGATGCTAGGCTCTCCGCGGTCAGGGTGATCACAGCCTGGCTGTCACCAGAGAGAACTATCAAGGGGTTTGTCTGATACATTGAATGGCTTGTTTATCTCCATAGTGATCTCTAGTCGACCATACTATACGTCTCCACCACAGAAAAACCAAGCGCCATTTACCGGGTTTGCTAATAGGCGGTTTTGCCTATCAAGCCATAGGCAAGAAAGCGCCGGACACAGCGCTTTTAAAGAGCTGTCAGGCTGCGGTCTGAGTCGCGACCCGGGGTGGGCGATTGTGATGGTCCCCCACAACCACCGCTGGCGCCAGATTGTTGATCGAGTGCTTTTACTGGAGAATATTATTCCTGCCACGAGCGCAGCAGGATAACTAAATTACTTAGCTCATCGATACCCAGAATGCCTTCAAAGCCGTCCATCGCAGTCCCACGCCTGCCATCCAGGATAAAATTCGCCAGCTCTTCATCAGTATTGGTTTGAATAAAGACACTGCTATGCAGGCTTGGCCCCATACCTCCGGTGCCGTCATCCCCATGACAGGCGGCGCAGTTTGTATCGTAAACAGCGCGCCCCATCTCCTCGGGTGGCAAGAAGGCAATCAACATGGATTGCGCCTCAAATAAGCGATTCTCCTCGATCATTTGAATAATCGTTTCGATTTCTGCCTTCTGATCAAAGCCAGCAATTTCCCAGGCTTGATCCAGGTAAAAGATCGCATCTGGACGATCAAACTCTCGCAAGGCGAACAACGCATTGGTTACCATCGTCGCCATTGGTATTTTTGAAGTTATGGTTTTCCCTTCCCGCCAGGCGGCAATCAGGGCCACCACATCTTTGATTTCAGCGGGGGAGAGCACGGTGCCCCAGGTGGGCATCCCTTTGGCCGGGCGGCCATGGGAAATCGTGTTACGGTACCAGGCATCATCGAGCGCGTTCAATCTCTCGGGGTCGTTCAGCGCCGGGGCGCGGTCGGTCCCTACGCCATTTTCGCCGTGGCAGATAAAGCAAGTCTGGCTGAAAATGGCGGCTCCGCGCACCGGGTCGGGGGTCACGGAAATTTCGACGATCTGCGGGGCGTCTGGTTCCCAGGAGCGCAGGAAGGCGCTGATTTGCATCATTTGTTCATCGGTAAGCGGACCGCCGAACACCTGCCCCCAGGCGGGCA
>Ga0209751_10007328_pt1 | contig 10126 bp, 15 predicted proteins | sample RifCSP13_1_FD_184019 | JGI IMG/M metagenome (GOLD analysis project Ga0209751, IMG submission 184019) | Soil microbial communities from Rifle, Colorado - Rifle CSP2_sed 13_1 (SPAdes) (version 2) | ecosystem: Environmental > Terrestrial > Deep subsurface > Rock core/Sediment | place: Rifle...
CGTGACGAAGATCGTCGCGACGCGACCACCCGCCTGCTCGAGCTCGGCGGCCCAAGTCTCCTTCGCGTCAGGGAGGCCGACGCCCGTGTCGACGAGCGTCCAGCCGTCCTCGCCCGGCAAGAGATAGGTGTGAACGTGCCCGGGCCGCGTCGGCAGCGGCAGCGTGACGCGCTTGATCCCGCCCTCGAGGTCGTCCATCGCGCGACTCTAGCCGTGCTTCATGGGACGGCCGAGATGCATGTGGAGGTCGTGGTCCGCGCTATCGAGACGAAGGCGAGCGCGGCCGGCTCGTCCGCTGGGTTCTCGCGTTCCTCGACTCGGCGTTCTTCGACAACGTCCGTCGGGCCAAGGAGCACTATGAGCATTCCAGCGCGGAGTCACTGACGCCACTAGCCCATTCCCGTGATTCGAGCCACCGTTACAGTTGGGCCTCCAGGACGACACATCTGCTCAATCAAGTCCGTCAACGTGGGAGGAGAACTAGATGGCGTACGGGATCGTGCATCACTTTCCGGGCGGCACGAAGGAACAGTACGAAGCCTCGATCGGCGCGGTGCATCCAGCGAGAGACACCCTGCCGGATGGCCAGATCTTCCATGCCGCCGGTCCATCCGCTGGGGGCTGGACGGTCGTGGCGATACACGAGTCGAAGGAGAGTTGGGAGCACTTTCGCGACGGCCTCCTGATGCCCCGGATGCAACAGGGCATCGAAGGTGGCTTTACGTCGGAGCCACAGGAGACGGCCTTCGACGTCCACAACCTGCAGCCGTAGCAGCCTGCCACCGACCCTCCACAGAAGGCTCGCCCTTGCGGGCCTTTTGTCTTCCTGCCCGGAACTCACTCGTAGTGGTCCGCTCCGGAGATGGTCGAACATGAGCGCCCCGCACGAACGATCGCCTGACTGCGGCCTTGGGGCCGCCGTGCGACGCGCCCAGGTGCTGCCCGTTACCCTTGCCGTCCCTCCCAGCCACGGGCCGCTTGTCCCCAAGCCTTCATGGGGGTAGGGTCGGACGTCAGCCGGCTGAGTTGCCGGATCACTTGACGGGGGTGAGACATGGCCTTTCTTGTTGGGGTATTCGAAGGCGATATCGACGCCTGGAAGAAGATGTTCGACTCCGATCCGCTCGGTCGCAGGCAGCTCGCCAAGGGGCACACACTCCTCCGCGGCGTCGATAACCCCGACCAGATCTTCGTCAGGATCGAGTTCGACTCGGTCGAGGATGCAAGGTCGTTCGGGGAGAAGGTGCGCGGCTCCGATGTCTTGGCGAACGTGAGCGTGAAGATTCCGCCTACGGTGGCGGAGCTAGTCGATCAAGCCAGCTACTAAAGAACGCAGCCGCACGCCGGCGAAGGCTCAACCAGCGTTCTTCACCAAGCGATCAGCCCGCCCGCGGCGGGGCTGATCCATATCGGGTGGAGCAGAGGATCGACCGAGCCGCGGCTCGAGTCCGGATAGCTCCACCAAGAAACCCGCTGTTTCTCGAGAGCGAGCATCGCCACCTGCGCCCCGCTGTACGCGAGCACTTCCTCGAGATGCTCGCCGACGACCGGCCCGAGGAGGTGCCCTGCTACGAGGCGCTTTTCAAGTTGCGAGCGTATCTCCCACCTCGAGAACGGCTCCGATGACCAGCCAGGTGTGGCGTGTGGCGGCCCTCGCAGGCCGAGTCCTCTGCCTCGCCGCGAGCCTGCTCAACTCGCCCTCGCGATCTGACTCGAGCAGGAGCCTGCCGATCCGCGCCGTAGAATCGTCGACGTGGCCGACGAGATCACCTGCTTGATCGCCGACGATCACGAGGTCGTTCGCGAAGGCCTGCGCCTCGCGCTCTCCCGCTCGCCGCGGATCCGCGTGATCGGCGAGGCGACCGACGGCGCGTCCGCCGTTGCACTGGCGGAGAGACGGCGGCCCGACGTCGTGATCATGGATCTGCGGATGCCGGACATGGACGGGCTCGAAGCGACCGAGAAGCTGCTCGAGAAGGTCCCAGGCACCGGTGTTCTCATCTTCACGGCCTACGGCGAGCGATCACTCCTGCAGCGAGGCCTCGAATCGGGCGCGCGCGGGTACATCCTGAAGGAGACCCCACACGAGACGCTCCTGCGCGCGATCGAGAAGGTGGCCGCAGGCGAGACGTTCGTCGACCCGGGGCTCATGGCCGAGTTCGTGTCCGGGCAGGGCCAGGCCGACATCCTCACACCCCGCGAGCGCGAGATCCTGCAGCTGCTCGCAGACGGGATGTCGAACGTGGACGTGGCTGCGAAGCTCTTCATCAGCCAGGAGACGGTGAAGAGCCACGTTCGGCACATCCTCGCGAAGCTCGAGGCGGACACCCGAACCCAGGCTGTCGCCATCGCGCTCCGCGAGGCGATGATCGATTGACCACGGAAGACGCCGAGCGCGCGCTCCTCGCGGAACGGATCCTCACCGAGCAGGAGGAACGGCGCCGGCTCGGGGAGCTCCTCCACGACGGGCCGGTCCAGCACCTCTCTGCGATCGCGCAGATGCTCGACGTCGGCCTGGCCAGCCTCCGAGACGGAGAGACACAGAGGGCCGACGAGACGTTCACGCGTGGCCTCGAGCTCGCCCGAGACTCGGCACGGGATCTCCGGGCGCTGTGTGAAGACCTCGAGCCGAAGGTCCTCCGCGAGCTCGGCTTCTCGACTGCCGTCGGCACGCTTGCACGCCGGCTCTCGTCGCGGCACGATGTCGAGATCGCCGTGGATGTCGACCACGCGGACGAGCTCGGCGAGAACGCGCAGACGGCGCTCTATCAGATCCTTCGCGAGGCGACCGATCAGTCCCTTCGAAGGGGAGCGCCGACGCGAATCGAGATCTCCGTGCGCGCGACTCCGGCCGGCGGTGCCGAGCTCGTGGTCACCGACGACGGCCCGCCGGAGCGCCGAAGTGCCGTGCTCGAGGCCCTCGCCGAGCGGGCAGCGACGCTGAACGCGCGGTTCAGCTCGGAAGTTCGCTATCCCAGGGGCTCGACCGTGCGCATCGAGGTTCCACCCTCGGCAGCCCGGCGCTAATCGGCGCGGTCGTGCGCGTACCTGTTGCCGGCCTGAGGTGCGTCAGGCGATCGGCTCGTTGTGGACGTCGTTCTCGAGGGCGTACTTGTCGGTGAGCGCGTTGATCTTCTCGGGATCCGGGAACGCGTAGTTGATCTCGACGAACGCGTTCCATTTGTCGGGGAGCGCGTCCTCGGGAAAGATCGCCTCCACCGGGCACTCGGGTTCGCATGCCCCGCAGTCGATGCACTCCTCGGGATCGATGATGAGGATTCGCTCGAACTCGTGGATGCAGTCGACCGGACAGACGTCGACGCAGGACTTGTCTTTGATGTCGATGCACGGCTCGGCGATGATGTACGTCACTCGCGCGAGTCTAGCCAGAGCATCCGGTCGAGCTGACGGCTCCCGAAAGTGCTACTTCCCGGTGAGCTCCTCGACGAGCTCGGGGGCGCGCTCGACGAGCGCCGACTTGACGATGACCTGGTCGAAACCGGCCGCGTGAGCGCGTTGCAGACCCGACTTGTCGGTGTGATTCGTGTACCCGAGTATCGGAATGTCGGGCCACGCGTCGACGACCTCGTCCGGCTCGACGCGCGCGATATCCGCGATCACGAGGTCCGGAGCATCGACGCTGTCGCTCGTGATCAAACGATGACCCGGCAGCAGGCCCTCCAGTTTTCCGCGGAAGAAGAGGTCGACCCCGACGAGCAGGATCGTCGACACGCGCCCGACAGTACCACCCACCTCGGACGCGGATAATCGCGTGCGTGGGACTCGAGCACGGGATCGAGCTGATCCGCGCAGGCGCGTACTTCGAGGCGCATGAAGAGCTCGAGGACGAATGGCGCGAGGCACCGGAGCCAGAGCGTGACTTCCTGCAAGGGCTCGTCCATGTCGCCGTAGCCTGGTACCACGCCGGCCGGGAGAACCGCCCAGGCTGCGAGCGTCAGCTCGAGAAAGCCGAGCGGCGCTTGAGCGCGTACCGGCCGCGGCATCGCGGAGTCGACATCGACGTCGTGCTCGAGGACGTCGCGCGCGCCCGCGACCTGGTCGAGACCGGCTCTCTCGAGCTTCCGCGACCCCGGCTCTGATCAGAAGGCGGGCTCGAGCCCGAGCCACTCGAGGAAGCGGTTCAGATACACGCGCAGCACGTAGAACCGCTCGAAGAAGAGGAGCAGACCGAGCGCGACCATGATCGAGCCGCCTCCGATCTGGATGGCGCGGTAGTGATCGCGAAGCCACCGGAACGCAGACATCGCTCGTGTGAAGACGGCTCCAGCGAGGACGAAGGGCAGCGCGAGCCCGAGTGAGTAGACACCGAGCAGGGCAGCGCCCTCGAACACCGTCTCCGACGAGCCCGCCAGGACGAGGATGGCCGCGAGCACCGGCCCGATGCACGGCGCGGCGCAGACGGCGAATGCGCCGCCGAGAAGGACGCGCGAGCCACGGCTCCGGGCTCCTTGGACTAGCCCCGCGCCGAGAAGCCTCTCGGGCCACGGCAGGAGGCCCATGAACGCCAGCCCGAAGACCACGAGCACGAATCCGGCGATCCTCTCGAGCAGGAACTGGTCGGCGAAGAGACGGCCTCCGACGAGGGCCGCGCCCACGCCCAGGAGCACGAAGAAGGCAGTGAACCCGAGAACGAACGGCACACTCGCGACGACGACGCGGCGAGCCGTTCCCGGCTGTCCCAACCTCTCTGCGTCGACGGCCGAGATCGCGGAGAGGTACCCGGGAACGAGCGGGAGCACGCAGGGCGCGAGGAACGAGACCATGCCCGCGAGGAACGCGACCGGAATCGCGGTCCAGCTCATGCCCGCATGGCGGACCGGGCTGACGCAGAGCCGCTCATCCCTCTAACCGTCGAAGCGGGCGAGCTCTTCATCCACGAGTCGCTCGAGTTGCGGGTCGAGCGGGCGGTCGTCCTCCGGCGTAGCGCGCCGGCGACTCCACGAGCGGATCAGTAGACCGACGGCAATCGCGCCGGCGACGAGTGCCGCGAGCGGAAGAAGCCAGGCGAGGAGCCCGAAGCCGCTCCTGGGAGGAGTCGCCAGCACGCCGGGCCCGAACTCGCCTACGAGCGCATCCTTGATCTCCTGTTCCGTGTCGCCCGCGGCGATCCGTACGCGGATGAAGGCCTTCATCCTCTCCGCGACCGGCGCAGTGGACTGGTCCAGCGTCGTCTCGCAGACGGGACACACGAGCTCAGCCTCGAGATCAGCTGCGTTCGGCGGCCCTGCGGCCGCTGCCGCTGCCGCTCCCGAGGCGATGAGTGCGCCGACGACGAGGAACAGTGCTTGCAGCCTCACGACGTGAGCGCCTGTTCGAGGGCTGCGCGGAGGCGGGCTCGATCCTCCGTCGCATTGACCGCGCCGGCGAACGCCTCGACGACCTTTCCTTCGCGATCGATGACGAACGTCTCCGGAAACCCGGTCACGCCGTAGCTTCCGAGAGTGTCGCCCGGCCCGTCGTAGACGATCGGGAAGGTCAGGCCGAAGCGCTTCATGAACCTGCGCGCGTCGCTGCGGAAGTCCTTCGCGTCGAGACCAACCACCACGACTCCCCGACTGCGGTTCTGCTGCCAGACCTGCTCGAGGAACGGCGCCTCGTCCTTGCAGGGGATGCACCACGACGCCCACACGTTGAGCACGACGGCCTTGCCCTCGAGCGACGAAAGCGTGAGGTCGCCCTCACGGTCGAGACGCTCGAGCGTGAAGTCGGGAGCCTGAGGGCGCTCGCCACGCGCAGCGGCGGCTGCGAGATCGCCACCCTCGTCCATGAGGAGCGTCCAGGCGAGCAGCACGAAAAGCAACACGACGAGCCCCACGGCCACGCCCTGGGCAACGAGCTTCGCGCGATGCGCCACCGTCGCCTCTACCTGGCGATGATGAAGACGGGCGTCCCGATCTCTACGCGCGTGAAGAGCCACTCGGCGTCCGGAATCCGCATGCGGATACACCCGTGAGAGGCCGAGTAGCCGATCGATGCCGCGTCTGGCGTCCCGTGGATCCCGACGTACGGTGCCGAAATGCCCATCCATCTCGTGCCGAGCGGATTACCAGCGCCAGGCGGGACCGGCTCCGAATCGGCGGCCCACTTCGAGGGCGGCGGATACCACCACGGGTTGCGCTGCAAGTTCACGATCTTGTAGTTGCCGAGCGGCGTCGGGTACGCCGACTGGCCCGTCGCGACGCCGAACCAGCGGATGAACTTGCCGTTGACGAAGTACAGGAGCCTCTTCGAATCGCGGAGGATGACGACCGTCGTGCCGAGATCGACGGACGCCACCTTCGGCTTCACGGTGTCGAACCCGAGACGGATCGGGGTGCGTGTGTTTCGCATCAGCGCAAAACGGACCGCCCGTGAGCTCGCGAGGCGCTTGAGGCGCCGGCCCTCCTCGGATTTGATCGCGCGAGGCTTCTTGCCGGCGAATACGAGCCGAGCCTCGATCGCCTTTACGTCGAGCTCGCGTCCGAGGCGCTCGACGAACGTGCGGACACGTGCGACAGAGACATCGACATCGAGCGGCACTGTTGCTCCAGGCCGAGCCACCCGCGCCCTGCGAACGGCTTTGGGCACGTTCGCGCGCGCCGCAAGGGCGCTCGGCTGAAGACGGATCTTGCGCGTCGGGCTGACGACGAGAACGATCGGGCGCGTGAACGCCCTCTGGACGACCTCGGTCGCGCGCTCGGGCATGAGGCCGCCGACCCTGACGCCGCCGACGGTTACGCCGAATGCGATTGGTGCTGGAGTCGGAGGAGGCGGAGGCTCGATCGGCGGCTCGGTGGGCAGCGGCTCCGTCGTCGTCGGGGGATCGGTCGTGGTGACCGTCGTTCCGGTGTCGGCCCCAGCGGTCCCGGAGAGGGCGAATGCGGACGCAAAGCCCACGAGTGCACAGGCCACGAGCAGCCCAGCACCGATAGCCCGAGCCCAGGTTCTCACGTTTCCAGTGTAGACGCGAATATCCGTGGATCGTTGGTCACAACGGCGTCGACCCCGGCCCGCTCGACTCGAGCGAGGTCCTGCGGATCGTCGACCGTCCAGGTGACCACGGCAGCGCCGCGGTCGTGCGCCCGGCGAACCGCGGACTTGCCAACCAGCGAGTGGTGAAGAACGAGCGCGGTGGCGCGTGATGTCGAGAGCGCAAGCAGCGCTGCGAACGGCGTCACTCTCCGGAGGAAACCGAGCCCGACGCGCGCAATCGGAGCACCGCGGCCGCTCTCGGTGATCCCGAGCACGCCCCGTGGGACGGTGATGCCCGCGCGCATGCGGGGTTCGATCTGCGCGATCCGTCGAACGGTGCGGAAGTGGAACGAGCTCACGAAGCTGCGCTGGAGCAAATCGCAACGACGAAGCCTCGCGACGACGTCGTCTTCCGTCCCGCGGATCTTGAGATCGAGATGAAGACCGATCTGGTCGGCCTCGTCCACGAAGAACGCCAGCGCCTCGTCGAGCGTGGGCACGTCGGGGCAGGCCTCCCTGAGGCTCTCCAACGGTCGGTCGCGCACCGTGCCGTGCGCGGCGCCGTGGCTCACTTCGGCGAGGTCGTTCGAATGCGCTATCACGAGCTCGCCGTCGCTCAGATCGAGTACGTCGAACTCGATGAGATCCACACCGGCTTCGACTGCTGCCCGGAACGAGCGGAGCGTGTTCTCGGGCGCGAGAGCTGCCGCCCCTCGATGACCGATCCGGAGCGGACGCCCATCGCGCCGCTCGAGCGAGATCACGGGTCTGGCCTCGTCGGCAGGTAGTCCTCGTCGAGGCGGCCTCCTTCGGCTGCATACGACACGATCATCCGGTCGGTGAGCCACTCGACCGGAGCTCGGTCGTCGGTCCACGCTCGTCCGCGGACCTCGACTGGTCGCAGATCCCGCGCGAGGAGCTCGCGCAGCGAAGCGAGATCGTCGGGGCCTCGACGAAGGCGGGCATCGATCTCGCTCGCGGCGAGCGGTTCCGTCAAACCGAGCACGATGGTGTTGAAGCGAAGCGCAGGCCAGGCGAGAACCTGCGGGAACTCCGCGGCCAGCGTCGTCCCGACCGCGCGCACGAGGCGCTTGTCGTCCGGCACTGCGGCGACGTTGAGCGCCACGATCCCTCCCGGGGCGAGGCGCTCACGAACGAGGCGGAAGAACTCGCGCGTGGCGAGGTAGAACGGCACGTAGGGCTGGCGGTACGCGTCGACGACGATCAGGTCGTAGAGCCGAGCCGTCGAGCGCAGGTACGGACGTGCGTCCGCATCGTGCACGGTGAGGCGCTGGTTCTCGTCCATCGCGAAGTAGCGACGGCCAACGCGGCTCACGGCGGGATCGAGCTCGACGCCGTCGACATATGCCTCCGGGTAGTACACGCCGAGTGCGCGCGCCGTCGTACCGGCGGCGTTGCCGAGAATCGCCACGCGCTCGAGTGGCCGGTCGAGCAGCGGGGGGAGCGCGAGGAAGGCGTCCCAGACGCCGCCCGTGAGCACCGAGTCCGGCCGCCAGACTGAGTGCACCGCAACACCCTCGTTGAGCGAGAGGAGGCGCCTCCCGTCGGGGCGCTCCACGACCTGGATGTACTGGTGGTACGACGTCTCCTCGTACAAGAGGCCCGCCTCGGCCTTCACCGCGCCCGGTGGCACGGCGACGAGGGCCGCCAGCGCCGCCGCGATCAGGAGGTATCGCACGCCGAGCAGCAGACACGAGGACAACGCGAGGAGCGCGGCGATGACGAGGAACGTCCGTTGCGTGCCGAGCGCGGGTATCAGCACGAGCGCCGACAGGAACGTGCCGAGGAGCGAGCCCGCTGTCGAGAGCGCATAGAGCCGCCCGGCGACGGCCCCGGCCGTCTCTATGGAGGCGACTGCAAGTCGAATCGCGAACGGCGACACCATCCCGAGCAACACGACCGGTGGCGCGAACAACAGGAGGACGGCGACGAAACTCCCGATGACCGCGCCAGCCGAAGCGTCGTCCAGACCCTCGACCGTGAGATCGAGAAACGGCTTCGCGACGAAGGGGATCGCGGCGACGCAGACGGCCGCCACGAGGACGATCGACCCGAGAAGCGACGGCCGGGGTCGCCTGTCCGCGATCCGGCCGCCGAGCCAGTACCCGACCGCGAGCGCGGCGAGAACGATCCCGATGAGGTTCGCCCACACGATGGTCGACGACCCGAAGTACGGCGCAAGCAGACGCGATGCGGTGATCTCGGTCGCGAGCGCTCCGATCCCCGCGCCGAAGACGAGTGCCCCGAGCGCGAGGCCGCCCGGCCTCTCCTCGACCGGCTGACCGGTCATCTACAGCCCGAAGACGCGCTCGATCTCGCCGAGCGTTCGCGCGGCAAGCACCGCCGCGACGGCGACCGTAAGAGCGAGCACGACCCAGAAGCGAACGCCTGCCCGCCGCTTCTCGCGATGCCACTTCGCCTTGGCCGCCCGCCGGGCGCGATGGAACCGGTACGCCCGCTCGACCGCCTCGGGATCGAGGGGAGGCTCCTCTTCGGGAGAGGTCACGGGCGCGGTCGTCGGTGCGAGATGAGCCACAGACGAGATTCTAGGAACAGATTTCCGCGCCGTGCAGAGTGTCCAGCCGGTGCGAAGTCATATTCTTCACCCGATGGAGAGTCCCGGAGGACGTGGTCGCATGGGTTTTGCCGGCGTCGGAGGCCTGTCGGGCCTCGGCGGCCGACTCACGTTCGTGCTCGGACTCCTCCTCGCCCTCTCCGCCCTGACAGGCTGGTACACGGGCGAAGGCCAGGGAACGACGGTTTCCGTGATCGGCTGGCATACGGGCACGATCGGCAAGATCGTCCTCTTCCTGGGTCTCGCAGCAGTCCTCCTCATGGTGCTTCGCGAGGTCGGCGTGGCAATGCCCGCAGCCGTGCCCGAGAGCCTCGTGACGATCGGCATCGGCGCCGTCGCGACAATCCTCGTCCTCGTCCGGCTCATCTCGATACCGGACAGCTTCTTCTTCGCGAGCCGGGGAATCGGGATCTGGATCAGCCTCGCGTGCGCAGTCGGGATCATCCTCGCCGGGCTGCTCGAGGCCTCCGAGGAGCTGTAGCCTCGCGCCTGGACGCGAGGGGGCTCCTCAAGGTTGCGTGACCGTGACCGTGACCGTGCGCGTCGGCCCGCGTTGGG
>Ga0209751_10007330_pt1 | contig 10125 bp, 9 predicted proteins | sample RifCSP13_1_FD_184019 | JGI IMG/M metagenome (GOLD analysis project Ga0209751, IMG submission 184019) | Soil microbial communities from Rifle, Colorado - Rifle CSP2_sed 13_1 (SPAdes) (version 2) | ecosystem: Environmental > Terrestrial > Deep subsurface > Rock core/Sediment | place: Rifle...
CCGATCTCAAAAAACAGATTGTAGGGTGTCTTTTCACCCCAACGCGGCTTGCCGCCGACTGTCAGCGCGTAACGCTCCAGCATGGCGCAATAAATACCGGCGAAGCTGCGCTCGGGCGCACTGGAAATAATTTCATCGACGATCGTACGCGGGTTGACCGGCATGCCCCAGAACGGCGTCTTGAGACCAAAAATCATCTCGCCCGCGAGCGTGCGGAAATTCCGGTCGTGACCGAGGTCGCCGTAAGTATGCAGGTAGGGGCGAAACCGCGGGTAGTACCAGACCACCTCGGGCACCGCGATACGGGGATGACAACCGAGCATGGCCATGAGTAACGTCGTACCGGAGCGTTCCGCGCCCAGCATGATTACCGGTTTGTTCTTCAAATGGATCGGCATAATACCCTTGTCTTGAATACAGGCAGCTCCTCCTCAAACACAGGTTTGTTAGAAGGCAAGACAAACATGCATCGTAAGTTGCGCTTAATTGGATTCGGTGTTGTCGCTCTTGCCATGCTGCTTCACTTCTACACTGCGGCCTTTAAGGCCGAGGGTGGCTTGGGTAGTTTTAGTGTCAGCCTTATGCTCTGGGCTTGGTTGCCGTATCTTGTCTGTTCGTTCATGCTTTTCGTTACAAAGAATTCAATTGTGCCCCTAGGCGGCGCCGTGGCGGCATTCGGCATGGACGTTGCGCTTTATTTGTCGGTGTTTGTGTGGCCTCAAAGTTCAACGGCACCCATCGCTTTGCTGTTCATGCAGCTCTGGAATCTGTTGCTTTTCATGCCTGTTGGTATGCTTGTCGGCTGGGGTATTCTTAAATTTCGGAAACACAAACAACATGCCTTCTAACTATGTTTTCAACCGGACGCGGTGATACGGCGCGCCGTTTCCTGCGGCTTCGTGCCCCACGCCGGTTAAAACCGCGTTTGAGAATGACACAGTCAGCGGTGATTGGGTACGGTCTGGATACGTTACCTTGCGGCGACGCCTCCGCGCAACGACTTTAGCCGCGACATAATCATGGCGGTCAGGCCCGGACTGGAACCGGCCTCCGCCTTTTCGACCCGGTGGCGCGACAACAACCGCGGCTGGTGCTGGCACTTGGCGTGGTACAGAAGCGCGGCCTCGATGCTGACCCGCAGCTGGCCCGTGTGTACCGGCTTGGTCAGGTAACGGAAGATCTGGCCATTGTTAATCAGCCCGACAACCATGTTGGCGTCGTTGAACGCGGTCAACACGACTGTCACCATATGCGGATGCTGGTCTTTCAGTATTTTGAGCAATTGCGAAATGTCCTGACGGGCGACGAAAACATCCGCAACGACCACGCCGATGTTGCCCTGTTCCAGAATGTCCAGCGCCTGGTCACAACTGGAGGCGGACAACACCTGGCGCTTGCCCTCGAAGAGTTTCCTGATTATGACGTGCACCTCGGGCGTGTCATCGACCACCAGGATATTCGTTTGCGCGTTTTCAATGCCGGCGGGCGGCGCATCGTACAGATCGCCTGCCAGACTGAGCGCCACCTCGGCGGCGGCAGTGACCGTGGCCAGCACATCCTTGTTGTTCCATGGCTTGTAGATGTAGCGGTAGATCTCACCGTCATTGATGGAACTCACGATCGCCGCAAAGTCGGCATAACCCGTCAGCATGATGCGCATGGTGTTGGGCGAAAGCCGTTTGACCTCGCGCAGCAATTCAATACCCGCCATTTCCGGCATGCGTTGATCGCTGACGATCACGTGGATCGAATTACTTTTCACGATCTCCAGCGCCTGGGCGCCGCTGGTAGCGGTATAAACATCGCACACGTTCCTGAACAGGCTTCTCAATGTGCTGACGATGTGCTCCTCGTCGTCGACAAATAAAACTTTCGCCTTGGCCATGACTTAGCTCCTATGCTCGTTTGCGCTGTGCCACGATGGCTTGCACGGGTAGCGACACCGTCACGACGGTGCCTTTGCCCACCACCGACTCCGCCTTAATCGTACCGCCGTGTTCCTCGACAATCTTCCTGGAAATGGACAACCCCAGACCGGTGCCTTCCCCCACTTTCTTGGTAGTAAAAAACGGTTCAAAAATTTTCGGCATGGCCTCCGGCGGGATTCCTTTTCCGTTGTCGCGCACGACAATCTGGACCCGATCCGCCGACGCGCGCGTCTGGATATGTATCGTCCCGCTATCGCCCTCGATCGCCTGGGCGGCGTTGGTGACCAGATTCAGAAACACCTGGTTGATCTGCGAGGGCGAACAGGCGACGAAGGGGATGTCGCCGTAGTCCTTGACGACCTTCACGCGCGTCTTGACTACCGGCTTGGCCAGCATCAACACACTGTCCAGACCTTCGTTCAGATTGAACTCCATCATCCGTTCGCGATCGGTGCGGCTGTAGTTCTTGAGATTCATGACCAGCTCGCGTATCTGATTGAGACCATGGATGCTGCGCGTGAGCAGCGCGCCGGCCTCGTCCAGGGGGCGGTTCTCGCGGAATGCGGCCGCCCGCGCCTGCACCTGCTCGAACTGCTTGCCCAGCGCCTGGTCATCGGCGCCGGAGTTCAGCAGCCCGGTGAGCTTGACGTACTCCGCGATGAGTTCTTCCACCTCCGGCAACTGGTCCTTGACGAGTTCGACGCTGCTGCTCACATAGGCCAACGGCGTATTCATCTCGTGCGCCACGCCGGCGACCATCTGGCCGATGGACGCCAGTTTTTCCGACTGAATCAGCGCCGCCGTGGAATCTTTCAGCGCGCTGTTCATGCGGTCCAGCTCGTCTCGCGAGGCGGTGGTCGTCTTGAGGTTATCCAGCATCCGGTCGAAGGTACGTGACATTTCCCCGATTTCGTCGTTCGCGTCCAGTCGCAGGCGATGGTCAAGATTGCCCCGCGCAACGATCTCCGCGCCCTCTTGCACCTGCGCGATCGGGCGTACCACGCTGCGATTGATGACCAGCGTGGTGCCGGCGATGGCCAGACCCAGGGTCAATACAAAGCCCATGATCGTCACAACCGCCTGGCGTTCGGCGCGCGCGACCTTGTCCTGGCTGCTGTTGCTGAGCTGCAGGCCGCCGGAAACAATCGCCTGGGATTTGGCCAGCATCTGGCCGGCCAGTCGCGCGTCCAGCTCGCGCAGCAGCGCGGTCTCCTTGCCGACGCGCTCGATTTCCGCGCGCAACCCGGCCGCGGCCGGTGCCCGCGCGGCGGTTTTTTTCTCTGTCTCCATCCTGGCCAACTGCTGGCCGAGTTCGACCTGTCTGGACTGGTTCGCGGCGCGTTTGCTCTGGTTTTCCACGACCTCGGCGAAGGTCGCCTTGATGCCCTGGTGTTCGGCACGTACCCGCAGCAGGATCGACTGTTCGCTTGGTTCGCTAAATTGAATCCCCTGCAGCAGACGGGCGAGAGAATCGTGTTTCAGGTTCCACTGTCTTTGTGCGCGTTCGGCGCGGTTCATCAAATATTCATCGGCCACCATCGTGAGTTCGAACACTTCCTTGACGATGGTGTTCGCTGCCCGGCCCTGCTCGGCTACACCCGCGACATAGCGCGAAGAGGCAAACAACACGATGCCGGTGACAACCACGAGCCCGACCGACAACCCGGTGTTGAGCCACAGCTTGGTACTGATATTCATGACTGGTTCTCCCTGATACGAATCTAGAAACTGCTCCCGTCAACCTGAATGCCCATGGCAAGACCGGCCATGATTCCATTCAGCAATCTTGTCAATGGATCAGTGACACCAGAAACGGGGCCACCGCCTTGAGCGAGCCTACGTGGACCATCTCCAGATAATTCGGTGTCTCGGTGGTTTCGGCCAGTTTGCTGCCGATAACCCATTTGGCCTCGTCCTCCAGACTCACCAACAAGGACTGGTCGAGAGAGACCTTGAGCACGGAATCCGGCCAGATGGCGGCAATGTCCGCGGGTGGCGATTCAAGTACCTTGGCAACAATCTGGATGGCCTGGTTGGGATGCTTCTGCGCGAACGCCTCGGCCTGGACCAGGGCGTGCATCGCCCGCCGCACGACTTCCGGACGGTTCTTGAGCAGATCGGCCGTCACGACAACATTGAAGGTCTTCCGGTAGAGGCCGGGTTTTTCGAAAACCAAGGCGTTGTCGCCCAGTTGTTTGGCGGCTTGGGAGATGTACGGTTCACGCATGGAGAAGGCGTCGATTTCTCCATCGACCAGGGTCTTCACCAAGTCGTCGGGCTTGAGGAAACTCAAGGTCACATCCTCAGCAGTCATGCCATTCTGCAACAGAAAGACATGCAGAAAAAAATGCACGGCCGACGCTTTCTGGGTGGCAATGCGCTTGCCGCGCAGGTCGGCGGGTACCTTCACGTCCCGGTCTTTGCGGGCGATGATTCTCGGTTCATTGTCGGAAGAGCCGATGGTGGCAACGATGCGAAAATCGCGCCGCGCCATACTTTCAAAGACGATGGGAATATCGGCGGCCGTGGTCATCGCCACGTCGCCGGCCAGCAGGCCCTTCATGGCGAGCGACCCACTCTTGTAGCCCTTGACCGTTACATCGAGGCCCGCCTCAGAGAAATAGCCGCGGTCGCGCGCAATCATCGCCAGCGCCGCGAGCGATTCGTGCGCCAGGCCCAGGGTCAGCGCCTCGCGCGGACCGGCGAACTGCTTTGTGCGAAATAGTCCGGCAGGATCGAGTAAATAAAAAACGGCTCCAGCCAGCGCCAACACCAGCGCCAGGGAGACAGCGGTCTTTAACGAACGGGAAGACTTTGGTGGCTTTATGCCGGGGCCGGTATTTCTGCTGGCTTCTGGAGAATGCATGGCCTATCCCTGGCTTATCTGGTTATTAGACCCTCTGTGTCAGGACTTTAAACCGGCACGCGATCCGCGCCAGCCGCCTGCCACCCCTGCCCATCTGCACCGGGAATCTAACGCTCCCGTTTTTTGATCCCGCTTTGTGTATATAGGCTGGATAGACCGGACCCGAAAGGTCGCCCGCGTCGGAGACGATGGAAGGCCTGTTGCGCCCGATGAACGAGCGGGATTTACGGGACAGGGGTGAACCCGGCATTCAGGGCCGGTGCACAACGCCGCCCGGGTTGCGCGCGCGACACTCAGCTGTGGGTGCGCCGAAGACCGTGATGTGCGTAGATTTCGGTGGTCTCGCTCCCCAGCAGGAACTCGCACAGCGCCTCACCCCAGGCGCCGCCGTCACCCACCATGGCAAGGTGAAAATCGCTCACTGTGTTTTCAGGCTCGGGTTGCTCCGGTGCGCCGCCGACCGGGACAAACTCGAAGCGGTCCGGAAAGATGCGCGCATAGCGAAGGGCGAGATGGTAGTAGACCAGCGCCACATCGGCGCGTCCATCGGCGAGCGCCTGTGGCGCCTCGCGGTGATGGATGCGCTCGCCGTACACGACCCGTCCGTCCGATTCCGCGCCGGACGGACGATCGAGCCAATCGAACCGGGTTCCGGTTTTATGCGCAAGCGCCTTGAGCGTGTCGGCATAGACCCGATAGCTCGCGCTCTCGGTTTCCGGATTTGAAATAAACAGTCGCGCCTCCGAGCGCACCAGGTCCGCGATGCCGCGAATCCCCAGGGGATTGCCCTTGCGCACCAACAGCACGTTACCGCGACTGCGCATAAAGGGCTCATGCGCCACGGCGTGACCGGCGGCGATGACCCGCTCCAGGACCGTGGGCGGGCTGATAAACAACTGCGGACGGACGCCCAAGCGCAAATTTCCGATCACCAGCGCCCCGGCATCCAGCCATTGCAGCAATACCCCCGGCGGCGTGGTGGCGTAAAAGATATCGCCGATCTGCGCGTGGCGCGCGAGAAAGGTTTGCAGGCATTCCTGCAGGGCCATGTGGTGGTTGCCGTCGGAAAACACGACGAGCCGGGCGCGCCGCGGGTCGCCGTGAAAATCGAGGCAAAGATTAGAACCTGCCTGCGACCAGCGCGGCTCTTCCAACGTGGCTTGCGCCAGCTCTTCAGGCCAGTTCAACATCTGTCCACCAATATACCCGTATCTGTCCAGGCAGCCACCAGGGCCGCGCAAATCAAATGCGGGTCGCCTCGGGGCATACCATTATGCGGACAGGTGTCATGGCCACATTTTAAGGCCTTGCAGTAAAATCCTGATTTGGAACAGATCGCCGCGTTGTCGCCAAACTGTTTGGCCGCCCGCTTGATAAACGGCTCGCGACAATACCAAAGTCCTGCCGAGCCATGCTTCCAAATACAATCGTAAAATCAATCGCACCGTTCATCCGGATAAATCACCCGTTGGAGATTGTCCAGAAGTTGACGTTGGGCAGACTCACATCCGCGAAAAATTCTGATGAGCGGCTGGATATCTCCGACGAACCCGGATGAATAACAGTGATCGACCTGCGAGTCGGTCTGGTTGATTCTATTACGGCCCAGAAAGGCTTGAAGTCACTGACCGAAAAAAACGGGCCAGCATGCATCTGCTCACGAAAATATTTGTGTTTGTCTTGCAGCCGACAGAATTCGGTCTAGGCTTGGGTACTGACTCGGAAGAGTCGGGCGATAGCCGCGCGAACGGCCATAGCGAAACAAAGTCAATTTCTCTGTGCCAATGGATAAGGAGATCAGCCGTGAATACACCAACTCTTACACATGGGGCCAAGTTCTTACTCTTATGCCTGACGCTGCTGCCGTGGAACGCTGAAGCCACGGAAGCCCACGCCGCCATCCACCCGCATAATGCAGATGCCATCGTTGCCGGGAGTTCACTCATCTTCAGTGCCCCGCCGCGCGGTACGCTGGACCAGGAAACCGAGAACTACCAACCGATCGCCGATTTACTGACTAAGGTCACCGGCAGGAAAATCATCTACCAACACTCGAAAGACTGGCTTAGCTACGCCAGGGACATGACCCAGGGGAAATTCGATATCGTGTTCGACGGTCCGCACTTCAACGGCTGGCGCATGGAAAACCTGAACCATACGCCGCTCGTCAAGCTGCCGGAGGATTTCATTTTTGTGGTAATCGTGAAGGCCGACAACAAGTCTATTAAGAACATAAAGCAGTTGGCCGGCCGACGCATCTGCGCGCACTCTCCGCCCAATCTTGGAACGCTCACGTTGCTGAATCAGTTTGATAATCCTGTTCGCCAGCCGTTGATTACCACGGTCAAGGGCTGGGACAAGTCGTACAACAGCTTGATGGCGGGACAATGCGTTGCCACTGTAGTGCCCATCAAAAACCTTGAGAAAATGGACAAAGACAAGAACCAGACCAGGGTCGTGTTCAAGAGCCCGGCCATGCCGAACCAGGCCATTTCCGCCGGGCCACGCATCCCACAGGAAACCCAGGAAAAGATCAAGCAGGCGTTTCTGTCTGCAGAAGGTAAGGCCGCGACCGCCAAACTGCGCTCCGACTACGCCGGCAAGGATTTCGTACCGGCCACGCGTGCGGAGTACGCTGGGCAAAGCGTCTACATCAAGGACTCCTTGTACTATTCGAACTTGAAGCTGGCGGCCGAGGGCGGCGCGGTCGCGCTAAATAAAGCGGGCAGATAACACAGACAGACAACGCTGACCCGCTTCAACACTCAATCGCCGGGACTTTAAAAGTCCCGGCGATTTTTTGTTGTGCAGCGAATACGGCCAAGTCCCGGCCATGCGCCAGAAATGTCGTTGGCGGCATGTCAGCGAATCGAAGTCGTTTGTCTTAGAAATGTTGGCACCATGGATGAATGCGGATAAACGCCGAACAAACCAGCCTGTTCGAATTATCCAAGAGAAAGCGGTTAACCGCAGATAAACGCGGATATCCAATGCACCGCCTGCATTCACCAGCCCGTCAAACTCCTCCATCCATGGAGTCCTGGCTCCCGCGGCACTAGTCCGTCCCTGGACGTCGCAGTACCAGACGCACCACTGCTCCCGGCCCGCGATGGTATTTCCCCTCCGCAAGTTCGGTGACAAGCTCCTCGATCAGCAGGAACTCGCCACCGGCAAAGTCGATGCGCAGCATATCGGCGGTATAAAGCATCTCCGCCACCGGCGGCCCGCCACTCTTGTACGTGAGCTGCTCGGGCGTGAATGCTTCGAGGATCAGGACACCACCGGGCTTGAGTGCCTCGAACATGCGGCGGTGCAGGCGCGCCCGCACCTCGGGCGGAAAGTGAACGTAGATAGCGGCCACGACGTCGAACTTCTGCTCGGGCCACGACCAGGTGGTGAGATCGGCCTTCTCGGTGCGGATCGCAACGCCGCGGTCGGCGGCCAGTTCCTGCGCCTTGCGCAGTCCGACCTCCGAGGCATCCACCGACAACACGTCCAGCCCCTGTTGCGCCAGCCACACGCCGTTGCGCCCCTCGCCGTCGGCCACCGCCAGCGCCGTCATGCCAAGCTTCAAATAGTGCCGCTGGGCGACGAGAAAGGCGTTGGGTTCGGTACCGTAGGCGTATCCGGGTTCGGCGTAGCGGGAATTCCAGAAATCTGTCGACATCGAAGTCTCTCAACAAGGTGTATGAAATGCCCGAAGGGCGGAGATGTGACCTTATCGCTGGACACGCTGCGCGAGGCGCGGCAGCTCTCCGGCCAGGCCGCTGGCGCGGCGCATCAAGAAATCTTTGATCGGCGGCAACTGTTCGGTGAACCGCAGGCCCGCATCGCGCAATGCGCGCAGGCCCGGGAGCTGGCTGCCGAATAGATAACGAAAACCGCCGGTCACGGCCTGCATACTGACATCCGCGCCCTTGCGCGCGCGCTCATAGCGGCGCAGCAGGGCCTGCGTACCCAGGTCGCGCTTCTGCCCGGCCGCAACCAGCAGAACCTCGGCCAGGGTCGCCGCATCCAGAATACCGAGGTTCACACCCTGGCCGGCGAGCGGATGCACGGTGTGCGCGGCATCGCCGATTAATGCAACACGATGGCCGGTGTAGTCGCGTGCAAAACCAAGTGCCAGCGGTATGGCGGCGCGCTCGCTGGCGAGCTGCACCTTGCCGAGGTGATCGCCGAAGGCCGCCTGCAACTCGGCGTTGAAGGCGGCATTGTCCAGATGCATCAGTTCCGTGGCGCGCGCCGAGTCCGCGGACCAGACAATGGAAACCCGCTGCGGATCAGAGAGCGGTAGAAATGCCAGTGGGCCGGTCGCCAGAAAATGCTGCCAGGCCGTGCCTGCGTGCGGTCGCTCTGTATTCACCACCGCGACGATCGCCGACTGCCCGAGGTCATGGCGCGTCCAGTCGATGCCGGCCGCGCGCCGCACCCGCGAATCGGCGCCATCGGCGCCCATCAGCAGCTGCGTCTTAAGTTCGCGGCCGTCTTCCAGTCGCACACTCACCCGTTCCTCGCCGAATTGCGCCGCCGCCACGCGCGCCGGACTCAGCACTTCAATATTGGCAAACTGGCGCATCCGTTCGGAGAGCGCAGTCACGATCACGCTGTTCTCGATGATCCAGGCGAGACAGGGCTCGCCGATGTCGGCGCCGTCGAAGTTGAGTTCAGTATCGTCCTCCCAGATACGCATCGCCTCGACCGGCGCGATGCGTTGCGAACGCATGCCGGCCCAGACGCCGAGATTCTCAAACACGGTCTGCGAAGCCAGCGTGATGGCGCTGACCCGCAGGCCATATGCCTTCTCTGTTGCGTCAACTGTCCGTGGCTCGATTACACCGACCCTGAGGCCGCTGCCACCGAGTGCGCAGGCCAACGTTCCGCCGACCATGCCGCCGCCGCCAATGAGGATGTCGTAGTCAGTGTTCATATGAATTCTTGGGCCACAGATGAACGCAGATAAAAATCGATTCACTGGTTTCCTGCGGCCACCGAGCGCACAGGCCAGCGTTCCGCCGACCATGCCGCCGCCGCCAATGAGGATGTCGTAGTCAGTGTTCATATGAATTCTTGGGCCACAGATGAACGCAGATAAAAATCGATTCACTGGTTTCCTGCGGCCACCAGGCGACCGCCATGAATGACGGGAGATAGAGCAACGCATGGAGCAGTTGCCGGGATGACGGAAGCGCGAGGCCGTCAGTGAATGAGGCTTCCTTCACTGGACAAACGCAGCAAAAGTTTTTCCGCTTCAATCTGTATTTATCTGTGTGCATCTGTGGCAAAAAATTACAACGGCAGGCCGCGCGCCAGGCGCGGCAAACGCCCGGAAAG
>Ga0209751_10007333_pt1 | contig 10121 bp, 8 predicted proteins | sample RifCSP13_1_FD_184019 | JGI IMG/M metagenome (GOLD analysis project Ga0209751, IMG submission 184019) | Soil microbial communities from Rifle, Colorado - Rifle CSP2_sed 13_1 (SPAdes) (version 2) | ecosystem: Environmental > Terrestrial > Deep subsurface > Rock core/Sediment | place: Rifle...
ACGGTTGATGAAATGGGCAAGCTGGCTCGGAAGCATAGCAGCTCTGATCGTAGTCTTGTTTGGCCTATTGCTTGGCAAGAGTTATTGGGATGTCCGGACGGCGGTGGGCAAAGCAAAGGCTGAGATTGAGACTGCCGTCCGAGAAGGCACGAATGAAATTGATTCGGCAAGGCAAACAATTCCTGGGCTTACAGAACAAGTAAAACAGATACAGTCCGATATCGACGGATATAAGAAAGTGAACCGCGAGATTGCGAAATTGCAGAAGCAGTTCACCGAGGTGCAGGGGCAGATTGTTGACTTCGGTAAGCGCCGCGTGAGGGCGGAAATTATGGAGACGACAGGGCCAGGACCGGGCCGGATCGCCTTCGGTGAGATTGGGTGTCCGCCTTCCGTGGAACAGGGCCAGTTGGTGACTTATTGCGCGCAGGGTTCTCCACTTTCTCTTTTTCAACTTACTTCTACGGGCGAGCGGAGACCGGTATCCAGTCTGTCTCCCGTCGGGTTTCAAGATGTCTCTATTGCCCCAAAGCCGACTTGCACCGCAGCTAACCGAGGCACTTTTTACGTAGAAAAAGGCACCGGGCAGGTGGCAGACAAACCGTTCCTATGCGCTAAAAAATCAGATAACACTTACGGCTGGATTCAGTTGGGCATGATCCCCTGAACTTAGGGGCAGATGCCATCGCCAAGAAAAGCGCCAAGAAAAGGGGACATTCTGAATTTTTTAGGCCCTAATCTTCTGCTTCAGGCCCGCGCGGAATACGCACGGCTGAGCAGGACGTTAGACCCCGATTTACCCGTTCTTCACGATGCCCTGCATGAGCTTTTCCCGCTCCATTCAGCTCCCGATCGAGTCGCTGGATGGTCAGCCCCGCGTCCCCGCGCAATTATTGACATCTCTCGCCTAAAGTTACATACGGATAAGAAGTACGCTGGACTCTTGGGAGAACGGGCAATAAAGGAATTTGGAATCGAGGAGGGAAATCAACGATGCGACAATTAAAGGTGCTTTTACTGATCATCGCCGCGGCGGCGCTGCAAAGCTGCGTGGTGGTAGATCCGGATCGGCTCGGAGCCTGCGGCGGTAGTCATCGACTGCAGGTCGTCGATCTGGATGTTTCACCGGATCCCTTGGCCGAGGGGCAAAGAATTAATCGCTGGTTCGTGCGGCTGCGCGCCGATGGGTCGGGAGAGTGCCGCACGACCATTCGCGTTCGCGACGAATCCGGAGATCTAGTCGCGGGGGAAAGGGTCTGGGGCTTGAGACCGGGCATCAACGAGGTCGAGCTTACGCCTCTGGAGCGCTACCGGTTTTCGCGTAACGAGCACTGCTTCCAAGTCGTCGCAGACATCGCGGGGACCGCTCGTCCGGTGGATGCGGCGCGGCGCTTTTGCGCGCGCCAGATCGCCGGCCGCCGCTGGACCATGCGATAGGAGCCTACTGAAAAAACCTCCGTTCACCCTTCGACGCACTCAGAGCTTGTCCTGAGTTTATCGAAGGAGCGAACGGAGGTACGGTTAAGATCCTTGAAGATTTTCCGTTCGTGCTGAGCCCGTCGAAGCACGAGGACGAGTTTTACAGCAACCTGCAAAAAAAACGAACGGCGGGGTGCCGCCTCTCCGTTATCCCTTGCCTCGAAAAACTTCGCCGCGCCGGATCGTCCACTGCGCGGCGATTCGTTGATTAACGCTCCACTCCCCGCCGACGGAATCGCGTAATGTCGTCGGCTCGTCGATAATTCTGAGCACCGCGATGTCGGCTTCGCGGCCGACTTCGAGGCTGCCGATGCGGTCGTGCCAACCGATCACGCGGGCCGGGTTGATCGTGCAGCGAGCGATGATCTCTTCCAGGTTCAAACCTAAGGCTAAAAACTTGGTGAGCGTTGTCGGCAAATCGCCGACAATGCCGAATCCCGGTTGTTTCAGACGGCCGTGCAGGTCCGAACTGATGACGTCGGGCAGCAGGCCGTCGCCCATGGCTCGGCGCACCAGGTTGAAATCGAAGTGGCCGCCGGCGTGGCCGACGTCGAAAATCACGCCGCGCTCCTTCGCTTTGCGCACTTCGGGAAGCAGCTTGCTTTTCTCGTCGATAATCGAAGGCCGTTGCGGCGTGTAGCAGTGGGTAATGATATCGCCAGCGCGCAGGGTGGCCGCGATTTCTTCCATCGACAGGCCAGTGTTGCCGACATGCACCATCACGGGCGTCTTTGAAGCATCGGCCGCTTTAATCGCCAGCCGCAAGGCTTCACGCCCGTTCTCGCCGACGCCCTTTTTGTGCAGCCGGACCTTGATGCCGACGCCGACGTTGGGAGACTCACCGACCGTGGCCGCGGCAGCTTTCGGATCGGCAAAGCGCAGGTCTTCCAACTCTCCCGGATCGTTCAACACGCCATGCTGGGCGAGGGCGACGAAGGCAAGCATACGCGTCTTCGACGGCTCGTAAACGAGTTTCTTAAAGCCTGCAAAGTTAACCGGTCCTGACGAGCCGGCATCGATCGCCGTCGTCACGCCGGTGCCCATGCAGAGCGGGTCTAGTTCGCAACCATAGGGGTTGACGCCCCAAAAACTGTGAACGTGAAAATCGATGAGGCCGGGCGTGACGTAACAACCCCTCACGTCGAGGACTTGTTTCGCATTAGCGACGGACAGGTCGCTTCCAACGGCAGTGACACGGCCGTCGGCGACGCCTACGTCGAGCTTCTGGTTGACGCCCGTTGCCGGATTCAACACCGTGCCGCCGGTCAGCAGTAGATCGAAATTCTCACTCATTTACTTTTTATTTCCGTTGCTAGCCGATCGGCACTCACAATCAATTCGCTGCGCTTATCGAAAAAATCCGCACCGAAGTTTCATTTCCTCCCCCTCGACGGGAGATAAAGGTGGGGGTGATTGATTCGCCAAATTCTGGCACCCCTATCCAACCTTCCCCCGTCACGGGGGAAGGCTTCCGACTACATGCTAGTCGCTCACTCATTATTGCTGTGATTGACTCGTCCAGAGAGCCAATCCTTTTGGTCCTAATCCAACCCGTAAAAGGCCCGGGGATTGTCGTCGAGCATCTTCTCCACGACTCGTTGGCTTACTTTTCCCTCGCGTTGGAACTTGCGCAGCGCTTCGATCTCGGACGCGTTATCGGAATGGCCGTAGTCGGTGCCGATGAGCAGGTTGTCCTCGCTGAAGGATTGCAGGATGTAGGCGATGTCGTCGTCGTTCTGGCAGGTGACGAACACGCGGTTGTCCTTGAGCAGGTCTCGGTCGAGGGCCTTTCCCCGGCGCGCGTAGCGGCGCGCCAGGTCGCGCATCGCATAGGGCAGCCACTGGGCGCCGACTTCGATGATACCGATTTTCAGTTTGGGAAAGTGCTTGGGGATGCCGAAATAGACGAGCGAGTGAAACGCGCCGACGACGGCGAGCTTGAACTTGGCGAAGCCCGGATCGTCGAGGAAAAGCTCATAGGCGGTCTGGCTGCCGTTGGCCGAGTGCACGCAGATCGGCAAGTCAAGCCGGCTCGCTTCTTCGTAGAGCGGGAAAAAATAAGGATCGCTCAAGATGCGGTCCGCCTCCAGGCCGCGCATCACCATGCCGCAGGCGCCATGCTCTTTGGCGAACTTCAACTCTTCGTTCACCTTGTCCATGCTTAAAAGTGGCGGCGCCATCACCCAGCGAAAGCGGTCCAAGTGATTTTTAATGACTTCGGCGATCCATCGATTGTAGCTCCGGCAGATCGCGAGATCGGCCTCCGGCCGGCGCGACAGCGGAAAAATAAATATGGTCGGGTAGATCACCTGCAGATCGATGCCCAAGGCGTCCATGTGCCGGATGCGCAGCGCGAGATCGGTCATTTCCCGGGACGCTTGCAGCACGTCTCTGCCGACGTTAGTCCAGGGAAAAAGCTTGCCGTCGATGAGCAAGCAATCGCCGCTCGGGTCGCCGGGCCGGGTCTGCACCAGCTGCGGTTTGAAGCGCCGCTCGGATTCCAGCATGAAATCCCAGGTCGCTTCGTTTTCAATCACATGAGCATCAGCATCGATCACCGCCATTCTTCATTCCTCCGCAGATCGAGGAACGGTTCCAACCGTTCCATCCGTTCCAAACGTTCCATGTGTTTCAATCGGGCACGCGCGAGGTCCGCGATGCCGACGATTTTATCCTTCACGCGGCGGTTCCTCCACCAGCTTGCCGTTTTCGTGCGCGACGCACTTGCCGCTTTTTTCCATCGGCAGCTCGGCGGCGAGCACGAACGCCTGGCCCAAAACCTCCGGACCGGGCATCCGCTTGAGCGCTTCTTCGGGGGCGGTTTCGGTGGCGATGGGCACGCGCGGCGAAAAGGTCACGACGCAGATATTCGATTCCCTTACTTCCTCGGCGACGTAGCGCGTAAATGTACGGATGGCGTCCTTGGTGACCATGTAGGTGCAGGCCCCGGCAGGTGTAAGACCGCCGCCGCCGTAGAGATTGATGATGTGGCCCGATTTCCTTTTCTCCATGTGCGGGATCGCGTGTTTGGTGCCGAGAAAGGTTCCGTAAAGATTCGTGTGGACCACACGGCTCCAGAATTCCATCTGCATGTCCGCGATGCGCGGCCAGCGGGGGATATTCCACGCGAAGTGCGGCACGATGGCGGCGTTGTTGATCACCACGTCGATTTGGCCGAAGCGGCCAATCGTCTGGTCGATCATCCTTTTCACGCTGTCCTCGTCGCGTACGTCGACGTGGACGCCTAAGGTTTCCGTGAGCTTGCCGATCTCAGCTGCGCTGCGCTGCATTTTGTCCCGGTCGAAATCGGCGATGACGACTTTCGCTTTTTTCTCCGCAAAAGTTCTTGCAGCATGCTTGCCGATGCCTTGGCCGCTGCCGGTAATGACGACGACTTTTCCTTCGAGCATGTTCTTTCCTCCCGGTAAACCGACCGTCGGTTGTTAACCAGCGCATAACGCAAAGCAGCGGCCAAATCAACGACGTCGGCCTACAGCGCGGCTAAGCCGCAACCAAGAAACAGTTTTCACCACGAAGGCACGAAGGTCACGAAGGAAGATTGTTCGCGCAAAGGCGCAAAGCACGCCAAGCTAAAACAGTTACAAATTCGAAACTCGAAATTCGAAATAATTCCAAATGATCGAAAATCGCAAAGCTCCAAACAAAACCGTTTCGGATTTCGTACTTGGAATTTATCTCTTTAGGTTTGTTTCGGATTTCGATATTCGGATTTCGGATTTTGATTCGGGATCGGGTGGCATCTTGGCGCGATAAAGCGAATCAGAGTCTTTGGCTCGGAAAATTTGCGCAAGTCTCGAAAATTTCAACTGTAGTAATACACGCTTTTTCCCAGACTGCGCTGGGAAAAAGAGGTTCGCCTTGTCGGCGAACGGCTGGTTTTGGTAGTCTCGGCACATGATAACTTCTGACGACTTGTCGACCTATTTGGCGGATAGACTTTGCGGGACCTACGACTGCGCGGATCGCATTTCGTTGCGCGGCTACTTTCCGCTGGGTCAAACCAGCGGCGGGCTTTTGACCTGGTGGAACCAGCTCTTTCCCAACACGGAGCTGAGCGAGCCACGACTGCGCAAGCTGGCGGGGGACGTTGCCCGGCGCATACATGCCTATGCCCGCAAACATAAAATTGTGCTGCGCTACTTTGCCATTGGCGACAAAACCAAGCACGCCCAAGCGGTAAAACTTCGCCCCGTCGATCCGCACTTCCGAGGCGTGTTTGCCATTTTCGTGGCCAGAGCGCCGGCCCTGGTCTGGCAAGCCAAAAACAATCGTGACGGCAAAGTGGTGCTGCGCCGGCCCAAGAGCTGGCCGCTGGTCTATCACTACCATTTTCACATTGTCGACCCAGAGTGGGGACACCTCACCATCAAGATGAGCGGCCATCCGCCCTTTGGCTTGCAAATTTCCCTCAATGGGCATGAATGGGTGGAGCGTGAGGCCCAAAAACAAGCCATCTCCTGGGTTAAGGAGGGCAACTGTTTTGTGGGCGGTTCCGACCTGGCCGGCATCAATCGGCTGGCGCAAGAGTTGGACGGCGCCCGGGGCCTGGCGCTTCTGGGGCAAGTGGTGGATCGCTGGGTGTATTCGGCCTGCCTGTGTTTTGCGCTGAACTTCGAGCAACAAAAGCGATCGGGCTTTCGCTACGCCTATTCTTGCTACCAACTGGAATACAGCCGCAATCTTTTGTTCAAGAGCGGGCGGCAAATGGATGAAGTCTATCAAGGGCTGATCGACCGCACGCGCCGGCTGTTGGACGTGCCCCGGCTCAAAACCATCTTCGGTCGCAAACAGCGTCCCAGCAAAACGAAAGCGAGGGAGGGGCGGTTGGAGAAAATCATTGAGCGGTTGGGGTATGACTTGACGGTGTTCAAGGTACACTTCGGCAAGCTCACCCTTAAAATGTATGACAAAGGGGAGCGCGTGCTGCGGGTGGAGATCATCGTCCACAACATCGAGGAGTTGCGTTGTGGCAAGCGGCTGGAGAAACTGCCCGGCATGTTGGAACGGCTGCAAGCGATGGTGGTAGCCTTTTTGGAGGTGGTGCAGGCAGCACACTTGAGCTTTGTCGACGGCCAGCAATTAGATGCTTTGGCCGCGCCGAGTGTGCGGGGTGAGAAACGCACGGCGGGCGTGGACCTGCAAAAGCCGCGGATGCGAGCGGTGGCCGAAGCGGTGATTGCGTTGGCGGCCCAACCCGAAGGTTTCACGGCCGCCAACCTAGCTGAGCGAGTGCGGGCGCAGAAAGGAGAAGCGATGGCGAGCTATGTGCCCCGCCAAGCGGCGTACGATTTGAACAAGCTGCGGGGCAAGTCGCTGGTGGAGCGAATCGACAAAACGCGGCGCTATCGGGTGCGCCGACCCGGCATCCGCACGTTGGTGGCGCTGCAAATCCTGCGCGAGCAGGTGATCAAACCCGTCTTGGCCGGAGTCTGTCGGCCCAAGCGCGGTCGTCCGCCCAAGACCATTCATCCGCTCGACGACCATTACCAAAAGCTTCAACGCGAGATGCTGGCTACACTTAGAATACTGAAAATCGCCGCTTGATCTTTGGACGCTATAACAAACATGTTGGTCGTTATTTTTGGATAGTAGTCCGAAGTAGAATGTGAAATTCGATGAATTGTCGATTAAGGTTCTCGGATGCGCGCTTGAGGTGCACCGGGAGATTGGTCCTGGATTGCTGGAATCGACTTACGAGCTGAACCGGGCGAGGGTTCCGTTTAATCTTCAAGTTGATTTGCCGGTGGAGTACAAACAGATCAAGCTCGATTGTGGATACCGAATGGATCTTTTGGTAGATGATCGATTGATCGTTGAGTTGAAGAGCGTAGATCTGCTGCTCAAGGTTCACGAGGCGCAGATTCTAACCTACATGAAACTTGCCAAGGTGAGAGTCGGGTTGTTGATTAACTTCAACAGCTAAGCCACCGCCTATGGCGGTGAGAAAAACAAAGGCTCTGCCGTGTGCGGGAGTGGATTCACCAGAAGTACGGTCGCAAGCGCAATTTCGTAGGGCTGCATTTCTGGGTTCGAGGATGTTGCGTGAGCACGGTGGGGCTGGATGAAGCGATGGTGCGCGAATACATTCGCACGCAAGAAGAGCACGAGAAAAAAGAAGAACAAATCCAACTCGACTACTAAGATGAACACTTGGCAGGCCCATAGCCCCCTTACAAGGGGGCTTCCTCATACTACCCGCATAGCGGGTAGTACATGATTTTAACGTTGACGTGCTGAAAAAGGGGATCAAGAGATTCGTACTTTAATTCTTTAACTTCGTGTCCTTCGGGCCCTTCGTGGTGAACAAAATTCAATGGGATAACCGCGTGTGATAACGCCAACACGTGCTGCGCCAATGGAAACCTTCCACTCAGAGACACGGTGTTGCCAAGGTGGCCCACAACGAATTCCGAAAAACTTTAGGAAGGCGGAACGACGATGAGTATTCCAAACACCCCAATCGATCCCGACAAACAGCCCGCCCTCGTGCGCGTCGACATGTATCAAGAGTGGCGCAAACGCGAGGGCGCTCCGCTCGTAGGCGGCATCTATATTAAAGACATGAAGGCGGTGGAAGTAGGCCCCTGGCCGCGCAAGGGTGACGGCGTCAAGGGCGCCCTTTGTTATCTCGACGGCGACGACGAGGGCGACGAGCATATCGTCGAGCTGCCGCCGGGCGGCGCCACCGCGCCGCTGCGGCATATGTACACCGAGGCGATCTACGTCGTCTCGGGACATGGCTCCACTTCGGTGTGGCGCGACCAAGGCGCCAAGCAAACCTTCGAATGGGGACCGGGCAGTTACTTTGTCCTGCCGACCAACGCCTGGCACCAGTTCTTCAACGCCAGCCTCTCGCGCAGCGCGCGCTGGTTTTCCGTCACCGACCTCCCCGGGCTCTTGCGCCAGTGGGCCAGCGAGGATTTTATTTTCAACAACCGGTATGACTTCACCGACCGCTATCGCGGCGAGCCTGACCATTTCAGCGCCGAGGCAAAGCTCTACCGCGGCCGGGTGTGGGAGACCAACTTCATCCCCGACATCAAGAAGTTGCCGCTCTACGAGTGGAAGAGCCGTGGCGGCGGCGGCACCAACGCGTTCATGGTCATGGGCGCGGGCATGATGGAGTCCCATGTCTCCCGTTTCGAATCGGGCCACTACAAAAAAGGCCACCGGCACGGGCCCGGCGCGCACCTTTATATCACTGAGGGTGAAGGCTTCGTGCTTACGCAACGGGGCAACGAGCCGCGCATCCGCTGCGACTGGCAAGAGGGTAGCCTATATCTTTCCGGCGCCGGCGAAGGTCAGTGGCTGCATCAGCATTTCAACGTCGGCGCCACGCCGGCAACCTACCTAGTGCTCAACCAAGGCCTTTCAAGAAAATATGCGGTCAACCGCTGGCAAGCCAATCAATCCACCGTGCTGCGCGGTGGCGAAGTCAGCGGCAAAAAAGGCGGCTACCAGACCGAGTACGAAGACGAAGACCCGGAGATCCATCGCATCTTCGAAGACGAGCTGCGCAAGCGCGGCATCACATGCAGGATGAAAAAGATGGTCCCCTGGTGCACCGGCGAGGCCGGCGCCGAAACCATCAAGGCCACCTTTTTGGACGAGCACGGCATGGTTGAATAGACGGATGTGACCGTTCAAATTGTTCCAATCGTTCAAAACGTTCCAGCCCCCACCTCTTTCCTCCCCCGCGACGCGGGGGAGGACGAAGGAGGGGGATTTGAACGTAGCGAAGCGATTGAACGGTTTGAACGATTGGAACCTTAATCTGAAAGAACCCATGCACGATCTACCCCACGGCCACGATCACAACGACCATCAGTTCGATGTCGAGGAAGACCATCCGCTCTGGAAGCTGGATACGATCACGCTCACCAGCGTCGGCATCGATATCGGCACGGCGACTTCGCAGATTATCTTCTCGCGCCTGGTGCTGCGCCGGCTTGGACGGGAGCTGTCGAGCCGTTTCATAGTGACAGAACGGAAAACCCTCTATCTCTCCCCTGTCCATTTCACGCCCTACGTTGCGGGCCGCGAACGCATCGACGATCAGGCCCTCGCGCGCCTCGTCGATGGTGCCTACCGGGAGGCGGGAATCGGTCCGGCGCAGGTTGACACCGGCGCGATCATTTTAACCGGCGAAGCGGTCCGCCGGGACAATGCGCGCGCCATCGCCGATCTATTCGCCGCCGAGCGGGGCAACTTCGTCTGCGCCAGCGCCGGCCACAACTTCGAAGCGCTGCTCGCGGCCCACGGTTCCGGCGCCGTCGCCCTCTCCGCCGAGCGTGAGTGCCGAGTCCTTAACGTTGACATCGGCGGCGGCACGACCAAACTTGCCTTGGCCGAATGTGGGCGCGTTCTAAGCACCGCCGCTTTTCATGTCGGCGGGCGGTTGCTGGCAACTGACACTGACGGCATGATTACGATTCTCGAACCCGGCGGCCAAGCACTCGCGCGGCAAGCGGGACTCGAATGGCGGATCGGCGACCGCGCGACTACGGAGCAAATCGACCAATTGGCGGATTACGTGGCCAAGGCCGTTCTCGCCCTCGCTCAGCAGGAAAAGCCCGCGCCTGAATTCGAGCGGCTTTGGTTGACCCCGCCGCTCGGCAGCG
>Ga0209751_10007338_pt1 | contig 10117 bp, 11 predicted proteins | sample RifCSP13_1_FD_184019 | JGI IMG/M metagenome (GOLD analysis project Ga0209751, IMG submission 184019) | Soil microbial communities from Rifle, Colorado - Rifle CSP2_sed 13_1 (SPAdes) (version 2) | ecosystem: Environmental > Terrestrial > Deep subsurface > Rock core/Sediment | place: Rifle...
GTGTACGGGGTCCCCGACGAGTTCCCCCCCGGAGACCCAACCTGCCTAGTCTTCGCCCACGGCGCCGGTGGGCCAATGTACTCCCCCTTCCTAACCTATTTTCACACAGAACTTGCCAAACACGGCTTCCTCACGGTAAAGTTCAACTTCCCATACATGGAGGCCCGGAAAAAGACCCCGGACAAGAAGGACGTACTCGAAGCCGCCTACCGTAAGATTGTGGAAGAGGTCAAGTCAAGCCAGTACAAGCCTGACCGTATTTTTATCGGCGGAAAATCCATGGGCGGCCGGATCGCGTCCCAGGTCGTGGCCGGCGGCGTCGAAGTCAACGGACTATTCTTCTTGGGATACCCGCTGCATCCACCCGGAAGGCTTGACCGCTTGCGCGACGAGCACCTTTACAAGATAACTCGGCCTATGCTTTTCGTTTCGGGGACGAGAGACTCTTTCGGGACCCGAGAGTTGCTGGAGAAGGTATTGTCGAGGCTCGGCTCAATGGCCAGTGTTCACTGGGTGGAAGAGGGTGACCATAGTTTCAACACGCCCGAAGGCAAGAGCGCTGTCCCTAAGACCTACGAAACGGTGGTTCGGGTCCTGGTCGACTGGGCTCAGACCAGTGCCTGAGGCGACTGTTCGATTTATTGTTCAATGTAGCACTTAATAATGAGAGGCGCGCTCTTTAGGAAGATGATTCGCCATGTGTGATACCTGCGGCTGTTCCGCACAGCAGGACGAATCTGGAAAAGAAGAGGAAGCCTAGCCCTATACCTGCTGGGGCATTGAGGTTTCCCTAACACCCTAGGCAGAGCTGTAACCATTACAGCTCTCCAATTTATCTTCACAATCAGTTTCTTCTTCAGAAGTAGGGCTGTATGAAGGGGAGGGAGGGCAGAGTAAACAGTAGACCGATTGCTAGAACCCCAAGTACGAAGGTTAAGATTACGGCAACGATTACCGCCATTATCGTCACTCCCAAAGCCCCTAACCATCCCGTCTTGAAGTAGTGTCGTACCAGGGCTAGGAAGATGATGAACCCCAACAGCAGACCGATAAGGCCGAGAAGGAACACCGCACCCAGAACCAGGAACGTTCCCGCGCCGGCTATTGCTAACGCCTGACCGAAGGTGACCCTGCGGCCTACGATGATTTCTCCGGCCACCCACAGAACGAAGCCAATGATGAGTAGGTAGATGATGAAGGCTATTAGGAAGGCGACCAGCAGCGCGCCCGCGCCACCGAGGCCCGGAATGTCGGGGAGCATCGACTCTTCCCTTGCAGGGTGAAGGATTTGGCTTGCTAAATTAGCCTTGTTGAAACTAGTTCATGAGTCCATGAGTAAGTTTCGGTCTGTTTTCGTTGTGTATCGCTCAGGAAAGTTTAATCTTTGGTTCTTTTGCGGTTGCCGGTTGCCCAGGACTAGAATGCCGGGCTCGCGCCCTATTCCAATGCGGGATGCGTTGAGGTAGTATAGCCCGGTCCGCGGCCTGCGGGAGCCGACCGAGAGTATGCACGGCTGTCACCCGTGTGACACTCGAGAAATAGTCGAGCGCACGGCGGGTTCGAATCCCGCCCTGGGCGCCATCTAACACCCTCAGGCTGTCGGAAAATTCATTCATTCACTCTTGTTTGCCAGGTTCGCATGGTTCCTAAGGCTTTGAATGTTTAGGGCCTATCGGTTTGAACCAAAACTGACAAGAGAATGCCTATTTTCTGGATCTCGTGACTCGTCACGAGTGGGAGTCGGAATTGACCCAGACTTCAGAGCTGACAGACCCTCGCGGTCGAGAAGGATTTTCCATTTACCGTGCCGGCAAAGTTCGCCGTTTAAGTTCTGTCCATTTTCTGGTGAGGACCGAGTCGGGCGTAGGTTCATTCCTGGTAGATCTCCAGGATGGAGAATGGGTCTGCGACTGCGGCCGACCGAAGGTCTGTGAACATGCATATGCTGCAAAACTAGAACAGGCAGCAGCCAGATTCGCAGACGATCCGGTTCAAGAGTCTAGATTGAAGTGTCGCTATTGTGGTTCTCCAGACGTAGAACGCGCTGGCTTCCGATACAACGCGCACGGCATGGCAAGACGCTATAGGTGCAACGAGTGTCTTCGCAAATTCTCCGTGAAATTCTCACAGACAGCCCAGTCGGCTCAAATGCCGTCTGAAACAATCTGGCTAACAGCTGAGATCGGCCAGGTCCTAACAAAACTCGAAGATCTAATGGAGAAAGTTGTGTCCGGCCATGTTCTGCCTGAGAGGATCCAATAACTCTGTTCGGGCTCTCCAATAGTCCACCGCGAGGATTTCTGAAGTCTGGCGGAAGTAAAATTCCTAGCGGGGAGATCCCCTCCTCAGGAAACTGGCTTTGTTGGTCAGGCTACCTGCTTGAGCCGAGGCACTTCGAAGAATGGCGCAAGGGTTGCCTTAACAGCCCGTTGTGCCTCATCGCCAAGTTGTTCGAAGCCCTTTCCACAGAACGGGCAGTTCTCGAACTCACCACGGTTAGCTTGCTTAGCGAACCATTCTCCACAGTGCCAACACTTCACTACTGCTGTAACGCACATTCTCGTCTTTCACCTCCTTTCTTCTACTGATACCATTTCCATCGCTTCTCGACAAGGTAGAAGAGTGCGGCTCCAATTATCATTACGCCCTCCTCACTTGCGATCAGTAACGGAACCAAAGCTTCTAGGGGTATGTTGAACAGTACGTGCAGCATCCACGAGACACTGAGACCGATGACCGCAGCATAGACTAGTCCAGCGACCAAATAGTTTCTTCTGAAAGCCCTCGCCACTCCGTAAGCGAGTAATCCGCCGACGACGTTCATCAGTGGCATGAAGCCTAGCTCGTAGATCCCCGCAAAAGGTGAGATCAGATTGCCTAGGAAGTTTCCCAACGCAAAGGCAAATGCCAGGGTCCATCTCTTGGCAATGGCAGGCTTCAAGCCCTCAGCTATCCTGAATTGTACTGCGGCGAAGCTCAAGCCTGGCAGTAGCCAGACGAGGACAGTGTAGAGCGAAGCGAAGACTGCGATTTGGGAGAGAACTCTGGTGTCGAAGTATTTTCGTAGAAAGTACTGTTCTTCTCTACGTAGTGTTCCTGTTATTTTCTGTTCTACCTCCCTACTCCGGGATTTGTTCGAGGCGCAACGGGTGGGAGGCCCCACTCACGCGCTGGATGTCGCAATACCAGCAAAGTACATAATATTTGCGATTATTAGAGGGCTTCTGATGGCGAAACCAGGGGGAACAGTCTAAAGGATCCCCGTGTCGTGAGGAGTCATTACCCAGAGTGATAGGGCAGAGCGCATGACTTCCAGTACACTCGACAAAAGAGACGAGTTCTTGCTTCACATGTACGACGCATTCTGGAATAACGTATCCCGAGCCGAAAATTCTGCTTGGACGATGGTTGCTGTGTATGGTGCCCTCATCGCAGGGGTCGGTCTCGCTCGGTCTGTTATTACCTCCACGGGAGCGGCCTTCGTCCTGATCGTTTTTGGATATGTGGGCTCTTGTTTGTCTGCGAGTGCAAACCTCTGGTTCAGGAGAAACTTGACTCTGATAGGCCGTATTGAAACAAACTTTCTCAGGGAGAGCGATTATGGCTCACTAATTCCATCCCAGTATAAGAAGAGCAGGCGATTCTGGACCATTGAGTACTGGACTCTTCTAATGGTTGCATACCCGTTTGTTTCAATCAGCCTCAGTTTGATCCTTCTCTCACCTAACGCCTCTAATGAAACCGCTGGCCTAATTGGACTGCAACCCAACGACTTGATCTACCTTACAGCACTTACAGGTCTCGGTTTTACCCTACTCTATGTAGCAATTCAACATCGTCACTACATCTCGTTCTTGAAGAGGACTGCCTAAAAGGGAAGAACTCTACCGGCCTCTGTTGCTTCGAGCATATTCCCACAGACTGCGCAACCAAATGGCTCTAGACCCGCGGAAGAGGTTCGTCACATATTTTTCATACTCTTCGAGACCCGCTTCGATAAGTCTGCGTGCACGGGACTCCTCCCTTTGGAGAAGGTGTTTGTTGTGTACAGCGCGTGCTTTCCAATTGGAGAACAGAAGACTCTGATCCTCTCTGCAAACGGAGCAACGACATTTGGACAAAGTTTCGAATTCTGTCCGCGTTGGTGGAGGAATCCTGAATGATCTTCTTTTTTTGCCAACCGATCGCCATCCTCCGCCGGGTATTAGGATCTTGCCAAAGGCTGCTCCGCGTCGATAACCTGTCGTGTCCGTGCTGCTTAGTCCACAGAAGAAACCAAGGTGTAGCATAAAGGGCGATGAGCCAAAGCCCATCATGTGCAAGGAGAAATCAGTTATCTTTCGCGTGCTATGAACCGATTCAATTAGCATGTCTATCAAAGCTTTGTTTGGGAAGCGATCCCCGAAGAAGGCGTGACTTGCAGCGAAGTCTTTGCCTACTATGCTTCCTAGTGCGATCATATCGGAATCCGCGTACTTTGCAAGCCATTTCAGATTCCCTCTTAGCGAGGCTGGACTCCACGCGTGAAGTGCTGGAAGAATCCTGGGTAGGTTAGTCGTTTCATACCAATCCAACATGTTGCGTTGTGTCATTCTCCATCGTTTCACCATCCTCGGCTTGGACATCCCTGGGAGGAAGGGGTAATCCAACGGAATCGTTTGGTCGGGGCGGAATTTCTCTTGCAGATCCTTGACCTTCTCTGGGTCAAGCCTAATGTGATGTCGAGAAGCAGCATATGCGCCATTATCTAGGAATAGCTTTTCGTATCGGTAGGGAATGTGAGGGTCCTTCATGTCATAGTAGTTCGCGATGCTATCCAGAACCCTTCCGTGTCTCGTGAAAAATTGTCCGTCAGGAAGAAAGTTCGATGGATGCTCGCCTGGCCATAATTCGACATCCTTGGCCATGCGCCGTGGACAACTCTTGTCACTCTTATAAGACTGCCGAGACACTCATTCGCGTCTCGTGAATCAATTCATTGATTCCCTGACGTACCGCCATATCGAAAGTCGTCTCAACTCATTAGTGTCCATGAAAGGCGAAACAGCGACTAACTCGCGGGGGTGCACCAAGCATAGGTAGCGCTCGCCGCGCCGTTTCGGAGTGAATTTCTCGCCAAAAACCGATTTCCCAGACTCCAAGGAAATTGCAACGCATCGAACGGAGTTATTTTGCAATTTTGCCAGATATTGTATTTTCTTTCCCTTCTCTTTGATGTCCGCTTCTACCCCGGTTGAGAAATAGAGCAGGGTTATGTCTCCCCCATTATGAACAAGTTCCCCTGCACGCCCATCACGCTCTGACGCTAAGACAACCTCCTGGAGAGGAAGAATTGAAAAATACTGATTGTAGTTCGACGCGTAGAGGTTTGTAAGTTCAGTGCGAATATCTTCGTTGACTGCCATTCCATTAACATAAACGACACTCCGTCTCCGGTCTAAGTCGACATAGCCTGCCAACGCATTTAGACTCAGCGCTCCGTAGCTTGCGTCAAACAAATCTCGGTAGATTTCTGATGCCGGCGAGCCTGAGCGTTTCAGCGATCTCAGGCCGATCAGAATGTGACTTGTTTGGTAAGGAGACTGGCAAAGGCCCACTCCGAAATTTGTTACAGGAATCCCCCCTGACCAAGCGCGCTCTACAAAATCATTCGCGTCTAGATGGGTCCGTTCGACAGCCATTCCTGCTTCTAGATGCGAAGTGTAGGTTTCCCCCCTCAGATCGGCACTTGAGACCAAGGCCAGATCAGTACCCGCAATCACCCTGCTATGTAGATTATAGCGAACTCGTGTCATCTTATGAAGAGAGGGAAATCGGTTGAATCGCTCAGACATGGCCTCGTTGCAAATCACTCGCATCGAAGAACAGGTCTGAGCGAGTATTTCCAGTAATTTGACATGGGCGTAGTCGTAGTATGCAGTCACAACGTCTAGCTTATCACCAGCAGATGATTCCAATAGAAATCTAAGGAGGAGTGGTGTGTTTCCCTCAGTGTAAATTGTGTGCAACATCTTTGCCGTCGACTGGCTATCAGGCCATCGGTCTGCTAGTGCGCTGACCTGGAGCTGCCTCAGAAGAATGAATATTGGCGAGAAGTTCGCCTCCAACACTTTCCTTAGTGCCGCGGCTAACCTTGATCTCTGAAGTGTGACGAAGTTCCACCGAAGTTGCCGGGTAAGGGCAAGCATCTCTCGCCCACGCTGTACAGCTCGTTCCTTATCAGCAGCCAAGCCGATGTGGAGTCGAACGATGGATTCGACCGAGTCCAAGGTCACTTTAACTTCCTTCTGAAGGTCCTCCCAGTCCAGCTGGCCGACTTTCCTGGTCTTCATTTTCTTAAGATCCTCGACGAACTTGTTAGCTTGGCCCTCGATCTCGTTTGGGCCTTCGGAAAATAGCTCACGTAGCTGAGAGCTGTTAGAGGGGCCGGTTCCTATCGGAAGCAACATTCATCCTTTTTTAGGTAGACATTCGGGGCTCACTTAGGGATTACGCAGAATGAGCGCCGCAGCAGTAAACCCATTTCCCGCTGGAAGCAAGCTTCTCTATCCTGATCTATGGGCCGATCGCAAGGATACCCTGTCCACACTCAGAAAGGCGTTCTCAATCGCCTTCGCCTCCTCGGAGCCTATGCTCATTCAGGTCTTAGGAGACTATGGAGCCGGGAAATCTCACACACTCAGACACATTGAGCATAAAGTGCTAGAAGGAGAATGGGAGAAGACCAAGGGCTTCCCAATCTATATGGAAAGTCCTGGTACCGACCTTCTCGACTTCTTCAATCGATTTCTATCGGCAACAAAGATGGAGACGCTGCAATCTGCTCTAAGAGAAATGCTTGCCCGAATCATGTTGTCAAAGCCCAAAAACCTCCAAAAGGATATGCTTGAAGGAAAAATCTCCGCCGATGAAGTTGTTAGAAGGATGGCACCCACTAGTCTCCGGGAGGATCTTACCAAAGAACTTGTCGAAATCTTCAAGGGTACCGGGTTCTCTCTCAGGGATACTGCTCTTTCAGATTATTGGGAGCATCTAGCAATCGCGCTCTCAATGCTCCCTCAGGGTGGGGACGAACAGTTTGCAGCGGCAAAATGGCTTACCTTTGGGAAACTGTACAAATATGACAAAGAGCTCCTGAAAATTGAGGAATATCCCTCCAGTGCTGGATACATTGCCGCCAACACGGTTGCAATAATCCGGTTGATTTCTCACGCGGCCAACTATCGGAAAGTCGTTCTTCTCATCGATGAACTGGAAACGGTCACTGAGAGCCGCGATTTGGCTCAGTGCATCCGCCAGTTAATCGACTCAGGTTTGCCCGAACTTGTAATTGTTCTAGGATCCTCAACTGAAGCCAGCGAGGTATTCGGGGAGGGGGCTCTCATACGCAGAATCCATATGACTCTGAAGCTTTCTGAGCTTTCTCCTTCGGACGCCAAACAGTTTGTCAGCGACTATCTAGCCCGGTCTCCAAGAGGCAAAGCGAAGGACAGCTTGACCCCCTTTGATGATGCTAGTGTCTCCGTATTCAACGCTGCAGCAAAAGGCAAAGTGAGCAGTCTTCTACCAATTCTGAACCGAGCGTATGACATGTATATCAGAGAAGGCTGGAAAGAGGTGGGAAAGGATCAAGCCCAAAAAGTCCTTTCGGAGGCTGAAAAATTGGGGATCTATCAACCGAGCTCAGAAGAGGAATTACTAAAGACCTAGAGAGGAGTGATTCCCACCCGTTGAACACCCATGTCAGCTCTCAATCGCGTCAAAGTAATAGAAGGATCCCCTAGGCGCTTTCACTCCGGGAAACGGATATTGTCTCGGCTCACGCGAACGTTGCAATGAGTATTTGTAGAACAATTTGTTGGTCAATGCTATCAAACGATTGTCGAACTCCTCGTCGCTAATCTCGTAACCTCGTGCGAGAAGCTGGACGCAGCCAACAGTTCTAAGGGATGGTATCGAAACCGGCCTTCCCGATCCAAGCTTTCCACGTATGAGACTGACGGTATTCTTGATTGACTTCTCAAACATCTTCTCAGATAAGGGGCCCTTTCGCCGGAGCGCAGGCTCCATGAGGATCGCAACCTTCGCAATAATAGGCCCTGCCTTTCTTCTGTAGGCATCATACCCCTCCGCGAGTAATCTCTCGTGGAGACTTGCTGCAACATTGCCTTCCTCTGATAGGAAGAACCCATCGGGGCCGTTCCTAACAAGGCCAATTGTTGCGGTCCAAGCTAGCATTTGCTGGACCTTATGACTAGCGGTAGCCGTCTTAATGCGAACCGTTGTATGTCGCCCCAAATTATCGATGAAGCATTGCACGATTCTCTTGGTCGTAACCGGAGTTTGACCGTGTTCTTGCGCGATAGAATCTAGAATTGATGTTAACCAAAGTCCGTGATTATGGGAGTCTATCATCAACAGATGCCTTAGCAAGAATACCTTGTCTCGAAGAGACATCAATTCCTCGTATCCTGGGGCTAGCAATATCCAACAAACCCCGTACGGACTTGGTTTCCAAACGTTCTTATCCAAAGTGATTAAGTGCACGTTCTCGGATACATAGAGAAAATTCTCGACGGCCTTTTGGCCATACTTTCGGGATTCACGACCTGGACTTGGTACCTTCGACAGGATTAGCTTCGCCGCGCGCGTCGTGAGCGGACTTTGCTTCAGTTCGCCGATGAGGCGCTTGATGAAGGCAAGGTCACCAGTTTCTCTGAATGTGCTACCGAACAGTTCTGCGTCTCGGGGAAGAGATGAAAGGCTAGTGCCCTGAGCCACTGGTGACATACTTCTATCGCCTAGCTAGTGTGGCCTCTCGTTTCTCAGATTAATTCGGGCCCTGGAGCCGATAGTGGAAGCTCGCGACCTAGGGTGGCTGTCAGCTCCCCAATGTACTTGTAAAACGCGCCCCTCGGACCTATCCCGGCTACAGTACTGTTCCAATTGGATCCATTATGAAAGATCTTGGGCAACATTTTGATGGGAAATTGCTTCCTTAGGCTCCACAAGACCTCCCAATAACTTCTCACGTTTACATACGCCAGGACACAGCAGTAGCCACCATTCATTCTGTTAAGCTGCGCTTGGACGCGGATCTTCAGAGCGGGCACTTTGTCTCTGCTAGGAAGCTCGTCCAATCCTATTGTCTTCCATTGTTCTCGCTCCATGACCAGTCCGAATGGATTCCCGTCTGCGGGGCGTGTTATGCAGTCTATTGCGGCGATGTCGACTTGTTTGCTCCAAGGTGCAATCTTCTGCTTTACGTACCTCCAAGTTCTAGACTTTGAGTAGGGCTTCTCGTTCGTACATGGTAAGATCAATAGCGCTCGTTTCTTCCCCAAATGATACTATGCCTTCTCGTCTCTTGGTTTGGCGCTGGAAGTCATCAGAGTCCATCCGTTCAAGGTTGTTCCTCTATGCGTGTCCACTTTCCATATTTTTCGATAGGTCTCAGGATGGGTCACACGTCTAAGTCCAATCTCCGATTCGAGTCGCCCAACCCAAAATGCACTCGGCTTCATCGGCATAGTAGGAGCTTTTTCACGGATTTCTGACCAAGTTAATCCTTGTGGAACTTCAAGAAGCAGGCGGTATACGCAGTCTCGGGCTTCTTCATAAGAAATCTTCCTTTCCTTCGGAGTCGGCAGATGTGCAACCAGTATTATTCTGTCTTTCGGTGTAATCCGAAGCGTCAGTAATTGCGAACCCAAGGTCTCTGACCGCTTTCGCGGTATCTAGCGAGCCGATGAGATCTATGTGATGCTTTGCAAACGCGCTTGCTAGAATGTTGAGCCTACTTTTGTCATAAACGGAAATGAAAGCGGTACCCACCAATTCCCGTCAAGAAGGGGATTGAAGGTCCCATTAATCTAGGTTCCTTTTGTTGCTCCGAAACACGGGTCCGAAACCCAGATTAGAACCATAGCATACGAGTGTGTAGACCCTAATCTTATGCACGACTGGATAATTTTCCGACAGCCTGAACATCCTAGCTATGTCATTAGGCGAGACGTGTGAGGGGGTTTGACTAAGCAAACTTTGAAGCCAAAATGCCCGTTCTGCAATTTTCGCGACAGCAAAGTTGTGATATGCGAGGATAAGGTCGCCTTTGCAA
>Ga0209751_10007340_pt1 | contig 10115 bp, 9 predicted proteins | sample RifCSP13_1_FD_184019 | JGI IMG/M metagenome (GOLD analysis project Ga0209751, IMG submission 184019) | Soil microbial communities from Rifle, Colorado - Rifle CSP2_sed 13_1 (SPAdes) (version 2) | ecosystem: Environmental > Terrestrial > Deep subsurface > Rock core/Sediment | place: Rifle...
AGCCCAGACGTCGGTCTCCAGACGCTCGCCGTTGACGATGACCTCGATCCTCATCGAACCGCCCCCTCCATCCCAAGTGGCTCTGAGCCACAAAGTCTCATCGAGCGACGCCGTCTTCCCCAAGTGGCTCTGAGCCACGAAGTCTCATCGAGCTACGCACCTCTCGAGAGCGCGGCGGGTGAGGACGCGGAGGGCATGGCGCCGGTACGCGGCGGTGCCGCGAATGTCGTCGATCGGGCTCGACGCAGCCGCGACCCGCTCGGGGAACGTCTCCGACTCCTCGATGGGGCAGGAAACGAGTCCGGCCACAGGGCCCGCGGAGCCGAACGCGGCACGAATCTCGCCTCGTTCGCGATCGACTACGAGCGCCAGCGAGCAGACAGCGATCACCATCGCGTTGCGGGGGCCGACCTTCATGAACGTCTGGGGCTGACCGCTCGGATGCACGACGGCGGCCACGATCAACTCGTCCTCAGCGAGCACGTTGCGCTTGGGCCCGACGAGGAACTCCCTGAGCGGAACGAGCCGCGTGCCGCGCATGCTCGCAAGCTCGATCTCGGCGCCCTCGACCAGGAGCGGCGGGAGCGCGTCGCCGGCCGGTGATGCCGTTCCGAGATTGCCACCGAGCGTGCCGCGGTTGCGGATCTGCGGCGAGCCTACGGTGCGAGACGCCTCGGCGAGCGCAGGCATCTCCTCGGCCAGAGGGCCGCTCATCGCCTCCGTGTAGGTGAGCCCCGAGCCGAGCCGTAGCGTGCCGTTCTCGCGCGACCAGGACCGCAGCTCCGGCACTTCGTTGAGGTTGAGAAGTGCCTCGGGTCGAGTGCGATCGAAGTTCAGCGCAACCATCAGGTCGGTGCCACCTTGGATCGCGACTGCGCTCGGGTTCTCCGCCTTCAGCCGAAGCGCATCGTCGAGCGAGCGAGGGGTGAGGACATCCACGTGCGTCCCGTTCTACCGCTCTTCGCGCACATACGGAACCCCGAGCGCAGCGGGAGCACCAAGCCTGCGCTTGGCGAGGCCCGTCGAGACGAGCACCAGCACGACGATCGTCATCACGTACGGGAGGGCGTAGAGGAACTCAGGCGCCACCTCGACATCGCGGGCCTGAAGCGCGAACGGGAGCGCGGACAATGCACCGAAGAGGTACGCGCCCGCGAGGCACAGCTCCGCCCGCCAGAACGCGAAGATCACGAGCGCGATGGCGATCCAGCCCGCTCCGCCGACGAGTGTGTCGCCCGACGTCCAACCCGCCGTGATCGAGAGGCTGTAGCAGGCGCCGGCGACACCGGCGAAGGCGCCACCGACGAGCACGTGGACGTATCGATAAAGGGTGACGTTGATGCCCATGACGTCGGCCGACGCCGGTGCCTCGCCGACGGCGCGGACGTTGAGACCCCACCGCGTACGGCCGAGGTAGAGGGCCACGAGGAGCGTGAGACCCCACGAGGCGTACACCAGTGCGGACTGGTCAAAGACAATCGGGCCGACCAAGGGCAGGTCTCCGAGGCCGAGCACGTCGAGATCGCGGAACTGGTGGGTCGCAGGGAGATCCGCAAGCCCGAGCTCCGTTCCGACGTACGCGGACAGGCCGAGCCCTCCGGCGAAGATCGTGAGCGCGAGCCCCGAGACGATCTGGTTTGCGCGGAGCGTGATCACGAGGAACGCGTGGATCGCTGCCATCGCCGCCCCCGCGATCGCCGATGCGACGACGGCGAGGAACAGCACCACAGGCGTGGAGCCTTCCACCCGCTGCGTGATCCAGAAGCCGATTGCGGCGCCGAACAACATCATCCCCTCGACGCCGAGGTTGAGGACTCCCGAGCGCTCGGCGAGGAGCTCTCCAAGTGCTGCGTAGAGGAGCGGCGTCCCGTACAGCACCGCCTGGGCGAGCACGATCACGAGCAGACTGTCGTTGACGCTCAGAGGCTCGCCTCCGCAACCGGCTTGCCAGCCCGCACTCGTGTGATCCGCAGGCGGTACCGAAGCAGCAGCTCACCGCCCAGCGCGCAGAAGAGGATGATCCCCTGCATCACGCCCACGAGACCGGAGGGGAAGTCGGGACCCTGCAGCGTGTAGCCGGCGTTCAACAGCCCGCCGATGAGCACTGCGACGAGGCAGACGGCGAACGGGTTGTACCGCGCGAGTGCCGCGACGACGATGCCGGTGTATCCGAACGCCGCCGCCTGCAAGCCTGTTGGGCTGCCGTCGAGCGTGTACGTGAAGTCGCCGATCTGGCTCGCGCCGCCGATCCCGGCGATCGCGCCCGATAGGGCCATGACCGAAAGGATCTTGCGGCGCGTCCGCATGCCCGCGTACCGCGCCGCACGCGGCGAGTCGGCGATCACGCCCACCTCGAACCCGAAGCGCATGCGCGTGTACAGCACCCACAAGCCGAGCGCGACGAGGATGCCGATCAGGAACCCGAGCGGGACGACAACCGACGAGCCGAAGGTCGGCCAGTTGGACGCCTCGGGCATGGGTTTCCCCTGTGGGAAGGATCGGGCCTGGAGCGTCGACGTGTCGCGCCAGTAGGACGAGCTGTCGAAGATCAGATACGTGAGGAGCAGGCCCGCCACGTAGTTGAGCATCAGCGAGGTGATGATCTCGTTCGTCCTCGCGAATGCGCGAAGCACACCTGGGATCGACGCCCAGAGCGCGCCGAGCACAGCCGCCGCCACGCACATCGCGACAGCGAAGACCGGCGTCGACGTCACATCTCGGTCGCCGAGTTGAAGCGCGATCCACGACGCCCCGATCGCGCCCAGATAGAGCTGGCCTTCCGCGCCGATGTTGAACAGCTGCATGCGGAAGGCGGCGGCAGCGGCGAGCCCGGTGAAGAGAATCGGCGTCGCCGAGATCAGCGTGGCCGACATCGCCCCGTTCCCGGTGAACCCGGCCTCGAAGATCTTCCGGTACGTCTCCCACGCAGAGTGCCCTGTGAGCGCCAGAACGACACCCATGAGCGCGAAGGCCACGACGAGCGAGCCGACCGGAACGGCGACAGACAGCCACCACGGCTGGGTGAGACGGCGCTCGAGCTTCACTCGCGCGCCCCTCCGGCCATGAGCAGCCCGATCTCCTCGACTGACGCGGCTCCGGCGTGGAGCTCACCGACGATCTCGCCCTCGTAGATGACGAGGATCCGGTCGGCGAGCGCGCGAATCTCGTCCAGATCCTCGCTCATGAGCAGGATCGCGACGCCCTTCGCGGCGGCGTCGCGGAGGTACGAGTGCACCGTCTCGATCGCGCCGACGTCGAGCCCGCGCGTCGGTTGGGCGACGACGAGGACGAGAGGGTCGTTCGCGAACTCCCGCCCGAGGACGAGCTTCTGGAGGTTGCCGCCGGAGAGGTTGCGCACCGGCGTACCGGGCCCGGGGGTCTTCACGTCGTAGCGCCCGATGATCCCGACGGCCGTCTCGCGCATGCGTCGGAGAGCGAGGAGCGGCCCGTGTGACAGCGAGCGGGACCGGTACGTCTTGATGACGACGTTGCTGGTGACGCTCAGGCTCGGGGCGAGGCCCGTCCCGAGACGATCCTCAGGTACGTGCGCGACACCCGCGCGGATTGCCTCGCGCGGATCGCCGCCCCGCAACGGGCGGCCGGCGACTCTGACGCTCCCCGCTCGAATGTCACGCATCCCCGAGAGTGCCTCCGCCAGCTCGCGCTGCCCATTGCCCGCGACACCGGCGACTCCGACGATCTCGCCTTCGCGGATCGCGAACGAGACGTCGTTCACCGCGGTCTCACCGCGATCGCCCAGGACCGTCAGTCCGTCCACTTCGAGCGTCCGGACATCTGCCAGCTGCCGTGCCTGCTCGAGCGGTGGCGCGACGTCGATCTCGCGGCCGACCATCAGGGAGGCGAGCGAGCGGGGCGTGGCCGGGGCGGCATCGACCGTCGTGACTGTCTTTCCGCCGCGCAGCACGGTCACGCGGTCCGCGACCGCCTTCACCTCGTGCAGCTTGTGCGAGATGAAGATGACGGTCTTCCCTTCGCCGGCCATCGTGCGGAGGGTGTCGAAGAGCTTCTCCGCCTCCTGGGGTGTGAGCACGGCGGTCGGCTCGTCCATGATCAGCACTCGAGCGTCTCGATAGAGCGCCTTGAGGATCTCGACGCGTTGCTGCTCGCCGATCGAGAGCTGCCAGATCTTCGACTTCGGATTCACGGCGAGCCCGTACCGCTGACTGAGCTCGTCCACGCGGCGCTCGGTGGCCGATGTGCGCAGGATGACGCGGCGCCCCTCGCCACGGTGATCGCCGAGGACGACGTTCTCCGCGACCGAGAACGGCTCGACCAGGCGGAAGTGCTGGTGCACCATGCAGATGCCCGCATCGAGCGCGTCGCGCGGAGAGTGGAAGCGGATCCGCTCGCCCCACAGCTCGATCTCACCCTCATCCTGGCGGTAGAGCCCGGTCAGGATGTTCGAGAGCGTCGTCTTACCCGCGCCGTTCTCACCGAGGAGCGCGTGTACCTCGCCGGACGCCGCCTCGAAGTTGACGCCGTCGTTGGCCACGACTCCCGGAAACCGCTTGGTGATTCCGGTCATGCGAACGGCCGGAGGGAGAGAGGCGCCGAGCGAATCGGCGCCTCTCTCATCCGAAGGAATAACGGGGGCGGCGTCCCCCACCGATTAGCCGGGCGGCAGGACCGAGGAGATCTTGCCGACCACGCCCTTGACGAGCCACTGCATCGAGTACAGATCCGGAAGGACCTTGAGCGTCTTCCCCGCCGGGACAACGACCTTGCCTTTCTGATCGACAAGCGGGCCTGTGAAGACATTGAACTTGCCCGAGACGATGGCCTGCCGCTTGGCGGCAATGGCCGCCTTCGTCTTCGCCGTGACCTTCGGGCCGTATGGGGCGAGGCCCGTGAAGCCGTCCTTGATCGAGCCGTAGTAGAACCCGGACTTCCAGGTTCCGTTGATCGCGGCCTTCACACGCTTCACGTAGTACGGGCCCCAGTTGTAGGTCGCCGCCGTCAGCCACTGCTTCGGCGCCGACTTCCGAGCGTCGGAGTCGTAACCGACCCACGGAATCCCCTTCGACTCGGCGACCACCCCGGCTTGGGGGCTGTCGACGTTCTGACCGAGGACATCGACGCCCGCCGCGATGAGGTTCTTCGCGGCCGCAGCCTCCTTCGGCGGCGAGTACCAGGAGTTGGTCCAGATCAGCTTGACCCTGGCCCCCGGATGGGTCGCCTGGGCGCCCAGCGTAAATGCGTTGATGTGCCGCACGACCTCCGGGATGCCGAACGGCACCACGTAGCCGATCAGCCCCTTCTTGCTCGCGGCGCCTGCGGCCATGCCGGAGAGATAGATCGTGTCCTCGCCGGCGCCGAAGTACTCGGACTGGTTCTTCTTGATCTGCAGGCCCGTCGCCTGCTCGAAGAGCACATCGGGGTACTTCTTGTAGAGCTGGCCATTGACCCCATTCTCGAACATGCCGAACGAGCACCCGAAGATCATCTGGTAGCCCTCGCGCACGAGGCCCGCGACGATCTGCGGCACCTGGGCGTTCGAGAAGACGTTCTCCTTGTAGGTCGTCTGCACCTTGTCCCCGAGCGCCCTCTCGATGGCGAGGCGTCCCTTGTCGTGCGCCTGCGACCAGCCGCCGTCGTTGTGTGGCCCCGGGTAGATGAAGGCCACCTTGAAGGGCTCCTGCTCTGCCCTTGCCGCACTGCCGCCCGCGAGCGCGAGCGCTGTCATGGCGAGCGCAAGCACGAGCCCACCGAGTACGAACTTCCTTCTCATCTGCTCCTCCTATCCCGCCTGCCGACTGACCGGGCGACTATACGACAGGGTCGCGCGAGAGGGGAGAGCACAACGGCCGGAGAAAGGCCTAGCCGTATTACGCTGCTCTCCGATGGAGAAGCTGCAGCGCCGCCTGGCAGTCGCCCGCGGAGACGAGCCGGCCGACCTCGTCGTCCGGGGCGGACGCGTGCTCTCCGTCTTCACAAAGGAGTGGCTGGACGTCGACATCGCGATAGCAGACGGAGCCGTCGCAGGTCTCGGTAGCTATGAGGGGCGGGAGAACCTCGACGCCGGCGGCAAGTACGTCGTCCCCGGCTTCATCGACGCGCACATGCACCTCGAGTCGGTGAAGCTCATGGTCGACGAGTTCGCTCGGCTCGTTCTGCCGCTCGGCACGACCGCCGTCGTTGCTGATCCACACGAGATCGCGAACGTCCTCGGCGTCGACGGCGTCCACTGGCTGCTCGACGCCACGGCGAACCTCCAGCTCGACGTGTTCTTCATGGCGCCATCGTGCGTGCCGGCCTCGCCGTTCGAGTCCCCCAGGCGCCCGTTGACACCCGGAGACCTCGAATCGCTCATGCGCAGGCGACGCGTCCTCGGGCTCGCGGAGATGATGAACTTCCCCGGCGTCATCGAAGGCTCGGCCGCCGAGCTCGAGAAGCTCGGCCTCGACGGAGCCCGACACGTCGACGGCCACGCCCCGGGAGTGCTCGGAAGAGAGCTGCAGGCATACGCGGCAGCGGGGATCTACTCCGACCACGAAGCGCTCACTGTCGAGGAGGGACGAGAGCGACTCCGCGCGGGCATGTGGCTTCTCGTGCGCGAGGCGTCGATGGCGCGCAACCTGCTGGCCCTTCTCCCGCTCGTCGAGGAGTACGGGCCGCAGCGGATCGCGTTTTGCACCGACGACCGCGACCCGGAGGACATCGCCGACTCGGGGCACGTGAACGGCATGGTGCGAGAGGCGGTCGCGGCCGGAATCGCGCCCGAAGACGCCGTGCTCATGGCGTCGCTTCATCCCGCGCTCTGGCACGGTCTTCGTCGACACGGTGCAATCGCGCCCGGCTATCTGGCAGACCTGCTCCTCCTTCCGGATCTCGAGAGCTTCGAGCCCGAGACGGTTCTGAAGCGGGGTCGACCGATCGAGGACGTTCCGCGCGTCCAGACACCCGACTGGGTGCGCCAGTCGGTCCGGATCGGCGCACTCGACCCTGCCGCCTTCGCAATTCCCTGGCGCGGAGGAGACGCACGCGCGATCGGGCTGATCGAGGACCAGGTGGTCACGGAGTCTCTCGTGCGAGCGCCCGCGGTGGAGGGTGGGCTGGCGGTTGCCGACCCGACGCGTGATCTCGCCAAGATCGCCGTCGTCGAGCGACATCTGGCGACGGGACGAGTGGGGCTCGGGTTCGTCTCGGGCTCCGGGCTGCAGCGCGGCGCGCTCGCCTCGAGCGTCGCCCACGACGCCCACAACCTCGTGGTCGTCGGTATGAGCGACCGCGACATGGCGTTCGCAGTGGAGCGCCTGGCGGAGCTCGGCGGGGGAATCGTCGCGGTGGACGGCCTCCAGGTGCTCGCGGAGTGCCCGCTTCCAATCGCCGGCCTCTTGTCGGACGCACCGCTCGCCGACGTGATCGCGCAGAGCCGCGGATGCAACGAGGCTGCCCACGAGCTCGGCTGGACCGGCGCCACGCCGTTCCTGACTCTGGCGTTCCTTGCGCTCTCGGTGATCCCGCACCTGAAGATCACGGATCGCGGGCTGGTCGACGTCGACCGCTTCGAGATCGTCCCGCTCGCGGTATGACGACCTTGTTCACCGGCGGCTGGATCGTCACGTGTGACGACGCCGGCACCGAGCACAGATCCGGCTGGGTGCTCGTCGAGGACGCGATCGTGGCGGCGGTTGGCGACGATGTCGAGCCAGATGCCGACATCCGGGTCGATCTCGGCGGCGCGGTCGTCACTCCGGGGCTCGTGAACACCCACCACCACCTGTACCAGACCCTCACGCGAGCACGAGCCCAGCAGGCCGACCTCTTCTCCTGGCTCCGCGAGCTCTACCCGGTGTGGGCGGGGATCGACGCCGAGTCCGAATACGCCGCCGCGCGAACGGGCCTCGCAGAGCTCGCGCTCTCGGGCTGCTCGACCGTGTTCGACCACCATTACGTGTTCCCGCGCGGCCGCGAGGGACTGATCGAGGCCGAGGTCCAGGCGGCCCGCGAGCTCGGCGTGCGCATCGTCGCCTCGCGCGGCTCGATGGATCACGGCGTCTCCGACGGAGGCCTGCCGCCGGACGAGCTCGTCGAGAGCCTCGACGCGATCCTCTCGGACACCGAACGCCTCGTCGGCGAGCTGCACGAGTCGGGCCCGGGCGCTCGCGTGCAGATCGCGGTCGCCCCGTGCTCGCCCTTCTCCGTGACAAGACACCTGATGACGGAGTCGGCGACGCTCGCGCGACGGCTCGGTCTCGTTCTCCACACGCACCTCGCCGAGACGCTCGAGGAAGAGGCGTATTGCATGGAGCTCTACGGCTGCACGCCTGTCGAGTACCTGACCGACCTCGGCTGGCTCGGCGACGACGTCTGGTGCGCCCACTGCGTCCATCTCTCCGCCGACGACATCGCGGACTTCGCCGGCTCCCATACAGGGGTTGCGCACTGCCCGACGTCCAACCTCAGATTGGGGGCGGGGATCGCACCCGTTCGCCAGTACCTCGATGCCGGGATCAGGGTCGGCCTCGGCGTCGACGGATCTGCTTCGAACGAGCGCAGCGACCTGCTGTTCGAGGTGAAGCAGGCCCTTCTCGTCGCGCGCGGCCGTGGCGGGCCCCAAGCGATGACCGCGCGCGAGGCGCTCCGTCTCGGGACGGCAGGGGGTGCAGCCGTGCTGGGCCGCGCCGACATCGGCTCGCTCGAGCCCGGGAAGTGCGCGGACTTCGCCGTCTGGCAAACCGACGGCCTGGAGCTCGGAGGAGCTGAGGATCTCGTTGCGGGCCTCATCTTCTCCGCGCCACACCGGGTCGATCGCCTCGTCGTCGCCGGCGACGATGTCGTGCGCAGCGGCGCGCTCGTCAAGGCCGACGAGGCAGAGATCGCACGTGACCATCGGGTGCAGGCGCGAAGATTCGCGGAATGAGCGTCTCCATCTCGACGCACGTGCTCGACACGTCCACAGGGAAGCCAGCCGTTGGTGTGAAAGTGGAGCTCTTCCAAGGCGCCGGCCCACTCGCTTCAGGCGAGACGAACGCCGACGGCAGGATCCCGAACCTCGCGGCCGGTCTCGAGCCCGGAAGGTACTCGCTCATCTTCCATCCACCGTCCCCGTTCTTCACTCGCGTCGAGCTCGACGTGGAGCTCCTCGAGGGCCACTACCACGTCCCGCTCCTGGTCTCGCCCTACGGATGCGCGAGCTACCGCGGAAGCTGACCACGGCCGAGCTCGCCGAGCTGTTCGAGGGTTGTACGCGGCTCGTGGAGCGCCTGGTTGAGGTCGAGAACCCCCTCGAGCGGGCGGAAGACATCCTTGTGGCTCTGAGCCACAAGGAGAAGCTGGAGGCGCTCGACGCGCACCCGGCGATCGGGCAGCGCACCGGACTGTCGGTGCGTTCTGCCGCCGAGCAAGGGGACGATGTCGATCCGGCCGTGCTCGAGGAGCTCACGCACCTGAACGTCGAGTACGAGGACAAGTTCGGGTTCCGCTTCGTCGTCTTCGTGAACAGCCGGCCGAAGGCCGAGATCCTCGAAGTACTCCGAGAGCGGATCGCCCGTACGCCCGAGGAAGAGCTCGACACCGGCTGCCGCGAGCTGGTCGCGATTGCGAGGGACCGATGGATCCGTACCTGAGGGACGTCCTCGATCTCTGCATCCGGATGTTGCACGTGATCGCGGGCATCGCCTGGATCGGCGCGTCCTTCTACTTCGTCCGGCTCGACCTCGCGCTACGACCACCGAAGCGCCGCGAGGACGCCGAAGCCGGCGTCGCGGGCGAGTTCTGGGGGGTGCACGGCGGCGGCCTCTACCACTCCCAGAAGTACCGCCTGGCGCCGGCCGAGATGCCCGAGCCGCTGCACTGGTTCAAGTGGGAGGCCTACACCACCTGGCTCTCGGGCTTTGGCTTGATGGTTCTCCTCTACTACTTCGACGCGGATCTCCGTCTCGTCGATCCGCAGGTCGCCGGGCTCGAGGTGTGGCAAGCCATCGCGCTGAGCCTCGCCGGCATCGCTCTCGCGTGGTTCGTGTATGACCTCTTGTGCCGAACCGTCGGCGAGCGCAGCCAGACCGCGCTCGTCGTCGGCGGAGTAGTGCTCGTCGCGCTGGCCGCCTGGGGTGCAGGAGAGTTCTTCTCGGCTCGAGCCGCGTACTTCCAGG
>Ga0209751_10007344_pt1 | contig 10111 bp, 6 predicted proteins | sample RifCSP13_1_FD_184019 | JGI IMG/M metagenome (GOLD analysis project Ga0209751, IMG submission 184019) | Soil microbial communities from Rifle, Colorado - Rifle CSP2_sed 13_1 (SPAdes) (version 2) | ecosystem: Environmental > Terrestrial > Deep subsurface > Rock core/Sediment | place: Rifle...
GAAGGGATGACCCGCCTCCGGGGCCGGGCCACGGTTCATCCCTTCCAGAGGCCCTGGCGCTTCAACTCTTCGACCACGAGCTTGTATTCTGCGGGCCGGCCGCACGTGGGACAGAAGAGGGAGCCATGGGCGTCGCGGGTGGGGTTCGTCCCCTCCCACCCGCAGAAGCGGCAGACGGCCTCCTCCCAGGAGGTCAGAAGAAATCCTCCAGGGTGAGCTTCTTGTCCGTCTTCGCGGGCTCGGCCCGCTTCGGCTTCGCCTGGAAGTTGTCATGGAACAGGGTCGCCTGCTGCGTGCCGAGGTACAAGGCCTTCTCGTCCCAGCCGTAGATCTCCGTGACGTAGGCGAGGGTCTGCGAGACCCGCCGCGCGTAGTAGTCCCAGTCCGGGGCGGCGGTGAAGGGGCGCCCGGAGACGTAGGGCTCGACCTGCATGGGGGACCGCTTCGCGTCCACGACGATCCAGGAGACCTTCATCCCCGGCATCACCTCTTCCCCGACCTGTTTGAGCTTGTTCATCGCCTGCACGTTCGCCATGGAATCCGGGTTCGCGTAGCGTGTCTCCTCGCGCACGGTGCGGGAAATGACGAGCGGCTCGAGGGGATCGCCCTCGTCAGGCAGGAAGTCCCCAGGGATCTGGCCCGTCTTGATCGTCTGCACGAGGTCCCTCGCGAACTTCACCGCGCCCTCCGTGTCCTTGTCGAGGATCATCGCGAAGACGCGCTTCTGGGCTTCGCTCTGCAGGTTGAAGGCGTCCGTACGGCGGATCTCGTACCCTCGGACGATCAGCTCGCCCACCACGGGCCACGCGACCTTCGCCGCGTACCGCTTCTTCTTCCCGTGGCTGAAGAACGTCTCGAGCACCCGCTCGAACTCCATGTTCACGCTGCCGTGGCTGAAGCGCTCTGCGACCTGCCGGCCGATCTTCTGCGTCCCCTCGAGGTTCTTCTCCGGGGACTCGAAGAAGACGCTGTCCGTGTCCGCGTAGATCACCCGGATGCCCTCCGATTCGAGTTGGTCGATGATGCCCTTGATGTTCTCCCGCGCGAAGGCGGTGATGCTTGCGCCGATCTGCGGGTTCGTGAAGCGGTAGAAGGAGGACGCGAGGACGCCGTAGAACGCGTTCATGAGGATCTTGATCGCGAACTGCAGGCGGTCGTAGTAGGCGTGCTTGTCCGGATCCGTCTCCGTCTTCAGCTTCGCCTTGACGTCCCTGCGCTCCCGCATGAGGTTGCCGAGGATCGTGGGCAGCAAGCCGACGCGGACGGACTTGTCCAAGAAGCGCACGCCCGTCGGGCTGACGACCGTCCCTTTCTCGTTCAGGGTCGTGAAGCAAATGTTGTTCTCGATGATGATCGACGGGTACATCGAGGTGAAGTCGAGGACGGCCACCCACTCGTAGAGGCCGGGCTCGAGGCTATGGACGTACCCGCCCTCGATGGGGGCCTCGCCCTTCCCGGTGCGGGTCATGGGCACGCCGAAGTGCCCGCGGTCCGCCGCGCGGATGAGGATGGAGTCGATGAGCTGGGACGTGCGCCCGTTGAAGACGTCGTCCACGGGGAGCTTCGAGACGACCGCGATGTCCATGGACTTGTCCAGGCGGGCGACCTTCTCGAGGATCCGCAGGGCGAGCTCCGCGTCCTTCTTGCAGTACTCCATCACGCGGTCCTTGTCCTTGGCCCACTCCTGGTCCATGTTCCGGCGGTCGACGTCGTGCTTGCCCTCGCCCAGGAGCCACTTCGCGACCGCGTCGAGGGTCTCCTGCTTCGGGTGCAGCTCGAGCTTCGTGGACCACCAGGCATCCGCGATGATCCGCCCGTGGGCTCGCCAGAACCGCTCGCTGAAGTTGCTGATCGTCTGTCCGTCCCGGGAGAGGGGGAGGCCCATGATGCCGTTGGCCCGCGCGCGGGCCTCGAGGACGGGCAGGTCGTACCCGTCGATGTTGTAGCCCGTGATCACGTCGGGGTCGAACCTGGACACCATGTCGATGAACCCTTTGATGATGTCCCGCTCGGTGCCGCTGAGGCACTCCGTCTTCAGGGCCTCGCCCTCCCGCCACGCCATGCCGAGGCACAGGATCTTCGGATCCTGAATCGTGTTCTCGATGTCGAAGGACAGGACTTTGAGCTTCGGGCTGATGGGCTCGATTGGCTCGAAGCGCTCGGCCTTCACGATGAGTTGCGTCGTGTAGCGGCCTTGGATTGGGGTGCCGTGGACGCGGAAGCAGGATGGCAGGTCTCGGTCGAAGATGAACCGGTGGGCGAAGGGGATGTCCGCCGCCAAGACGTCGCAGTTGTACTTGCGGCACCGCTCGCGATACTCCGGGGTCTTCCATGGATGGTGCATGACCACCCTGCCGCACTTGTGCTTCACGCCCGCGACCTCGAGCTCCACGTCCTCGATTCGCACGACCTCCGGGTCACGCTCGAGGTAGGACCGAAGGGCTTGGGTGGGCTCGAGGCAGTAGAAGTAGGGCAGGAACCCCCAATACTCGATCGTGATCGAGCGGTCGTCCTTCGTGCGACCGAAGATCTCGATGACGGGCTCCTCCTGCGGTCCGTCCCGGCGGTAGGAGGCCGTGAGCATGCGGACGTCCCAAGACTCGCTCATGCTTTCGCCACGATCTTGATCACGTCGCCATCTTGGATCGGATGGTCCCGGCCGACGACCATCTTCGTGCGGGCATCGATGGCGCGGATGAAGTGCTTCCCCAAATCCGTGTGGACCTTAAAGGCTACGTCCACCGCGGTGGAACCGCGCGGGACGAGGAAGGCGTCCGGGAGGACGTTGCCCTTCTTGTCCGTCCACTTCGTCTCGTCCTCCACCGGGAAGACAACGATCAGGTCGAGGAGCCTGTAAATCGCCTCTTCGACGCACGCCTGGACGCCGGTCGAGCCATGGGCATCGAGGAACGCCTTCACCCGCTCGAGCCCCTTCGCCTGCGCGGGCGAAAGCTTCGACGGGTCGAGGATGCGGAATGACGAGCTCCCGACCTCGTACGCGATGAGGCGCGCCCCCGCCGCCCGTCGCAGGGCCAGCTCATATTCCGCGCAGGTGGGCACGGTCCGATAGCCTTCCACGCGGGACAAAGCCTCGAGCTGCTCCTTCGTCGCAAGGTCGGCCTTGTTCGCGGCGAGGATCATCGGTTTCCCGCGACGGCGCAGGCCGTGGGCCAGGCGGAGGAGGTCCTGTGGGGTCCACCGGGCCATCTTCTCGTCGAGGGCGGAGTCGCGGACCGCGAGATGGATCTGCGGCTCGGAGAACCCGAGGCCCGTGAGTCGGTCGTAGAGCATCCTCTCCGGAGGGACCGCCTCGAGGTCCGCGTGGCGGGCCTCCTTCTCCCAGTTGCGGGACAGGATCCCCGCAATCCAGTGGGCGAGCTCTTCCTCGAGGAACCGGACGTCGTCGAGGGGATCGTGGCTGCCGGGAGGGACGGCGTTCCCCTCGAAGTCCGTGGCCCCGGAGGCGTCGATCACGTGGACGAGCGCACTCGCCTGCCGCAGGTCGTCGAGGAACTTGTTCCCAAGGCCGCGGCCCTCGTGGGCCTTGGGGACCAGGCCCGCGACATCGAGGAGCTCCACGGGGATCAAGCGGACGCCGTCCTGGCAGGGCGCATTGTTCGGGTGGCAGGCCATTCCGAGGTCTAGGTGGGGAAACCGGTGCCTCACATACGCCACGCCGCGGTTCGGCTCGATCGTCGTGAAGGGATAGTTCGCGATCTGGGCGGGGGCCAAGGTCGCCGCGGAGAAGAACGTGGACTTGCCCACGTTCGGCTTGCCGACCACCCCCAGCTCCATCGGGGTTCGGAACGGTCTCTTCCCTCAAGTACCTTGGCGGCGGACCGGGAGCCGATTCAGGTTTCCTCGCGGGGACCCGCCCTCCGGCGGCGGATCGCGAAGACGACGAGCAGGAGCGTTCCCAGGAGCGGCGGGACCACGTCCTCGAACTCCGGCGCGCCGTAGACAGGGAAGCTGCCCACGGGCGGAAGCGTGGGGACGACCGTGGCGTTCATCGGACCCGTGGAGTCGCCTTCGCCGGACCAGTCCGTCGCCTCGATCACCAGCCGGGTGGTGTTCGTCGTCGGTCCGACCGGCACGACGCCTTCCATGTCCGTCGCGTTCTTTGCGAGGGCGACGGAAGGTTGGGCCAGGGGAGCCCAACGGTTCTGCCACGCGTACAGGGTCTGCGAAGTGATCCGCCCGCCTTGACCACGGACATCGAGCTGATAGTCCGCGTAGATCCCGCCGACGGGCACGCCCAAGGCATCCGATGCGTCGAGGTCCACGTAGACGCGGAGGATATCTTCGCCCGTGAGGCGGGGAAGGGGCAGGATCGGGCCGGGCGAGCCGCCACCCTGGCCCGGAGGCGAGCGCACGAACCGGACGGGCATCGCGCCCTCGAGGAGACGGCCCGCGACCTGGAGGTGGAAGAACGCCGCGGTCCCGTTCACGACCGCGCCCTCCCGCACGAGGTCCACGTTGGCATCGTTGAGGCGGCGCGGGTCTGTGTCGCTCACATCGTAAGGGATCCAGTCCCGGAACAGGCCGTCCACGCGAATCCCCGCGGGCGGCGCAAGGTAGTACGCCAGCGCGGGGTCCCCGACGACCGAGATGGGCTTCGGTGCGGATGCCCCGAGGACCCCCACGTAGACGACCGCCCCGGACAAAAAGCCCGGGACCTGAACCGTGACGGTGACCGTCGCGGAAGGCTGGTCCCGGGTCAGATTCACGGATTCCGCTGAGAGGGATGGGAGGAGTCCGGGGTTCGCGGTGAGACGGAAGGAGGATACGGTCCACACTTCGCTGGGACCGATCGCGCCGAGGGCCCGAACGTCGATCGCGAGGAGCGGCGTCGGCCCCGCGCCGACGAGGTCCGTCAGCGATCGCGTCTCCAGGAGGACCGCACCCGTGCCGGGAACGAGGGGCACCGCGCTGAGGCTCGAGTCTCCGCGGAAGTTGTCCGCGTAGACGGCGATGCGGTAGGCATCCGTCCGGAAGGCGAACAGGGAACCGAGGGAGATCCCGAGTTCGAGGCCGGCCGCGCTCGCGGCCGCGGGGACCGAGGACTCGGTCTGCCGGCGGCTCCAGTTCACTCCCGCATCGGGCGGGAACGAGTAGAGGACCGCCGAGACGACGGTCTCGTTGCCGCCGTAGGCCTGGACCACATAGTCGGCTCCGACGCCGCCGAAGGCGAATCCGGAGGATGCGTTCCCGTCCGCGTCCACGAGGAAGTCGATGCCCGAGTAGCCGACGAAGTCGCCGAAGGTCGCCCCGGCCATCGCGGCGTACAAGTACAGATGGTCCGCGTCCAGGTACGAGCCGTAGCGGGCAATCTCGACGTTCGGGTCAGCGGATGGGGTGGCGGCATCGAACAACGGAACCGGGGCCCAGTCGCCAAAGGAGCCGTCGATCTGGATCGCGGACCGCGGGGGCGAGGTGCCCACCCAGAGGAACACGGGAACGAGGAGGAGCGCGACGATCGCCAGGACGAGCGCATACTTCCACCGGCCCGCCGGGAACCGGGGATGGAGGAGGCGCCGGACCCCGAGCCTGCCTGCGAGGCCATTCGTGCGGCCAAGACCGTTCGTCAATCCGTTCGTGCGTCCGAGGCCATTCGTCAGGCCGTTCGTTCGGCCGTTCGTGCGCCCACGCAGACCGTTCGTGAGTCCGTTCGTCCGCCCGTTCGTGCGCCCTCGGAGTCCGTTCGTAAGACCGTTCGTCAGGCCGTTCGTTCGGCCGCGGGTCCGCCCGCGCATCCCGTTCGTGATGCCGTTCGTCAGCCCGTTCGTCAGGCCGTTCACGCGGCCCCCCGCGCGCGACCTCGAGGAGCGCAGGCCCGCGGAAATCCTCCGGGAGACTTTCGTCTTCAAGGGCGACGTCAGCCCGGGCTTGGGAGCGGCCTCGTCCTCCCGCGAAGGAAGGGCGCCGACCGCCTCGCTCGGCTTCTCCTCCTCGAGGGAATCCTCGAGCTCGGCGAGGAGCCAGTCCACGACCGCGTACTTCGTCTGCTCCATCTCTTCCGGGCTGAGCGAACTCGCGAGTTCCTCGTAGAGCAGGTCGTCGACGAGGTCGTTGAGCGCGCTCATGTCGACGGCCTCAGGGCCCTCGGGCTGAGGAGTCGAGGCGGGCCCCTTGCCGCAGACGGGACATACCTTCGACCCGTAGGGCATCTCCGCGTGACAGACCGGGCAGAACTGCACGGGCTCGGAGCCCATGCGTTCGATCTCCTGGCTGATGAGCGTGTCCAGCTCACCAATCTCCTGTTCGAGGGCCGCGTTCTCGACGAGGGACTGCGCGCTCGATCGCAGCTCCTCCGCGCCCTCGCCCGGCGGCGTGGACGCCGCGAGAATCCTCATCCGCGCCACGCCGATCTTCCGGGCGTTCGGCGTGAGGGACGCGGCGCGCTCAATCGACTCGAGGGATTCCTGCGTCCGACCCATCGCCTCTAGGAGGAGGGCGCGAGCGTACCAGAGCTCGGCGTCGTCCGGCCCGCGGCGCAGGCGGAAATCGTAGAAGGCGAGGAGACCCTCGTTCCCCGAGAGGCGGAACACCCGTCGGGAGTCCTCGTCCATGTACTCCTCCCCGAACTCGAAGCCGCACTCGAAGCAGGTGGAAGCGAAGGCCGAGGTGATGCAACCGCACAGGGGACACTCGTACTCCGTCTCGAGGACGACCTCCCGCGACGGGGGCGGCGGAAGGGGAGGAAGGGAGCGCTTGACCAGCTGGGCACCTCGATGGCCCAGACCCGGGAGCCGGGCGAGGTCCTCCACCGCGGCACGGGCGATCTTCCAGGCCCCGGTGAAGCCTGCGTCGAGGAGAGCCTGCGCCCATTCCGCGCGCATCCCCGGGAGTTCGCGGATGGTCCGGGCGTCCGCCACGGAAACCTCGGCCCGGAGGGCGCGCGGCGGGCGCGACATCAACGAGCCTCCTGCCGCAGCCCGCTGCAGCCTGACGGCAGCGGCATGCGATAGGATGGCCTGTGCCGTTCGCGGAATCCAGCGACCAAGGAGTCGTCGCCGTCATGCCGAGCCTTAATAGCCCTTCATGGACTTTCCCGCGCGGTTATCGGACTCGATACCCGGAATGAGGGCATGGAGCGGGCGGTCATCCTCTGCGACGGCTTCTTCGGGCAGAACACGGGAAAGACCGCGAACGGTCTCGTCCGGTATTCGAAGCGGTACGACATTGTGGGGGTCATCGACCATACGAAGGCGGGGAAGGACGCGGGGGAGGTCCTGGACGGGAAACCGAACGGCATCCCCATCTTCAAGGGCCTGCCGGAGGCGGTCGCGAAAGGCAGGCCGGAGACGCTCGTCATCGGCGTCGCAACCTTCGGGGGATACATCCCGAAGGAGTTCCGCCCGACGATCAAGCAGGCGATCGAACACGGGCTCAACGTAGCCGCCGGCCTGCATGAGTACCTGAACGACGATCCGGAGTTCCCCGCGCTCGCAAAGAGTCACGGCGTCACACTCATCGACGTGCGACGGCCACGACCGATCCGCGAGGCGCAGCAGTTCAGCGACAAGTCCCGCCATCTCCCGTGCCTCCGCATCCCGATTCTCGGGACGGACGGCGCGATCGGGAAGCGGACGACCGCGCTCCTCCTCACGGACGCCCTCAACGTCGCGGGGATCAAGACGACCTTCGTCGCCACGGGCCAGACGGGCCTGCTCCAGGGATCCCCCTACGGGGTCCCGCTGGACTCGATCAAGGGGGACTTCATGGTCGGTGAGCTCGAATCAGAGGTCGTCCGCGCCCATGAGGAGACGAAGCCCGAGGTCATCCTCGTGGAGGGCCAGGGGAGCATCTCCCATCCCGCGTACGTGGCCGGCACCCGCTCGATTATCATGGCTTCCATGCCCTCTGCGATCCTCATGATGCACGCCCCGGCGCGGAAGACCCGCACGTTCCGCAGGGACGTCGTCGCGTGGCCCATGCCGACGCCAGAGCAGGAAATCGAGTGGCTCGAGTTCTACACGCGCATCGCAGGCGGCGGAAAGGTCATCGCGATCGGCATCAACCACGAGAACATGACGCGGGGGCAGGTCGAGGCAACGGTGAAGGAATACGAGGCGAAGTATGGGCTGCCGACCGCGGATCCGCTGTGGCACGGCTGCGGCAAGTTCGTCGAGCGGATCAAGAGGATGCTGTGAAGATCCCGAAGTCCCATCCGCGGTACGAGTCCCTCCGGCGCCGGGAGAGGCTTGTGGCAGCCTGGAGGGACGGGGTCGTGGTCCCCGAGGGACTCATCGCGCACGGCCGCGGGGAGGCCCTCGACTACCTCTTCGGTGAGGAGACGAGTGCACCTGCCCTCGTCGCGGAGAAGGCCGCGGCGGCCTACCTAGTCCGCGCGACCCACCCGGTGATCTCCGTGAACGGAAACGTGGCGGCGCTCGCGGCCCGGCAAGCCGTGCAACTCGCCAAGGCAATCCCGGCGCGAATCGAGGTGAACCTCTTTCACCGGTCCGAGGTGCGGGTCCGGGCCATCGTCCGGAGGCTCGAACGCGCGGGAGCAGAGGAAGTGCTCGGCCCTCACCCGGATGCTCGTATCCCGGGTCTCGAATCCAGGAGGGCGCTGACCCACCGAAAGGGGATCCACTCCGCGGACGTGGTCCTCGTACCCCTCGAGGACGGAGATCGAGCAGAGGCCCTCGTGCGGATGGGCAAGATCGTGATCAGCGTGGATCTGAATCCTCTCTCCCGGACGTCCCAGGCGGCGACCGTCCCCGTCGTGGACGAGCTCACCCGCGCGCTCCCGAACATCCTGAAGTTCACGCGGGAGCTCAAGCGCGACACCGCGGAGGCGTCGCGGCTCGTGCGCACCTATCGGAAGGCGGGGAACCTGAGGGCCGTCCATTCCTTTCTCAACTGGCGGCTGAGGAACCTCGCGCAGGGGCGCGGACAGAGGAGGCGGATCCGTCACGTGTAGTGGCCGGGCTTCCACTTGATCGAACAGCCGTACGGAGGGGTGAGGGGCCTGCGCGCCGACCGGGCTGCGAGGAGGTCGTCGAGGGCCTCTCGCAGGTACCGCTGCTTCACCGCGGCGGGATCCGTGTGGTTGTCGTCCAGTCGGCCGCGGTATCGGACGACGCGGTCCTTGTCGAGGACGAAGAAGTCGGGCGTGGAGACGGGACCGTAGGCTTCCGCCACCTTCTGGGACTCGTCGCGCAGATACGGGAAGTTGTAGCCCTTCGACTTCGCGCGCTCCTTCATGTGGGCGAAGTCATCCTCCGGGTACTTCGTCTCGTCGTTCGAGTTGATCGCGACGAGCTGCACGCCCCGGGCCACGTAGTCCCGCTGAACGTCGACGTAGCGCGACTCCCAGGCCTGGACGTAGGGACAGTGGTTGCAGGAGAAGACGACCACGAGGACGGGCTTGTCCCGAAAGGAGGCGAGCGTGTAGGTCTTGCCGTCTACCCCCGGGAGCTTGAAGTCCGGGGCCTTCGCGCCGGGATGGAGTCCTGGGATCCGGTCGAGGTTCAGTTCCTGCGGCATGGGAATCGAGTTGACCAAGCCACCGCGTCGCATAAGGCTTTTCCAGCGCGACGCAGGAGGTAGGCACGAACCCGACGAGACTTCCTGTGCATTCTCTCCAGCCGAGCGGGCCAGGGTTGCACAAACTTCATATCGGTCCCGCCGGATGGACGAATCCCGTGATTGCGTGAAGTATGTTGTGGTCACGGGGGGCGTTTTGTCGGGCCTCGGGAAGGGGATCTCCACCTCCTCGATCGGGGTCCTGCTGAAGTCGAAGGGATTGAAGGTTTCACCGATCAAGATCGATCCCTATCTGAACGTCGACGCGGGTACGATGAACCCCTACCAGCATGGCGAGGTCTTCGTCCTCGATGACGGTGCGGAGACGGACTTGGACCTGGGGAACTACGAGCGCTTCCTCGATCTGAACCTGACGGGAGATCACAACATCACCACCGGCAAGGTGTACCGAGCGGTGATCGAGAAGGAGCGGCGGGGGGACTACCTCGGCCGCACGGTGCAGATCATCCCCCACGTCACGGACGAGATCAAGTCCCTGATCAAGGAGGTCGGCGACAAGGAACGAGCGGACGTCGTCCTCATCGAGATGGGCGGGACCGTGGGGGACATCGAGGGC
>Ga0209751_10007347_pt1 | contig 10111 bp, 10 predicted proteins | sample RifCSP13_1_FD_184019 | JGI IMG/M metagenome (GOLD analysis project Ga0209751, IMG submission 184019) | Soil microbial communities from Rifle, Colorado - Rifle CSP2_sed 13_1 (SPAdes) (version 2) | ecosystem: Environmental > Terrestrial > Deep subsurface > Rock core/Sediment | place: Rifle...
CACAAACGACGTCGAGATGTCGTTTGTGGATAGGGAAGACGTGCTCTCGATGATGGAGGGCCTGATCGTCGCGCTGTTTGAAGTGGCCGGCAAGACAACCCTCCAGAAGCCCTTCCCACGACTGACCTACCGCGAGGCGATCGAGCGGTTCGGCCTTGACGCTCCGGACACCCGGTTCTGGATGGAGCTTCACGATCTGACCGATGTGTTGCGCGGGGTCGAGGCCAGGGCGTTTGCCGAGCCGATCGAGCGAGGCGGCGTCGTGAAGGGGATGAACGTGAAGGGCGCAGGTTCGTTCTCCAGAGCCGAGCTCGACGCGTTGGTTGAGTTTGCCAAGGGCTTCGGGGCCAAGGGCCTGGCCTGGTTCAAGGTGGGGGCAGAGGGGCTCCAGTCGCCCCTGGTCAAATTTCTCGGGCCGATGGCTGGCAATCGGCTTCAGGAGCGGCTCAAAGGGGAGGAAGGGGACCTGTTGTTGCTGATCGCGGATGAGCCGAAGACCGCGGCCGAGGCCATGGGGCGTCTTCGGGTGAAATTGGGTCACCGGCTTGGGCTGATCGATCAAGGGGCGCTGGCGGTGACCTGGATTGTTGACTTCCCGCTGCTCGAATACGATTCAGAGGAGAGGCGCTGGCAGGCGGTGCATCATCCCTTTACGGCGCCGCTGGACGAGGACCTGCCTCTCCTTGGCACTGATCCCGGAAAGGTCCGTGCGAAGGCCTATGATCTGGTCGCGAACGGGCAGGAGCTGGGCGGCGGCAGCATCCGGATCCACCGCCGCGACATTCAAAGCCAGATGTTCGACGCGTTGGGGATCGGCCCGGACGAGGCCAGGGTCAAGTTCGGCTTTCTGCTGGAGGCGCTCGAGTACGGGACCCCACCTCACGGCGGCATCGCGTTCGGCTTCGACCGGATCATCGCCCTGCTGGCAGGGGCGACCTCGATCCGGGACGTCATCGCCTTCCCCAAGACCCAGAAGGCGCAGGACTTGATGGTGAAGGCCCCGTCGCCCGTGGAGTCGAGTCAGCTCAAGGAGTTGAAGATCAAACTGGATCTGGACTGAAGAAGAAAACGTTCACAGTAGAATGAAAAGCGTTCACAGTTCACAGGTTACGATCCACAGCAAGAGAGACGCTGAGGCTGAGGTGTTTTTCCGTTAACCGTCAACTGTGAACCGTGAACTGTGAACTAGCCCGGGGCTGGTATTGACAGGCGCTGGGGACGGGGATATGCTGGATGTATGATCATACAGGTGGGTGGTTCGTGGCGGCGATTCGCGGTAATTCAGGGAGGGCGACCTGCGTAACCAAGAGATGACCAGGGAGCAGCTTCGAGCAGACAAGAAGGTATCCCTGCCCATCGGCGGGGAGATACAGGAGCTATTCGGCCGAAAGGATGAGGTGAGGAAACTCATCGAAGAGGCTCTGCAGGTCAAGCTGGTCGCCAGAGACGGTCTCGTGAGTATCCAGGGTCAGGCGGACGATGTGGCCATAGGAGAGCAGGTGGTGTCGGAGCTCCTCTCGGTCCTCACGCGCGGCGAGAGCGTCACCCCCCACGACGTGAAGCTGGCGCTGCGCCTCTTCATTAAGAAGGATGAAGAGGAATTCAAGCGGATCCAGGGTGAGCTGATCGAGGTTTCGCCCAAGAAGCGGCCGGTCCGGCCAAAAGGCTCAGGGCAGCGACGCTATATCGAGGCCATCCGACATCACGACATCGTCTTCGCGATCGGACCGGCCGGGACCGGCAAGACCTACCTGGCGATGGCGATGGCGGTCTCAGCCCTCCTGAAGCGAGAGGTGAACCGGATCATCCTGACCAGGCCCGCCGTCGAAGCAGGCGAGAAGCTGGGCTTCCTGCCCGGCACCCTGTATGACAAGATCAACCCCTACCTTCGCCCCCTGTACGATGCCCTGTATGACATGATCGAGGCGGAGCGCGTCACCCGCCTCATCGAGATGGGCACCATCGAGGTCGCCCCCCTCGCCTTCATGCGAGGCCGGACCTTGAACGATTCCTTCATTGTGCTGGACGAGGCCCAGAACACCACATCAGAACAGATGAAGATGTTTCTCACGCGTCTGGGCTTCGGCTCCAAGACCGTGATCACGGGGGACATCACGCAGGTCGATCTGCCCACTGGCAGGCAGTCAGGGCTCATCGAGGTGCAGCGCATCCTGAAAGGTGTTGAGGGAATCAGGTTCGCCTATCTCAGCGAGGAGGACGTCGTGCGACACGAGTTGGTGCAGCAGATCGTCCGGGCCTACGAGTTGTATCAGAGCTCCCCTCCCGGCGCCGAGGGGCGGTAGGAGGGCGCCACATGGCGCCCAGTAGGACCGCCGGCAGCAGTCTCATTCCCAGCGGAGAATCGTCAGCTAAACCTCCGCTAGTGGGGCTTGCCCGCTCGCTCTCTTCCTGGTTTCATCGTGCCACAGGTCGGCTTGAACGCCATCCGGTTGCCTTCCACTCGCTCTCCGGCGTAGCTGTTCTGGCCATCATTCTCCTCTTGGCCTCGTCCCAGGCGCTCCCGGCGGGGAGCCTTCCGATCCTGGGGATTTGCCTGCTGGTCAGCTTCCTGCTCGGCAGCCTGTGTCTGTACATCTGGACGCTGCAGCCCGAGTCGATGCGGCGACCGAAGAACCTGTTCCTGCTGGCCTCGGTGATCCTGTTGGCGGTGGCCATCACCCGCTACTTCCTCTTCTTCATTCCCTCCGTCAATCAGGCGCTTCCGAATGTCCCGTTGAGCGCCCTGGAGTACTCGATCCCAGTCGGCCTGGGAGGTCTGCTATTGACGGTCCTGTTCAACAGCCGCCTCGCCTTTGCGGGCGCCCTTGCCATCAGCATACTGACCTCGCTCCTCACGTCTGCAGGGCTCCGCTTCTTCCTGTTTAGCTTCGTGGGCAGTCTCACAGCGATCTTCGCCCTCGTCGGCCGGAAAGATCGGGCCACCTTGCTCGGGGCGGGGGTGATGGTCGGGCTGGCCAATCTCTATTTCATTCTGGTCTGGTCCCTTCTCTCCGGAGCCACGGAGTCGCTCGGTCTCCAACTGCTCTGCGGCGCCGTCAACGGGCTGTTCGTCGCAATTCTGTCGCTGGGTCTGCTCCCCGTCTTCGAGTATCTATTCGAGGTGGCCACCGATTTCCGATTGGTTGAGCTGTGTAACCTGAACCATCCTCTCCTCAAGGAGATGATCCTCAAGGCCCCCGGGACCTACCATCACAGCGTGGTGGTCGGCACCTTGGCCGAGGCGGCCGCTCAGGCGATCGGGGTCAATCCGCTGCTATGCCGCGTCGGCGCCTACTATCACGACATCGGGAAGATGACCAAGCCGTTGTACTTCGTAGAGAACCAGGCCAATGCCAGGGACCGGCACGGCAAACTGCGACCGAGCCTCAGCAGCTTGGTGATCGTTTCCCATGTGAAGGCCGGCATCGAACTGGCCAGGGCCCACGGCCTGCCGCCAGCCGTGGTCGAGATGATCCCGCAGCACCACGGCACGCGGCTGGTCACTTTCTTCTACGACAAGGCCAAGAAGGTACAGGATCCGGATCTGGGGGAGGTTGAGGAAGAGAACTTTCGGTATCCCGGTCCCAAGCCGCAGACCAAAGAATCGGCCATCCTGATGCTGGCGGACGCCGTCGAGGCGTCGTCGCGAACCCTGACCGAGCGGACGCCAGGGCGTTTCCAGGGGCTGGTGGCCAAGATCGTGACCGCCATCTTCAGTGATGGCCAGTTGAATGAATGCGACTTGACCTTCAGAGAGTTGCGCCTCATCGAAGAGAGCTTTATCCGGGTCCTGTGCGGCGTCTACCACCCTCGGGTCGATTATCCAGGATTTGTCTTTGAAGGGCCCGCCGCTAGACGAGAGTTCAATCAACGCGAGCTCTCCCGCGCAGGCATTCTCAAGTTCACCTTGGAACGGCCGCCTGCTCGAGGAGAGGGAGATGACGATCGAGGTCAAAAACCGACAAAGGAAGATCAGGATCGACATCACCTTCCTAAAAAAGGTCGGGGAGACCACCCTCGCTAAGATGGGGGTCGAGGGGGCGGAGTGCGGGCTGCTGCTGGTGGGCGACCGGACCATGGCCCGGCTCAACGAGCGGTACAGAGGGATCTCCAGCAGCGCCGACGTCCTCTCATTCCCGATGCGTGAGGGGCTGTTCGCGTCGATCTCACCAGGTCAGCTCGGGGATGTCGTGATCTCCGCCGAAACAGCCCATCGGCAGGCCAGGGCGGCAGGGCGCTCACTCCGGGAGGAGCTGGCCGCTCTCCTGATCCATGGCATCCTGCACTTGCTCGGGTACGACCATCAGACGGCATCGGAGGCGAGGAAGATGAAGCGGCTCGAGGCAGAACTCGGCTTCCCGTTCATTGCCACCGGGTCGGAATGAACACTGCGTCCTCATTGAGCCCTCTCCGCTGTGCCCTGGAAGGGATCGCAGATGCGCTTGCGACCCAACGTCACCTGCGCATCCATGTCGTAGTCGCGGGCCTGGTCGCGCTGTTCGGGATTCTGCTACGATTGCCACGCGCCGATCTCCTCCTGCTGCTCATCGCCGTTGCCCTGGTTGTTACCGCAGAGCTCATCAATACCGCAGTGGAGCTGGCCGTGGACGTGGCGTCGCCCGCCTTCGACCCGATCGCCAGACGCGCGAAGAACATCTCGGCGGGCGCGGTCCTCACTGCCGCTCTTGCCTCGACGGTCATCGGCATCGTGACTCTCGCCCCTCCCCTGTCGCGCGTCCTGGTGGCGCGTCCGTTCTCTGCGGAGTCGGCCTTACTGGCGGTGACGGCCCTCGCGCTCGTGGGAACCATCGTGACCGCCTTCTGGGCGCGTCCTTCGAGACGGAGTCCCTCCAGCGTACCGGCTTCCAGACAAGGATGACCGTCGGCCCACGACTGCGAACGGGCTGCCCTGGCGGCCCTTTCCGCATCGTTGCCCTTCTCTCACTCCTGATCACGACGTCCGGCCTATCAGATGCGGCTGATCCCTTCGGGATTCAGGGACGAGTGCCGCGGGCGGTCCCACAGGGTGGCGTGTTTGCTGTGACACTTCGGCCTCCGGCCTGGCTCGAGGACCTGCAAGGGGGCCTCGAGAACCAGCCGCTCATCTTTTCCCGTGTCGGGGCGGGCCGCGTCCAGGCTATTATCGGGATCGATCTGGAGGCGGCTGGCCGACGCCTGTTGCGCCTTCAGGGGAAAGACCGACAGGGCCGGGTTCGCGCGCGCGAATGGCCGATTCGAATCAGGCGGCGCCGGTTTTCCGTGCAGCGTCTGACGCTGCCCCCGCAGATGGTCGATCTGGATTCGGAGACGGCCAAGCGGGTCTCCGAAGAGGCAAGCCGGTTGAACGTCATCTGGGAGAGCATCACCCCGGAGCGATACTGGCAGGGGACCTTTCTCCCACCCGTGGCTTCGCCCGCGGGGCCCGAGGGGTTTGGACTTCGACGGATCATCAACGAACAGCCTCGCTCTCCGCATGCCGGCGCCGATTACCAGGCTCCACCTGGATCTCTCGTTCGCGCTTCCAACGCCGCTCGCGTGGCCTTGGCCGAAGAGCAATTCTTCGGCGGCAACTCGGTTGTGCTTGACCACGGCCTTGGCCTGTACACCATCTACTTCCACCTCGAGGAGTTCCTGGTGAACGCAGGTCAGAAGGTAAGGAAGGGACAGGAAATAGGAAGAGTCGGAGCGACTGGACGCGCCACCGGGCCACATCTGCACTTCGGCATCCGCCTCCAGGGCGCCAGGATCGATCCAGCCGCGCTTCTCCGACTTTCACTCCCCTGACGGAATCCCGGATCAAAGTTGGCGGCTCGCGAAGATTTGGTGTCAATTGAGGTCAATTATTGACAGAAGAGGTCACTTGCCTTATCATTAGCGGGTCGAGTGGGAATCGGAAGAGGAGGCGAATACTTCCAGAATCTTCGTTTGGGACAGAGAGGAGCGAGGGTGAGATCACTTCACGAACCACGACCGGCCACATCATTTCTGACTATTCGTGAGGCCGCGGAGAGATTGAAGGTGAGCCAGCGGACGGTGCGGCGGTGGATCGATCAAGGATACTTGCAAGTCATAAAGCTTGGCCGGACGGTACGAATCGATGAGGGAAGCCTCAACGGTTTGATCTTCGCTAGGTCGAACGTCGTTCGACGCCCCCTCGAAGCCAGAGAGCTCGGGCCGTTTTCGACCCTCGCAGAGGAAACCTTCGCGAGGACGTGGGATAACCCCGAAGACGCGGTGTACGACCATTGGAGAGATATCTATGGAATACGCAAAGGGCGACGTCGTGCTGGTCGCCTTTCCATTTCGAGATAAAGCGACGGCGAAGGTGAGGCCGGCAGTCGTAGTAAGTGGCGCCGAATATAATCGCCGAGGCGATCTGATCATCGCGGCCGTCACAACCCACCCTCCCCGTGTACCCAGCGATTATCCGATCCAGGGGTGGCGAGAGGCCAATTTAGTAGCTCCTTCTGTTATCAGAATTCAATTGGCCACTCTTGCGACCAGCAGAATTCTCTATCGACCAGGAAGACTCATTTCAGACGATCTAGCAAACCTGAATGGGATGTTGAGGAAAGTTTTAGAACTGCATCGCCCGAAGAGATCCTGAATAATGGAAGGAAATAATTTCAAATCCGGATTTGTGGCGATCGTGGGGCGGCCAAACGTTGGAAAATCGACCCTGATGAACCGCCTCCTGGGCCAGAAGGTCTCGATCGTTTCGCCCAGGCCCCGGACTACCAGGACCCGGATCGCTGGGATCAAGAGCCTGCCCGGGGCGCAGTTGATCTTCCTGGATACGCCGGGGATTGACAAAGCAGGCGGCTACTTCCATCGTCTGATGGTGAAGGCTGCCATGAACACACTCGGGGAGGCGGACCTGATCCTCTGGATGGTAGAGGCAACGGATCCGTTCTCTGAGGACGACAGGCACATCCTGGAGGCCCTTAAGGAAGTGAAGTCTCCGATCTTCCTCGCGATCAATAAGGTCGATCTCGTCGAGAAGCAGAGGCTTCTCCCCACGATCGACCGCTTTCGAGCGCTCTTGCCATTTGTGGAAATCGTTCCTGTTTCTGCCACTGAAGGGGACAATGTTGAGGTCCTTGAGTCCCTGCTGATCCAGCACCTGCCCGAAGGACAGCCCCTTTATCCCTTCGATCAGCTTACCGACCAGCCCGAGCGGCTTATCATCGCCGAGTTGATTCGCGAGAAGGTCTTCCACCTGGTCTATCAAGAGGTGCCCTATGCGGTGGCCGTCGAGGTGGAGCAGGTAAAGGCGCGGGAAGGGCGCGAGCTCACCGACGTGGAGGCGACCATCTATGTCGAGAAAAACTCCCAGAAGGGGATTATCATCGGACGCGGTGGAGCGATGCTGAAGAAGATCGGGGAGCAGGCCAGGCCGGAGATCGAGATGTTGCTCGGCACTCAGGTGTTCCTGAAGCTGTGGGTCAAGGTTCGCAGCGACTGGCAAAACGACGCCGAGGCGCTGAAGCGGCTGGGCTATCTACAACCATAGTATAGTTCCGAGTTTCGGATTCCGAGTTTCGAGTAGAGGGGTTCTTTAACTCGGGACGCGAAACTCCAGACTCGAAACATGCCTCTACAATCAACTGAAGCGATCGTAATCGGCGGGCATAATCTCGGTGAAGCGGATCGCATCATCCCATTTTTCACCCGGAGACTGGGGAAGGTTCGGGCGGTCGCCAAAGGGGCAAGGCGCGTCCGGAGCCGATTCGGCGGCGCGCTCGAGTTGTTTACTCTCGGAGAGCTTGTCTTCTTCGAGTGGCCCAACCGCACACTGCACCAGATCAATGAGTTCTCGGTGATTGAGCCATTTGCGCCGCTCAAAGCGGACCTGGACAGGCTGAGTCGCGGCGCCTACCTCGTGGAGCTGGCAGGTGCAGCCGTGGAGGACGGAGAGCCGAACGAGGAGATCTTCATCCTTCTCCGAGATGCCCTGATCCTGCTAGTGTCACATGACGACCCGCGGCTCTTGCGAACATTCGAAATCCGCCTACTGAGGCTTGTGGGGTACCTTCTGGAGCTCTATCGCTGTCTTGTCTGCCGGTCCCTCCTCGAGCAGACCGATGGCCTCGCAATCAGCCCGGCCCGCGGCGGGCTGGTGTGTCAAAATTGTCGAGCCAAACTGCATGATGGGTTAACCATCTCTTTAGAATCAATAGGATACTTACGTTCTGTCCTCCAAGGGGGACTGCAAGAATCGCTGAACATTCCCCTCTCGTCGCCTCACGGTCGGGCTCTTGAAGAGGTTTTGGCAGTCTGTATTGCCTACTTCATAGGCAAACACCCTCGGTCCAGCGCCTTCCTACGCCGGGTTGAGCAGAGCTTTTGATAGCGTTTTCGCCGGTTTTTCCTTGACAGAAGAAGTGTATCTTGGTAGCGTGTAGCACGCTTGAGCTTTCGACCGGGCGTGCTGCAACGCAGCGTGTTATTTTCCCTCCATCTTCTCACTCTCGCAAAGGCAAGCTGATGAAACGGCGAGCGAACCCCGCGATGACATTTCAGGAACTCATCCTGTCGCTGGAGAGATTTTTTGCCGACCAGGGCTGTGTTATCCAGCAGCCCTACGACATCGAAGTTGGCGCTGGGACGAGTAATCCTGCCACCTTCCTGCGGGTCCTTGGACCCGAGCCCTGGAACGTCGCCTATGTGGAACCGTCTCGCCGCCCCACCGATGGGCGCTATGGGGACAATCCGAATCGTCTCCAACACTATTACCAATACCAGGTGATCATGAAGCCTTCTCCTGACAACATCCAGGAGATCTACCTGGACAGCCTTCGCAGTGTCGGCATCAACCCGCTCAAGCATGACATCCGTTTCGTGGAGGACGACTGGGAGTCGCCGACGCTTGGCGCATGGGGTCTCGGGTGGGAGGTCTGGCTGGACGGATTAGAGATCACCCAGTTCACGTACTTCCAGCAGGCTGGCGGTATCGACTTGAAACCGGTCTCAGCCGAGCTGACCTACGGGCTCGAGCGGATCGCCATGTTCCTGCAGGGGGTGGATAGCGTCTACGACCTGACCTGGGTGAAGGGGGTCACCTACGGCGACGTCCATCACAAGGGGGAGGTAGAGTGGTCGATCCATAACTTTGACGAGGCCGATGTAGCCCTTCAGCTTCAACTCTTCGACCAATATGAGAAGGAGTCGTTGCGCCTTATTGAGAAGGGGCTTGTGTTGCCGGCGTACGATTACTGCCTCAAGTGTTCTCACACGTTCAATATTTTGGATGCGAGGGGCGCGATCGGCGTCACCGAGCGGACAAGCTTCATCGGTCGCGTTCGGAACCTCGCGCGTAGGGGCGCAGAGGCCTACCTCAAGCAGCGCGAGGAGATGGGCTTTCCGCTCATGAAGGCGTGGCAGCCATAACGAATCGCACACGACGACGATCCTATGACCAGAGAGCTCTTATTTGAGATCGGGACGGAGGAGATCCCCTCAGGGTATATGGCGCCGGCCCTGAGAGATTTGGAGTCGGAGGCTTGCCGCCTCTTCCAGGAGGAACGGATCGCCTTCTCCGGCGTGCGAACTCTTGGGACCCCTCGGCGCCTTGTCTTGTATGTCGAGCGCCTGGATGAGACCCAGTCCGATCGAGTCCGTGAGGTGGTCGGACCGGCGAAAGCGGTCGCCTACGATCAGGAGGGGCACCAGACCAGGGCCGCACTCGGCTTCGCCAGGGCGCAAGGAATCCCTGTCGAGAAACTCCAGGTGAGAACGCTTGATCGCGGAGAATATGTCGTCGCGGTCGTCGAGGAGCGGGGCGCGCGTCTGGAAGAGCTGCTGCCGAGCCTTCTTCCCCGCCTGATCACTTCCCTCTCATTCCCGAAGTTCATGCGCTGGGGGGAAGGGGCCTTTCGCTTCGTCCGGCCCATTCGGTGGCTCCTGGCTCTCTACGGTGGTCGTGTGATTCCTTTCGAGATCGAGGGGGTCAAGAGCGGGAACAAAACGTTCGGTCACCGGTTCTTGAGCCGCGGCCAGATACGGGTCCGGGGTTTCCAAGACTATCTCGAAAAGCTCGAAGAACGACATGTCATCGTGAGCCAGGCACGCCGCCGGGATCTGGTGGTGAAGCTGGCCGAAGAGGCCGCCG
>Ga0209751_10007353_pt1 | contig 10109 bp, 10 predicted proteins | sample RifCSP13_1_FD_184019 | JGI IMG/M metagenome (GOLD analysis project Ga0209751, IMG submission 184019) | Soil microbial communities from Rifle, Colorado - Rifle CSP2_sed 13_1 (SPAdes) (version 2) | ecosystem: Environmental > Terrestrial > Deep subsurface > Rock core/Sediment | place: Rifle...
CTTGTCCGCGAGCCGCTCGTCCCGCAGGGCGAGGATTTCGACCGCCAGGATGGCCGCGTTCTCGCCGCGATCCAGGCCGACGGCCGCGACGGGCACGCCGGGAGGCATCTGGGACACGCTCAGGATCGCGTCGAGGTTCACCTTGCCGCTGACCGGCACGCCGATCACGGGCTTCGTCGTGTGGGCCGCGATCGTCCCGGGGAGCGCGGCGGACATCCCCGCGGCCGCGATGAACACCTTCGCGGGCGTGTTCCGGACGAGGTCCCGGAGGAGCTCGGGGGTGCGGTGGGCCGACGCGACGACGATCTCGTGCTCCACCCCGAAATCCTTCAGGATGGACGACGCCGCCTTCCCGACCTCCGCGTCGCTCTTGCTTCCGAGCACGATGACGACGTCGGGCGGCATCGCTATGGGAAGAGGGCTGGGCAGATAAAGGCTTCTTGGCGCCGCTCAGCTCTTCATGATGGCGAGCAGGAACAGCCCGATCGCCGCGGCCGCGCCAATGACCGCCGCGAGGATCACGCCGATCGACTCGAGGATCAAGGTCCCGAGTTCCACGTCATTGCTGATGAAGGCATACGGCCCCACACCCAGGGCCCACACGATCCCCACGAGGAGTCCACCCACGAGCAGGCCGGCCCCGATCTTCCGGCTCTTTCCGCTCCCGAAATACGCCGTGAAGGCGCCCGTGATCACGAGGAACAGCCCGAAAGTCAGGAGCAGGATAGTCAGGAACGTCAACGGATCGAATGCAGCGAAGGCCACCCGTGTTCCCCCTTCAGAACTTGATTCCCGTCAGGGTCTTCGTGTCGATGACGCCGGGGATGGACCGTATCTTGTCGACGACGACCTGGCCGAGGATGTTGAAGTCCTCCGCCTCGATCTTCGCGATGAGGTCGTACTCGCCGAACAGCGGGTGGAGCTCCACGATTTCCTTCACCTTCAGCAGCTCGTTATAGACCTCGTGCTCCTTGGCGGGAGCCGTGCTAATGAGCACGAACCCGATGGCCATCCGGAGTCACCGCGCCGAGAACCCCGGGTCCCGTTATAACCCTTTCTGTGTCCGCGCGATGCGTTCGCATTTCAGAACGTCGCATGGCGTCGCGCGCGACGTAGGACCTGAGTCCACGACGGCAGATGGGTCTGCGTGCCCTTCCACTCGACGACGAAGCTCGCGACCGCGGACGCCAGGATGCCGCACCGCCGCAGATCGTAGCCGCGCGAGAGGCCCGCGTAGAACCCGGCGCGGTACGCGTCCCCGGCGCCCGTCACGTCCACGACGCGCGTCGGCCGGACCCGCGGGATCCGGATGCGCTCGGAGCGCGTGAGGACGACGCTCCCCTTCCCGCCGAGGGTCGCGACGACCACGTCCGCGTGCCGGAGCAGGCCGCTCGTGGATGGGACCCGCGCGAGGCGCTTCGCCATCGCGATCTCCGCCTCGTTCGCGAAGAAGTACGTCGAGCGGGAGAGGAGGGTCCGGAAGGCGTTCGGCGTGTAAACGTAGTGGATCTCCTGAGAGGGGTCGAACGCGATCGTCTTCCCGAGGTCTTCGGCGAGGGCCGCGACCCTCGCGTAGTACTCGGGCCGCCCCGTGCCGATGTGCACGAGCTCGACGTCCCGGACGCTGTGCCGCGGGACCGGCCTCGACGCCGTGGATGCCATGGGCCCCTGGTCCACGATCGCGATCTGGTTCCCGCGTCGGTCCGAGAACACCCAGACGGTCGGGGTCGCGTGGCCCCGCACGACGCGCAGATCCGTGAGGTCGACGCCGTCCCGCGTGAGCGCGGCGCGGTAGTCCGCCGGGAAGTCGGGCCCGACGAATGACGCGAGGGACGTGCGCACCCCGAGGCGGGCCGCCGCGCGCGCGAGGTTCCCCGCGGTCCCGCCGAAGTACCGCCGGCGATCGAGGACCTGGATCGACGTGTTCGGCTCCGGCAGGGCCGGGACCCCGACGATGTGGTCCAGGGCCACGTGTCCGAACGCCCCGAGGAAGTTCGTCACCGCCATGTCGCGAGCTCCCTCTGGACGTCCGAGAAACTCTCGAACGGGACGAACGGGATCTCCTCCTCGCGGCACAGGTCCGCGAGCTCGCGCTTCGCGAACACGAGGTCCGCCTCGATCGCGGGGCACAGGTCCGAGTGGCCGTCGCCCACGTAGGCGACCTGGAAGCCGCTCGCGCGGAGCTGGAACAGGCGGAGGAGCTTGCAGGTGCCGCACAAGGTGCACGTCGCGTCCGCGTACGGATACGAGATCCGCACGTGGCCTTCCTCGAACGTCGTGCGGTTCGTCCGGACGGGCAGGTCGATCCCCCACCGCGTGAGGAGGTGGTGGACGTACAGGTCGAGCCCCTCGCTCACGATCTCGACCATGATCTTCTCGCGGTAGCAGAACGAGACGAACGGCTTGAACGTCTCATCGAGCTCCGCGTGGCGGTCCACGAACGCGAGGAGGTCCTCCTCCCGGGCCTTCACGAGGGCGAACTGCCGCACCATGGACTCGCGGGTCCCGATCGTTCGCGCCCGGTGGAGCTCCTCGATCTCCCACCATTCCGGCGGCGCGAACTCCTCGAGGATCGCCTCCGCGACGTCCTCGCGGGTGATCGTCCCGTCGAAGTCCGTGAGGACGGCCCGCTTCAACCCCGCGACCCCCGCGCGACCCGATCGGCCTACGTGCCCTCGGTCCACGACCCGGCGTACGCGCGCTGCGCCGCGCTCAGGCGGTCGATCCGGAGCCCCATCGTGGCGAGCTTGAGGCGCGCGACCTTCTCGTCGATCGGGGCCGGCACCGGGTACACGCCGGGCTTGAGGCCGCCCCTGCGCCGCGCGACGTGCGCGATCGACGCGGCCTGCAGGGCGAAGCTCATGTCCATGATCTCGACGGGATGGCCCTGGCCCGCCGCGAGGTTCACGAGCCGGCCCTCCGCGAGGAGATACGCCCGCTTCCCGCCCGGGAGGACGTACTCGTCGACGAACTCCCGCACGCGCCGCTTCGACTTGGCGGCCTTCTTGAGGTCCGCCTTGGAGATCTCGTTGTCGAAGTGCCCCGCGTTCGCGAGGACCACGCCGTCCTTGAGGGCCGGGAAGAGCTTCGCCGCGACGACGTCCTTCACGCCCGTGGCCGACACGAGGAAATCCGCGATCCGAGCGGCTTTCGCCATGGGGAGGACCTCGAAGCCGTCCATCGTCGCCTCGATCGCCTTCACGGGGTCGATCTCCGTCACGATGACCCGCGCGCCCATCCCCCGCGCCCGGGATGCGATCCCGCGGCCGCACCAGCCGTATCCCGCGACGACGAACGCCTTGCCGGCGATGAGCAGGTTCGTCGCGGTCATGATCCCGTCGAACGTGCTCTGGCCCGTCCCGTACCGGTTGTCGAAGAGGTGCTTCATCTTCGCGTCGTTCACGTCGATCACGGGGAAGCGGAGCTTGCCCTCCCGGGCCATGGACAGCAGGCGCGTCACGCCGGTCGTCGTCTCCTCGTTCCCCCCGCGCACGCCGTCCAGGAGCTCGCGTCGCTTCGTGTGCAGGAGGAAGATGAGGTCCGCCCCATCGTCGATCACGAGGTCCGGCTTCAGGTCGAGGACCTTGTGGAGGTTCGCGTAGTACTCGTCCGTCGTCTGCCACTTCTTCGCGTACACGTCGAGGCCGTGGACGTCCGCGAGGGCCGCCGCGACGCTGTCGTCCGTGGACAGGGGGTTGCACGACGCGAGGCGGACCTTCGCGCCCGCGTCCCGGAGGGAGAGGGCGAGGACCCCCGTCTTCGCCTCCGTGTGGAGGGCCATCCCGATCCGGAGGCCTTTCAGGACCTTCGTACGGACGAGCTCCTCCTTCACGGCCCGGAGGACGGGCATGTGGGCCTCCGCCCACTCGAGTCGTCTCGCGCCCCGTTCGGCGAGCTCGTTCACGCGCGTGCCGATGCCCCCGTGCCGATTTCAGCCTTCCGGTACATTCGCGTCGCCTCGCGAATCGGACGGGTCAGTTCACTCCCTCGGGAGGCCTCGGGCGAGCCGCCGCCGGGGCCGAGCTCGCGGCCCGAGCCGGCAGGACGTCCTCGAGCTTGAACCGCCGCAGGAGACGCTTCAGGAGGGGCGGCGTGACGAGGGTCGTCACTAGGGTCATCACGATCAGGCTCGTGTAGATTTCCGCGCTGATGATCCCCGTCGCGAGGCCCACCTGGGCGAGGAGGAGCTCCATCATCCCCCGCGCGTTGAGCCCGACCCCCAGGGCCACTAGGGGCGACCCGCGAAAGCCCGCGACGTACCCGCCCAGGATCCCGCCCGCGAGCTTCCCCGCGAACGCGGTCCCCGTGATGACCAGGATGAGGGCCCACGAGGCCGACGTGAACGTGAAGTTCAGGCCCACGAACGCGAAGAAGATCGGGGCGAACAGCCCGAACGTCACGGCGGACATGGACCGACGCATGTGGTGGAACGGCTCCCGGCCGAGCAGCCGCGGGCTCAGCAGGATCCCGGCGTAGAACACGCCGATCGCGAAGTGGATCCCGACCGTCTCGGCCGCGGCGCCCAGGGCGAGCGCGAGGATCACGCAGAACGCGAACGTGGACTCCTGCCCCTTCTGCCGACGCAGGATTCCCTCCATGTACGATTCCCCGTTCGTGCGCGTGCGCATCGCGTACGTCAACGCGAGGCTACCCGAGAGGACGATCCCGAAGAACGCGAGATTCTTCGCGACGATGAGGAGGAACACGTCCGCGGAGGGCGGCGTGGCCCCGAGCCGGTTGATCTCGAGCACGAGGCCGAGCATCGCGAAGGCGACGAGGTCGTTCACGAGGGCCACGGAGACGATGGCCCGCCCGAGGCGGCTGTGGAGGAGGTTCAGGTCGAGCAGGATCCGGACGCTCACGGGGAGCGCGGTCACCGCGAGGGCCGTCCCGAGGAACAGGGCCTGCCCGAACGAGAGGCCGAGGAGGGTCGCGAGGACGTAGCCCATCGTGAAGGGCAGGATGAACTCGAGGTACGCGACGACCATGCTCCGCTCCTTGAACGCCTGGCGGAGGCCCTCGCGCCCGAGCTCGATCCCCGCGAGGAGGACGAGGACGAGGACCCCGAGCTGGGAGACGATCGCGAGGGACGCGCCCGGCTCCGCGGTCACGTCGGGGTGGATCAGGCCGAGGACCGCGGGCCCCAGGAGGACCCCCGCGAGGACCTCTCCGATCATCGGGGACTGGCGGAGTCGCTCGAACGCCTCCCCCGCGAGGCGCGCCGCGACGAACAGGAGCAGGAGGGCGACGATCAGGTCCACGGGAGACCCCGGGCCGGTGGGCCGCCCCGCTCCGCCGTGTCGCTATATAGTCCTTCTCGGGTGGTTATCTCGTTCGTTATAAGCCCCGAGGGCCATCGAGGTCTCCGGACCGGAGGCGTGCGTGTCGGACCTGAAGGACAAGCTCCGCGTCGGATGCAGCGGCTGGGGATACGACGACTGGCTCGGCGGGTTCTATCCGCCGGGCACGCCGAAGTCCGACTACCTGAAGCTCTACTCGGGCGTGTTCGACATCGTCGAGGTCGACTCGTCGTTCTACCGGACGCCGGGACCCGCCATGACGAAGGGCTGGCACAAGACGACGCCTCCCGGTTTCACGTTCGCCCTGAAGATGCCCAAGCGGATCACGCACGAGAAGAAGCTCAAGGGCGTCGAGGAGAACCTCGGATGGTTCTACGCGTCCGCGAAGGAGCTCCGGGAGAAGTGCGGGCCCCTCGTCGCGCAGCTCCCGCCGTCCATCAAGTACGACTCCCATTGGACCCTCATGCAGGCGTTCGTCGGGTCGCTCGACATGAAGTACCCGCACGCGATCGAGTTCCGCCACAAGTCCTGGTTCCGCGAGGACGTGTACGGGCTCCTGCGCGACAAGGGCGTCGCGATGGTGTGGACGGAGAACCAGTACCTCCGCAGCCCCGCGGCGGTCACCGCGGACTACGCGTACCTGCGGATGGTCGGGGACCGCGAGATCACGAAGTTCCACGAGACCCAGAAGGACAAGTCCGCGGAGATGCGCGCGTGGTACAAGGAGCTGGACCAGGCCGCGGACAGCGTGAAGGGCGCCATGGTGTTCTTCAACAACCACTACGCGGGGTTCGGCCCCGCGAGCGTGAATGAGTTCCGCCGGCTCGCGGGCCTCATGGAGTACGGGTTCCCCGCGACCGCGGGCGCGCCCGCGGGCCAGAAGAGCCTCGTCGATTTCGGCTGAGGGACCCCTCGGATCTCGCGCGACGGCCCTCGAAGGCAACCTTCACAGGGGTCCACGAAACGTATATGGTCCGCGCCCCGCGTGCGGAACGCCATGGCCCGAAGCGTCCAGATCGTGTTCGACTCTCGCGACCCGGCCGCCCTGTCGAAGTTCTATGCGGCGGCACTCGACTACAAACTGCAGGACCCGCCCGCGGGCTACGGCTCCTGGGACGAGGCCCTGAAGGCGTTTGGCGTCCCGCAGGAAGAGTGGAACTCCGCGAGCGCGGTCGTGGATCCGCAGGGCCGCGGACCCCGGATCTACTTCCAGCAGATGGACACCCCCAAGCCCGGGAAGAACCGACTGCACCTGGATTTCAACGTGGGGGGCGGGCCCTCCGCGCCGCTCGACGAGCGGCGGAAGCGGATCGACGCAGAAGTCGATCGCCTCCTGGGACTGGGAGCGAGGACCCACAACACGGTGGAGCTCCCCATGCGCTCCGCGGCCGAGGCCGGGGAATATTGGGTCGTCATGCAAGATCCAGAGGGGAACGAATTTTGCGTCCAGTAGTCTGGGCCATCCGGCGTTCGCTTCCGGAGCTTCGTTCGCGCGGAGCGCGCACGTCGGACGAATCCTTTTGAGAACGCGCGTGGATGGACGGGCCGTGCCCCGCGTGATCTTCCACGTGGACATGGACGCGTTCTACGTGAGCGTGGAGCGCCGCGAGGACCCCACCCTCGTCGGGAAGCCCGTCATCGTGGGCGCGGACCCGAAGGGCGGGAAAGGCCGCGGGGTCGTCATGGCGGCCAGCTACGAGGCCCGCGGGCTCGGCGTGCGGAGCGGGATGCCGATCGGGATGGCGTGGCGCAAGCTCCCGGACGCCCTGTACCTCCGGCCGAACTACGACCTGTACGGGTCCGTGTCGGAGAGCGTCCTGAACGTCCTCCGAGAGTTCGCGGGGATCCTCGAGCATGTGAGCATCGACGAGGCGTTCCTCGACGTGACCTCGAAGGTGAACGGGTTCGACGGGGCGGAGGGCCACGCACGTCGCGTGAAGGCCGCCGTGCGGGAGCGGGAAGGGCTCGCGTGCACGGTCGGGGCCGGGCCGAATAAGTCCGTCGCGAAGATCGCGTCGGACCTCGCGAAGCCGGACGGCCTGAAGGTCGTGCGGCCCGAGGACGTGGCCGCGTTCCTCGATCCGCTGCAAGTCACGAAGATCAGCGGGGTCGGCCCGAAGACCGCGGAGGTCCTCGAGCATGCGGGGGTCCGGACGATCGGGGAGCTGGCCCGCTTCCCGGGCCCGGAGCTGCGGAAGCTGCTCGGCCGGAACGCGGTATGGCTCTGGGGCATCGCGAAGGGCCTCGAGGAGCTGCCCGTCGAGGAGCGGCCCGACCCGAAGTCGATCAGCGTGGAGCGCACGTTCGACCGGGACGTATCCGAGTGGCCCGTCGTCCAGGACACGCTGCGGGACGTCGCCCGCAACGTGTTCCTTCGGGCCCGGGCCCAGGGCGCCGAGTTCCGGACGATCGGGATCAAGGTCCGCTATGAGGGGTTCCAGACCCACCTGAGGGACCGGACCTTGTCCTCCCACGTGCTCGACGAAGGCGTCCTGCGGGACGTGTCCCTCGAACTGCTCCAGGAGTTCGACTCCCCGGGGCGGAGGTTCCGCCTCCTCGGCGTCCGCGTGACGAACCTCCAGAGGCCGAAGACGAAGCAGCCGCGGCTCAGCGCCTTCGAGGACCTGTCCCGCTGATCGTCCGTCGCGCGCCCGCGCGATCCCCGTCCAGCGACGTGCGCGTGACGACCTCGTGGGTCACGGGGAGACCGTACGTCGCCATGAGGCGGACCGTCTCCTTCGGCTCCAGGCTCTCCGCCGCGATCACGCCCGCCTGCCGGACCTGGCCGCGGGCGATCTGGGTCGCGAAGATCGCGGCCCCCGTGCCGACCATGTACGCGGTCGCCGTCGCGCGATGTCTCCGGGCCGCCTCGGCATGGGTCATCCCGGACCAGAGTCGATGCGTGACCTGCGCGCCATCCGTCGTGCCCATCACCTCGACGACGATCATCGCGTGCCCATCGACCTTCCCGACGAGGTCCGTCGGGCGCGGGAGCAGGGAGAGGAGGAGTTTCCTCGGCGGGACCCCGTCGATCGGGTCGTTCGACAGGAGGCCCAGGCCGTGCAGGGTCAGAAGGAGCTCGCGGACCCGGTCCTCCACGCAGAGCTTGAGGTCCACGTACCGCACGCCCTTCCCGATGAACCGGGGCAACGTCTCCGGCTCCTCGTGCTCCATGAGGTACACGGGGCGCGGCCCGACGGGGTCCGGGAAGCGGTACATCTCGCGCCCGCTCCACGGCGGGACCGTGACGATCTTCCCGTCCTCGAAGTACAGGGCGTCCGTGAACACCTCCGCGAGGAACGTCTCCGGGGACCACACGACGGGAAGGGGCGTCGCATCGGTCGACACGATGTCTCCGTCCCGGATCCGGATCGAGTCGACCGCATCGAGGCGATCGGCCCCGTAGCGCGCGAGGACGTTCCCCAGGCCCGGGTCCTCGCCGCCCCCGAGGAGGGCCGTGAGGCCCGCCTTCCGGAACCGCGCGTCGTACGGGAACTGCTTCGATGGCACGGAGGACAGGTCCATGTAATGCGCGCCCTCGTCGAGGCACGCGTCCATGAGGGCCAGGTCGAGGGACGCGTGGGCCGCGTTGATCGCGAGGTCGGCCCCCCGGATGGCCCTCCCCAGGTCTCCTCCCTCGATCCGGCCGACGGCCGCCTTCCTCCCGAGACCCGCCGCGAGACGGTCCGCCCGGCCGGGGACCGCGTCCGCGAGGACGAGGGCCTCGACCTCCGCGACCTTCGCGAGATGCGCGGCCGCGACGGAGCCCGTGGCCCCACATCCGATCAGCGCGATCCGGATCTCGTCCGCCTCCCGGGGGACCCCGACGCTCCGATTCCATCTAAAGGCTTCGGCCCGCGGGCTCGTGGCTCCCCTTCACGTTCCGGAAGAAGGCGAAGAACGTCGCCGTGCCGAGGGCGTACAGCCCCGTCGTGACGAAGAACGGCAGGTCGAGCTGCACGGTCAGGAGGAACCCCCCGATCGTCGTGCTCACGGCGAACGGGAGCCGGAACGCGGCGCCCGTGACGGCGCTCGCGGAGGCCCGTTCGGATTCGTCCACGACGGTCATGAGGAACGACGACGCGACGGGCCAGCTCATGTTCATCAGGAGGTTCCTCACGACGAAGAGGACGCCCACGAGGTAGATGTTCGTCACGATCGGGATGAAGAACAGGACGAGCGTCGCGCACGACTGGAGCACGACGATGGACCGGACCATCCCGAACCGCCTCGAGAGGATCGGCGCGGCCAGGTACGCGACCGCGACCATCACGCTCGCGATCGCGAGGAGCGGGCCCGTCGTGCTCTCCGCGAGGCCGAACTTGAGGAAGAACCACAGGCTGAACAGCGGGATGATGAGCCCCGCGCCGAGCCCGATGATGAAGTTCGACGCGAAGAACTTCCCGAGGATCTTCGCGGACCGGCGCGGGAGGAGGCTCTTTCCCTCCCTGGGCCGCGGCCCCCCGACCCGGACGAGGAGCGCCGCGACGGCCCCGAGGGCCGACACGGCGGCCGCGATGAGGAACACAGGGCGGTACGCCCCCGGGACGTCGGACGACCCGCCCGCCAGGGTGAGGTCCGGGACGATCGCGAGGAGGCTCCCCGCGGCGAACGCGAGGCCGTTGAAGAAGAAGCTGAGGCCGAACACGGTCGTGCGCCGGGGCGCGTCGCTCGCCTCCGCGAGGAGCGCGTTGAACGTGGAGAATCCGAGGGCCTCCGACACGCCGAGCAGGGCCGCCGCCGCGAGGAGGACCGCCGGGGTCTCCGCGAACGCGATGGCCGCCATGGAGGCGATGAGCAGGAACGCGC
>Ga0209751_10007354_pt1 | contig 10109 bp, 8 predicted proteins | sample RifCSP13_1_FD_184019 | JGI IMG/M metagenome (GOLD analysis project Ga0209751, IMG submission 184019) | Soil microbial communities from Rifle, Colorado - Rifle CSP2_sed 13_1 (SPAdes) (version 2) | ecosystem: Environmental > Terrestrial > Deep subsurface > Rock core/Sediment | place: Rifle...
GCCGCGGCTGTAGTACCCGAGCTGGGCGGCGACCTGATAGCGGTCGGCGACAACGACGGCCCCTCCGCCCAACTCCCGCAGCTCGGCCGTGACGCGCGCGCCGGCCTCGCGCCAGCCATACACATCCTCCGCGCCGAGGAGCAGCGGGAGGGCCGGGATGAACGACGTGAGCAACCCCACGAGGATCGCCGCCCCGTTCAGCGCGGCCAAGAGCACCGCCGGCCGCGGCCAGCGCGCCCCGAGCACGACGCTGAAGCTCAGGTAGGCGGGCGCGAGCCAGTTTCCGTGCGGCCACGCCCCGAGATATGCGGGGATGAACGGGAAGATCACGGCCGGCAGCGTGGAGAGGCCGAGAAAGGTCAGCGCTTCCTCGCGGCGGCGCAGAGGGGCGAGGAGCGCCCAGACGTAGGCGGGAAGCAGCGCCAGGGCAAAGGCCATCTGCTCTTCCAGCAGCTTGCCGATGCCCGTCAGGCCGGCCACGTTGGACGACTCCACGGACAGCCGGCTGCGCAGGACGTAGTTCAGACCGGCCCAGTCGTGTCGGGCGTTCCAGATGAGGACGGGCGTGAAGAGGGCCGCGGCCAGCACCGCGGCGGCGTACGGCTGCCACTGGCGCAGGGACCGCGGCGCGCGCACGGCCACATAGAGGACGAGCCCGACGGGGAGTAGCGCCATCGTCAGCTTGCTCAGCACTCCCAGCCCGATGACCCCGCCGGCGGCAAGCCACCGGCCGGGGCGCCCGTGTAGCGCCTGCCAGCTGAACCGGAGCGCCGCGGCCCAGCACAGCAGCAGCGGCGCGTCGGGCGTGGCCAACAAGCCGGCGCCGGCGAGCACGGGCACGAGCTGGAAGAGGACCGCGGCGATCACCCCGGCCCGCGGACCGAACATCTCCCGGCCGAGGAGGAACAGCGTGAGGCTCGTGAGGCCGCCGAGGATCAGTGGACTGAGCCGGATGAGGAACGCCCCGTCGCCGGTCCCTGTGGTGAAGGCGATGAGCCAGGCGATCATCGGCGGGTGGTCCAGGAATCCCCAGTCCAGACGCTGGGCCCACAGCCAGTAGTAGGCCTCGTCGTCGATGAGGGGGATGCCCGTGGCGGCGGCGCCACGAAGGATGACCGCCGCCGTGACGATCCACACACCCGGCGGGAGGCGGGAGAAGCGGCCTATTCCCACTCGATGGTGGCGGGAGGTTTGGAGGTGATGTCGTATGCGACGCGGCTGATCCCCGGGACCTCGCGCGTGATGCGGCTGCTGAGCCGTTCCAGGACATCCTCGGGCAGACGCGCCCAGTCCGCGGTCATGCCGTCCGCGCTCGTCACCGCTCGGACGCAGACGGTGTGCCCGTAGGTGCGCGCATCGCCCATCACCCCGACGGACTGCACGGGCAGCAGCACGGCGAACGCCTGCCAGATCTCGCGCATGAGCCCCGCGTCGCGCAGTTCTTCGAGGACGATGGCGTCCGCCGCGCGCTCGAGCTCCAGGCGCTCGGGCGTCACCTCCCCGAGGACGCGGATGGCCAGCCCCGGTCCGGGGAAGGGATGGCGGTACACCATCTCGTCCGGAAGACCGAGCTGGCGGGCGACCTCGCGCACCTCGTCCTTGAACAACTCCCGGAAGGGCTCGATAAGCCGGAACTGCAGGCGCTCGGGCAAACCGCCCACGTTGTGGTGCGTCTTGATGCGCGCCGCGGTGCGCGTGCCGCTCTCGATGACGTCGGGGTACAACGTGCCCTGCACGAGGAAATCCACGGCCCCCAGCTTCGCCGCTTCCTCCTCGAAGACGGCGATGAACTCTTCGCCGATGCGGCGGCGCTTCTGTTCCGGCTCCGTGACGCCGGCCAGCCGGCGGAGGAATCGCTCGCGGGCCTCGACGTGCACGAGCCGGGTCCTGAAGTGGTGGGTGAAGGTTCGCACCACCTGCTCCGGCTCACCCTTCCGGAGCAGCCCGTGGTCGACGAAGATGCAGACTAATTGCTCACCGATCGCCTGATGCACCAGCGCCGCGGCGGCGGCGGAGTCAACGCCGCCGGAGAGCGCGCAGATAGCCCGGCCAGTGCCGACCGTGGCACGAAGCGCAGCGGTCTGCGTTTCGATGAAGGAAGCCATCGTCCATTGAGGGGAGCATCCGCAGACGGTGAACAGGAAGTTCTGCAGCACCTGGCTGCCCCAGGGCGTGTGGGTCACCTCGGGATGGAACTGCACGCCGTACAGGCGGTGCGCCCGGTCCGCCATCGCCGCGACTGGATTGTGGTCGGTGCGCGCCAGGGACTGAAATCCCGGGGGCAACGCCACGACTGAGTCGCCGTGGCTCATCCAGCAGAGCAGCCTCGTCTCCAACCCATGGAAGAGGTCGCGCCGGTCGTCCACGAATAGCCGGGTCCGGCCGTACTCACGCTGGCCGGCCGGCGCCGTCCGACCACCGAGCTCGTGGGCGATCAGCTGCATCCCGTAGCAGATTCCGAGCACCGGGACGCGCCCGTCGAACAGCGCCGGATCGGTGTGCGGCGCCGCGGGCTCGTACACGCTGGACGGCCCGCCGGAGAGAATGATCCCCTTCGGACGGAGCGCCATGATCTCCTCGACGGGCGTGTCATACGGGAGAATGAGGCTGCGCACGCGGCTCTCGCGCACGCGCCGGGCGATGAGCTGCGCGTACTGGGCGCCGAAGTCCATGACGACGACGGTGTCCACCTCGGGGGAACGAGGGAACGAGGGAACGAGGGAACCCACCAGGGCCGGCCCGGTATCTCGTTCCCTGGTTCCCACGTTCCCGCGTTCCCTCGTTCCTGCGTTCCCGCGTTCCCTGGCCGTCACCGCCCCTGCCCTACCTTCTGGGAGAACTGCAGTGCCTTGCCCTCGCTGGCCAACGTCGGAGCGATGATCACTTCAGCGGCGTGCATCTCGCGGATCGTCCGTGCTCCGCACATCCCCATCGCGGTGCGGAGCGCCTCGGCGAGATTCTGCGAGCCGTCATCCGTCACGGCCGGGCCGAGGAGGATCTGCTCCAGCGTTCCCGTCGGGGACACCTTGATGCGCGTGCCGCGCGGCAGGGCGGCGTGGGGCGTGGCCATGCCCCAGTGGAATCCACGCCCGGGAGCCTCCTCGGCTCTGGCCAGCGCCGATCCGAGCATCACGCCATCGGCCCCGCAGGCGATGGCCTTGGCCACGTCGCCGCCCACGGCGATCCCTCCGTCGGCGACAAGAGGAACGTAGCGGCCGGTGCGGCGTGCGAACGCGTCGCGTGCCTCGGCCACGTCGGCGATCGCCGTGGCCTGCGGGACGCCGACGCCCAGGACGCGGCGGCTCGTACAGGCCGCGCCGGGGCCGACGCCGACGAACAGACCGGCCGCGCCGGCCTCGAGCAGCGCCATCGCCGCGTCGTACCCCACGGTGTTGCCGACCATCACCGGGATCTCGGTCCCGGCGATGAGATCGCGCACGGGGACGGCGCGCCCCCGGGACGAGTGATGCCGGTCGGTCACGACGGTGGACTGCAGGATGATGAGGTGCGCCCCCGCCTCCTGGGCAACGGGGACGAGACGGCCGGCCATGGCCGGCGTCACGGACACCGCGGCCGTGCCTCCTCGGTCCAAGACCGCCTGGATGCGCGCGGCCACCAGGACGTCCTTGACCGGCTCAGCATACAGCCGCTGCAGCACCGGCACGACCTCTTCGGTCGGCGCGGCGCCGATCTGCTCGAGGGGACCCTCGGGGTCCTCGTAGCGCGTCTGCAGTCCTTCGAGATTGATCACCCCGAGGGCGCCGAGGCGGCCGAGCGCCACGGCCACGTCCACGTCCACCACGCTGTCCATGGCCGCGGCGACAAACGGCAGGGGAAACCGCCTCCCGTCCACCGACCAAGACAGATCCACGTCGAGCGGGTCGACGGTAGCCGAGGCGGGAACGAGGGCGATCTCGTCCAGCCCGTACGTGCGGCGGGCGAGGCGTGTGCGGCCCAGGAAGTCGCTCATCGCGCGGTCAACGGGACGGATTCCGCGTCGGCTTTCGGGGCATAGATCTCAGGCTTGAGCACACAGATGAAGGGGACGTTGCGGTACCGGCCGGCGAAGTCCAGGCCGTAGCCGACCACGAACTTGTCCGGGATCTCAAAGCCGCGGTAGTCCAGCGGGACGTAGCGGATCCGGCGAGGTACCTTATCCAGCAGAGCGCAGACGCGCAGGCTCGCCGGGTAGCGCGTCTTCAGCGTCTCCAGGAGGTAATCCATGGTCAGCCCGGTGTCGATGATGTCGTCGACGACGATGACGTGCCGCCCTTCGATGGACTGGTCGAGGTCTTTGAGGATGCGCACGATCCCCGAGCTCGTTGTGCCGTCGGCGTACGAACTCGTGGCCATGAAGTCGAGATGGCAGTGGATGGTGATCGCCCGGAGGAGATCGGACATGAAGAGAACCGATCCCGTCAGGATCCCGACGAGGAGCGGTTCTTTGCTTTCGTAGTCCCTACTGATCTGCCGGCCGAGCTCCCGGACGCGGGCCCGCAGGGCCTCTTCCGGGATGAGGATTTCGTCGATCTCGTCCAGCAGCCCCAAACGCAGCCTTCCGCCGGGAAGTTTGCTTCATTGTAGCCAGCGCGGAATGAGGCTGTCAACCGAACGAACCGAGGTTGTGGATAACTATTGTTCGGAGCCTGGGGCGCCGGTCGTCTCGGCACGGATCATCTCGTCCAGGATGCGCCGGGCGGCGTCCAGAGGGTCGGACGCGCCGAGCACGGGGCGGCCGACGACCAGGAAATCGCTCCCGGCACGGACGGCACCCTCTGGGGTGGCCGTGCGGCGCTGATCGTCCGAGCGAACGGGTGCGGGCCGGATGCCCGGTGTGACCACGATGAACGACGGCCCGCAGGCCTGCTTGATCAGGGCGACGTCCTGGGGTGAGGCGACCACGCCGTCGAGGCCGGCCTCTCGGGCGCCCTGGGCCATCTCCACCACGCGGGAGGCGTCCTCGACCGCGCTCGTCAGCGCCGTCACGCCGATCACGTGCGCGGCGGCATCGCCGCGCGCGCCGACGGCCGCCCGCATCATCGCCTCGCCGCCCGATGCGTGCACGTTTATCATCGACACGCCGAGGCGGACCGCCGCGCTGACCGCTCCGCTCACCGTGTGAGGGATGTCGTGAAACTTCAGGTCGAGGAAGACCCGCCCGCCGTGCTCGAGGACGAGCGCCACCGCCCGGGGGCCGGCGGACGTGAAGAGTTCTGAGCCGACCTTGAACCAGTGCACGGCAGGGCTGAGGCGTTCGACAAGGACCCGCGCCTCGTCCAACTCCGGGACATCGAGCGCGACGATCAGCCGCTCCCGGGGAGTCACGGGGAGGAGAGTGGGCGCCGGGGAGATCCGCGGGGCGGCCTTCATGGGACCCGCGTCTCAACCGCCAGGTCGTTGTGCCGGACCTCTCCGCCCACCGCCGTCAGCACCGCGCGGCCCTGGAGCGTCCACCCGTCGAAGGGCGTGTTCTTGGACCGCGACACCAGCTCGGCCCGCCGCACGGTCCACCGCCGCTCGGGATCGATGAGCACGACGTCTCCCGGGCTGCCGGGGGCGAGCGAGCCCCCGGGGAGACCGAGGATGGCCGCGGGGGTCGTGCTCATCCGGCGGATGACCTCCATCAGCGAGAGCGCGCCGGGCTCGACAAGGTGCGTGAGCAGGATGCCGAGGGCGGTTTCCAATCCGACGACCCCAAAGGGCGCGTGATCGAACTCCATCATCTTCTCTTCCGCGGCATGGGGGGCGTGATCGGTGGCCACGACATCGAGCGTGCCGTCCGCGAGCGCCTCCCGCAGCGCGGCTCGATCATCCGCGCCGCGGAGCGGAGGGTTCATCTTCCGATCGGTGTCGAACTCCCCGACGTCAGCATCCCGCAGCACGAGGTGATGCGGCGTCACCTCGGCGGTGACCCGGATGCCCCGGGCCCGCGCGTCGCGGATCAGTCGCACGGCCCCCGCGGTGCTCACGTGAGCGATGTGCAGACGGGCACCGGTCTCCTCGGCGAGCAGGAGGTCGCGCGCCACGATCGTTGTCTCAGCGCTCGAGGGAATCCCGCGGAGACCACGGGTGCTGGAATACTCCCCTTCGTGCACCACGCCGCCGGCCGCCAGCGCTGGATCCTCGCAGTGTTCGATGACCGGGAGGTCAAACATCGAGGCGTAGGACAAAGCTCGGCGCAGCACGCCCGCGTCGAGCACCGCTACCCCGTCGTCGGAGAGGGCGACCACCCCGGCGCCGGCCAGCGTGCCGATGGGGGCGAGCTCGCGGCCCTGCCGTCCTTTCGTGATGGCGCCGATGGGGGACACGCGGCAGTGGGCAGCCGCCGCGGCGCGGCCGCGGACGTATTCTGCGACGGTGGGATGGTCGATCGGCGGCACGGTGTTCGGCATGCAGGCCACGGCGGTGAACCCGCCCCGCACGGCCGCGGCTGTGCCGCTGGCCAGGTCTTCCTTGTGCGTCTCGCCGGGATCGCGCAGGTGCACGTGCATATCCACCAGCCCGGGTGCCACGATCAGCCCGGCCGCATCAACCACGGGGCGGTCGGCGGCCGGCAGATCCCGGCCGACCGCGGCGATCCTGCCGTCAATGATGAGGACATCGGCAACTGAATCGATAGCCTGCGAGGGATCGACGACCCGGCCACAGCGGATCAGCAGGTCGGCGGCCATCGTGTGCCCTACCCTACGACCGGCGCCGCGTGCTGGCCCTGCGGCGATCGGCGGGGCGTCGCGGCGTCGCCGTGCCTGACCGTCCGGGGGGCGAGGGCCCAGCGCAGGACCGCCATGCGCACATAGACGCCGTTCTCGACCTGGCGGATAATCGCCGAGCGCGGCCCGTAGGCCACCTCGGCGGTGATCTCCACGCCGACGTTCGCGGGACCGGGATGCAGCACGACGACGTCGGGTTTGGCCCGGCGGAGGACCGGGTCGCTCACCCCGTAGAGCCGCGTATACTCCGTGGAGGTCGGGATGTCCCCGGCGGCCTGGCGCTCGCGCTGCAGCCGCAGGGCGAGCACGACGTCCGCGCCGGAGAGCGCGGTCTCGAGCGAGACGGTCATCTCGACCCCGGGCACCGGCGCGGCGACCGGCAGCAGCGTCGCCGGACCGGCCAGCACCACTGATGCCCCGAGGCGGCTGAACCCCCAGGCCGCCGACCGGGCCACCCGCGAGTGCACGACATCACCGATGATGGCCACGCGCAGTCCCGCGATGCGTCCTTTGACCTGCCGGACGGTGAGGAGGTCGAGCAGGCCCTGGGTCGGATGCTCGTGCATCCCGTCGCCCGCGTTGACCACCGCGCAGCGCACGTGCCGCGCCGCCAGCGCCGGGGCACCTGAGGCCGGGTGCCGCAGCACGAGTACGTCCGTGCCGAGCGCCGCGAACGTGCGCACCGTGTCCACGAGCGACTCGCCTTTTCGCACACTGCTGTGCTCCACGTCGCAGTGCAGGACCTCGGCTCCGGCGCGCCGGGCGGCCTGCTCGAAAGACATCTCGGTGCGCGTGCTCGGCTCGTAGAACAGGGTGGCCACGACCGCGCCGTTCAGGGCGGGGATGTCGCCGTCGGCGACGGCCTGGGCCTCGTCGAGCAGGCTCGTGATCTCCTCCGCCGCCAGGTCCCGCAAGGTGAGCAGGTGTCGGGCCATCACGGACCCCCCCTGGATCGGGGCGGTGGCGCGGGAGCGGCTCCCAAAATGAAACCAGGGCAGAGGAGCGATCTCCCCTGTCCTGGTCCGGGCACCTCTGAACGTCCTTGTCCGGTGCGTCCCCGCATCGCGATCCTTCCCGGCCTCACTGGGCCGGATTAAAGGTTTGGCGTCACCCGCAATCTAGCACGCGCCGCAGCGCGGTGTCAACGAGCTTACAGTCGAGCGATCCGCCCCGCGGCGTCACGCAGCGCTTCCGTCGCCGCCAGCAGCAGCGATCCCCTGTCGCCGCCGGGGGCGCGCCCGCTGAACCGGTCCTCGAGCAGCCGGCGGCGGCTCAAGGCCTCCAGGACGCGGATCTCGACGTCGGCAATGGCAAAGGCGTCGCTGTGCCGGATCCCCGGCGGCGTCTCCGGGGTGCCCCGGCTGATGATGCGCAGCTGGCTCCACGTGCCGGTGATGACCCAATCCGCCCCCAGCGACTGCGCGATCTCTGACACCCGTGCGGGGTAGATGAGATCCTCCTGCGTGTAGCCCCGGGCCCGCATCGCCGCGCGCACGCTCTCGCCGGAGACCACCCGCCATTGCCCGGGCAGGCGCTGCTGCAGCAGCGTGCGCAGCACCTCACTGAGGTAGGAGGCGGGGATGAGACCGCTGTCCACGCTGATGTTGGCGAAGTCGGCCACCACGACGACCCGTACCGCCTGCGCCTGCACCACCGGCACGGGGAGGAGCGCCGTGAGCACGATGAGACTGAGGAGACACAGGGCCGTGCGCATCGCTACTTGCCTCGTTTCCTCACAATGGACCAGAGTCCGCCCTCGCTCTTCACCAGGTCGCCGACTTCAGCGAGGTAGTAGAAGTCGTCCGGGACATTGTACTCGACGTTGTTGATCACGACGACGAAGGACTGCCGTCCGCCGTGGTAATACTTGGCGTCGATCCACCCGACCACATCGCCGCCGGTCCGCTCCCCGCCACAGGACGGGGCGAACTGCGCCACGGCCACCGCAAGAACTACGACCAGCAGGACCTTCGGCACTCACCGTCACCTCCGCCCTGCACATCGACCATACACGAGATTCGTAACGTTCGGTTCAAAATGCGAAGTCCCCGGGTTATCTTACCCCGGGGACTTCGCCACTCGCAAGGAGCCGGGTCTACCAGGAAGCGTCGATCTGCAGGCGATACCGGTGGGTGGCCACTGTGCCAGCGGGATTCTCTCGCCGCTGGTAGCGGAACCGCGCCGTGACACCTGAGGTGACCTGGCTGAAGAACCCGAGCTCGAGTTCGGTGTTGGCGGCACCGGTCGAGATGATGGTGCCGGACTCGTAGTTGGCATACGGCCGGAAGAGCGGGCTGATCGTAAGGCTCAGCTGCACGTTCCAGGCCCGGTAGTCGTTGGTGAAGCCCAGCCCGAACAGGTCACCGCCGCCACGATACATCGGCTGGTAGTTCGTGCCGAACTTCTTGTACTGGACCCGCATCGTCGGGCTGAACTGCGACATGCCCGTGAGCTGGGCCAGGTTCCAGACGGTGTTCACCTGGTAGGCCGTGTTGTCCGGGTACGCTCCGAGCACTGCCGCCGGCGTGAACGTCGCGTACTCTGCCGTCAGCGTCAGGCCCGGGATGATCGTCCCGTTCAGGTCCACGGACCACCCGGTGCTGGAGAAGACCGCGAAGCAGTTCTGGTTGCACCGCTCGCTGAGGTAGTTGGCACCCAGGGTCCACCCGGGCATGAGCTGCATGGACGCCCGGGCCATCAGGATCGAGAACAGGGCGTTCAACGTGCCCGTCACGCGGGCGGCGGTGAAGCCTGCGGCCTCGAAGCTGAGGGGACCAAAGCTGCCGGTTGCCTTCAGACCGTCGGCACCCACGGAGTCGCCGGCGAAGACGTTGAGCGAGCCCTCGCTGAAGAGGAGCCCGATCGGTCCAAGCCGGTAGGTCTGGCGGCCGAGCCGCCAGTTGAGCCCGTAGGCAGAGACGTCAATGTAGGCACGGTCGAACGTCACACCCTGAGTCGGGTAGCCGCCTGCATCGACTATCGGTGCACCGCCGGGGCCGGTGCACGGCACCGGAACCTCGTTGACGATGATCACGTCACAGATCGTGCTCCCGAAACCGAACACGCCGCCGTCCGCCAGGTTGCTGAGGAGCATGTTGACGGTGGCCGACGCGGTGGAGCTGATCCGCCCGGTGAAGGTGATGTTGAACAGCCCGTAGGCGTAGTTGCTGCCGTTGCCCGTCAGGGCTGCCTGATAGCGGAAGAACGCGAAGCCGGTGACCTTGGTGTTGTCCAGCCTCGCCCGCACCGCGGCAAGCTCTTCCTCGACCGCGGTGACCCGCACGCCGAGAGCGGCCAGCTCTGCGCGGAATTCGTTGATCAACCGCTGCAGGGTCTGGATGTCCGCCCGGGTGACCTCAGGTGGCGGAATCTTCACCGGAGGAGGCGGCGGTGGGATCT
>Ga0209751_10007355_pt1 | contig 10109 bp, 15 predicted proteins | sample RifCSP13_1_FD_184019 | JGI IMG/M metagenome (GOLD analysis project Ga0209751, IMG submission 184019) | Soil microbial communities from Rifle, Colorado - Rifle CSP2_sed 13_1 (SPAdes) (version 2) | ecosystem: Environmental > Terrestrial > Deep subsurface > Rock core/Sediment | place: Rifle...
TTCACGTCGAGCGCGCCGATCCCTAGTGCTCTGCCAGGAAAATAGCGTGAGGGTATCGGCGAGGCCACGGCGTTCCTGGCCAGGATGCACGACGAAGGCGCAGCCCATGCGCTGCGTCGAGGAGGAGGACGCCGCCAGGGGCGTCGTGGGCCGGCGAGACCCCACGATTATTTGCCAGACGGTGCACTAGACCTTGTAGACCTCCACGACTGCGCGCCCGCTCCGGCCACGCCGACGTCCCAGAAGGAAGGCCGCGCCCAGACCGAGGACAACGGCAACCGCCGCCAGCACTGCCGTGTTCTGGGCGGCCTCCTTGGTTTCGACCAGGGCCTGTTGGATCTGGCGGGCCTTCGCCTCGACTTCGCTGCGCTCCACCATCAGCGGCTCATCCGCCATCCGATGATCCCGGCCGACCCGGCCAACAGCACGGTGGTGAATCCGCGTGCCGCCACGGACCACCAGGCACCCTCGGGCAACACCGCCCTCAACAGCGCGAAGGCGGCCAGGCCGAAGAACACGGAGGACACCGCCACCAGCACCGCTCCACCAATACCGAACCCAGCCAGCCTTCCGAGTCGACGCGCCGGTTCGAGGGTCTGGTCTCTCAAATACTGCTTGGAAACGTCGACCAGGTCGGTGACGAGGACGGCAAACTCGTTAGGTGTCGCCACCCGACCACCCTACCAGCCACCTCGAGAGGCATCGAGTGAGGCTCCGACCGTTAGTCTGGCCATTCTTTGAAGGGAAATGAGCGCAGCCGGGGCGCCCACTTAGCTATTCCACGCCTGAGCCGGGGTTTCAACCTCCTCTGGTTTGGGCAAGCGGTGTCCCAGCTAGGCGACTACATCGCCTATCTGACCATCCCTCTCTTCATCCAGACCCTGGTTGATTCGACCGTTCAGTTCGGGATCGCCTACGCCCTGGAGACGTTCCCGACCCTTCTGTTCGGCTTTTTCGGAGGCGTGCTTATCGACCGGGTTCGGCGTCGCAGCGTGATGATCACTGCAGACGTGGTCCGCGCCGGTGCGTTCTTCTTCCTCGCCTATGTGGCCGGGCGTCCCGACGCCGGCATCGCGGTGGTCTACGTCATTTCCTTCCTGGTAGGAACGTTCGCGACCGCGTTCAGCAACGCCATGTATGCCTTCATCCCTTCTCTCGTGGATGGGAGCCAACTGGCCACCGCCAACAGCAGAATCGCCGCCAGCCAGCAGGTCGCCACCGCCATGGGACCTCTACTGGCCGGGGCGATGGCCCAGAGTCTCGGGGCCGGTCCCGGGTTCTTCCTCAATGGTGCGACGTTTCTGGTCTCGGCGGCGTCCATCCTCTTCATCGGGTCATCGGTCGAGGCCGCGCCGGCTCCGCGCCGCAACATCTTCACCGAGGCAAAGGAAGGGCTCTCCTTCCTTTGGAACGAGGCGCGGCTCCGCTGGTCGACGATCGCTGCAGCGGTGGCGAACTTCGTGGTCGGCTTCATCGAGTCCACCCTGGTCGTCTTGGCCACGGTCGTCTTGGGCACTCAGACCGAGGGTCAGATCGGGTTCTTGTTCTCGCTGATGGGTGTCGGCGGTATCGCTGGAGCATTGATCGCCCCGCGGATATCGGCCATCTTTGGACTAGGGAGGGCCATGACGATCGGCTTCTTCATCAAGGGTCTCTCCCTGCTTCTGTTGGTGAATTCGAGATTCGGCTTGGCAGCGTTCGTGGCAATGTTCACATGGTTCGTCGGGCTATCAGTTCTGAACGTCCCAATACACACGATGCGTCAGACCTACACGCCCCCCGAGCTGCTCGGCCGAGTCATCACCGGTGCCAGGGCGATCGGATGGGGCACACTGCCCATTGGTGCTCTGCTCGGCACATTTGCAGCGGACCAGACCGACTATGCGCGACTCGCCAAGATCTCACCATGGATCGTCTTGGCGATGGCAACGCTGCTGCTGTTCACGCCCCTTTGGTCAGCTGCGTCATCACGACGACCGCGCGCGCCGGGTGGGTCGGCGGAGGTTATCCACACCCTTGACGCCCTTGACGTCCTTGATGCCGATTGAGAGCGCGCATTGTTTGCACACGAAATACCAAAGTTTCTCTGCGCACGTTGTAGCCTCTTACTCAACTGACAACTCAAGTAGTGGTGTCGAGCGGACGATGCGAAGACAGAACGTCTTCGTAGAGATCGCCAGGGGCCTCCGCTGCAGTGAGTAGGTCGGGGTCGAGATGAGCGCCTGCATCTCTCGAAGATAGGTAGATGTCGGCCGCAAGAAGTGACCGACCGGAGAAAGGAAACGTATGGCAACCAAGAAGGCTGCCGCGAAGAAGCCGGCCAAGAAGGCCGCCGCGAAGAAGCCGGCCAAGAAGAAGGCCGCCGCCAAGAAGAAGAAGTAGTTCTTCTTCTCAAACGATGAAGGGACCCGAGGAAACTCGGGTCCCTTCGCTTTCGCGTTCGTCTTGACGACCTACACGACCTACTCGGCCTTCGCCGCCTTGCGGCCTACCGCCAACAATGTGAGCGGGCGTCCCCATTTCGTCGTGTCGAGCAGGCGAGCCACAGGAACGAGCAGGTCAAACACCCTCATCTGGACCGACGAGACAGCTTGTCGTTTCAGCCGGCGATTCATCGCCCAACCGATCCCACCCAAGCGGTTGAAGGCACGAACCGACACCGTGTCGAAACCGGCGGCGTTCATTTCGGCTGCCAACGAATCAACGGTGTAGCGGCGCAGATGACCCAACTCGTCGTCGGCGTCGCTCATCAGCGCGGGGTCGTTTGGTACGAGCACAGCGATGGTCCCGCCCGGCCGAAGGGTCTGGTGGAGACCGGAGAGAACCTTGCCGGGTTCGGAAATATGCTCCAGAACGTTCAAACAAAGCACGGAGTCGAGGGCCTCGTCCGCCAGCTCGGAGTGGAGGAGCGGATCGGCCAGGTCCGATTCGATCACCCGAACGTTGGCAAGGTGCCCGAACCGCTGCTGGAGCGTTTCCGCGAAAACTCGGTCCGGATCGACACAGACCAGTCGCTTACGCGACAACAACAACTCGGTGAAGTTGCCGATCCCACACCCGGCTTCCATCACTCGATCGCCCAGGTAAGGGGCGAACTGTTCCATCAACCACCGGTTGTAGCGCTTCGCTCGGTTCACGGCCCGAGCGGCATACATGCCCCGATGATGAGTGAACCTGGTGTCGAAGAACCGGAACTTGGCGAGCAACCACAGAGCCTGGACGCCATCACGCCAGCCAATGTTCTTGCCTTCAACATATGTCCGGCCGTGGTAGCTGATCGGTACCTCGTAGATGCGAGCCCCCCATTGCGCCAAACGGGAAGTGATCTCGGGCTCGATTCCGAAGCGCTCGCTCTCCAACCGGAGCTGGCGCAGGATGTCGGCCCGCACCGCCTTGTAACAGGTCTCCATGTCGGTGAGGTTCAAGTCGTTGAGAACGTTGGTGACGAAGGTGAGGGCTTTGTTACCGAGAGAGTGCCAGAAGAAGAGGACCCGGCGCTCGGGGCTGGAGGCGAACCGCGAACCGAAGACGGCGTCGGCCCGCCCTTCCAGGATGGGCTTGAGGATCTTGCCGAACTCGGCCGGGTCGTACTCGAGATCCGAGTCCTGGACAATGGCGACGTCGCCGGTCATCTGGGCAATGGCGGTCCGGATCGCCGCTCCCTTGCCGCGGTTCAGCGGATGGGTGAATACTTTGATGCGCGGGTCGGCCGCCGCCAACACCCGTAACAGCTCGAGCGATTCGTCCTTGCTGCCGTCGTCGACGCAAACCAATTCGATTTCGAGGTCGACGGGACTGGCCAGCACCCTGGCGACAATCGTACGGAGGGTCCTCGCCTCGTTGTACACCGGCATGAGGACGCTAAGGCGTTTGATCGGCTGGGTCATCGAGCGAATGATCGGCCTTTTCGAGTGTCCCTTGAGAGGGAGGGAATACTCGAACGCTAGTGCTCTGCCTGGGAAATAGCGTGAGGGTATCGGCGAGGCCACGGCGTTCCTGGCCAGGACGCACGACGAAGGCGCAGCCCATGCGCTGCGTCGAGGAGGAGGACGCCGCCAGGGGCGCCGTGGGCCCACGAGACCCCACGATTATTTACCGGACGGTGCACTAGGGGCGGCCACACCCGGAGACGGGCATACGGCGCCCCCAAGCCCCGGCGACCTCGAATCAGGCAGCGAGGCGGGCCGCCCGATGTATGTTGGCCTCGACCGGTTAAACCGAGCTGCGTCTACCACCTGTTGGCCGAGTCTCGGCCGAGATTACGTCGTGACTTATTGTCGGGCTGGGCGCTGTCCTCCGGAGGCCGCTCCCGGTAAGGAGGAACTGGTCGTGTCGATAGCACACTTCACCATCGGCCCGAGCCAGGTGGTCGCGTCACGGCGAGCGCAGAAAGCGTAGATTCCGCCGGTGAGCTTCACTGTTGCGGCTGATGCCTACGACAGATTCATGGGCCGATATTCAGTGTTGCTTTCCCCCCAGCTCGCCGATTTTGCGGGGGTCGAGGCTGGTCAGGTAGTGCTCGACGTCGGATGCGGCCCAGGCGCACTCACGGGCGAGCTGGTCAGGCGGCTGGGACCGGCTGCCGTGTCAGCCGTCGATCCCTCAGAACCCTTCGTTGCAGCAGCTCAAGAGCGCCACCCCGGGGTCAGCGTGCGACGCGCTCCGGCGGAGCAGCTGCCGTTTGGAGATCATGGGTTCGACGCCGCCCTGGCACAACTCGTCGTTCACTTCATGGCACACCCTGTCGTGGGAATTCGTGAGATGGCGCGCGTGACGCGCGAGGGTGGTGTCGTGGCAGCGTGCGTTTGGGATCACGGTGGCGGCCAAGGGCCACTCAGCCTGTTCTGGGAGGCAGCGCACGAGCTTGATCCCGAGGTCGAGGATGAGTCGCAGCTTGCGGGTGCCCGCGAGGGTCACCTTGCGCAGCTGTTCCAAGCAGCCGGGCTGGACGAAATCGAGGAGTGCGTTCTCACAGTTAGCGTCAAGCATCCAAGCTTCGACGAATGGTGGGAGCCGTTCACGCTCGGCGTGGGGCCTGCTGGCGGCTATGCGGCTGGTCTCGACCCAAAGCGACGAGCCCAGCTGCGTGAACGATGCCGCGAGATGCTGCCAGCAGGACCGTTCTTATTGACGGCCCGGGCTTGGGCTGCACGAGGCCTTGTGTAGTCCCCAGGTGACTAATCCCCGCACGCCAGCAAAGACCTCTTGAGTGTCGGAGGGCCGACACCAACGCTAACTACACGGCCAGCGCCTCTCGCGAAGTCGTACTGGATCGCAGCCTGATCTGACCGTTCCTCACCGCGGGGGACCAACTCCGAGCCGCAGGCCGAATCAGCCAGACGCTTCGGGCAGAGGCTCTGTTGTACGACTTCCGGCGCACGTCGGACGCGAAGCATCCGTCGCTCAAGTGGGCAATGTGGCTCTGGCCACGGCGGCAGAGGCGGTCAGGTCGGCCTGGCTGAACTCCCTGCTGTACGGGTTCACAGGGCCCACCGACGTACGGTCGAGGGTGAGGCCGCCACCCTAGAGTTCGTCACGCAGATCGGTCCCAACGGCTTCTACGTCACCGGCGCAGGACAGATCGGGAGCGCCGACGCGCCGCTGGCTCGACCTCATAGGAGGACGCGACGCACCTCTGCGCTTAGAACATCTAGCGTACTTGGGCGCGGGGCGAACCCGGGTGGCGGGTTCTGCGATCCGTCAGGGAGCGTGGTCCGATGTGGTAGCAGGGGTCGTACAGCTTCCTCCTGTGATCGACGTGGGATGACGCTGTAGGTCATCCGGCGGTGAGCTATTGCAGCTACTCGATGTTGTCGAGGAAGCTGAGCACGCGTTGCTTCAGCAGCGTCGCGGCGCTTTCGTCGTAGTCGGGCAGGCTGTTGTCAGCGAACAGGTGTCGATCGCCGGGGTACAGGAACAGCTCCGCGCTCTTGATTGTCTCGGCGAGGTGGCGGGCGACGTCGACGTCGCCCAACTCGTCGGCGTCCATCGTGTGGATCTGGAGCGGGAGGCCTTGAGGCCATGCGCCGCCGAACTCAGAGGTCGGGACAGAGGCGTGAAACAGCAAGGCTCCTTTCGCGCCCGGACGCGTCTGGGCCAGCATCTGCGCCGGCAGCACCCCGAGTGAGAACCCGGCGTAGATGATTTCGTCAGGCAAGCTTTCAGCGGCGAGTCGACCGCGCTCGATGACTGTCTCGAAGCCGACCTGTTCAGCGTACGCAATGCCGTCGGCGAGTTCGGTGAAGGTCTTCCCCTCGTAGAGATCCGGGGTGTGAACGAGGTGTCCGGCAGCGCGGAGTTCATCGGCGAAGGAGAGGCACCCGGCCGTCAGTCCCTGTGCATGATGAAAAAGCAGAACCTCAGTCATGTGGGCGGCACCTTAACACCGACAAGTTAGGCGGCGGGAGAGGTGGGTTCCCTTCAAAGGAGTCCATGAATCAGCACCAGAACCGCGATACCAACCGCCGTAGAGCGTGCGGTTGATGTCGCCCGCCAGCAGCATGGGACCACTTTGAGTTGAGTTCCGCCAGCAGTATGGGACCACCCTTCCGCCAGTAATGGGACCACCCCCGGGGTCCACCAGCAACGGCGCCGCTGCTGGTGGAATCGCCGCCGATCCGGTCAGCGGACCAAGGAGAGGGCGGCGAATGGCATACCGGGAGGTTCGAGGTTCGAGAGGTGCTGCGTCTGTGGCTGGCAGGCCACGGGTTTCGGGTGGTGGAGCGGCTGTCGGGGGCGGACCGGAAGACGGTGAGACGCTACGTGGCCGACGACGAGGGGTTGGGGCTGGGTCGTGATGGCGGCCAAGCCCAGTCGACCGACGTGTTGTTGGGGTCGGTGGTGGAGGCGGTCCGGCCTCGCGGAGGGATGGTAATGGGGAGTCGTGACGGGCTAGGTCAACAGAAAAGGCGACGGCACCCACCAGGGCCGACGAAGATGGAGTGCCCCCGCTTCCCCGGACAACGAAGAGGATGGCTCTCCCCGGGGCGAGATCAAATGAGGGCGAGCGGACGGAGTCGGCCCTACACGATGAAGCTAGCGAAGCCCAGGGCCAGGCCGAGGGCGATCAAATTCAAGTCACCGATCTCCATACCTACCGCGGCCAACACGAATGCCACTACCGCTGCCGCGAGCAGGATCTTCGATATTCCCCATTTCTTGGCCATGCTGTCTCCTCCTACGTCTCCTGGGCAAGGGTAGGGCAGACCACCCGTCGGAACTTGGATTTCAACCGCCGCGGGTCCGGTCGAGGCCTCCGTTGGTTTCTTGATTCTCTCGTGACCAGGCCCGGCGACGCAGGCGATGCGGGCATCACGAAGCGGTACCGAACATGACGAATGGTCCTGGCCGACAGATCCGATCACGGATCACTCGACCCGAGCAGCATACGTGCCTGACTGATGATGGGGATGGTGCTGCGCGGGCGGTTTCGTAGCGTCGGGGGTCTCGACGGGTTTGGCTATCGAAGTGCCTGGCATCCGGGTTCTGAGTGTCTTGGGAACGAACTGTAGGCCCGCCATGGGTATCTCGAAAGAGGCGAACGCCGGAGGCAACTCGTTGTGATCAGGAGTGCCCACCGTGGCCACAACGTGTGACCCCCGAGTAAGGAGGTTTGTCATGGTCACCACGATCGGGATCGATTCGCGCAAGGCGCCACACACCGCGGTCGCTATCGACCAGTCCGAAACGGTGCTGGCTGAGATCACCGTCCGGGCCGACCGGTTCCAGATCCCTCGGCTGCTCGATTGGGCCTACGAGGTTGATGGTTTGGTGGTGGCCTGGGTGGGCGGTGGAAGCCGTCGGTGGGCTCGGCTACCTGCTCAACCGGCGATTGGTGGCTCGTGGCGAGCCGGTGGCGGATGTGCCGACGGTACTTGCCTCCCTGGTCAGAGTCCTCGGTTCTTGGCAGGTCTGACAAGGACGACCTGAACGACGCCCGTTCGGTGGCGATCGCCGCCCTCCGCCAGTCGAGAGGACTACGCCCATGCGCTGCGTATGCTTTCGAAACGCCACCTCGAGTTCACCGGCTTGAGAACCCACGCGGTGTGCCGGTTGCACTCTGTGTTGATGCAGCTGTCGCCCGGTGGGGGGGGCCGTCACCTGTCACGTCGGCCATCTCGAGTGCGTCGGCGGCGAGACGGAAGAACACATCGTCGGGAAGTTGGTCGTTTTTCGGGCAGTTCGGGAATGAGTGGGGTGTAGTGTCCGACGGGCGATGACAGGGGCCCTGCCGTTCTGACGGTTGCTCAAGCCGGTCAGATGAGACCTCTGTGGAAGCGAACCCTATCCAAGTGTGTGAGCTCATTGGACCCCCGGAGCCATACGTGCGTCCTGGACCTGTAGCCGAGTCACCAGCGCTCAAAGAAGGGAGGTGGAGATGAGACGAACGATATGGTTCGTTCTCGGCGTCATCGGGCTGATCGTGGTGATCGGGTGGGTGTTGGGCCAGGTCTAGCGGCGCTTTTCGACTCAAACTGACACACACCCGACGCTTCGCCGCGTCTTCTTCGCCGAAAAGGGGCATCGAAGTCACCTACCAGGCAGACGGCCGGGTCCTGGTCGAGTCCCGGCCGGGTGTAGTTAACGATGGTGTCGGAGGGGGGACTCGCACCGTAACCCCACGTGGCTTCGCTACTGGCGAGTATGCGATAGCGGCGTAAACCCCCGCCCCGAGTCTTGACACTCGTCGCGATGTACGCCGTGTGAAGGCAGAACGGACATTTCGCTGACCATGGGCATCGTGCAGAAAATGCCCTCTGACAGGGAAGTTCGCACTGTCAGGATCTGCATTGTCCGCGACCTGCTCCCCACGTCAACGCGCAGTCTCGCAAATGTTGCGGCCATGGCTTTCGGCGGTTTGACCACTACCGGCTAAGAGTCCTCTAACCGGACCCGGTTCCTTGGACAGCCCTTCTTAGAGGAACTGGATCATTCCGGACCACACATCTGTGGCTGTAACCCTTCACGTAATCCGTGATGTTGTACCTGATGTCGATAGCTAAGAGATCTCGAAGCCTGGCCGAAAGGCACCTCGATTAACGTCCGAAGCGGAAATCTCTTCGATCGCAGGACTAAGCCTGCTCAACCAGCATTGCCACCACACCGAGGAAGATCCAGTCCCGCCCTCTTTGAACTTCATCCAGGCAAGGGCGTAGGCCACGGCCGCGATGATGATCGGGAGAATCGAGGACGGGATGGTGATGATGAATGTGTTGACGAAATTTTTGGCAAACCCCGGTGGGGGAAGGTCACCAGCCCGAAGAACCGTGTCGTCATTGTCGAGAGTCAAGTCGACGTCGGTGAAAGCCGTCCACCATCCTGACTGCGAGCAACGAGTCTCCGATAGACCCGGACGGGTCCAACCAGGATTCGGCCTGTTCGCCTTCCTTTTCTCACATATAGTGCACAACAAGCGAGATTCCTACCGGAGGGAGTCGTGAAGGTCTTTCGAAACACGGGGTTTGCCCGCTTCTCCAACCGGGCGATGTCAGCACTCATCCGGGCCGGAATTGTGAGGGGTCCGTACGGAATCTTGACCGTTCCGGGACGGAGGACCGGCCTGCCCCGCTCCAATCCAGTTGAACTCACTCCAATTGGAGATGGATGGCGTGTGTTCGCAGCCTACGGTCTGGTCGATTGGGTCAAGAACCTCCAGGCGGCCGGAACGGCAACCATCCAGCTGCGCCGGCAAGAGTTGCCTGTCACGTCCCGGCAGCTTCCGCCACGGGAGGCAGCCGCCGTTCTTCTCGACCGAGTGGCATCCGCGAGCGGAACGACAATGCGAATGATTGGTCCCTATTTTGACGCCACCTCGGAGTCGCCGATCGAGGCTTGGGAGCTCGAGGCGGAGCACCACCCGGTCTTCGTGCTACAGAAGACCTCCTGACCGGGGTCAGGTGCTTAGCAATATTGAGTCGCAGCGTCCCGCCTGCTGGCTGACCTGCGCCGCACCACAACGAGCTTGAGTGTCTCGCGCCAGACAGAGCCGGCTATAGGCTCTCTCCGAATCGCCCGAGAGGTCCGAAGCGAAGTGGATCTGAGTGTTACCAGGGACCCGAACGGGTAACGACCAGTAGATGACCGAGGCTCCCACCTTGGTGACCGGGGTT
>Ga0209751_10007358_pt1 | contig 10106 bp, 4 predicted proteins | sample RifCSP13_1_FD_184019 | JGI IMG/M metagenome (GOLD analysis project Ga0209751, IMG submission 184019) | Soil microbial communities from Rifle, Colorado - Rifle CSP2_sed 13_1 (SPAdes) (version 2) | ecosystem: Environmental > Terrestrial > Deep subsurface > Rock core/Sediment | place: Rifle...
CTTCGGTGCACGATGTCGTGTCCCGCAGTCACGGCGCGCAGGTTCAGGTCGATGTCCTCTGCGGTGAGGAACCATGCGTCGAACCCGCCGATCTCGCGGAGGACTCCCACGCGATATGCGAGGTTTGTCGACGGAAACGTCACGTCGGAGGAGCGAACGATGAGCGCGACGCGCTCAAGATCCTCGAACGGCCGGTACCCGATCTGGATCGTGTGTCCCGCCACAATCTCAGACGTCTGGAGAGCCGCTCGGAGCTCGCGAATCCAGAACGGACTCGCGATCGCATCCCCGTCAATGAACGCGACCGCCTCCCCCCGGGCCTTCGCGATACCGAAGTTGCGCCCCGTGGCCCGGGTGCCGCCCTGCAGATACAGATGGACGAATTCATATTTCTCCTCGTACCGTCGGACGATCTCGCGGGTCAAGTCGGAGCTCCAGGCGTCCACGACGACGACCTCGAAGGGCGGCTCCTGGATCACGAGACTGTCGAGCAAGGCGGCGATGTTCCTTGCCTCGTTCCGAACCGTCACCACGACGCTGATGAGCAACGGACCCGACGTAAGGGCCGACGTGTAATGATGGTTTCGGACTCGACCGCTTTCCGCGCGCATGGTTAATATCGAGGCGGTCGCATTGGCCGCGCGGCTCCTCGATGCGCATCCTGATGATCGTGTCGAACGACGTCGTGCACGATCCCCGAGTCCTCAAGGAGTCGCACGCGTTGCGCGAGGCCGGCCACGAGGTCGTTTGCATCGGCTGGGACCGTTCCGGGATCCTCGAGCGCATCGAGCGTCACGACGGGATCGAGATCCATCGCGTCCGCACGGACGGTGGCATGCGGCTCCTCTGGAAGGACCTCCTACGAAATCCCGTGTGGTGGCGCCGGGCGCGTGGGATCGCGATGTCGATGACCTTCGACATCGTGCACTGCCATGACCTTGACACGCTGCCCATCGGGGTACGCCTCAAGGAGGCAACGGGCAAGCCACTCGTGTACGACTGCCACGAAGTCTTCGGATACATGATCGAGGCGGACGTGCCGCGGGCGGTCGTCGAATACGTCTTCCGCCTCGAGCGCCGCCTCGCCCCCCGAGCGGACCGCGTCATTGCGGTCAACGAAATGGTCAAGGAATACGCCGACCTGGCGTCCGGGAGGCAGGCCGTGGTGGTGCGCAACGTCCACGAAGAAATCCTCGACGCGTACCGTCCGCCTCCAGAGGGCCCCTTCACAATCCTGTATCTTGGGACTCTCCACAGGAGCCGCTTCATCCTTCCCGCGATCGACGCGATGGCCGACCTGCCTGAGGCGCGCCTCCAGATCGGGGGAAGCAAGGCGCTCACCCCGCTCGTCGAGGCGGCATGCGCGCGCACCCGGAACGCGACGTTCCTCGGCCTCGTGCCGAGCGACCGCGTCCTCCCGATGACGGTCGACGCCCACGCCGTCCTGTGCATGTTCGATCCCGCCTACCGAATCAACCAGGTCGGGCTACCGAACAAGATCTTCGAGGCGATGGCGGCGGGTCGACCCTGCCTCGTTACGGAAGGCCTGGCGATGGCAGACTTGGTTGTGAAGGAGGAGTGTGGACTCACGGTCGAGTACACGAAAGCGGGCTTTCTCCGCGCCGTCAAGCAGCTCATCGAGGAGCCGGCGCTCGCCGAGAGGCTTGGGAGAAACGGGCTCGCGGCCGCGAAGCGCGAATACAACTGGTCCGCCGAGAAGAGAAGGCTCCTCACCCTCTACGACGGGCTCTCGAGGGCGCCGTGACATGTGCGGAATCTGCGGGATTCACGATCCTCGGGGCGGAATCGACGCGGGCCTCGTTCACCGAATGAACGAGGCCTTGCACCATCGCGGACCCGACGCGGACGCCGTGAAGGCGTTCGGTCGCTGCGTCCTGGCGTATAAGCGCCTCAGCATCATCGACTTGCCGACCGGAGCTCAGCCGATGTCCGATGAGGCGGGCCGGTCTTGGATCGTCTACAACGGGGAAATCTACAACTACAAGGAGCTCCGCCAGGGGCTTCTGGCCCGCGGACACACTCTAACGACGAACAGCGACACGGAGACAATCGTCCACCTGTACGAGGAGAAGGGACCCGACGCGGTCCACGAGCTCGTAGGGATGTTCGCCTTCGCGATATGGGACGAAGCGGCTGAGCAACTCCTCCTCGTCCGCGACCGCCTGGGAATCAAGCCGTTGTACTACTACGAAAAGAAAGGGAGGATCGCGTTCGCCTCGGAAATCAAGGGGATCCTAGCGGACTCCAGCGTCCCACGTAGGCTGAACCACGAAGCCCTCGCAGACTACCTGGCGTTCCAGAATGTATTCGGTAACAAGACATTCTTCGAAGGCATCAAGATCCTTCCGCCCGGGCATCTGCTACTTGCGAAGGATGGCCGGATCGAGGTCCGCGAATACTGGGACCTTACATTTCGCGACGAAGTGACGGACGCGGACGAGGCCGTCCGGCGGTTTGGCGCGCTTCTTGACGAGAGCGTCGGCATGGAGCTCATGAGCGACGTCCCCCTCGGAAGTCACCTGAGCGGCGGAATCGATTCTGGCAGCGTCGTGATGCACGCGAGTGCGAAACTGGCGGAGCGGTTGAAGACGTTCAGCGTCTATTTCGACGACCCGGCCTGCGACGAGAGTGGGCTTATCGAGCAGGTGTCCCAGCACGCCGACACAATTCACTATGACCTACTGCTCGACCCGCAGGAGTTCCCGGAGGTTCTCCCGAAGATAGCGTATCACCTCGATGAACCGCGAGTCGGGCCGAGTGTGATCCCGCAATGGTACATCGCGCGTCTCGCCTCGAAGGAAGTGAAGGTGGTGTTGACGGGACACGGAGGAGACGAACTCTTCGCAGGCTATCCCGCCTACCTAGCTGCGTATCTCTTCGACACTCTGAGGAGGAGGGACCTGACCGAGCTTCGTGGAATCCTTCGAAACCTCCGAAGTCGCATGTCGTCGGAAGGATGGAAACGAATCATCGGCCTCCCACTATACGCCCTCATTCATCCGGAACTACGAGCATTTGGGAGGGTACCGATTTTCGATGAACGTGACCTGCGGAGGCTTCTCACGGACTCCGAGCGACGAAATCTCGAAGGGCACGACCCTTCCGATGCACTCCGCGCGGTCCTTCATCGAGTTGCGGGGCGCCCTAGTCTGGACCGGCTTCTGTACCTCGACATTAAGACGTATCTCCCTTCCCTTCTCCTCGTCGAAGATAGAATGTCGATGGCCCACTCGTTGGAAGATCGGGTGCCGATTCTGGACCACCGCATCGCGGAACTTGCCGCGGGGATTCCGGGCCGCCAAAAAATCCATGGACTCACGCTGAAGTGGATCCCCCGAAAGCACGCTCAAGGAAGACTCCCAGCAGCGGTGCTGAACCACAGGAAGGTAGGCTTCCTCGTCCCGATCGCCGAATGGTTCCGCGGGCCCTTGCGATCATTCCTAGAGGAGAATCTCCTCGGCGAGCGCGCCCTGCGGCGTGGTCTCTTTCGACCCGAGGAAGTGCGTCGGCTGGTACAAGCACATGTTTCCGGGAGAAAGGACTTCTCGTGGAAGCTGTGGTCCCTCCTCAACATCGAGATGTGGCACCGCCTCTGGATTGATCAGGAGCCCAACGCCTACCGCGGAGGCTGAGCAAATGAGGATCGCCCACATTAACAACATTGCGAACGTCGCGTGGAGACTCGCAAGGGCTCAGGAACGCCTGGGCCATGAAGCGGTGGTCTTCACCCTGGAACGCTCGCCTCATGGCTTCCCGGAGGATAGAAACATACCGGGCGGGCGCGGACCACTCGGCTGGAACGTGGCGATGATTTCCCGCTGGAGGGTCTTTGCAGAATTCGATGTCCTTCACGTGCATGGAGGCATCTGGAGGAGTCAGATTTTCTTTCCGCTCTTCAAGCGACGGTACCGCTGGAAGACTCTCGCCGCGCACTTTCACGGATCCGAAACACGATCAGGAAAGGGTTTGCATCACCTCCAGTCCGTTGACGTAAAGTTCCGGTCGACTCCGGATCTCGCAAGCCGACTGCCGGACAGCATCTGGGTACCGAATCCAATCGATCTTCCTGACATTCCGCAAGAGCCGGACAACCCGATACCCCGGTTCGGCCATTTCCCAACCCGACCAGACCAGAAAGGGACTTCGCAGATCCTGGAACTCTTCGGAATGGTCTTCGGCCCCCTTCGGGAAACGTCGCGCGAGGGAACCCGAATCCTCCGGGGACCAGAGGCGGAGCTTTGGATCGTCTCGGGCAGAACCCACAATGAGGCCTTGCGGGTCATGGCGAATTGCGACGCGGTCATCGACCAAATCTCTTCTTACGAGAGTTATGGAATGGTCGGCATCGAAGGGATGGCTTTCGCGAAGCCCGTGTTCAGCACTTTGCGGGGGGGTGCCTTCGTAAACTGCCCGGTACTCCCCTTGGGAGCGGCAGATACCGTCGACAACCTTCTGGCGGTAGCGAGAGACAGGGACCTTCGGAAGCGACTCGGCCGTGACGGGCGGGCCTACATCGACCGCGTCCACAACGCTACCCATGTTGCCGAACTCGTGCTCCGGGCGTACTACGAGAGCCAGAGGGAGACCGAGTTAACCTCGGCGCAATCGGTGTCGTACTGGAAGGGACGAGGAGCCTCGTATGCCAAGGAAATCGAACGCGGCGCGTCGAAGGACTCGTACGCCGCCCAGACGCGCGAGATTCTCGGGCTCCTCGAACGGCTACCCTTTCGATCGGTCCTCGAGATCGGCTGCGGGTACGGTCGCATTGGATCCTCGGTTGTCGGCCGTTTCGGATGCCGTTGGACCGGGCTTGATATCAGCCGCCGCCAACTTCGCGAAGCGCGAAGGCGTGATGACCAGCTCAGTCCCTCGTTGGTCGAAGCTTCGTCGTCGACAATCCCTTTCCGTCCGGGATCTTTCGAGCTCGTCCTGGCGGTCGAGGTGCTGATGCATGTACCGCCGGCCCGGATTCGCGATACCTTGAAGGAACTTCTACGGGTTTCCTCCCGCCACGTGCTTCATGTCGACTGGTTCGAAAACTATCTCCTGGGTTTTGAGACGGGGTGGTGTTGGATGCACGACTACTCACGGCTGTGGGCTGAACTCGGCGTCAAACCCGCCGTTTTGAGGCTAGACACGGAGCGACTCCAGCGGGCGTTCGTGGTTTCAATCCCGCCGGCGCCTGGCAAGCCAAATGCGGCCGATGCAGATTCAGTCGCCAGCGGCTCACGCGAACCGATCTCTGGCTGAAAGCAGGACGCCGACAGCGACTCCGGTTCCAATTCCCGCCAGCTGGGGGCCCAAGACAACACACTCGGAGAGCCACGCAATCCCGTCCGTCGAGATTGCTCGGCGAATCTAACGATGCCCGCCGCAGTCCGTAGACAACATCGTAAGCCGCACGCCGTCCCGGATGAGACTCGGTTCGTGGAGGTGGCCGTTCCACGCGCCTTCGCTCAAGAAACGAATCAAGGGGTGCGAACCCCAATGGAAACCGTTATTGCTGACATTGGGCATGCAACGCTCGGAGGGGACGCGGTGCGTATCGTCGAGCTCGCCATCGTCGCGATTTCACTCCTTGGACTCGGAGCGCAGGGGCCGATCCTCGGAAGCACGTGGATCGAGCCCACGTCTCCTTCGCTTCACGAGAATGCCTCCGCAATCGTTTCCTCGCCGGACCCAGACCTGCCACAGCAACCTGCCCTCGTCCGCCAAGGGCTCGTGCTCGCCCGCGGTCCGGAGTCGTTTGACTCCCACGAGGCCGGATCGCCGAGTGTGTTGTTCGCGGATGGACTGTACCGGATGTGGTACCATGCGTCAAGCGGCGTAGGGTTCGACATCGCGCACGCGACTTCGACCGACGGACGCTCATGGGTGAAAGCGGGACTCGTCCTGCAGGCATCCGGACCGCTCGAGTATAACGCGGTTGCCTATGCGGAAGTCTTGCGCGTGGAGGCGGAATACTGGATCTGGTACTCCGGGCACGATGGAACGAGCTACCGAATCTTCCTTGCCGCTAGTCAGGACGGCGTTTCGTGGACTCGGAAAGGCCTCGGCCTAGAACTAGGCAGTCCTGGATCGACGGATGACGCAGATGTCTATGATCCGAGCATTATCTACATAGATGGGGCGTACTACATGTGGTACTCCGGACGCTCCAGGTCTGAGTACCGACCGAGAGTCCATCTCGCCATGAGTCCGGACGGTACCTCGTGGACTCGTCACGGAGTAGTGCTCGAACAAGGGCCACCAGGTTCTTTCGACGACGTATACGCAGCGGCTGCGACCGTCCGATTCGTATCGGGCACGTACCAGATGGTGTATACGGGACTCGACAGCATGGGAGTTGGCCGGCTTGGCCTCGCCGACTCTCGTGACGGCCGCGCATGGGAAAAACGAGGCATCGGCCTTGACATCGGACCCCCGGACGAAACGCCCACCCTAGACTTCCCTGTCCTTCACCTCGAGCGGAACGGAAGCTGGTCGGTCTACTACGCCGCGCGCGGTATCCAGAACCAAATCTTCCTGGCGACGCGCGCACCTGTGGGCACGGGGCTTGCCCGGATCACGACTGGAACGGACCTTTCCTCCGACGCCGGGGTGCCAGGGACGATCTCGATCGACGCTGTCCCACGGGACACCTTTGGTCTGAACTGGCTCAAGCTTCCCGCAGGCACGTACGACGTGTCATTCTCGGACGTCCCAGGCTTCGGCACGCCTGCCGACCTCAGTGTCACAATCGTAGCCGGCGGCGTTGGAGAGGCTAAGGGCATCTACAAGGCCCTCGGCTGGATGCGTGTGATCACGGACCCGCCCGTGCCCGCGACAATCTTCGTGGACGGCGTCCCGCGGAACGACTGGGGCGTCTGGGTGGCCCTGCCCCCTGGGACGTACGAGGTCTCGTTCGGCGAGGTGGACGGCTTCCGGCCGCCGACGAAGCAGACCGCGACCGTCCGACCCGAGGAGGTCACGACCGTCGTCGGCGCATACCGAAGGATTCCGGGGGCGAAAGGGCCCGACCCTTCCACGTATGGCCTGCTCCGCGTCACGACGCAGCTCGACGATCGGCCGTCCGGCGCGCCTTCGACGATTCTCGTCGACGACATTCCGCGCGATGTCTGGGGCCTCGCCTGGATGAAGATCTCTCCCGGCGTCCACTCCGTCGAATTCACGGACGTGCCCGGGTTGGGCACGGCCCCTCCTCAGCGCGTCGAGGTCCTCGCCGGCGGGACCGCGGAGGTCGCCGGTGTCTTCCGGGCGTATGGCTCCCTGAGGATCCTGACGGAACCGCCCGTCCCCGGGACGATCTTCGTCGACGGGATCCCGAGGAACGACTGGGGCATGTGGCAATCGATGCCGCCGGGTCGCTACGAAGTCTCGTTCGGACCGGTCGAGGGATTTGTCGCCCCGAATCCCGTCGTCGTCGGGGTGCGTGCCGGGGAGCTGACGACGGTCCAGGGCGATTACTCGATCGGGGGCGCTTTCGAAATCATCGCGCCGGACTGGGAGAAGACGAGCAACGTGCGCGTGGACACGTCGAACGGGCAGACCCTCGAGCCGACGGACCCGTCGTGGTCCTGGGTCAACAGCACGACGGCCGTGTGGGACGGTGGGGACACGACCCCGGCGGGCGCCTTCATCCCGTACTGGGAACCCGGGCTCTGGGCGGTCCTCCCGCACGCGCTCGGACTTGGGACGTGCACGCTTCCCTCGACCCAGACCCATCAATGGTTCCGCACGTCCTTCGACCTAAACGATCTCCCGAACGTCACGAAGGTCGAGCTCATCGGACGGTTCCCCCATCGAAACGTCGAGGCCGGAATCATCCCGATGAACGACAACCTCTACGCCTTCGTGAACCCGACGGCCTTCAGCCTCGAGGAGATCGACGCCTACGGCGGAGTGTCCGCGGAGCGAGGCGGCTTCCCGCCATCGCTCCCTCCTCCGCCTCCCGTGTTCCTCGACCCCTCGAACGTCGTGGAGACGGGGGGCTGGTACATTCGACCTTTGGACCTTCCCTTATCGACCCTGCGGGCCGGGACGAACGCGGTCTTCGTCCTCTTGGAGGAGTTCTGCTACTGGGGCGGCCTCGGCCAGCTCGCGATTCGAGTCACGAGCGCCTCCGACCGTCTGCAGCAGCAATGGGTCAGATATCGGGAGAACCCGGTCCTCATGCCCGGTCCGCCTGGCTCGTGGGACAGCCAGAGCGTCATCTTGGGGTCCGTGGTCGAGGCGAACGGCACGTTGCACATGTTCTACGGCGGGACCACCGACGACAGCCGAACGGACATCGGCCACGCGACTTCGACGGACGGCGTGAACTGGACGAAGGACCCTGCGAATCCGGTCCTGACCCGCGCGAGCGGTGCCTGGGACGCGTGGGCCGTCTACGGGCCGTCCGTGCTCCACGACGGGCTCGACTTCAAGATGTGGTACACCGCCGTTGCAGGTGACGGCTTTCCGGGTTCCATCGGCTATGCGACCTCGACGGACGGAACCGTCTGGACGAGGTATCCCGACAACCCGGTCCTGCAGGCCGACTCGGGCTGGGACGGATATACGATCACGACGGGCGCGGTCGTGCGCGATGCAGGCGGGTATCGGATGTGGTACTCCGGCACCGCGGACGGACTGGCCTGGTCGGCAGGACTCGCCTTCTCGCGCGAGGGCGTTTCATGGACGAAGTACTCTGGCAACCCGATCATCACCCCGCCCTTCTCCGGCTCCTGGGATCGGTATCGCGTCCATCCGACGAGCGTGCTTCCGAGGGACACCGGCTTCATCATGTGGTACGTCGGTGCGGAGCCTGATCTGACGCAGCGAGTCGGATCGGCCGTCTCGCGGGACGGAATCGCATGGATGACTGGCACCTCCCCCGTGCTCGATCTCGGGCCTCCCGGTTCGTGGGACAGCGTCAGCCTGAGCCGGCCGACGGTGGTAGCCATCGGGGACGAGTGGTGGATGTGGTACACCGCGAACGATGGGGCTCGCTGGCATATCGGATTCGCGCGCGCCCCCTTAGCCGTTCCAGGGGAGCCCACACTGTCTCGCCAAGGGCTCGTCCTCGGTTGGGGCGCCCCGGGAGAGTTCGATTCGGACGAACTCGGGGCTTCCTCCGTCCTATTCGACGACGGGCGGTACAAGATGTGGTACTTCGGGCGTTCCTCGGGGATCGCACGAATCGGCTTCGCCACCTCGCCCGACGGCCGAGCCTGGACGAAGCATGGCCCGGTCCTGGCCGCGTCCCTCCCAGCCGAGGCGGGCAATGTCCTGCTCTATCCCGAGGTCCTCAAGATTGGCGAGGAATTCCGCATGTGGTACTCGGCTTGGGATGGCTTGTATCTCCGGATCCTCGAAGCCCGGAGCCCCGACGGAGTCAACTGGACGAAGCTAGGCGTGGTCCTCGATATCGGGCCTCCCGGCAGCCCGGAGGACTTCTATGTGTTCGATGCCACGGTCGTCGTCCGGAACGGCAGGTACTCCATGTGGTACAGCGCGACCTCCTTCGCGGACCCCCGCCGAACGCTCTTCCTAGCGACGAGCGAGGATGGATCGAACTGGACGAAGCGGGGCCAAGTGCTGCCTCTCGGTCCGACCGGAGCATTGGACGAGGACGGGGCCTTTGGCGCGACGGTCCGGTTCCTCAACGGCCGTTACGAGATGGTGTATAGCGGCGAGCGCGACGCGTCCCGGCTAATGTTCGCGGAATCCGACGACGGCTTCCAGTGGCGGAAGATGGGGCTCGCCCTCGATATCCTCCTGCCCAACGAGGGAGGCCTTGCGCAACCCGGGTTCCTCGTCGAGGCCGATGGGACTTGGCTCGTGTACTACATGGCCAGACCGTCGGCGGCCGTCTTCCCGGGATTTCAAATCTTCCTTGCGACGAAATCTCGCTGAACCGCTGTGTGAGGATCCCCGGCATGCGAAGGCCTGGGGTTTGTCAATCCGGATCGCGGCACCCCGCTACGCTTTTATAGCCATCAAAGCTTTCCCGCGGTCTGTCCGACGCAAGTCGGACGGATCAGAAGGGACCTGATGGGATGGCAATAGACGCCTTCAGTGCCCACCTTCCGCGCCGCGGGTGA
>Ga0209751_10007359_pt1 | contig 10106 bp, 7 predicted proteins | sample RifCSP13_1_FD_184019 | JGI IMG/M metagenome (GOLD analysis project Ga0209751, IMG submission 184019) | Soil microbial communities from Rifle, Colorado - Rifle CSP2_sed 13_1 (SPAdes) (version 2) | ecosystem: Environmental > Terrestrial > Deep subsurface > Rock core/Sediment | place: Rifle...
ACGCGGCGCGCGCGGGGGTCGCGGGGGCAGCCCACCGGGTCGTCACGTCGACGGGCGACGTCATGCCCGCCGCGTTGTACGCGGCCCGCAGGTGTTCCTTGAACAGGACGTCGAACTGGCCGTCCGCGCCGCTGTCCTGGTCGCTCCCGTACCACCAGAACCAGTCCGAGCCCTGCGCCGCGAAGATGGCCTCCCACGCCGCCTTCACCGCCGGGCCGCTGTTCACGGGGTCCACGAAGTCCCGACCTTCCGTCGCCCGCGTGAACGCCACGACCGCCTCGCGCGCGCGCACGAGCCGTGCCCATCCGACCTGTTCCTCTTCCTCACCTTGCCACGTCTGCAGTGAGTTTGTTCCGTCCCATGACCCGGTCGCGAGGACCGTGAGCGGGACGGTGACGAGCGTCGGCTGCGCGAGGAAGTTCCTCACGGTCCACGTCTGGACCCAGCCCGCAGTCTGGAGGGATTGGAGGCGCTGGTACAGCCCGTTCAGGAAGTCGCGGCCGTCGTTCGGGTACCCGGCGAGGAACATCCAGTTCTCCCCGTCCGCCGCGATTGTGAGGAGGGAGTTGTCCGGGTCCGTCATGTTCTCCCATCGGCTCCGGAGGATCGATTCGAATTCGTTCAGCGCGTCCGCGGTCGGGCGGCCGCCCCAACCGAAGCTCACCTTGTTCGACAGGTCCTGGTCCCGGAACACGATCTTCGCGGTCCGTCCGCTGACCGTGACCGTGTACACCGCGGTCTGGTTGTCCACGCTCCGGCCGACGACGCCCGCGGTGACGTTCGACTTGTACAGCACACCCTGATCAGACACAGTCCACTGGAACCCCGTGTCGACTATTGGCGGTATGATTGCCTCCGAGACCGCGTTCTCGGAGTTCCACACTCCCACGGGCGGTGCGCCGAAGTGGTTCACGTAGTTCTCGTACCCGCGGCGGTACTGCTCGCGCGTGTCGTTCTCCCACGTCGCCTTCGCGATCCCGTGGGTGCCGTCGTCCGCGGGAACGCCGTCCATCATGAGGAGCGGCGAGATCGGGTGGTAGTACGGCGTCGTGATGATTTCCGCCTGCCCCGTTGCACGCACCGCGTCGTACGCGGGGATGACTTGCTTCATGATCTCCCGCTGCGCCGCCAACACGCTCTCCGTGTCCGCCTGGGTGAACCCGGTCCCGCCAGGCTTCAGCATCAGGTCCACAATCGTTTGGTTCCGGTCCGCCGCGTTGTAGTCCCCTTGGACGTACGGGATGCTGATCTGGTGGAGGAAGAAGATCGTCTCGAGGTCGCTCAGCTCCTGGTCCGTGAGGCTCCGCGCATCCGTCCCGACCTTGTTGACGAGGAACGCCATCCGGGGCCAGATCGGGTACGTCGAGTACCACGGGTTCCCGGTCGCGGAGTAGTGCCACGGCGCGAGACGGATGAACTCGCGGGCCATCTGCTCCCGTTGCTCCGGCGTCGCCACGGCCAAGTTGATTCGGACGAGCTCGACGTGGTTATCGATCGCGTTGTTGTACGCGTAGTCCTCGAGCTGCTGGATCAGCGACGGGACGAGGTTGAACGTGACGTTCACGTCCGGGTATTGCGCGAGGATCTTCGGGTGGTCGAGGTACTCCTCCGGCCCGTGGTCGCGGACCCATGGCATGTCGTACTTCCCAGTGAGCTGGTTCTTGTACAACGGCTGGTGCATGTGCCAGATGATCGCGACGTTCAGCCGGCCGCCCGCGTCCGGCTCCTGGCCCGGCGGGTCGTGTCCGAGGGCGGGCAATCCCGCCACCACGATCGCGGCGACCAGCGCACCCAAGACGGCACGAGGGAACCGCATGCGCCTCCGTCCCCGCGGCGCCATCGGGAGGCGAGTATTTCCCCTTTCCCTTCGGACAAGCGCGTCCGCGACTGTCGTGGGCGGAATCGTCACGTGCCCTTCGGTTCCTCCGGCTCCGACGGCGTCTCCGGGGGTGTGCTCGCCGGCTTGCGCTTGCGCATCAGGAGGGCGATCGCTGCCACCACGATGACCAGGAGGATCACGACCCCGGCGATCAGGAGCGGGTCGATGCCGCTGGGTGGCGGAGGTGGTGCTTCCGGCGCCTCGACCGTCAGGGATCCAGTCCCGCTCCCGGCGTCCGCCGTCCCATTCGTGGCTGTGGCGGTGAACGTCACCGTCGTGTCCTGCGAGACCTCCGCGCCCTCGAACGTGAACAGCGCCTCCCCGTTCGCGTCTGTCGTCAGGACTTGGCTACCCACGATTGTCCCCGCGGCGCTCGGGGACGCGGAAAGCGTGACCTCAGCCCCTTGGACGGGCGATCCGTTGTCCGTCACGGTAGCCGTGATGGTCGCCCGCTGTCCGTTTCCGAGCGTCGTCCTATTGCTCGCGACCGCCACCGCGTAGTCGTGGGTGAGCGGCGACGCGTGGAGGAAGTCGTGGGTCTGCGCCGCGAAGTGCACACGGACCGCCCGGGTGAGGTTTGCGTATTGCCCGCTCGTGTAGTTAGATAGGTCCTCCGTTTGGCTTGGGGTATCCGGATAGAACGCGATGTCGTACGCATTCGGGTTATGTGGCCCGTTCGAACCGCTCCCAGCCCAATCGCTCGGTGCCTCGCGGACCTGTCGGACGCCGCCCTGGTCCCAGGCGCGCGCTGCGTCGTCGAACAGCATCGTGGCGACGACGAACGTCCAGTCATCACCCGTCCCGATTACGCTGAAGTTCAGCCAGATGTCGACCTCGTTTCCGTTCTTCGCGAAGATCTGGCCCGTGTTGGGCTCCGGGCTGATCCCCGGCGCTGTGCTGAGGTAGATCAACGTCCACCGCTGCTGCGCGGCGTTCCAGACATTGTTGAACACGAACATCTCGCCTTCGGGCCCCCGGCCGACCTCGGTCCCGTTCTGGAAGTTTGCGACAACGAGGTACTCCCACGCGAAGTTCGGCGCGACGCTCAGGTTCATCGGGTGCGGGTCCGTGAGCTCCGCGCCCGTGCCCACGAGGCTCACCCAGCGCGCGCCGCTATCGTACGTGTTGTCCTGATCGATGAAGATCGCGACCGTGCCCATCCGCTGCTTCCACTGTGTCTCGGGGTTCGCGTTCAGCTTCGCGTTGATGTGGAGAGCCGTCGCGGTCTTGGTCATGTTGAACCACGTCAGGTCCGCGCGTCCGTACCAGTCCACGAGGCCCGTCTGCGGGTACCCGTAGTCCCCGTCTCCGACATCGTCTCCCGCGCGGTCCTTCCAAGTGAACATCGGTCCGACCCACGCCGCGATGTTGCTCGGCGGCGCGGCGGGCGTCGTGAACGAGGCTTCCGCGGTCGTCGCGCAGTTGTCCGCCCAATCGCAGGATTCGATTTGATAGTAGTACGTGGTCTGCTCGTTCAGGCTCGTCAGTGTTACGGTGTGACCTGCGACGAACTCGTCCCTGCCGTCCCGGTTCGCGAGTGCGCCGGAGGTCGTCCCCCACCGCACGGTCGTGTTCGCGGGTTCGTTCGTGTCCCAGGCAACCTGGGCGGAGTTGAATGTGGCGGACGCAGACGGGTTCGTGATGGTCGGTGCGGTCGTGTCGGCAGCGAATCCAATGGCGCCGAAGTTTACATCCATTCCCGCCATCATGGTCGCGGGGGTGCTCGTTGTGTAGCTGGAGAGCTGTGTCACCTGCTGTGCCAGGTTCGCCTCGCCCACCATGTCAATGACCTGCGGATCGTAGGGGTGGTCCGCTCCGCCGCCAAACTCCCAGTCGCAGCACCACGGCGCCCCCGCCACGTTGCGGAACCCGTTCGGTCCACCCCCGTCGAAACCGCCAATGAAGACGGCGAATCGCCAGAAAGTGTTGTCGAGGCTGTAGCCGTCCTTTCCCATGAACGACAAGGGGATGGAAGCCTCCACGACATCCTGCGTCGCGTTCCCTTGATTCACGATGGGCGCCCACTTCCCCGCGGCGTCGAAGACCTTGGCGTTCTCACCGTGCCACCCGCTCTGGCCGATCTTCGCCCAGTACTCCCATGCGATCGAGGGGTCGACGTTCACGTTAGGTCTCGCGGCGGTCTGTCCTCCACCCATGTTCTGATCCGTCGAGATCAGGAGGACGAAGGAGACCGTGGAGAATCCGTCGCCGCCGCCCCACGGGTTGTTCAGGTCGCCCACACGGATCAGGACGTACAGGTTCGTCGCGTCCGCCGCGAAGCGGACCTCGCGGATGTCGAACAGGCCCGTCACGTTCAGGTCCGCCGCCTTCGGGTACGTGTAGTCCCCGTCGCCCGTGTCGTCCCCCACGCCGTCCGTCTCGATTGCCTCGTTGTTGCTCTCGACGAGACTGTACATGGGACCGGGAACTCCCGTCCAGTCGCTGGGGTTTCCGTCGACCATGATCGTCTTCGGCCCGATCGCAGCCCGCGCGGTCGGCGCGCTCACGAAGAAAATCGCCGACATCACCAGCGCACCGAGGACCGCCACCGCCAGGAACCGATTCCGTCGCATGCCTCGAACCCCCAAAGTGGCGGCGCATCGCCTCATGCGCTACATAAGCTTTGGCGGCGTTCGCCCAGGCCCCCGAAAGGTTTTATACGGACTCGGGCTACGAGGCGGGCTACCCATGGCGAAGCAGGCCGCGCGCGCCACTGCACGCAAGGTCAAGGACAAGTGGAAGGCGAAGGGGTGGTACAACCTCGTCGCCCCGGAGATGTTCAACCGCCAAGTCATCGGCGAGACCCCCGCAGAGGAGGGCGGGAAGGTCATGGGCCGAATCACGGAGGTGACCGTGCAGGACCTCACCGGCGACTTTTCCAAGATGCACATCAAGCTCCACTTCAAGGTCCGAGACGTCCGGGGCACGGAGGCGCACACGCAGTTCGTCGGGCACGACATGACGTCGGACTACATCCGGCGGCTGACGCGGCGGAAGCGGACGCGGACGGACGCGGTCGTCGACGCGACGACGAAGGACGGATGGACGATCCGCGTAAAGCCGATGGCGATCACGGACCGCCGGATCCAGGGGTCCAAGCAGCGGGCGATCCGGGACGCGATGGCGAAGGTGATCACGACCGTCGCGGCGCGGTCCACGGTCGGCGACCTCGTGCGCGTCGTGATCTCCGGCGAGCTCGCGAAGGAGATCGCGGGCGCATGCAAGCCCGTGCACCCAGTGTCGCGGGTCGAGGTCCGGAAGTCCGAGGTCCTGTCCTACCCGGAACTCCCGCCAATCGGCGAGGCGCCCCTCGGCGAGCCGGTCCCGCCCGAGCCGGAAGTTCCCGCAGCCGCATCGCCGCCCGGCCCCGTGGAGGAGGAGCTCCCGCCCGAACCTGAGCGGGAATCCCCGGAAGGCCCGGAGCCCTCCCCGTAACGGGACCCTTGCGTCGTGCGAGGGAGCGTCAACGCCCCGTGGCGGTCCGGGCTCCGCGGGATTGATAGAATTGTTTTGAAAAATTCATATTTATTACAAAATACCTACCGAACGATAATGCGCGTTCGCGGGTTTCGGCCCTCCGGTCGTGAGGTCCGCCGTGTCGATGGGGTTGCGTTCCGCCGTGTCCCAACGCCTGGGCACGGACGAGGCCCGACGGTTCGACGCGCTCGGGAGTGAGGTCCGGCGCCGGGTCCTCGAGTTCCTGGCGGCGGGAGAGAAGACGGTGGCGCAGATCGCAAAGGGTGTCCACGGGAACCCTGCGACACTTCGATACCATCTCGGCCTCCTGATCCGGGAGGGGTTCGTCGAGGAGGTCCGACCCCCGGGCCACGGGGAGCGGGGCCGACCCGCGATCCTGTACCGCGCGGCCAAGCACGGGTTCGTCCCCGGGTTTCCTGCGCGGCGCTTCGACATGCTCGCCCTCGCGGCGCTGCAGACACTCGTCGAAGCCGTGGGGGAGCAGGAGGCATCCCGCCGGCTTGTCCGCCAGGGGTCGCAGATCGGCGGCGCGATTATCCGGCGCACGGGCGAGGCCCAGGACGTCCCGCGTTGGGACGCCCGGTCGTTCGAGCTCCACATCCTGCGCGGTCTCTTCCAGGAGTACGGCATGTCCTGCGAGGTCCTCGCGCGGGGACCGCGCACGATCGAGTACCGCTCCTTCACGTGTCCGTTCCTCGAACTCGCGGAGCAGAAACCCGGGCTCGTGTGCGATGCCCTGGACACGGGGTTCCACGACGGGATTGACCGCGCGGTCGGGGCGACGACGGAGCGGAGGCGGTGCATGGGCCATGGGGACCCACACTGTGAGTACCGGATGACATGGGCCGCCCGGGCGACCCGGAAGCCCCGCGAGGTGCGTCCGTGAAGCCGCGAGAGGAGGACGTTCCGGCCGACGAGTCGCGGCGGGAGTTCCTGAAGTGGGCCGCGTTCGCGGGCGCCGCGGTCGTCGCGGCGGGCAGTACGCCCTTCGCCCTTGAAGCGATCCGCGGAGAAGAGACGCAGGGAACGCCGGAACGGACGCGCCGGTGGACCATGCTGATCGACCTCCGTCGGTGCGACGGGTGCAAGAAGTGCGAGGTCGCCTGCCGCAAGGAGCACAACGTCCCGGAGGGGCAGAACTGGTTGAAGGTGTTCACCCTGACGGCTGCGAGCGGCACGTTCTTCCTGCCGCGCCCGTGCATGCATTGTGAGAACCCACCATGCGTGAAGGTGTGCCCTGTCGAGGCGACCTTCCGAACCAAAGACGGCCTCGTTCTGATCGACGAGGGTCGATGCATCGGGTGCCGGTACTGCATGGCGGCGTGCCCGTACGACGTGCGCGTCTTCAACTGGCAGAAGCCGAACCCTCCGGAACTCCCCCAGGCGCTGTCCCCGGACCCGATCCATGGCCATGTTGAGCACCGCCAAGGTGTCGTCGAGAAGTGCATGTTCTGTGCCCACCGCCTGAAGGATGGTCGCCTCCCCGCTTGCGTGGAGGGCTGCCCGATGCTGGCTATCTACTTCGGGGACGCAAACGAGGACTTCGTGTCCAACGGCTACGAGCGCCTCCGTCTCTCGACCGTGCTCTCCTCGCAGCAGACGTTCCGGTACAAGGAGGAGATGGGGACCGAGCCGCGCGTGTACTACCTGCCGGTTCGGAGGTGAGTTCGTGGCCAAGATCGTCGTCACAAGCCTCGAGAAGACGGTGATGCTGCCCCTCGTCCGGCCGGGTCGCTGGTACTGGGCCATCGTGGGCGTGCTCGCTGCCATCGTCGCCTTGGGCGCCTACGCCTATGTGGTCCAGCTCCAGGAAGGCCTCGTCGTGACCGCGATGCGCGACCGGATCTCTTGGGGCCTCTACGTGAGCACGTTCGTCTTCTTCATCGGCATCAGCCACGCGGGCACCCTCGTCTCCGCGATTCTCCGCGTTACGAACGCGGAGTGGCGCAAGCCGATCACCCGCCTCGCCGAGGCGATCACGGTCTTCGCCCTCATCGTCGGCGCCTCGATGGTGATCATCGACCTAGGCCGGCCGGACCGCCTGCTGCACATTGTCCAGTTCGGGCGCATCGAGTCCCCAATCCTGTGGGACTTCATCTCAATCTCATTCTATCTCACGGGGAGCCTGCTCTACCTCTACCTCCCCCTGATCCCGGACCTGGCGACGCTCCGGGACAAGATGCCGTCGAAGGCCCGTTTCCGACGGTGGCTCTACACCCGTTTGGCGGCGAGGTGGCAGGGCCTCCCCGAGCAACGTCGCAGGCTCGAGCGAGCCCTTGGCGCGATGGCCATTCTGATCATCCCCGTGGCGGTGTCCGTCCACACCGTCGTGTCCTGGATCTTCGGCATGACGTTGCGTGTGGGTTGGCACAGCACGATTTTCGGACCTCTCTTCGTGGTTGGGGCCATCTTCTCCGGGATTGCGACGCTCATCATCGTCATGGCCGCCGTCCGGAAGCTCTTCCATTTGGAGGGCATCATCAAACCCATCCACTTCCGAAATCTCGGCCTCATGTTGCTCGCCCTCGACGTTATCCTCCTCTACTTCACGCTCAGCGAGTACCTGACGGCCAGCTACCCGGGCGAGACGCAGGACGCCGCCTGGCTCGCCCTCCTCGGTTCCGGCGAGTTTTCGGCGATGTTCTGGTGGATGGTTATCGGGGGTTTCATCGTCCCTGCGGTCTTTGTCGCGGTCACCAAGGCGAAGAGCGTACCGGCGGTCGTCATCGCGGCCATCCTCGTGAACGTGGGGATGTGGATCGAGCGGTATCTGATCGTCGTGCCCACGATGGCGACCCCCCAGACCCCCTCAGTGATCGCCGCGTACTGGCCGAGTTGGGTGGAGTGGTCCATCCTCGCCGGGGCCGTCGCAGGGTTCGGGCTCCTCCTCCTTGCGTTCTGCCGGTTCTTCCCCGTCGTTTCCATGTGGGAGGTCGCTGAGGCGGCGCCGACCCCGCTCCCGGAACCATTCGCTACGGAGGTGGCGGATTGAACCGCCTGCTGCGGGTGGCAGCCCTCGTCGCGCTCGCCCTGGCGGCGATCCTGCCCCTTCCGCCCGCCGCCGCGGAGCCCGTGACCGTCCCCTTCCAGAGGCCGGTGACCGCCATCGTCGACGGGGTCGTGAACCCCGGCGAGTACGCCGGCTCCTTCACGGACCCGATCACGAGCATCGCTGTCTCGTGGGTTCACGACGACGTGAACATTAGCGTTGGCCTCGTGAGCCCGGGGACGGGATGGGCGGGCATCGGGTTCGGCCCGGAGGGCGTCCTCATGGACGGGTCGAACATCGTCATCGGATACGTCCTCGGAGCGGCGACGGTGATCTCGGACGAGTTTGGGGTGGGGCTCAACCACATCGCCGACATCGGCCTCGGTGGACGCGACGACATCCTCGAACGCGCTGGGAGCGAGGCCTCCGGCAAGACTACGCTGGAGTTCCGGATTCCCATGGACAGCGGGGACGCCTACGACATTGCGTTGCGAACGGGGAAGACCTTTTCTCTTCTCCTGGCCTATCACGACACCGCCGACGACCTCATCACCCTCCACACGAGCGCCTCCGTCGAATCTCTCGTCCTGGAGCGCGACCCGAGCAAGATCCCGACGCGGCGGGCGTCTCTTGGGCTCGAGGGCCTCGGAGAGCCCCGAGAGGCGGCGAATGTAACGCTCGTCGCGCGGCTCCTCGGGGACGACGGGCTCCCCCTGGCCTCTGCGGTCATTGACTTCTTCGTGAACACGTCCGTGGGGGGAGGCTTCCTCGGAGCGGCGGTGACGGACACCCAAGGGGCCGCCCGGCTCAACTACACGTTCCTGTCGCCGGGCCCCTTCCGGTTCGTTGCGCGATTCGAGGGAGATCTCGAGTACGTGCCCGCCGAGGCGAACACCACCCTCGTTGCGGAGCATTCGACGGGGCCATCGGTCTTGTGGACATCGGACCGGGCGATTCTCGCCTTGGTCTTTGCGACCCTCGCGGGGGTCGCCTCCGTCTATGCCTTCGTGGTCGTCCAAATCCTAATGATTCGACGTACTGGCGTCGCGCCCCGTCGGGCTCGGCGCCCGCGCAGCGGCGGCAAGGCGGACCGAGGTTGAGAAACATGAGCGACCAGTTCGTGGAGAGCACGGTTGGGTTCGGGTCGGGCAACGCGCTGGCCTGGACCACTACCTCGCCACCGTGTTTCGCGCGAGGGGACGGGGCGGCGCTGCTCCACTGCTGCGGCGAACTCAATGGATCAGAAGGCCAAGGGGACGGATGACATGACAGCTGTGCATCGGGATTTCGGTGTGTGTGTGCGAACGGGCGGGCGGCTGGGGGCATTGCTCCTCGCGGTCGTCCTCCTGGGGAATTGGGGAGGGTGGTCCGCGTCGGCGGGGATTGTGGATTCCCACGTCCTGCGGTTCGAGGCGGCCCCGTCCTACATCAACCTGAACAAGACGACGTCCATCGAGGTCGAAATCGGGACGACCTACGGCGCCGGGCTGGACAACTATCGGGTGACGGTTACCGCGCCGGACGGCACGACGGCCTCCGCGTGGTACAACTTCACGGCGGCTCCTCAGACTCTAGGCCGGATCTACGGCAACGTATCGGCGGACTTCATGACCGCAGTCGACCAGGTCGGGACCTACGACCTGCAGCTCGAGTACTGGGACGGCGCCGCTTTCACGTTGGCGGGAATGTCCGAGCTCCGAACGACAGACCAGCTCAGGATTGTTCTCGTCATCCGTAGCGGCTCGAACCCCTTCATCGACC
>Ga0209751_10007364_pt1 | contig 10104 bp, 10 predicted proteins | sample RifCSP13_1_FD_184019 | JGI IMG/M metagenome (GOLD analysis project Ga0209751, IMG submission 184019) | Soil microbial communities from Rifle, Colorado - Rifle CSP2_sed 13_1 (SPAdes) (version 2) | ecosystem: Environmental > Terrestrial > Deep subsurface > Rock core/Sediment | place: Rifle...
GCTCCAACCACTTTTTAACGACGCGTGGGTCGTGTTCATTGATCGTGCCTAAGACCAGAGGCTTTGGACCTCCCAGGTCAACTGCCAGCACCACGCCAAGACGGTTGCTGATCCGGGGCACGAAGTAGCGGTCAATTGCGTAGCGCTGCAAAGGGGAGCTGCTGGCCTGTTTTTCGATCAGCTTGACAAATTTTTGCCCTTCCCGCCACACCGTTGTGTGGCTTAACTCAATGCCAGCCTCTTCAAAAATGGCGACGACCTCGCGCAGGCTCATTCCAAGCGCCCATGAGATCGCAGCCAATTGCTTTATCCGCTCGGATTGATCAGCGCCACCAACGCCTGCCAGGCTGTCCCGGAACGAACCTCCACACTCCCCGCAGCGGTAGCGTTGAATTTCGGTCACCCGGTTCTGCAAACCGACGACATTTCTGGATGTTCGGCCCCATTTTTGGATCAACTTGCTCCCGCAGTAGGGACATTTATCCGGGCGAGGCTCCGCTTCGGTTTTCATTTTGGGCAGCCTTAACATCAATGTGGGCATTGATCAGTCTCCTAATTTCTCCCGGATGACACTCGATTGACTAAACAACAATATTCGCAAGTGTCTCGATTTTCGCAAAACCTGTCATAAAATACAACGTACATACCTATTTAGTGTTACACCCCGATTCTTTACATCTAAGAAAGCTGAAATTCACCTCAGCTCCTAATGACATCCCACTCGCCCCCTTCGACTACGGCTTCGCCTCCGCTCAGGGAGGTCCGGCTGGGGAGGCTCCACGAATGGCTGAGCGGAGGGCGTTTCCTTCACTGTATTCAGGACAGGCTTTGCCCGCAGTCGAAGCCTGAGCGAACTCCTTCCTATGACACGCGATAACAACGTGTCACTTAGGATTGGAGAGCGCATTGGCGCTGTAGAGTTACTCGCAATGACACCTGCCCGCGGCTTTGAAATAGCCATAGTAGTAAATCCTCCAGCGTGGACATCGGACGGTGGGTAGGGTACAATCAGCTCACCGTCGCCGATCATCATAAAAATGGAGATGTATTCACTCTGATCTTGCCGTACTGAGGAGCATGAAACCCACCAATATAACCCGGTTACTGGACCAGCGAAATATCCCCTACCAGGTGTTCGAACTGCCCGCTGAAAAACTCGGCGCGCAGGAAGTCGCCCGGCATCTAGGGGTGCCAGAAAATCTCGTCTACAAGACCATCGTGGTCGTTCGCCCCCTCAAGGAAAAACCTATCCTGGCTCTTGTACCGGGTCCTTACGAGGTGGATCTAAAAGCCCTGGCAAAGGCTTTAGGCGAAAAAAAGGTTCACCTGCCAACCGAACGCGAAGCAGAACGGTTGACTGGCTTGCAGGCGGGAGGCATCTCGCCGCTGGCGTTGCTCAACAAGGGTTTCCAGGTTGTGCTGGATGCCAATGCGCAGGAACACAGCGAGATTTACATCTCCGGCGGGCAGCGCGGGATGGACATCCGCCTGCCAGTAGCCGACATGATCCGCCTGACCAACGCCAGGGTTGCGCAGATCAGCATGACAAAATCATGACCACGGTTAAGTGCCAGGCCAGCGATGATCTCCAAAATTGCGCAGTCTGTTTGATTATTCCCGAAATTATCTTGCCCAAACTGTGTTTTTTTCCTATAATTACGCTGTTCAACGTGCAACCTTTCCAGCAAGAATGGGCGCCAGCCACAATAAGCCTAGATATCATGCCTCTGGCGCTCTTCCGGAAAGTCCCGTTTGGCGCTTTTCGCAATGCCGCACGTGGATAATCCTTAGACAGGAGGTGAACTTACTCGATATCACCCGGCAAAGACCCCAATATTGTTCATATACATTTTGCCTGAACTTAGCCAAATAATTTCGGAGGAGAGATAAAGATGACCCGTAAAGCTTTTCCCTTATTTGCGTTTCTGATCATTCTTGCCCTGGTTATCGCTGCCTGTGGTGGAGGCGGTGGTCCTACACCCAGCGTTGGAGAGCCTGAGACGGTGGTGCAAACAGTGGAAGTCGTCAGGACTGTGGTCGTCACCGTCGAGGTGCCAGTTGAAGGAGAACCAGTGGCGCCCCCACAACCAAGCGGTTATGGGGTGATTGCTGACCGTGTGCGCGAGCGTGGCAGGCTGGTCTGCGGAGGCCGCACTGACCTGACCGGATTTGGTTATCTGGACGCCAACGGGCGCAACATTGGTTTCGACGCCGACTTTTGCCGGGCTCTTGCGGCGGCGGTTTTGGGCGATCCTGAAGCCGTTGAGTTCGTACCATTGACAGCCGCAGATCGCGGTCCTGCCCTGCAAAACGGCGAGGTGGATATGCTCTCGCGCAATGCCACCTGGAATTCAAAACGCGACGCCGAATGGGGCAACTTCACCTGGATTACCTTCTACGATGGTCAGGGCTTCATCGTGCCCGCTGACAGTGACATCCAGACCCTTGAAGACATGGACGGCGCAACTGTTTGTGTGACCAGCGGCACCACTACAGAAAAGAACCTGGCGACGGCTTTTAGCGACGCCGGTCTGACCTACGAAGCAGTGATCTTTGAAGAGACCGCTGCGGTTTACGGCGCCTATGACGAAGGGCGTTGCGATGTCGCCACCAGCGACCTGTCGCAGTTGGCTTCCATTCAGACCGGTTTGCAAGACCCGACTGCCCATAGACTGCTCGGATTCGCCATCTCAAAAGAACCGCTGACCCCTGCTGTTCCCTCAGGAGACGATCAATGGTTTGATATTGTCAAAACCGTCATCTGGGCTTTGATCAATGCAGAAGAGTACGGCATCACCCAGGCGAATGTTGGGGAGATGACGAACAGTGAAGATGCCGATATACGCACCCTACTCGGAAATGGAGACGATTGGGGCCACGCAGCGCTCGAACTTTCCCCTGATGCTCTGGCAAATGCAATTCGAGCTGTCGGCAACTACGGCGAAATTTACGATCGCTACTTTGGACCGGAGGGGATTGCATTTACCCTGCCGCGCGAGCTTAACAATCTGTGGACCAGCGGCGGCCTGATTTACGCTCCACCCATCAGGTAAAAATCCGCGCATACAGAAAGTGTGCAGCTCTCACTCGAGCTGCACACTTTCCCAAAATAACCCATGAGCGCCAATACGCTGGCCAAAGGATCAGAAACAATACCTCTCTGGCGGGATGAGCGTGTCCTGAAATTCACCGCTCAGATAATCTCCACAGTAGTGTTGCTCGGTTTCGTCGGCTGGATGCTGGTCAATTTCATCGAGATCACCAACCAGCGTGGAATGACGCTTACCTTCAGGTTCCTGAAAGAACCAGCCGGGTTTCCAATCTCGGAGTCGAGCATCCCGTATAACCCGACTATGTCCTTTGGGACTGCCTTTTTGGTAGGCCTGCTCAACACAGTGAGAGTCTCGGTCATCGGCATCGTCTTCGCCACCCTCTTGGGGTTGCTGGTTGGGTTGGCGCGGCTTTCGACGAACGTGCTTCTCAGCCAGATTGCGTTGTGGTTTATCGAGTTTCATCGCAACATACCACTGCTGGTGCTCTTATTTCTGTGGTATTTCGCCTTTTTCAACCGCCTGCCGCCCGTCAAAGACAGTTATACCCTGCCGGGACCTATCTACATGAATCAGCGCGGCCTGTACCTCGCCTGGCCACGCCTGACGGAGACAGGTGGCGTTTTCATTGTTTCTGTAATTATCGCGATTATATTGGCCGTGATCGCCTGGAATTTTCTCCGGCGCATTCGAGAGACGACCGGCAAATCGACTTACTTCGGGGCAGTCAGCTTGGGAATTATGATCCTGGTTCCTGCCATTGGCTGGCTAGCTTCAGGCGGCTCGCCCCTCTACCTGGATATCCCCATCCTGCAGGGGTTCAACTATAGAGGCGGTCTGCGCTGGACGCCTGAGTTTACTGCCCTCCTGGTCGGCCTGACCACCTACACGGCATCTTTCATTGCTGAGGTGATCCGCGGCGGCATCCAGGCGGTGTCACGCGGCCAGGTTGAGGCAGCCAGGGCTGTTGGCCTGGACAACCTGCAGATGCTGAATTTAATTATCATTCCCCAGGCTATGCGCGTCATTATCCCACCCTTGATAAGCCAGTATCTAAACCTGACCAAAAACTCGAGCCTGGCGCTTGCTATCGGCTATCAAGAGCTGTTTGCGGTGGGAAAAATCACGATCAACCAGGCTGGGCGCCCCGTTCCTGTCTTCATCATGGTGATGGTTACCTATCTCGCCATGAGTCTGCTTACTGCCTTGGCGCTGAACCTGTATAACCGGCGCATTCAGTTTGTGGAAAGATAAAAAATGGCTGTCTTTGTTGAGGAGATCCGCCCACCCAACCCGCCTGGTCCGATTACATGGTTGCGCCAGAATCTTTTCAGCACCTGGTACAATGCGATCTTGACCATTTTCTCCCTGGTCATCATCTATTTCACCCTGCTAGGCCTGATCCGCTGGATATTTACCACTGCCGACTGGCGACCAGTAACCATAAGCCCGCTGCTTTTCCTGGTCGGTCAATACCCGCGCCCGGAACTATGGCGGCCTGGGCTCAGCCTGCTGCTGACCTCCTTCTTGATCGGTCTCAGTTGGGGCGTCTGGGGATCTTTTATCCAACCTTTCGCCATTTTTCTGGGCGGCTTGCTCGGCATCCTGGCTCTCATCCCACTTGAAACGCCCACCATCACGCTCGGGGTGCGGGCGGTTTTCCTGGCAAACCCTGCCCTGATCTTTCTGGGTTATCTGCTGGGAAAAACTCAGGCTGTCCGAGGCCGCTATGTCACCGCGCTTTGGTTGCTGGCATTTATTCTCATTGTCGCGGTGCTCTTGCCAGGCACGAAAACGATCGGTTTTTTGCCCCGGGTATCCACCACCTCCTGGGGTGGATTATTGATTACCCTCTTACTCGCCGTAGGATCGATCACCCTCTCTTTGCCGATTGGGGTGCTTCTCGCCCTGGGACGCAGGACCAGCCTGCCCGTTGTAAAGGTTTTTTCTATTTTATTTATTGAACTGATCCGCGGCGTTCCCTTGATCACTATCCTGTTCATGTTCTCGATCATCCTGGCGTTATTTTTGCCGGCAGAATCGCGCATCGACCGGGTGCTGCGCGCGTTAATCGGGATGACCATCTTCAGCGCGGCTTATACCGCAGAAAACGTCCGGGGCGGCTTGCAGGCAGTGCCGCCAGGCCAGGTTGAAGCCGCCAAGGCGGTAGGGTTAAATAATTTCCAGATCACCACCTTTATCGTTCTGCCCCAGGCATTACGGGCCGTAATTCCCGCAATGGTAGGCCAATTCATCTCTTTATTCAAAGATACCACCCTGGTTTACATCGTGGGTATCAACGAGCTGTTAGGCATCGGAAAATCCATCCTGAGTTCTAACCCTGCCTACGTCAGATTACAGGCGGAGGTGTATATTTTTATTGCTGTAGTTTTTTGGATCTTCAGTTACTTCATGTCCCTGGCCAGCCGCCAGCTCGAAAAAGCGCTGGGCGTAGGCGAGCGGTAAACACCAGGCCGCGGGTACGAATAAATCTTGGAGACAGAGATGAGTGATAATGCCAGAAATGAACAACCGATGATCATTGCCCGGGATGTACATAAGTGGTTTGGCAACTTCCATGCCCTGAGGGGAATAAATATGGAGGTAGACAAGGGCGAAGTTATCGTAATTTTTGGCCCCTCCGGGTCGGGGAAATCGACGTTTATCCGCACGATAAACCGCCTGGAGGAACACCAGCGCGGTCAGATCATCGTAGATGGCATCGAGCTGAGCCACGATGTGCGCAACATCGAGAAGGTCCGCATGGAAACCGGCATGGTCTTCCAGCAGTTCAATTTATTTCCCCATCTGACAGTCTTGCAAAATGTCACCCTGGCGCCAATCTGGGTCAGAAAATGGAAGAAGCAAATAGCCGATGAGGTTGGTATGCAGATCCTAGAACGAGTTGGTATACCCGAGCAAGCTTATAAATACCCGGCGCAGCTCTCCGGAGGCCAGCAGCAGCGGGTTGCTATCGCCCGCGCCCTGGCTATGCAGCCAAAGATCATGCTGTTTGATGAGCCAACTTCCGCTTTGGACCCGGAGATGATCAAGGAAGTGCTGGATGTGATGGTGAGTTTAGCCCGAAGCGGCATGACTATGCTGGTGGTCACACATGAGATGGGCTTTGCCAAGGCGGTTGCTCATCGCATGTATTTTTTCGACAACGGGTTGATTGTGGAAAGCGGGACTCCGGAGGAGATCTTCAAGAGTCCAAAAGAGGAACGCACCAAGCTGTTCCTGTCTCAGATCTTGACCCATTAGTAGGGGCTATCTCGGTGTGAATTTGTAGGGCACGTCTGGTAGGAATAGATTGATCCCTCTTCTTATACAGACGTGCCCCTACGTCTGGGCGATTATTGTCTATTCCTGATGATTTCCCCGGCTTGCCCCTACTGGGTAAACTCTCCTACCTGCTCGCCATTCAGTAATACCGTATAGGAGCCGTTGGGATAGGGTCCCAACGGGATTTCGTTCTCAAAAGGCTCCAGAACCTGGATGCAAATCACCTCCGGGTCAACCAGTGAGTACAGCTCGACGTAGATACGACCTTGCTCATCTGGCTCTTCCACTTTAACTTGAAGCTGGTGGCATGGCGTCGGCAGGTTGCCGCTCACCATCAGCCGGATTTGCAGCGGGTAGCTTTCCATTATTATCAGCTCGTGCGACTCGATGAACGCTTCTCCGCGGGACATGTTTCCTTCATCCTGAATTAGAATGAACGGCGTACTCGTCGCTGGGCTATCGCTGGGGACCGGGATGGAAGGCTCTACCGGCAAGGGATTTCCCAGGCCCGCACAGGATGCCAGGGCGATTGCCAACACGACAAACAAAATCAACACTCTTTGTTTCATGGTTACCTCCATAAAGCAGAGTTTAGACGCCATTCTGTGCTCGGAGGTTCCCCGTTGCCAGCTCCATGAATTTTAGCGGCGCGGCTCGCTCGGCTTCAGCCTTTGATCACCGCCACCGGTACGAGGCGCGCCACCTTCCTGGCTATGCCCGCCCCAGAAACAGTCTCGATGACATCATCCACGTCTTTATAAGCCTGAGGTGCTTCTTCAGCCAGACCAGCCATAGACCCGGCCCTGACATGAATGCCGCTCGCTTCCAGCTCATTGCGCAAATCTTCGCCCCAGACACTTTTCTTCGCTTTGCTGCGGCTCATCACCCGGCCGGCGCCGTGGCACGTCGATCCGAAGGAGCGCTGCATGCTGCCCTCGGTGCCCACCAGCACCCAGGAGGCAGTCCCCATGCTGCCCGGAACCAGCACGGGCTGCCCAATTGAGCGGTACTCCTCCGGTAAGCCCTCGTATCCCGGGCCAAAGGCGCGCGTGGCGCCCTTGCGGTGCACGCATACCTTCATCCGTTCGCCATCAATGACATGGGTTTCTATCTTGCCCATGTTATGGGCGATATCGTAAACCTGGTGCAGATGCCAGTTGGGAACTTTGCCCCCCAGGGTTTCTTCGAATGCCTTGCGGGCATAATGGGCCAGCACCTGCCGGTTGGCAAATGCATAATTCGCCGCACAGCGCATGGCTGCCAGGTAATTTTTGCCTTCCGGAGAATCCAATGGCGCGCATACCAGCTCGCGATCCGGAAGCTGGATGTTGTAACGGCGCACAGCCCCCTGAAACTCGTTGACGTAGTCCGTGCAGATCTGGTGCCCAAAGCCGCGCGAGCCGCAGTGGATCTGCAAGACCAAATGACCCTCGAACAAACCCATCGCCTGGGCTGCCTGTGCATCGAATAACTGCTCAACGACATCGACCTCAATAAAGTGGTTGCCCGCCCCCAGCGTCCCGATCTGGGCCAGACCGCGCTCCTTGGCGCGTTTGCTGACCGCCCCCGGATCAGCCCCCTCCAGGACGCCTCCCTCCTCCGTGCGGCGGACATCCGCTTCACTGGCATACCCCTGGTTTAAGGCCCAACGGCTGCCCTGGCGGCAGATCTGGTTCAGCTCAGATTCGCTCACCCGCACGTGACCTTTAGTCCCCACGCCGCTGGGACAGTTGTGGTTGATGGCAGTCGCCAGGGCTGCGAGGTGCTCCCGCGCCTCGGAATATTCGATTTGGGAGGCCAGCAGCCGGACGCCGCAGTTGATGTCGTAGCCAATCCCGCCTGGAGAGATCACGCCCTCGGGATAGCGCGTAGCGGCCACCCCGCCGATGGGGAAACCATAACCCTGGTGCATATCGGGCATCACCAGGACGTGCCCCACCAGCCCCGGCAAGGTTGCCGAATTCACAGCCTGCTCAAGCGAGCGGTCATCCATCACAGCCTCGATCAGTTTTCGGGTGGCGAATATACGCACCGGCACCCTCATATCCTGGCGGAAGGATTTGGGTATCTCCCACTCGTAATCGCTGATTTTTCGTAAGTCCTGTATGTTGATCATCACACACCTCCAATTGATCAAGCAATGTGCACAACCTCAGCAGAATAACAATTGATAGGCATCAAATTGATTACACTTTTACACATCGAAAACTACCCTGGCTTCAAGACCGCGGCTGGTTTTCCGTATCGATAAATTGTGGTAGGTCACTGCCTTGATTTCCTTATTCAGCCCGGAGAGCGCAGCACCGCAAATTCTTCCGCGCAACCTGTTACTATCAATCGAGATTTCGAACTCATCAAAACCAAGGTATTCCATCTCCGCCAGGTAGAGCAGTTCGCTCAGAAAAGCCACCAGCAAGCTTTCCGCGTCCGGGGCTTCGAGCTCGAGGGCGCACTCCAGGCGCGGTTCAGCCTCCAGGCGCGCCCCGCAGAGCGCCAGCATGCCTCGAGCCGCCTGAGCGAACAATTCGGGAAGATCCGGAGCCCAGACTTCTAACGCCCAATCGGCAGTGTGTTCCTGCTCGCGGTATCCTGCAATTGCACCCATAGCTGATTACTCCAAACTTATTATATCGTACCGCGCTTGCCGAATCTTTCCACCTACACTTATAATTGCCTTGCAACGAAGTGAAACCGGATGAATCGTCTTAAGACCGCATTATCGATTTTAGAAGCTCGTCTCCAATCTTTGGTGGAAGGCAGCCTGGCGCGATTATTCACCCCCAACGGCCTGCAACAGGATTTAGATCACAGCTTGCTGCAGGCTATGCTGGCTGACATTAAAGAACAGTCCGACGGACAAAGGATCGCCCCCAACCTGTACACCATTTATGTTTATCCTTTGCAAAAGGCAAAAATTAACCTGGACGATCATCTGCTTGACGGTTTAGCCTCATACATCGAGAAAGCAGGGAGCCAGTCTGGTTTGCAGTTTTTGAGCCCGCCGGTTGTCCGCATCTCCGAGGGTACCACTCCGGCGCTGGGTTTACAGGTCAAAGCCCAATTCAGCTTGGAAGATATCGTCCAAACCAGCGCGATGATTCCCGAAGCCACACAAGAGCTGCCAGCTATCCCAGCAGGAGCCTATCTGATTATTGATGGCACGCGGGTATTTTCTTTGAACAAGTCCGTCATCAACATCGGCCGGCGCTCGGATAACCACTTGATCATTGCGGATGCGCGCATCTCGCGCGTTCATGCCCAATTACGGGCCATCCAGGGCAGATACCTGATCTTCGATCTGGACTCGCTTGGCGGCACATTTTTAAACAACCAGCAGATCAAGCAGGCGGTTCTTTCCCCTGGGGACGTGATTTCCCTGGCAGGGATCCCGTTGATTTACGGTCAAGAGTCGGATGAATTGAGCATGACCCAGAAAATCGACCTTGGAGATAAAAACGATGGTTGATACAACGAAGCTATGAGCGGCGTCATCCTGCTCATCTTGCGCATTATCCTGACTCTAAGCCTGTACGCTTTCGTTGGGTGGTCTGTGTGGCTGCTCTGGGAGGATCTATCGAAGCAGAGCAGAATGCTGGCTGCCCAACAACCGCCGCTACTTTCGCTGGAACGCGATGTCGAAGGCGATCCACAGCCGATACGCTTCAGAACGACGGAAGTAGTCATCGGACGCGATCCAGCCTGTGATTACACCATCAGCAACACCACCGTCTCTGCCCGGCATACCCGCCTGGCTTACCGCAGCGGTCAC
>Ga0209751_10007365_pt1 | contig 10104 bp, 11 predicted proteins | sample RifCSP13_1_FD_184019 | JGI IMG/M metagenome (GOLD analysis project Ga0209751, IMG submission 184019) | Soil microbial communities from Rifle, Colorado - Rifle CSP2_sed 13_1 (SPAdes) (version 2) | ecosystem: Environmental > Terrestrial > Deep subsurface > Rock core/Sediment | place: Rifle...
AAATTTATTTGATTCTATGTTTGAGCGGGTCGTTTGTCAAGCTGAGCGTTAATAAGTGTTAATAAACCCCTTGCATTCCCGACTGCTCTATCAGATAATTGTCCTCCATAATTTCTTTGCAAGGAGATAGAATATGCGCTTTTCACAGATGCTTATACCAACACTCAAGGAGACACCCTCGGACGCCGAAGTCATAAGCCATAAGCTTATGCTCCGGGCTGGAATGATACGGAAGGTGGCTGCAGGTATTTATACCTACCTCCCGCTGGGACTAAGGACTATTAAGAAGGTAGAAAAAATAGTAAGGGAAGAGATGAATCGTGCTGGAGCCCAGGAGGTCCTTATGCCTGTGGTGGTCCCTGCAGAGCTCTGGCAGGAATCTAAGCGCTGGGACTTCTATGGTAAGGAGCTTCTTCGAATCAAGGACAGGCACGAGAGAGAGTTCTGCCTTGGCCCCACCCACGAGGAGGTCATAACAGACATGGTAAGGGGGGAGGTCCGTTCCTACCGTCAGCTCCCGCTAAACCTCTATCAGATACAGACAAAGTTCAGGGATGAGATAAGACCCAGGTTCGGCCTGATGCGCGGAAGGGAGTTCATCATGAAGGACGCCTACTCCTTCCATGCCACAGAGGAGAGCGCTGAGGTAGAGTATAAGAGCATGTATGATACCTACTGCCGGATATTTACGAGGTGCGGACTTAAATTCAGGGCAGTTGAGGCGGACACAGGTTCCATCGGCGGGAGCTTCTCCCATGAGTTTATGGTCCTGGCAGAATCCGGCGAGGACGCCATAGCGTCATGCGATTCGTGCAACTATGCGGCAAACGTTGAAAAGGCTGTTGCTCGAAGCAAGAGATACCCGCCCGAAGAGAGGGAGGCGGAGAAGCCTGTTCAGAGAGTGGAGACACCTGGGAAGAAGAGCATTGAGGAGGTAACCGCATTTTTAAAGATCGGTTCTGACGGGCTTGTAAAGACCCTGATCTTCAAAGCTGATGAGAGGATAGTAGCCGCCCTGGTCAAGGGTGACCATGAGATAAATGAGATAAAACTCAAGAACGTCCTAAACGCCAAGGAGATTGCCCTGGCAGACCAGGCAACTGTAGAGAAGGTTACAAAGGCCCCTTCAGGTTTTGCAGGTCCGGTCGGTCTTTCAGGGGTCGAGATTTATGCGGACCATACAGTCGAACACATGTCAAACTTTGTAGTTGGCGGAAACGAGAAGGATATACACCTCAAAAATGTTAATCCCACAAGGGACTTTACAGTTAAAGGATTTTACGACCTTAGAAATGTTGTTGTAGGAGACCACTGCCCGAGATGCGACGGCAAACTCGAGCTGCACAGAGGGATAGAAGTAGGCCACATATTCAAGCTGGGGACCAAGTACAGCGAGGCGATGAAGGCCACATTCCTTGATGAAAAAGGGACCGATAATCTGATGATAATGGGGTGCTACGGGATAGGTATAGGCCGGACGGCAGCCGCAGCCATTGAACAAGGGAGCGATGAAAACGGGATCATCTGGCCGATACCGATTGCGCCTTTTCAAGTTATTATTACAGCCTTAAATATAAAGGACGAGCTGGTAAAACAGGCGGCAGAGACGATCTACAGTTCCCTCTCCGCAGCAGGAATCGAGGTTCTCCTTGATGACCGGGATGAAAGGGCAGGGGCGATGTTCAAGGATGCGGATCTGATAGGGATACCGATCAGGATAACCGTTGGGGCAAAGGGTCTGAAGGATGGAAATGTGGAGTTAAAGTTCAGGAAGAGCCCGGAGATGAATATTGTGAAGGTGGAAGAGGTGGTTGAAAGGATTAGGGGAATTGTCGGGTAGGGTGTGCTGCGCCCACCAATAAACGGTGGGCACAGCAGTTGTCTCTACTGAATAACTATATTAGGCAATATCGGAGACCATTCAGCATTTGCCGCACAGGCGTCGGACGTATTGTCGCAGGGGTTAAATTTCTGATTGCCGTCAAAATCTTCATAGAACCATGAATCCTTCAAGCTGAAAGAAACCGTTATCGTTGAAGTTGCATCTTTTGCAAGTGATAGGCTGAAGGGCGCATTAATGACAAAGATGTCTTTGCTCGATCCCTGCTGAAAATCTGACTGGTTCCACATCTCTGCATTTCCAAAAAGCCCTCTCTGATGGTCGGTCTCGGGATCGTTTCCCCCAGGCCTGTTAAGGCCTGTGCTGCTTGACTGGAGAGAGTTGGTGATCCATTTTACCTCAGCGGGAATCCATCCAAGCTCCGTCCCATTTGAATCAATATTTGAATCAATAAAGGTGATGTCTCCCTGATGATGCCCAAGATTCCCTTCCTGGGGGAAATCGTCATCACTTAGGTAAATGCGCAAGGTTTGATCTGCGGACGGATTGTTTATCGGCATTTTAATCTCATAATAATATATTTCAGCCCGAATGGCAGTGTAATTGCCTACAGGCAAAGCCAACGCTGGCGTAGATACGGTTATAACGGTTGTAAGATCATAATCTGCCGAGCTTGCCAATGTGCCTTTGTCTGGAATAATGTCAATGGGAGTCCCATCATCCTTGATGAACGTCAGGCGTTTGAATGCAACCTTGAAACTGGATGGGGTTATATACTGGATTATGCCGTCGTCATTGTCACAGTCAAGCCCGGCTGCATATCCAGGCTGGTCCATCGTCAGTGCTGGAGAAGGGCATGCGTTGATTGCTGGCGCTGCTGCAAACTGTGTTAAAGTTTTGGGGGCAGGAAATACAGAGGTTTGAAAGTCCGCCTTCATCTTAAGTGTCACGGTACCTTTATCCCCGGTTGTGCCGCCTCCAGTGCCGCAAGAGATCAAAGATAAAACAAGCAACAGCGCAGAAATCAACTTAATAAACTTCATCGCTTCCTCCCCATTCTTATTTTGAACAATTTAGCCTATTTTAGACTCCTGCAAAAGTTATGTCAAGGTAGATGAAAGAGACCGCTGAGAGTTGCTTGCAAACAGCAGTGAAGTATAATAAACATATCATATGCCTAATCCCCCATTCAATGAACTTACAGATGTCTGGAACAGGTATGTTACAGGGGACAGCCTTGTAAGGTATGAAGCCCTGAAAAAGGACATCGACGCCCAGAAGACACTCAAAAGATACCTTGATGCCCCCCTTCCATCCGAGGCATCAAGGGAGATGAAGACCGCCGACTTCGTCAACAAATACAACTGCCTGGTCATCCTGGCGGCCCTGGAGCATCTGGAAGAGGCGAGGAAGAACAAAAACGGGGTCAAGGGGATAAAGGGTTTCTTCGATGAGATCAAATATACAATCAGCGGAGAGACCCTGACATTGCAAGAGTTTGAATCCCTTGGGGTCAGGATGGGTGTGCCTGAGGTCCACTTTGGCTACAACTGCGCATCCAAAGGCTGTCCGCCATTCAGGAGAGAATCATACACGGAAGAAAATGTAATCGGGATGCTCAATGAAAATGCCAGGATATATCTTGCTAAAAAGACAAGGGTAGAAGGCAAGAAAATAAGGACCTCGGACCTCTTTTTCTGGTTTCCCACCGACTTCTTTGATATCAACTATGTAGTTCACCCTCTAAAGTTCAGGGAAAAATTAGTGGCCTATCTCCTTGCCAAGCTCCCTGCGGAGCATGAGGCTATATCCATATTAAAAGAGGCCCCCTCAACCCTTATAATCCTCCCTGCCAGGGACTGGGACTGGGGCCTGAATGAGGCGACAGAGTAAGGGGCTACCTGCCCCTCTCTTTCATAACCTTCGCCATCTCGCGGCTTACCTCTTTCTGTTTGATGCTCTCCCTCTTGTCATAGAGCTTCTTCCCTTTGGCAAGACCCAGCTCCACCTTTACCTTATCGTCCTTGAAGTAGAGCTTTAATGGGATGATGGAGTATCCCTTTTCCTTCATCTTGCCGAAGAGCTTTTGTATCTCAGCCTTGTGAAGAAGCAGCTTTCTGTTCCTGTCAGGCTCGGGTGTAAACCTGTTTATCGTCTGGTAAGGTGATATATGAAGGTTGATAATATAGACCTCTTCCTTTTTCAGAAGGGCGTGGCTGTCCCTGAGGTTTGCCTTACCGAGCCTGAGGGACTTGACTTCAGAACCGACCAGGACGATTCCTGCTTCATATCTCTCTTCTATGAAGTAATCGTGGAAGGCCTTCGGGTTGGCGCAGATCAGTTTTTCAGACATTCAGTACCTTTATTATCCTTGCCTTGTCTGCTTCACTTTCCCCGATTTTATGGCTTAGAAGCCTCACTGCTATGAAGGAAATCACAAGGGATGTAAACCCAAATACTGCGGAAACTGTCTCTGCCTGAATATTCAGACTTAAATGAGGAGCTATGGATTTTCCGAATATCCCGCCAGCAATGAGGGCGGCAACCGGTAAGAGGTATATTACGGCAGATGCCTTGAAGAAGGTCTTAGAGCTTATAGCAACTATGACCCTGTCTCCCACCTCCGCCCTGACATCGTTAGAAGCCCTGATAATCATCTCTCCGCTGCCGCCAAGGACATGACAAGTCCCCTTCTGGGAGCACCCTTCACAGGCGGTGCTTGGCGTGGCCGCCACAAATGCATAAACCCCGTCTACCGCTGTAACTCTACCCTCTTCTTCCAGCATGAGTTGATTTTAACAGAGGAATAATTCTAGCGCAACCCCAAAACCTGCAAGGGGTTTGACATAATCACGGTTTTAATATATCTTTTGTTTGTCGGCATCCTGTATATGGATTGTTCGATAAGGGCTGTTATTGAGTAGGATTATTTGAAACTCGAAGCTTATAACACTAATTGGCTATCAAACAATAAAATCCATATCGCATGCATAACACCAAGTGAGCTTTCAAGAACATATTAATTTAGTGTTTGAAAGCAACTTGGTATAAATTCTGGAGGTTCATATTGATGAAAAAGTGTCTTGTTGTATTGTCAGCATTATTTGTTACTCCGTTCATAATGGGAATGGGGATTGGTGGCGGCAACGTTACCCACAGGATACCGGTTCCTGACAAAAACTTTTCCGCTACAATCGTTGATTCTCAGGGCGTAACTACAAAGGTCACCCAGATAAGCTTTGACGGGAAGACATATCTGGCAGGGCAAAGGGGGAACACAAACGTTACCATCCCGTTTGATAAGATAAGCTCTGTTCAGGTAGGAAAGCTGGCAGAAGAGAAAAAGCTCTCGGCATTTATTACCCTTAAGGTCGGAGGGACACTCAATATATCGGTAGATGGGAATCTCCCTTGCTACGGTTCCGCCGATTTCGGAAATGTGCAGGTAGAATTTAAAGATATCAGAAAGGTTGATATCCACGGTATCGTGCCCAAGGAAACCCAGTAGATGCCGCTTGGCGCCCACATGTCTATAGCCGGAGGGGTGGGAAATGCCTTCCTGAGAGGGAAATCTGTTGGGTGTGAGTGTATCCAGATATTCACCAAAAGCTCCAACCAGTGGAAGGCCCGTCCTCTTGCGGAAGAAGATATAAAGGGGTTTAAGAAAAACAGGAAAGATACAGGTGTCTGGCCGGTTGTGGCCCACAATTCATACCTGATAAACCTGGCATCTCCTGACAATGATCTGTATGAAAAATCGATAGATGCCATGCTCATAGAGATCGAGAGGGCAGAGGCGCTGAGTCTCCCTTATATCATTATGCATCCTGGCGCCCATGTGGGTTCAGGCGAAGATGCTGGACTCGCGAGGGTTGCGGATTCCGTAAATCTCCTCTTTGAAAGGACAAAGGGGCATAGGGTAAGCCTCCTATTAGAGACAACGGCAGGGCAGGGAACGGTCCTTGGCCATAGGTTTGAACATATCAGGGCAATTATAGACAAGGTAAAGGACGATAAGAGGATCGGAGTCTGCCTTGATACATGTCATAGCTATGTTGCCGGTTATGATATAAAAAAGAGGTACGATGCGGTCTTTAAGGAATTTGATAAGATTATAGGCCTGAAGAGGTTGAAGGCTTTTCACCTTAATGACACCCTTAAGGTACTCGGTAGCAGGGTCGACAGGCACTGGCATATAGGAAGGGGCGAGCTGGGACTGGAAACCTTTGAAAGGCTCATGAGGGATGAAAGGTTCAAAGAGCTGCCTATGATCTTAGAGACTCCAAAAGGGGTGGATGAACAGGGGAATGACTTAGATATCGTAAATCTCGGGATATTAAAAGAACTAAGGAGGAAGTAATGGCAGAAATCATCACAAAGGAGATGATAGTAAACGACATCATCAAGAAGTATCCAAAGACCCTTGCAGTCTTCGGGAAGTTCAAGATCGATTCCTGCTGCGGCGGAGGGACCTCTATTGAAGTAGCGGGGAAGAGGGACGGAGCCGATGTGGATGCCATGGTTAAGGAGTTGAACAAGGCCATTGCGTGATGCAGGGGCGACACTGCGTAGTTGCCTTCCTGTTTAAAATTTCCTACCTAATTGCGCTTGTTCCTTTTCCAATGTAAACTTTATCGAATCTAACCAAAGAGATGGGGTTTATTATGCCCAAAAACCGCTTGTCACTTGAAAAGAGCCCATACCTCCTTCAGCATTCTGAAAATCCTGTAGACTGGTTTCCCTGGGGAAATGAGGCATTTGAGAAGGCCAGGAAGGAGGACAAGCCTATCTTCCTTTCCATTGGGTATTCCACATGCCACTGGTGCCACGTTATGGAAAAGGAGTCGTTTGAGGACCCTGCTGTTGCGAAGCTTATGAACGATGCCTTCGTATCTATAAAGGTGGACAGAGAGGAGCGTCCTGACATTGACAGCATATACATGACAGCGTCTCAGGTGATGACAGGCAGTGGCGGATGGCCCCTGAATATAGTCCTGACCCCTGAAAAAAAGCCTTTCTATGCCGGGACATACATCCCGAAGGAGAGCCGTTTTGGCATGCCTGGGATGCTGGATCTTATCCCGAGTATAAAAGAGATATGGTCAAGTCGTCGCGAAGAAGTCCTTGTTTCCGCCAGTCAAATAACGTCAGCTTTAAAGCAGGGACAAGGCGGTGGAAGAGGCAAAGAACTTGGCGAAGATGTTTTAAAAAAGGCATATATAGAGCTTGCCCGGCGTTTTGATGAAGAGCACGGCGGCTTTAGCCATGCTCCAAAATTTCCATCCCCTCACAATATCTTCTACCTCCTTCGTTACTGGAGGCGGACGGATGATAAAGGTGCATTGAATATGGCAGAAAAAACCCTGAATAAGATGAGGATGGGAGGGTTATGCGACCACGTTGGCTTTGGGTTTCACCGTTACTCTACAGACTCGAAGTGGCTTGTACCCCATTTCGAAAAGATGCTCTATGACCAGGCTATGCTGGCAATGGCTTATACAGAGGGTTTTCAGGCGACCGGCAAAGTGGAGTATGGAAGGACGGCCCGGGAGATATTCACTTATGTCCTAAGGGACATGACATCTCCTGCCGGCGGGTTCTATTCCGGGGAGGATGCAGACAGTGAGGGGAAGGAGGGGAAGTTTTATCTTTGGACAGAGGGTGAGATAAGGCAGATACTTGTAAAGGAAGATGCGGACCTGATTATAAAGGTCTTTAATGTTGAGGAATACGGAAATTTTACGGAGCAAGGGACAGAGAGCGGGACAGGAGAGAACATACTGCATCTGAAGAAAACTATGACTGAGCTTGCCTTTGAACTGAATATGCCGGAGAAGGAACTTTTAAGGCGTCTGGAAGGCGCAAGGGAAAAGCTCTTCGCTGCAAGGGGGAGTCGAGTTCATCCCCACAAGGACGACAAGGTTCTTACTGACTGGAACGGCCTGATGATTGCGGCCTTTTCTAAGGGGGCACGGGCCCTTGATATGCCTGAATACTCAGAAGCAGCAGCAAAGGCAGCTCATTTTATTCTCAACAATATGAGGACGCCTGATGGAAGACTATTGCATCGTCACAGGAATGGTGAGTCGGCCATCACCGCCTGCCTGGACGATTATGCCTTTCTTATATGGGGTCTTATTGAACTTTATGAGACCTTGTTTGATGTCAACTATCTTAAGACAGCCCTGGAATTGAACAGGGATATGGTGAGTCATTTTTGGGATGAAAAGGGAGGGTTTTACTTTACCCCGGATGACGGAGAGGAACTGATCGTCCGAAAGAAGGAGATATACGACGGAGCAATCCCTTCCGGGAATTCGGTTGCAATGTTCAACTTTATCAGGCTCTCAAGGATTACAGGCGATCCTGCCCTCGAGAACATGTCGTCTATGATAGGGAGCGCCTTTTCAAGGGAGGTTGTCAGTTCTCCCTCAAGTTACGCTCAGATGATGGTTTCGCTCGATTATTTGAAAGGCCCTTCCTGCGAGGTTGTCATAGCCGGTGATCCGGCTGCAGAAGATACAAGGAGAATGCTTGAGGCCGTTGGCAGGCCTTTCGCTCCGAACAATGTAGTCCTTTTCAGGCCCACAGATCTGGAAGAGCCGGAGATTACACGTATAGCGCCTTTTACAAGTAAACAGACAAGCACAAACGGGAAGGCAGTTGCCTATGTATGCAAGAGATACAGTTGCCTGGAGCCGACTTCAGATATAAAAAAGATGATAGAAATGCTTAAGATGTGAAGATTGATCTGAGATGTCTTCACAATTTCCTGACCTTATAACGGTCAAGTTTTACCAGGAGATTATTAATGAAAAAGGCAAGTAGTCGAGATTCATGAAAAGTATCCGGTGGATACCGGACATAAAAAGGTCAACTATGATCTGGAAGGAGTGTAAAGGCTTTCTCTCACGCCTGAAATACGAGGTAAGTGTTGATGTACACGAAATTTCGGCAGCGGCATAAATCATCTTGTTCCCTTCTCTGCCTTTGCAATGGTTTTAATGTGAGACAGGATACTCTGTCTCAACCGCTTGCTGCCGATTGATTTATATGCCTTCAAAAGACCCGCTTCTTCTTTGTTCAGGTCTGCAATTCCGTTTTTCAATTTGACCGGTTCGTATCTTGTAAACCTTTCCTTTACCGCCTCTTCAAACTTATTGACAAGGAAATCTGCCGGGGCGATCCCAAGCGCCTTCGCAATCTGTTGTAACCTTTCCACTGTAATAGGGGATATCCCCTTCTCATATTTCTGCACCTGCTGGTAACTGACACCAATAGCCTCGCCAAGGGCCGACTGGGAGATTTTTCTTTCTTCCCGGAGATGCTTGATCCTTAGACCTATCTCTTTATTTACCTTTATGACCCGCACCTCCTCATTAATGGCCGAATTGTAGCGGTAATCCTGAATCTTATCTACAGACTGACAGTGGTATTAAAATATTCTTGACTGATACACTTATTGGTTGTATTGTCGGATTCAGCAAATTTCTACAACAAATCAAGATTCATTCATAAAAAGCCTTTTTTATCTCGCAAAGGCGCAAAGGCCGCAGAGAAAAGCTTTTAATTTTTATCAGTTAGCTTTGCGTTCTTTGCGAGCTTTGCGTGAAAAAGATTTTTATAAATCTATAAAAGGAGGAAACCGTTATGAGAAAGATGAAATTGCTTTTGGCAGCGCTCTTAACCATTGCCATTGCATCATGCGGTGGGGGTGGCGGAGGTGGAGACACCGGCGGCAGCGGAACAACGACTTATACACTCACGGTAACCAAGACAGGCACAGGCAGCGGCACAGTTACAAGCTCGGCGGCAGGGATAAGCTGCGGGGGAACATGCTCGGCGGCCTATAATTCCGGCGCATCTGTAACACTCACTGCTACTGCGGATTCCGGCTCAACATTTTTCGGCTGGTCCGGCGGCGGATGTTCAGGCACAGGTACATGCACTGTGGCGATAAATGCAGCAACCGACGTCACTGCCACATTTAATACGGGGAGTGGAGGTGCAGCATCGACAGAATCCTACAATTTCTACTCTGATAAAAATGGCGGACTCTATGCCGTAGACTCATCAAGCCCAACATCCCCCCAGACAGTGGATACAGGAGTAGCAAGTGATTCAACAGCCACGATAGCATACGGCTCTTACGATTCCACAACCAAGGTGATCACCGGAGGCCATGACCATTATGTTGTTTATGCAAAGGGCGGGAAGATATACAGGGTGAACGCCGTGAAGGGGCAATCCCTTACGCCGGCACA
>Ga0209751_10007366_pt1 | contig 10104 bp, 8 predicted proteins | sample RifCSP13_1_FD_184019 | JGI IMG/M metagenome (GOLD analysis project Ga0209751, IMG submission 184019) | Soil microbial communities from Rifle, Colorado - Rifle CSP2_sed 13_1 (SPAdes) (version 2) | ecosystem: Environmental > Terrestrial > Deep subsurface > Rock core/Sediment | place: Rifle...
ACGCGACGAAATTCGGATTGTTGATAGGATAGGTTGAGTGAATCGGACGCGGTCCGAATCGCAGGTGAGAAGCAGTCGTTGAACCCGACTTTTTCGAATCGAGGACGAAGTATCCCTGAGCATAACGATCCGTTTCTTCTCCGATGATCTTGATCGAGTTCTTGTTGGCCCCGACTGTCCCGTCGGCGCCCAATCCATAGAACACGGCCCGGACGACATCCTTCGGGTCGGTCTCAAATGCGGCATCAACTTCAAGGCTCGTTTTGGAAACATCGTCATCGATCCCCACCGTAAAATGGTTCTTGGGGAACTTCTTATTCAGTTCGTCGAACACTGCTTTCACCATGGCGGGGGTGAATTCCTTGGAAGACAGCCCATATCGGCCGCCGATGATTTTTGGCATTACCTCAAACGGGCATTCCTTGTTCTGGCACTTTTCGGCCAGGCTCGTGACCACGTCCATGTAAAGCGGCTCACCGCTAGCACCTGGTTCTTTCGTCCTGTCAAGCACGGCAATGGATGTGACCGTGGTCGGCAGGGCCTTCAGGAGATGGTCGACCGAAAACGGCCGATAGAGCCGTACTTTCACCAATCCTACTTTTTCTCCCAACACATTCAGGGCTTCAACAGTCTCCTGAGCCGTCTCGGCGCCGGATCCCATCATGATAATGACCCGATTCGCCTTGGGATCCCCGAAATAGTCAAAAAGTCCGTACTTGCGCCCAACGACACCGGCAAACTTCTCCATTGCCTTCTCGACAATGGCCGGACACGCCGCGTAAAAGGGATTGACGGTTTCGCGCGCCTGGAAGAACACATCCGGATTTTGTGCCGTCCCGCGGATCACGGGCCGTTCCGGAGTGAGTGCGCGGAGTCGATGTTCAAGCACCCGATTCTCATCGATCATGGCTCGCATGTCGACATCGGTCAACTGCTCGATCTTCATGACTTCATGCGACGTCCTGAAGCCGTCGAAGAAATGAAGAAATGGAATTCGGCTTTCAAGTGTGACTGCATGTGAGATGAGAGCAAAGTCCATGACTTCCTGCACAGAGTTCGAAGCGAGCATTCCCCATCCCGTGGATCGGGTGGCCATGACATCGCTGTGATCGCCGAAGATTGACAACGCATGAGTCGCCACGGCCCGCGCGGCAATATGGAACACGGTAGAGGTCAGCTCGCCGGCAATCTTGAACATATTGGGAATCATCAGGAGGAGGCCCTGCGATGAGGTGAATGTCGTCGCCAGCGCCCCTGCTTGCAGCGCTCCGTGGACAGCTCCCGCGGCTCCTCCTTCGCTCTGCATTTCCGCCACCAGAGGTACGGTACCCCAAAGATTCATTCTTCCGTTCGAGGACCATTCATCCGACCACTCACCCATTGCGGATGACGGGGTGATCGGATAAATCGCGATGACTTCGCTGAGGCGATGCGCAACATATGCTGCGGCTTCGTTCCCATCGATGGTCACTTTCACGCGATCGGTTTTTTTGTCAGATGGAGTTTCGGTTTCTTTCGTTGACATTGTCGTTTCCAGTATGGTAGAAGTATTTCACGCGGCGACTCCGCTGAGGATGATTCGGACCTCCAACGGGGATTCGCTAAAAAAAATTGTTCATGAACCTGCAAGGGCAGGGCGGCATCCCGGTTCAGGATTGGAATGTCGCAACGTCGGTTTTGACGTTTTCGATAACCTGAAGAATCAACCCGTAGTACCGATCGAGGGCGCATTCAACGGAATTTCGCCGGCGACAGATTCCTTCAGGCGTTTGTTCCGTGCACTGAGCGCACACGTTCTTTCGCAGGGCCTCGACATAGTCGTCGTACCGGTCCGATCGGATACTCGTCACCGATTGGACGATTTGCGGAAGGAATTCCTGGACAGCGCAGGATTGATCGAGAGGTAGCCGGCAGTTTCCCGCCCCATCCCCGTCGATACATTTTGGGCACACTCTGTCCTGAATTGCGCTCCAATACTGTTCCATAGAGCCTCCTTCAGTTGTGCAAACAGATCGAATCATGTCCGTCTTCACTCAATATTCGTTCCAGTCCGGGGTGACGATTGTCAACCCGCTCGAAAGTGATGAAATCCCCCAGAAACGCGTGCTTTCTTCGACCTATCTATTGAATTCAAGAATAGCACTTCCCTTTTTTGCAAAATGATGAAGCGAACAACCCAACCCGCGACGCTTCCAAGTGTCAAGAACGGATTCCGGTTCCGCGTTATTATAGAGTAAGAGGCAACCAATGGGTCCGTATTAGCTCGATTCAGGTCGGAATGAGCAGTTCTTTTCCCGATAATCGGAACTCATTGAATTTGGTACCGATTTTCCCTTTATTTTTGAAACAGATACGGGAATTCCCAATACTGCAAATCATGGCACGTTGATTGCACAGAGTGAACGCATGGCAATTCCATTGTCGAGATACGGCCGGGTTTTCGATCTACTCCCTGAGATGATTTTCATTCTTGACGGGGACTTGAAGATCCTCGATCATAACAAGGCCGCGGCAGATCAGACGGGCTACGAGCCTGAGAAGCTCGATGCTCTGACGTTGCGTGATCTGATCCCATCAGAAAAGCAGGAACCGCTGATCCGGCTTCTGAAATCCGATGCACAGGACCGCAGGATGGAGACGCAGCTTGTGCATGCCAATGGAACAATCTTCGATGCATCGATCGATATCAAGCAACTCCAATCCAAGGATGCCAATTACCAGATTATCCTTGCGCGCGACGTTACTGAACAGAAGAAGAAGGAGCTCGACCTGCTCCGTTTCTCCAATGTCATCCACCACACGGTCAATCCCATTCAGATCACTGATGCCAGGGGCGTGATGGTCTACGTGAATCCGGCATTCGAACGCACGAGCGGATACGACCGCTCGGAGCTGATCGGACGGAATCCCAACATCCTCAACAGCGGGCGACATTCAAAGGAATTTTGGGGACAGGTGTGGAACGAGATCATGACAGGCAAGATGTGGGTCGGTGAGGTTCAAAACAAACGCAAGGACGGATCGGAGTTTCACACGGAGTTGGTCATTTCGCCGATTGTCGATGCCAAGGGGAAGGTTGTCGGGTTCCTGGGGGCACATCGGGATATTACCGAACAGAAGGCACTTGAGCAACAACTTGTCCGCTCTCAAAAAATGGAGAGTATCGGGACTCTTGCCGCCGGAATCGCTCATGAAGTCGGTAACCCACTCACGTCCATCTCTTCTCTTGTTCAGGTGATTCTGAGGACGACCCAGGACGAGTTCGCAAAGGAAAAACTCGAGCTGATCAAGAATCAGATCAACAGGATCACACGCATCATACGAGATCTCGTTGATTTTTCGCGCCCGTCGAACTATGTCGTAAAGGCGACGGACATCAACGAAGTCCTGAGAGATGCGCTGAACATTGTTCAATACGGAAAGAAGGTCAAACACATCACCTTCGACGTCCAGCTCATGGCCGGGATGCCGAAACTCCTGGTGGTCCCCGATCAACTCGTACAGGTGTTCATCAATATTCTCATGAACGCCGTCGACGCACTCGACAATATTCCCGGCACCATCACGATCCAGACTCTCCATACATTGCGTGACGTGGTCATTACAATTCGCGATACCGGGAAGGGAATCGATCCGGCCGACAAAGAGAAAATTTTCGAACCGTTTTTTTCCACAAAGGAAGTGGGAAAGGGCACCGGACTGGGCCTCTGGGTCAGCTACGGCATCGTAAAGAACTTCGGGGGAGACGTGGTCGTGTACAGCGAACCAGGCGAAGGAAGCACATTTACCATTACACTACCGGTGAAAGGAATCTAGATGCCTTCACGCATTCTTATTGCCGACGACGAACAGATCATCCGCGAATCTCTTGTCTTTGTGTTGCGAAAAGAAGGATATCAGGTGGAAGAAGCTGCAAACGGTATGGAAGCCTTCCGGAAGCATGAAGAAAAACCCTTCGACCTCGTGATCACAGATATTGAAATGCCTGAGATGCGCGGCATTGAGCTTCTGGAGAGAGTGACTCAACGGACGCCTCAGACGTTTGTCATGATCGTTACCGCTTTTGCATCCATTGAAACGGCCATTCAGGCGCTGCGAAAGGGTGCGTATGACTACATTCTCAAACCGATCGAGTTCGATGATCTGATCCATCGCGTTCGAAAACTCATGGATCACCGTGCTCTTGTGTCGGAAAACATCCTCTTGCGTCAGGAGTTGAGCCGAACGTACGATTTTGACCGCATCATCGGTCAAAGCTCGAGTATGAAACAGATGTTCGAGACAATCAAACGGCTCTCCCAGAGCGACGGAACAGTGCTGATCACCGGGAAAAGCGGGACAGGCAAAGAGCTTGTCGCGCGCGCCATTCACTACAACGGCCTTCGCAAACAGAAGCGTTTTGTCGCCGTCAATTGCGGCGCAATTGTCGACACGCTGTTTGAAAGCGAACTCTTTGGACACAAAAAAGGATCCTTCACGGGCGCGACATCCGACAAGGAAGGATTATTCAAGGTGGCAGACGGGGGAACCATTTTCCTCGACGAAGTGGGTGAGATCCCGAGCCATTTGCAGGTGAAACTCCTCAGGGCTATTGAGCAGAAAGAAATCACACCGGTCGGCAAGACCGATCCGGTCACCGTTGATGCGCGCATCATTGCGGCGACCAACAAGGATCTCCGGCAAGAAGTGGAAAAGGGGAAATTCAGGGAGGACCTCTTCTACCGGCTGAACGTCGTGGAAATACACCTCCCGTCACTGACAGAGCGTCCATCGGACATTCCTCTTCTGGCGAATCATTTTCTTGACCTCTACCGAAAACAAATGAACCGGGCAATCAAAGGATTCAGCAACGAAGCCATGACGTCCCTGGTGAATTATCGCTGGAAAGGGGAAGTCCGCGAACTCGAAAATGTGATCGAGCGAGCCGTGATTTTCTGTGATGAAGATTTTATTCAGCTCAAGAACCTTCCTGAGTACTTCCGGTCCACCGACCTCACGAATACGACCCTCCCCCGGGGCGGCGGAGAGTCCCTCAAGGATGCCGTTCGTCATTTTGAAAAGCAGTTCATTCAACAGACTCTGGGGAACCACGCGTTCAACAAGGAAGAGACGGCAAAAGCCCTTGGCATCAGCCTCTCCTCCTTGTACAGGAAGTTCGAGGAACTCAGCATCCCGCTCAGCAAGGACTGACTGTTGCAATTTTGAACGCTCTGTGATTTTTCATTTCTTGGAAATGCCCCCTCCGCTTTTCGCATTCCTGAAATTCCGGCGCCATTCCCGCGACAAACATGCCCCGTTTCACCGTTTTCTTACCCCGACTTTCCCTGCTCACAGGAACCTCCATTGGCATGGGAATTGACATTTTCTCATTGAAGGCAATGACGACACCCGTTCCCCATAGTAAAGCCAAACCTGTCTCTCAGGTCGACCGGACAAACGCAATCCTTATCTTCAGCCCGGATCATGACATCGCGAAGAGCCTCACCATGCTCCTTGAGGAGCATTATCCGATTGAGGCGGAGACAAATCTTGCAATGCTCGAAGAGCACATCAACCGGCTCGATCCCCCGTTGTTGCTGGTTGACCTGTACCCGCTCCCTCCGGATATTCTCAAGACCGTTGAGGTATTAAAACGGAGGAAGAACAAGAACCCGGTGGTGATGTTCCATGTCTTTCGCAACAACCGTCCGGAAATCGAGCAGGCCATCCGCAATGTTTCCGATCTGATTCTCTACAAACCGATCAATGCAGAACTGGTGTCGGAACTTGTTTCAGTTCTTATGGCAATTCATTTTACTGCCCGCACTGAAAGCGGGACAGAGGCTCCACTGCAATGATTCTTCCGGATAGTCCTGCATTGCATCGTCCAAGAAGGAGGACCGATCATGAAGATCACAAGCGACGAGAAACTTGCCCGGGCGCTCCTGCATGAAATGGATGTCACGTTTCAGCGCTTCTATCACCAGACACTCCGCGATGTCGTCCAAGATCTCACCGTTCACAACGTCCTGAAAACCGCCGAACCGTCGCCTCAGAAGTTGCTGCGCACTATCCGACAGACAGGGATTCTCCAAATGCATTCGGCTTCGCCGGTTGTCCGACTGCGGGACGTCCTTGACCGGTATTCAAGTGGGACGTTGGGGAGATGCACGAGCTGCAGCCGTCGCATCGCGCGGAAGGACTTGCTCCACCATCCATCCGGCCTCTTGTGTTCGCGATGCCGCAAGAAAGAACAGAATCGACCGGCAACCAAGATAGCCTTCTGAGTATCAATCGGGAGCGATATCTCCTTATCAGCTTTCGAATCTGAACGTCGTACACTGACCGCCGAAGATTCCTCGCGGCAGAGGATCGCCATGATGACAATCAAGAAAATTCTCTTTCCAACCGATTTTTCCCGGTGTTCCGACCAGGCGCTGATTCACGCACTTTCCCTGGCAGAACGCTATGACGCTTCCCTCTCAATCATCCACGTTCTTCTCCCGCTTGAATATGATCCCTATGATTTGGGTCATCATCTGCCGGATCTGGACAAGATCCAGAGCGAAATCGACCGGCTCTCATCCAGCCAGGTGAGGGCCGCCATCGAGCGGAGAAGCTATCGCGACATTACGATCGAACAATCCACGGTTCGGGGAATTTCCGCAGCCCCGGCGATTCTTGAATACGCAGCCGATCGGGGGATCGACGTCATTGTGATGGGAACGCATGGTCGCCGCGGATTGAATCACTTCATGCTTGGAAGCGTCGCCGAAGAAGTGGTGCGGCTCGCTCCGTGTCCCGTCATCACGGTTCGGGAGATGAAACAGCAGTCGGCAATGACGCAGTTCAGACAGATCCTCGTTCCGATCGATTTTTCCGGATTCTCCCGTGATGCGATCAGTCACGCAAAGTATCTGGCATGCGATTTTGGCTCAACCGTCAGACTTCTTCACATTGTCGAAGAAGTCATCCATCCCTCGTTCTACGTAACGGGGCAAACCTCGTTGACCGCCTGGTTCCCGGAAGTTGAGGCGACCACTCTGAAAGAAATGAAGCGGCTCCCTCGAATTTCATATCAAGGAAGGTCGCGCCGCCGTCGATATCATCGGATTCGCCAAGAAGAATGATATTGACCTCATCATCATGTCAAGTCATGGCTTGACGGGCATTGAACACCTCCTGCTCGGCAGTGTTACAGAGAAGGTCGTTCGGATGGCCCCATGCCCGCTGGTTACGCTCAAGTCCTTCGGAAGGTCTCTGCTGAAAACTCATTCTGAGGAGGTTCTTGGTTCTGGGAAACAAGCTTAGCGTTTCTGTGAAGTTTTTCCTTCCTTTTTGCCAAAAAATCCCCATTATTGCGGGTGCTGTGGAATATTTCAGCGGCATGAAGCTTGTTGTTCCACGGCTGAAATCCCCCGTTCCACCGGCATGACTCGGGCAGAATCCCCCCGATGTGCCAGCATCGGAGCCCGGGGATGCGCAGTGACTCATCTCGAAATCTCGGATTCATAGAAAAACCGCAATGACGCACCCCCTCATCTCTAGAGTTCAAAGGACCATACTGTCGACAGCAGGATGGGCCGTTCTTCTTCTGATTCTTGTCAATTCGCCCGCTGCTGCACAAACCAACGAAGACTGCCTCGCCTGCCACAGTGACGAATCGTTGACAATGGAAAAGAACGGCAAGTCGATTTCGCTGTTCGTGAAAGAGGGGGTCTTGAAACAGTCTCCCCACCGCAAGCTTTCGTGCGTGGCGTGCCATACGGGTTTTGACAAAGACAACATACCGCACAAGGAAACGATCTCTCCCATCAATTGCATGACGTGCCATCGGGATGCCCCGCCCAAGCACGCATTCCACCCTCAGATGATGCGCGCAACCGGACGCAACGGCACACCTGACGTTTCCTGCAAGAGCTGCCACGGGACACACGATGTCGTATCGCCGAACGATCCCGCGGCACGCACCTCCCCTGAGAAGCAGCCGGACTTCTGCGGCAAATGCCACACCGGCGAACGAAAGGCATTCCTGGAATCAGCGCACGGTCAGGCGCTTAACGCGGGAATCATGGGCGCCCCCAACTGCATTGCGTGTCACCGGAATGATCTCACCAAGATTCGACCCGGAAGGGATTCCGTGCAGGTGAAGATTGCCCAGGAGAAGTTTTCCCTGTCGTGTCATCTGGACGATGAGAGCGTGCGGGCCCGTGTTGCCCCCTCGGCCCGGTTCATTGCAGCCTATGAACACAGCGTGCACGGATCGGCGCTTCAGGCAGGAAACGCGAAAGCTGCCAATTGTGTCGATTGCCACGGCAGCCATCAGATGCTGAAAGGGAACGACCCTGCTTCGAAGGTCAACAAGTTCAACATTCCGCAAACGTGTTCGAAGTGCCACGCGGAAGTTACGAAGGAATTCGCCGAGAGCATTCACGGTAAAGCTCTGAGTCAGGGAAACACGGACTCCCCTGTTTGCACGAATTGTCACGGCGAACACAACATTCTGGCCCACACCGATCCTTCATCCCCTATTGCGGCGAAGAACGTGTCGGCCCAAGTCTGCTCCCCCTGCCATAGTTCCGTGAAGTTGACTCAGAAATACGGCATTGCTTCAGACCGATTCACAACGTTTGATGACAGTTACCATGGCCTTGCGATCCGCGGGGGATCGATCGAAGTTGCCAATTGCACAAGCTGCCATGGCGTTCACAACATCAAGCCATCCACCGATCCCACATCTCTGACGAACAAGAGCAACATTGCTGAAACGTGCGGAAAATGTCACCGGGGAGCCAACGATCGATTTGCGATCGGGTCGGTCCATGTGGATGTCTCCAGCAGCGAGGACGATCCCCTGCTCTATTGGGTCGCAACCATTTATATCATCCTCATTGTTTCAACGATTGGCGGAATGTTTTTCCACAATGCAATTGATTTTATCAGGAAGTCACGCAAGAAGCTGCTTATTCGACGCGGAGTGATCCACGAAGAACACGTGGGGCACCATTTGTACCTTCGGATGACGCTCAGTGAACGGCTCCAGCATGGTTCGCTCCTTCTGAGCTTTATTACTCTTGTCATTACAGGATTCATGCTCCGGTATCCCGATGCCTGGTGGGTCGCCTCGATCAGAGCTCTCAGCGACGAGGTCTTTGATCTTCGCGGCCTTGTCCATAGAATGGCGGCCGTGGCAATGATTCTTGCAGCACTCTATCACATCTACTATGTCTTGTTCATCCCCCGGGGAAAGGAACTGATTCGCGACCTGATGCCCCGGTTCCAGGACCTCCTTGATGCGCGCGATATCCTCAAATATAACCTGGGAATCACAAGCGAAAAACCCAGGTTCGGACGATTCAGCTACATCGAAAAGAGCGAATACTGGGCGCTCGTTTGGGGCACAGTGGTCATGGGTGCGACGGGATTTATCATGTGGTTCGACAACACCTTCATCGGACTCCTGACCAAACTTGGATATGATGTGGCCCGTTTGATACACTTCTACGAAGCCTGGCTTGCGACACTGGCAATCATCGTGTGGCATTTCTACTACGTCATGTTCAACCCGGATACCTACCCCATCAACCTGGCATTCTGGACCGGAACGGTGACGGAGGGGGAAATGCAGGAGGAACATCCGCTCGAACTCGAAGCCATTCGACGTGAAAAAACAGAGGAAGGGATGATGACTGTTTCCGGGCGAGAAAGCGATGACAAAGACCGCACATAGAACCTCCCCTCGCTCTTATGGAGGGCGGCTTGCGACGGCATTGTTCCTGGCCCTCGCGATGAACGGGATTGCCCTTGGCCAGGATAACACCGAATGCCTCTCGTGCCATGAAGACAAGAGTCTTACGACCGAGCGGCAGGGGAAAACGGTTTCGCTCTTCGTCGATCAGGCAACCTTCGCGAAATCCACCCATGCAGATCTTTCATGCGTCACGTGCCACATGGATCTCGAGGGAAAGGAGATGCCGCATGAAGTGCCGGTTGCCCCGGTCCAATGCGGCACATGCCACACCTCTGAAGAAGAACTCCACAAGGAAAGCCTCCACGGCAAAGCGGTTGCCCGCGGCGACGCACTGGCCCCGAATTGCCAGTCATGCCACGGGAGCCATTCCATTG
>Ga0209751_10007368_pt1 | contig 10102 bp, 8 predicted proteins | sample RifCSP13_1_FD_184019 | JGI IMG/M metagenome (GOLD analysis project Ga0209751, IMG submission 184019) | Soil microbial communities from Rifle, Colorado - Rifle CSP2_sed 13_1 (SPAdes) (version 2) | ecosystem: Environmental > Terrestrial > Deep subsurface > Rock core/Sediment | place: Rifle...
ACCCCGATTGGTTCGCAGGCTCCGCATCGATTTGCTGCATTCCCTGCATTACACCCGGCCCTTCTGGCTGCCCTGCGCCTCGGTCGTCACTTTCCACGATATGACCTTCTTTCTTTCTCCGCACCTGCATACCCGGTCCAAGCGCTGGTTTTTCCCGCCGGCCATCCGGATGAGCGCCAGGCGGGCGGATGCGCTGACGGCGGTCTCGGAGAGCACCCGCCAGGACGCCATCCGCATCCTTGGTATCCCTGCGGAGAAGATCACCACCACACCGTTAGGCGTCGACAGCAACTACCGGGTCATCCACGACCCGCTCCAGCGTGCCCGGGTGCGTGAGAAGTACCGTCTTCCGGAGCAGTATGTCCTGTATGTCGGCCTGGTAGAACCGCGCAAAAACCTGCCGCTGCTGGTGAGGGCGTACCGGGATTTGATCGACCAGGGTATCTCCTTGCCGTTGGTCGTGGCAGGGGGGTTTGGTTGGGGATATGACCAGGTGCTTCAGGAGATCGAGAAGTTGGATCTGAAGGAACGCGTCCAGTTCCTGGGGTACGTCCCGCAAGGCGATCTCCCGCTCGTTTATAATCTGGCTTGTTTGTTCGTCTACCCGACTCTATACGAGGGTTTTGGCTTGCCAGCCCTGGAGGCATTAGCCTGCGGGGTCCCGGTTGTGACTTCAGCGGTGGCCTCTCTCCCTGAAATCGTCGGCGATGCCGGGATACTGGTTTCTGCGGGTGATCAGCAGGCACTGACCGGGGCGATGCTTGCTATCCTGTCCGATCCCGAACTGAGCTCGGAGCTGAGCAAACGAGGCCCAGCCAGAGCTTCTCTGTTTACATGGAAACGAACCGCGCAACTGACGCTGCAAGTCTACCGGCAGGTATTACAAACCAGCTGACCGCTGTCGATTTCTCGGTCTGCATTGTAACCTACCAGGCATGCGAGGTTCTCCGGGAGTGCCTGCGATCGCTCTACGAGAACACTCACCAGTTCTCGTTCGAGGTCATCGTGGTCGATAACGGGTCGGATGACCGGGTAGATGAAATGCTGGCGCGTGAATTTCCGGCAGTCCGCCTGATACAAAACCAGGAAAATGAGGGCTATACCCATCCGATGAACCAGGCTCTCAGGGCAAGCCGGGGAGATTTTCTTCTACAGCTAAATCCGGATACCATCGTCCTGCCTCAGGCTCTCGATCGGCTGGTGACGTTCCTGAATTCGCACCCTCAAGCTGGCCTCTGCGGCCCGAAAGTCCTGAACCGAGATGGCACGCTCCAAAAGCCCTGCCGGCGCGGCGAGGCCCGCCCGCTGGCCATAATTGGCTACTTTACAGGTCTGGCGCGCCTGTTCCCCGATAGCAAGAGGTTAAACGGCTACCTACTCACTTACCTGGACGAAGACCAAACGGCAGAGGTGGCGGGAGTCTCTGGTTCCTGCATGCTGATCCGCCGCGAAGTGGTCGATCAGATCGGCTACCTGGACGAGAGCTTCTTTGCCTACCAGGAGGATGCCGATTACTGCTTCCGGGCGAGGCAGGCGGGCTGGAAGGTTTACTACTACCCGGAAGCTCAGATCGTTCATTTTGGCGGTCAGGGCGGCTCACGAGTCGAACCTTACCGGGCGATCCTCGCCTGGCACCGGTCGTACTGGCTCTATTATCGTAAGCACCTGGCGCGAGACTACTTTTTCTTATTCAACTGGTTTTATTATTTCTTGATGCTGGTCAAATTAATCCTTTCTCTCGGGATCAATGTTTTTCGGCGGGAGAAGGTTGTGAGCGCCCGCCGGTGAGCATGGCTTGAAATTTGATTGAGAAAGAAAACCGGTAACTCGACCAACCCAGGATGAGCGCTCCATTCTCGACCATCTCCTTCATTTTCGAGGCGATTCTCCTGTCTGCGCTCCTGGCGGCAGTTGTAGCCTGGTTCAGTATCCGGCTGGCACTGCGGGTGGGATTGCTGGACGTACCGGATAGCGCGCCCCATAAGAAACATACCGAGCCGACCCCTCTGGCCGGAGGGATGGCCTTTTTTGCGGCGCTGCTGATCTCTGCCTGGGTCTCTTCGACGATAGCCGATCCGGCAGTCCGGGCTACTTTGTTGGCCGGGCTGATCGTGTTCTTATTTGGGTTGTGGGACGACTTCAGAGGTATATCACCGCTGCTAAAATTCATCGGGCAGACGGCGGCGGTCATCTTGCTGATAGTCCTGGGCGTCCGCATCCAGGTCTTCGAATCGCCGGAGTTCTTTTTCAGCGGCGACGGTCCGTTTTACGTCTCATTAGATATCCTATTGACCTGGTTGTGGGTGGTGGGGATCACGAACGCCTTCAATTTCGTCGACAGCACGGATGGGCTGGCGGTTGGCCTGACCGGGGTCGCGGCCGCGTTTTTCATGCTCGTGACGCTCGAATCGGGTCAGCTGGAACTCTCGTATCAGAGCGCCCTTATCCTGGGAGTCTGCATCGGCTTGTTTTACTTCAACTCTCCACCTGCGCAGCTGTTCCTCGGAGATTCGGGTGCTCAGTCCATGGGTTTCATCCTGGCCGCGCTGGCAATCGCCTACCAGCCGCAGGGCGCTAACCAGTCCTCCTCCTGGGTGGTGCCGGTCCTGTTGCTCGCCGTTCCAATTTTTGATATGGCGCTGGTGGTCTTCTCGCGCCTGCGCCGCCGGCGACCGGTTTACACAGCGGCGCGCGACCACACCTACCACCGCTTGTTGGCTCTTGGGATGAACACGAATCGAGCCGGGGTCTTCATGCAAACCCTGACCTTATTGTTGGGCTGTCTGGCGTTTGTTCTTCTGACGCGACCTCCCCTGGTCGCCAACACGGTCTTTATCGGAGTAATCCTTTTGGGAGTGCTGGCGGTTCTTTATCTGGATAACCACAAACGCTGGCCATAAAATCAAGGATACCTTCTTGGACGAATGGATTCTACGAGACGAAATCTTTGCAGCTGCGCACCGCTGGCCTCTGATCGTGCTCTTTATCCTGACCGGCTGCCTGCTCGGCTGGGGGCTTGCGTATCTGCTGCCATCTCCTTACCAGGCCTCGGAGGAGATCGCGGTGGAATTGAATGCTTACCGGGCAGCGGAAGACCGCTACGCTGCGGACTATGCCGACGCAGAGTTTCGCAATCTGGATGATTACAAGCACTGGCAGATGTCCCAGCTGGAGATCCTGGTCCGGTCGGATGCTTTTCTCCAGGAAACACTCGACCGGCTCCGCCAGGTCGATCCTGCGTGGGAGAAGACCGATGTTCCTGGCCTGCGGGGAATGCTGGAGGCCTACTGGCGGAACGCCGGGCGTTGGCGGCTCACCGCCGAGCATCCAAATCCAGAGCAGGCGAGCCAGGCGGTACAGGTGTGGAAAGAGGTGATCGTCGAGAAGACCGGAGCAGCGGTCCTGCAATCTCAAGGACTGTTCGAGACCGAGATGCGCCTGCGGGCGATCGCCAATGAGCTGCTTTCCTTAAATGAGCGTTTCCAGTTGCTCCCGGAAGTCAATGCCGAGCTGGTAGACTTGCGGCTGGCTACCGGAGAGCAGCCTGCCGGCCAGCCGTTAGGAGTGGTTGAACGATGGCACCTGCAAACCCTGGCTGCCAGGGTAGGCGGTCCTGACAAAGCCTGGCAGGCGCTCCTGGAAGAATTCCCCACTTCCGACTCCTCTTCGTCAGCGTACCTGCCCTGGCTCGACCGTCTGCTCATCGCAGTGGATGAGGAAGTAGAGGTCCTCGCGGCGCGCCGCCAGTCTCTGGAAGCGGATCAGGTTGAGTTAGAGACCCGCTGGGAAAATGCCATCCCTGCCGGACAAGGATTATCGGCGACACTGATTGTGGCTCCCGTTTCAATAGAAAAGCCTGAAGTAAAACAGATTCGCCCGACTGGCCAGGCAGCCGCGGTGGGAGGCATCGCGGGATTGCTGGCCTGGGGTCTATTGGTCGTGTTTCAAATTACCCGGCGGGCATACCGGTGAAGGCCGATGTCCAACAGTTATCCTGGAGTAAGCCGAGGATTCTTTCGGCGGTCTCTCGGGCTTGCTGGGTGATCTTCTTGCTCAGCCTCCCGGTAACCAGTTTTCCATTTTTTCCGGGGAGCTTCGGTGGGAGTACCTTGGTCCGCCCGCTCGCCACCTATCCTCTCCTGGTATTAATGGGGCTGGTCATTCTGCCCCGATTTCTTACCCGCCCCTTGCCGCGCACCTTGCTCTCCTTCCTGCCCTTCGTCCTGGTAGCGGTGGCGACCACGTTGCTGGCCTCTTTGCGCAGCATCGAGGGTCTCCAGGGAGTATCGGTTACCGAGCGGATGGTGCGCGCCCTCGCCACCCTTGGATTGGGGGGGTCGATATACCTGGCGATCACCCTGTGGCCTGAATCACGTGAAGACCTGCGGTTCTCTCTGCGCTGGTTGTATGCCGGCTTCGCTATCGCATTATTCTGGGGAACTCTTCAGACGGTTTACATCGTTCACTTTAATTCGGATTGGTTTGAACTGATGAGCACGGCGCAGCGTTTTATCTCCACCCGGCGCTTATTTACCAATCGTGTATCCGGGCTTACCTATGAGCCCAACTGGTTTGCCGACCAGATCGCCCTTATATTGCTGCCCTGGTTGCTGGCGGCAGTCCTTTCCGGTAGCAGCGTATTTCGCTGGCGGTGGAGATTTTTCACGCTTGAGGGGTTACTGTTGGGGTGGTCTATTGTCTTGCTCCCCTTCACATTCTCACGGGCGGGCTTGCTGATCCTGTTTGTCCTGGTGGTCTTTGCGGTGCTTTTCTTCCGGGGCCCGGGCAGGCGGGCGGCTGGAATCCCGCAGGACGGCGCAATCCTTTTCCTTAGGAGGCTGGTGGAAGTGCTGGCCATATTGGCGGTTCTGGCTGGAGGAATTTATTTTGCCGGGACCCGCAACGTATTCTTCGCCCGCATTTGGGATTTCTTTCAACATCGACCGACTCAGGGGTATATCCATTACCTAGGCGAATACTTCGAATACCTGGGTTTCGGTGCGCGCTTTGCCTATTGGGGAACAGCGTACCAGGTTTATGAAGACTACCCGCTTCTCGGGGTTGGCCTGGGGAATTACGCCTTTTATTTTGAAGATAAGCTGCCCGACCGTCCGTTGGCGACTGTGCCAGAGGTGCTGCGTCTGATAGTCCCCGAGGAGGGGCGTAACCGCCTGATCACGGCTAAAAATCTCTATTTGCGGCTGCTGGCGGAAACAGGATTGATCGGGACCGCCAGCTTCCTGGCTTTCGTCGTAGCGATCCTTGGGTGTGCGGTATACTTATGGTTTTCACCAGGCCGGGAGGCTCGCTTCTGGGGCATTGGGAGCTTGCTGGGAATGCTGGCCTTCAGCCTGGCGGCCTTCTCTTTTGATTCGTTTGCAGTGCCGAACATGTGGGTCGTTTTCGGATTTATCACTGCCGCCGCGCGTCTGTGGCGTAAATTTCCGGCTGTGCAATAAAACTTACCATCGATTGGATCGTAAAACAACATGGGAAATAAATCTTACCGGTACATCATCTTAGCTATTATCAGCGGTTTTGTTTTTTCATTAGCCTGCATTTGCTTGACTACCCTGGGCATTCTGGGTTTTACTTTCCTGACTGGTTCGATCACCGGACAGCCGGGAGAAGGCCTTTTCTCCTTTACCCCGACCAGCACACCAGAAATCCTGCGTCCAACCCTGGATGAACCGCCGGTTGGCGTCTCCGCACTGGACAGCCAAACGGTACCTGTGGAGACCTTGAAGACTCTGCGGAGGACAGAGGCGCCACTCAACGATTTGCATGATTTGGCGCTCCGCCTGGAAGGCAAGGAGAATGTCCCCAAGACTGTCGATCCGCCAGCAGGTGAGTTCGTACTGGAGGCGCGGCATTCATTTTGGGTCTCGAACGTCGACACCAACGAAAACTTTCAGGTCTCAGCGACCTTACGTTATGTCACCCCACACCTGTACTTCTGGATCCAGGACGAAGTCGACTATGATGAGAAGGCATTGCGCGATCTGGCTGAAACCTTCGAAACCCAAATCTACCCGGTTACCAGGGAATTCTTTGGAAGCGAGTGGACCCCAGGTGTAGATGGCGATCCGCATTTATACATCTTGTACAGCGAAGGAGTCGGTTTCTCACTGGCTGGTTACTTCTCTTCCGCTGACGAAAACCACCCGCTCGTGCACGAATATTCGAACGCGCACGAGATGTTTATCCTCAACGCGGATAACGTCGATCTGGGGGAAGAGTTTGCTTATGCAGTCCTGGCCCACGAGTTCCAGCACATGATCCACTGGAACCGGGACCGCAACGAATCTTCCTGGATCAACGAGGGATTCTCCGAGCTGGCGGCATTCTTGAACGGCTATGCGGTCGGTTCTGATCGCGGTTATATCCGGGATCCGGATGTTCAGCTGAACGACTGGCCGAACGATGAAAGCAGTACGCTCCCTCACTACGGCGCGTCCTTTCTTTTCCTGGATTATTTTCTTAATCGATTCGGGCGAGAAGCCACCCAGGCATTGGTTGCCCACTCCTCAAATGGGTTAGAAGCTGTGGATGAGGTGTTGGAGGAGATCGAGGCAACCGATCCTGGATCTGGAGGACCAATCGGGGCAGACGACCTGATTTTGGATTGGATGTTGGCCAATTACCTTGATGACAACACTGTCGCAGATGGCAGGTTTACTTACGAGAATTACCAGCATGCTCCCCAGGCTGAGGCAACCGAGACGGTGACCGACTGTCCCCTGGGCTGGCAGACCAGGGATGTGAACCAGTATGGCGTCGACTATATACGCCTCAGATGCCGGGGGAGTTATGGTCTTTCCTTCGAAGGTTCTACCGTGGCGAGTGTAATTCCTGCCGATCCGTACTCGGGGAAATATGCTTTTTGGTCGAACAAGGGGGATGAGTCGGATATGATGTTGACCAGGGAATTCGATTTCCGCCAGCACGAGGGACCGCTCACTCTGACTTACTGGACCTGGTACGATCTGGAAGAAGACTATGATTACACCTACCTGGAGGTCTCTGAAGACGGCGAGGACTGGGAGATCATCACGACCCCTTCCGGCACAGCCGAGGACCCGTCTGGCAACAGCTACGGTTGGGGCTATAACGGCGACAGCCGCGGATGGTTCCAGGAGAAGATTGATTTATCCCAGTTTGCAGGTAAGAAAGTCCGGGTGCGCTTCGAATACGTTACGGATGCGGCGGTGAACGGGGAAGGAATGCTGCTGGATGACATCGCCGTACCGGAAATCGGTTACTACTCGGATTTCGAGACGGATTCCGGCGGCTGGGAGGCGGCTGGCTGGGTTCGCATCCAGAATATCCTGCCTCAGACCTTCCGCCTGGCGTTGATCAGCATGGGAGATAAGCCTTCCGTCTCCTATATCCCTGTGCGAGCCGATTCTTCCGCCGAGATCGAGTTCGAGATCGGCGGTGAGGTGGACGAGGTGGTCCTGGTGGTCACCGGTACGACCCGTTTTACTCGCCAGAAAGCCGCTTACCGCTTTGAAATAACCCCCTGATCGGTAGTTTTCTCCCTGATATAGAAAAGCCAGCAGGCAGCTGGCTTTTCTATTACTTAACCCAGGTTGCCGCCTTCAGACCTTCATACTCAGGAGGGTAGAGTTTTTTTTGGGCGTGCGAAGCCTGCACTCAACAACCCTTGATCTCTTTCAAGGATAATTACCTGACGTCTGAATTTGTAACGGGAGGCAACTTTGGATATTTTTCTAAATTGAGAGGGAAGGATTCCGGCAGATGGGATATACAGAATAAGCCGGGGATAGCCCCGGCTTGACCGGATTTATTACCGTTAGCTAAACTAAGCGGTTACTCGGGGATCTGGCTTTCTGGAGAAGCTGGAGCACGCAGCGCTGCCAACCGGGATTCCAGTTCTGCCCGACGTTGAGCCGCGGCATCCGCTACTTCGGAGCGAATCTCGTATACCCTTTCCTTCATCCCGGTTCTGAGTTCCTCTCCTGAAGAAGGCGCCAATAATATAGCCACCGAGGCTCCGATCAATCCGCCAAGGACGGCTCCTAAAAGAAAGCTGCCCAATCGTTGCATCTTCTTTCTCCTTTATTTTTGGAATATGTGTTTGGCTGGAAGTTCTTGCGCCAACAAGATTGCCTAGAACCTACAACCAAACCAAGGGTTCCGCCTTGCAAAGACTGATTTCGGGAGTATAAAAAAATTCGGCGAAACACCTAGAATTGCAATGAGAGAATTATAATACTGAAACATTCCCTTATGAGAGCTTGATTATCGCATGATCGATCCCAATCTTCCGTTTATAGACCTGCACCGCCACCTGGATGGCAACGTTCGCCTGGAGACGATCCTGGACTTGGGGCGGAAACATAACCTTCCCCTGCCAGCCTGGGAGGTCGAGAGCTTGCGCCCGTATGTCCAGGTAACCGAGCCGCAGCCTGGGGTGATGGATTTCATCGCCAAGTTCGCGTGGATGATCGGCGTTCTCGTGGATTACGACGACTGCCGGCGCATCGCATACGAGAATGTCCTGGATGCAAACACAGAAGGGTTGGATTACGTGGAATTGCGCTTCAGCCCGACATTCATGGCGGAGCCGCACGCGCTGGATCCGGCGGGAGTTGTCGAAGCGGTTGCGCAGGGCGTCCAGGAAGGCCGCGCACAGACCAGCCTGCCGGTGAACCTGATCGGGATTATCAGCCGGACCTACGGGCCTGGGGCTGCCTGGCAAGAGCTGGAGGCGCTGCTCCGGTTTCGCGATCATTTTGTCGCCCTGGACCTGGCAGGGGATGAGGCCAATTATCCGGGGGATTTATTCGTACCCCATATTCAACGGGCGCGCGAACAAGATTGGCAGATTACTATCCATGCCGGAGAGGCAGCCGGGCCTCGCAGTATCTGGCAGGCGATCAAGGAGCTGGGAGCCGCCCGCATCGGCCACGCGGTGCACGCTCCGGAGGATGCGGTCCTGATCGATTACATGCTAGAGCATCGTATCGGCATCGAAGCCAACCTGACCAGCAACGTGCAGACCAGCACGGTGCCCGATTACCGCAGCCATCCTCTAAAATTTTTCCTGGAGCGCGGTTTGCTGGCGACGATCAACAGCGATGATCCGGGGATCAGTGGGATCGACCTGGCGTACGAATACGAGGTAGCGGCCCCGGCAGCCGGACTGACGCAAGCAGAGATCCGGCAGGCGCAGGCCAACGCCCTGGCGATCGCCTTCCTTCCGGAGCAGGACAGGCACGAATTAGCTGCACGCAAGGCTTCCGCAGGCCTGGCATGATCAACGGGCTGGTCTTATCGGTCGGCATGCCTCGGGCGGGGTCAGGCTGGCACTATAATCTGATCCACGACCTGATCCTGGCTGGAGGGGGGCAAGATGCCCGCCGGATTCGCCAGCGATACCGTCTGCAAGGCTTGCTGACCGAAGTCAATTGCAATATCGGCACATTGAGTCCTTACCGGCTTCTGCCGGTGCTGGTACCCGCACTCCTGGGCAACACTTTTGCTGTGAAGACCCACGCAGGCCCGACTGCCACCTCCAGGTGGTTAATGCGGAGCGAACGCCTGACGCCCACCTATGTTTACCGGGATCCGCGGGCGGCACTGCTCTCGGCTTACGAGGTGGGGAAAAGAGCGGCTGAACAGGGACGCTCTAACGCATTTTCCGGCCTCACCTCCCTGGACCGGGCGGCGAACTTCATGCAGCAGTACGTGGCTATCTGGCAACAGTGGATGGCGGTAGAGGGAGTATTAACGGTCCGCTACGAGGACATGGTCAGCCATTACGACGAGGAAGGGCAACGCCTGGTGATCTACCTGGGTCTCTCTACGGAAGACAAGACGGTTAGCGCGGTCTTGGAGAAATATCGGCCTGAACATGGGGAGAACGGCCAACGGGGGACCCATTTCAGCCAGGGGAAAGCCGAGCGATTCCGGCGCGTGCTCACGGCGGAGCAGCTGGAGGCGTTCACCAGCGCTTTCTCGGATCCCTTGAAGCAAATGGGATATCCGGCATAGCAGCCTCTTGTCAAATCTGGCAGATTCCGACATAATAAGGGCGGCGCTCGGATCGCGTGCGACCGTGACGCTGGCATATTCA
>Ga0209751_10007369_pt1 | contig 10100 bp, 11 predicted proteins | sample RifCSP13_1_FD_184019 | JGI IMG/M metagenome (GOLD analysis project Ga0209751, IMG submission 184019) | Soil microbial communities from Rifle, Colorado - Rifle CSP2_sed 13_1 (SPAdes) (version 2) | ecosystem: Environmental > Terrestrial > Deep subsurface > Rock core/Sediment | place: Rifle...
TGTAATATAACATCCAAACGGAGTCTTTCGATGGTGTTAGGAGAACTATGAAATTTGGCGTGGTCTTCCCACAAATTGAATTTGGGCATGACCCGGACGCGTTGCGGGATTATGGACGCGCTGCGGAGGAATTGGGCTATTCGCATTTCCTTGCATACGACCATGTTCTGGGCGCCAATCCGGATCGACCTGGCGGCTGGAGAGGTCCTTACACTTATAAGGATCCCTTCCTCGAACCATTCGTGCTGTTCAGTTTCCTGGCGCCGCTAACCCAGCATCTAGAATTCACTACGGGGATATTGATCCTTCCCCAGCGGCAGACCGCACTGGTGGCCAAGCAAGCTGCAACCCTGGATGCACTCACTGGCGGCGGGCGCCTGCGCTTAGGGATCGGTCTGGGATGGAACGAAGTGGAATACCAGGCTTTAGGTGAAAAATTCAGCAATCGCGGTAGGCGGGTTGAAGAGCAGATCAAAGTGCTGCAAAGTCTATGGGCGGAACCGCTGGTGAAATTTGAGGGCCGCTGGCACCAGATCCCGGATGCGGGGTTGAATCCTTTGCCGGTTCAGCGGAAGATACCAATTTGGCTCGGAGGACACCACGAGCACGTATTGCGCCGCGTGGCCAAATACGCGGAAGGCTGGATGCCAAATTACCGAAAAGCGTCTGATATCCAACCCCAGTTGGAAATGTTGAGCAAATTCCTGGAGGAAGAAGGAAGAAAACTTTCCGACATAGGGCTAGAAGCGCGCATGCAATTTGGGGAGGGGAAGTCTGACATTTGGACGCAGACGCTTGAAGAGTGGAAAGCAGCCGGAGCAACACACATAACCATCAATACCATGGGCGCGGGATTCGATTCGCCGCAAAAGCACATTGAAGCAATCAGAAAGTTTGCTCAGGAGATGGGAATCAAAGGTTAACTGGAAAATCTACTGATACGTAATCGCTCGCATTAGAGACAACAAATCCGCTTCGATCTTGATCGGCACCGGCATCGTATCCGAAATGATGTTGGGATCCTTGAGCCCGTGCCCGGTACATACGGCAACAACTCTCTTGCCCTTTACATCAATGCTGTTCGCTTGAATTTCCTTCGCCATGCCGGCGAGTCCGGCTGCTGAGGCGGGTTCCACCCAAACGCCTTCCCGCGCAAGGCGGCGTTGCATCGCCAGGATCTCCTCATCGCTAGCGGCAATAATGCGCCCGCTGGACTCCTCAGCGGCTTCCAGTGCCTGCTCGCCGCGGGCGGGTTTGCCGATGCGGATGGCGGTAGCCACTGTCTCCGGTTGCTCGACTGGATGTCCAAGAACTAAGGGAGCTGCGCCCTCGGCTTGAACACCCAATAACCGCGGTAATTTCGAGTCGTGCAATTGATGGTATTGTCGAAAACCCATCCAGTAGGCAGTGATGTTTCCCGCGTTTCCGACTGGTAAGCACAACCAATCTGGTGCATCCCCCAGCTCTTCAATGATCTCGAATGCCGCGGTTTTTTGACCTTCAAGTCGATAAGGGTTTAGTGAGTTGACCAATGCAATCGGTTCATGTTGGCTGAGTTCGACGACTAATTCCAAGGCCTTATCGAAGGACCCGGAGATCTGCAAAACTTCGGCGCCGTAAGCCATTGCGCCCGCCAGCTTCCCGGATGCAACTTTGCCTTCCGGGATGAGGACGATAGCCCGCATGCCGGCGCGCGCAGCGTACGCTGCGGCGCTGGCGGCTGTGTTGCCTGTGGACGCGCAGATCACAGTTTTCAAACCGCGCCCCAATGCTTCGCTGATCGCCGCGGTCATCCCACGGTCCTTGAAGGATCCGGTGGGGTTCAACCCCTCAAACTTTGCGAAGAGCTGGAAACCCCCACCAAGTTCTGAGGCCAGGCGCGACAGTAGGATAAGCGGCGTCTCACCTTCATGGAGGGAAACCAACTTTGTGTATTCAGGAAGATTTACCAACGCTCGATATTTATCGAGTAAGGGCTTGCTTGCCATCAAGGTGCGGCCACGGTGATGAATGGCATGATAGCTTCAAAAGTCAATGGTCCGATTTCTGGGACGTTTTGGATTTGTTCAATTCTTTCAAATGGCCCATGAATTTCTCGATAGCTAACGATGTTCTGCGCTAACGTCGGTCCGATGCCGGGCAATTGCTCTAATTCTTCCGCGGTGGCTATGTTGATATTTATTGGGAAAGCTAAAGTTGGCTCGGGGCTAGCCGTGGGCGTAATTTCGATTGTGGCTTCCAGTTCCATGGAAGAAGTAGGTCGCGTGGGCGCAGGGATCAATTGAATCGGTTGACCTCGTCTGGGGGATGCGAGTAAGAGAATTAGCCCGGCGGCGCCAAGTCCACATAACACTCCATAAGCAATCCACCAGGCTGGTCCTAAAGGTTTTGTCTTTCCCTCTTTGGTTTTCATAACGCGAATTATACGAGGTCTCCGGCGTATAATCCAAAATGGCCCCATTCGTTAAATGAACAATATGAGCCTAAACCTTACCCATAAATTAATTCGTGAGCACCTGGTCGCCGGGAAAATGCAGCCGGGCCAGGAAATCGCCGTTCGTATTGATCAGACCCTAACTCAGGATGCCACCGGCACTCTAGTGATGCTGGAACTGGAGGCTATGGGATTACGGCGGGCCCGCACTGAACTCAGCGTCCAGTACGTGGATCACAACATTATTCAGGCGGACACCAAGAACCCTGATGATCACGTGTTCTTGGAGAGCGCGGCGGCGCGCTTTGGGCTGTGGTTCAGCAGACCTGGCAATGGAGTCAGTCATCCTGTGCATATGCATCACTTCGGAATTCCGGGCAAGACTTTACTCGGGTCGGACAGTCACACGCCTGCGGCTGGTGGCTTGGGAATGCTTGCTATTGGAGCCGGTGGTCTGGACGTGGCCCTGGCGATCGCGGGTGAACCTTTTCATTTGAAGATGCCAAAAGTTTGGGGTATCAAGTTAACAGGGCATCTACCTGATTGGGTCAGCGCGAAAGACGTGGTGCTGGAGATGCTGCGTCGGCATGACGTGGATGGCGCGATCGGCGCGGTCATCGAATATTTCGGACCAGGCTTACAGGAGCTTAGCGCCATGGATCGACATGTGATCGCCAATATGGGTACTGAGCTAGGCGCTACCTCGACGGTATTCCCGTCAGATGATGCAGTTCAGGTTTTTCTAACAAGCCAGGAGCGAGCAAAGGATTGGGTGGAATTACTTCCAGATGCGGATGCTCAATATGACTATTTAGCAGAGATCGATCTTTCATCACTCGTGCCCTTGATCTCTTTGCCAAGCAGTCCGGGAAAAGTGGTCCCGGTGAGCGAGGTGGCTGGAGAAAACATTTATCAGGCGTACTTCGGTTCTTCTGCGAACCCGGGCTATCGCGATTTCGCCGTGGTGGCGGAAATGATGAAGGGCCGCCGCATCCCTGACGGCGTGTCCCTGGACATCAATCCGACCTCACGCGAACTTCTGGAAGAGTTGATCCGCGACGGTCATTTGAAGAATTTGATCCACGCGGGAGCCCGCCTGCACCAGGCAGGATGTAACGGCTGCATAGGTATGGGGCAGGCGCCAGCCACCGGGCGCAACAGCCTGCGCACAGTGCCGCGCAATTTCCCTGGTCGCTCTGGCGCCAAAGAGGACCGCGTTTTTCTGTGCAGCCCGGAAACAGCCGCCGCGTCTGCATTGCGGGGTGTGATCACAGACCCGCGCAGGCTGGGAATGGAATACCCCAGAGTGAGAGAGCCAGAAAACCGGATCATCGATAATGAAATGTTGAAAGCCCCTCTTCTGGAAAGCAAGGCTAAGGACATTGAATTGGTCAAGGGTCCAAATATCCAATCCCTGCCTGAACTCAGCCCGCTTCCGAGTAAACTCGAACTTCCGATACTACTGAAAGTGGGCAACGATTTATCTACGGATGAGATCCTGGCCGGCACCACCAAAGTTTTGCCGTTCCGGAGCAACATTCCCATGATTAGCGACTTCACTTTTGAAGGGGTTGACCCAACTTATGCTAAAAGGGCCAAGGACCAACTGAAGGATTTTTCTGATCACGCCATTGTTGGCGGGGAAAACTATGGCCAGGGTTCGAGCCGAGAGCATGCCGCCCTGGCTCCGCGTTACCTGGGATTGCGCGTGGTGCTGGCGAAAAGTTTTGCCCGAATCCACAGGCAGAATTTGGTGAATTACGGTATCTTGCCATTGATGTTCAAATCACCGGCCGCGTACGACATCCTGGAACAGGGAGATACGGTTATCTTGCCCAACATTCATCGCGTAATCGCTGATGCGAATGCCAACCGAGAATTTGAAGTACAAATTGCCGGCAAAGGGATCGCTATAGTAGTTGGACAGGATTTGAGCGAGCGCGAAGCCGAGATCCTTCTGTCGGGGGGATTAACTAACTGGATCCGTGAGCGAAGTCCAGCCAAGGCTTAGAGATGACGGGTACCTTCCTGAATATTGCTACCGTGCTGGTCGGCGGCACGCTGGGTTTGTTGTTTGGAGCGCGCCTCCCGGAACGGATGCGCCAAACGGTTGTGGCTGGCTTAGGCTTGTTTACTTTGGCATACGGTTTAAGATTGTTCTTCGGCACACAAAATGCAATTGTGGTCTTGTTCTCGCTTCTTCTTGGAGGAGTTGTCGGTGAATGGGGGAGGATCGAGGATGGGTTATCCCGGTTCGGCGAATGGCTTAATAAGCGGTTCGCGCGAAAAGCCAAAGGCGGCTCTGCACGCTTTGTGCAGGGCTTTCTTACGGCTTCCCTGGTGTTTTGCATCGGCCCATTGACCATTCTGGGTTCCATTCAGGATGGACTGAGTGGTGATTTTCAGTTGTTGGCCATCAAATCTGTTTTGGACGGATTTGCCGCCATGGTCTTTGCTTCCACCCTTGGGGTTGGCGTGCTGTTCTCAACTTTGGTGATCCTGGTTTACCAGGGAACCCTAACCTTATTGGCGTCTCAAGCTCAGGCGCTGTTTACTGACCCGATGATCACTGAACTGAGCGCCACTGGCGGAGTTTTGTTGATTGGTATCGCCGTGAGCAGTCTGCTGGACCTCAAACCCATTCGGGTTGGCAATTTCTTACCTGCCCTGGTCTTTGCCCCGCTTATTGTATTTTTGCTTTCCACTTTCGGAATTTCTTTAGCCCCTTAATTCCAAAATGCGTATTTGGTATAAGCCAATATTATTTTGGTTGATTATCCTATTTTTAAGTGGATGTTTACCTCAGACCTCATTTAGTGGGTGGACAAACCAAGATAGTTTCATCGGACGGATGGCTTTGGTTTACATCCCAGCGGGTGATTTCATAATGGGAAGTGATGGAGAAGTCGCGGACGAGGATGAAAAGCCCGCTCATTTGGTTAGGTTATCTGCCTTTTGGATCGACCAGACAGAAGTAACTAATGACATGTACACCCGCTGCGTTTCAGCAGGAGCTTGTACAAGCCTGGCACATTCGCGTCCGGATATCGCCAGCCATCCAAATTATCCAGTCCAGGGAGTTGCTTGGTTCCAGGCTGCAGTTTATTGTTCATGGGCTGGACGGCGTTTGCCCACTGAAGCTGAATGGGAAAAATCTGCTCGCGGACAAGACGGTCGGACTTATCCCTGGGGTGAGGCGAAGCCTAATGATGATTTGGCAAATTTCGGGCATCTAAACGCGGATGTCGTGGACGTCGGAAGTTTTCCGGAAGGAGCTAGTCCGTATGGAGTGTTGGATATGGCCGGGAATGTCTATGAGTGGGTGAGTGATTGGTATGTCGAAGACTATTACGGTATTTCGCCAACCGCAAACCCTCAAGGCCCTGCTTCTGGTGTCCAGCGTATTCTTCGAGGCGGGAACTGGAGCAGCAACCCCGATAACCTCAAGAGCCCAAACCGCTTTTGGGCTTTCCCCGGACGCAATGATTTTGACGGCTTCCGTTGCGCTATGGACGCGGATTAACAAAAAAGATCCGCAAAATTTTGCGGATCTTTTTTGTTATCGAAAACTAGTTGGAACCGGCCGCCGCTATTGCCGCATCTAGGATGGCACTTAATTGATCGAACGTCTGTAGCCCAATATAAGGTGGATCCTGGTCGTTGACCACAAAACTCGGCACACTGTCGATGCCGTGACTGGCTGCAAAATCCTCAGCCGCCAGGACGTCCGCGTTCTTGCCGTTGCTATTCAGGCAGGATCGAAAGGCGTCCATATCCAGACCGAGGGAATTGGCGAAGGCTAATAAGCGGTCATCTCGAAATGCACCCTGGTTTTCGCCGGCCTGGTTGGTATACACCACTCCGTGGTATTCCCAAAACATGTTTTGGTCGGCGGCGCAATAAGCTGCTTCTGCCGCCTGGGTAGATTCAGCGGTGCCGCTATCCAGGAATCCCACCACTTCGATCGTCAAATAAACCTGCCCACTATCGACGTATTTCGCGATGATTTGCTGTTCTACTTCGCTATACCAGCGATGGCAGAATGGGCATTGCAAATCGGCGATCTCGACCAGGTGAACGGGTGCGTTCGGATCTCCGATCGAGGTACCATCTTTTTGCTGATAGGTCCGTGCTTCTGCCGGTTTGACCTGATTAGCCAGAATCAATAACACGACTACAATAACGGCGGCAATTGAAATGTAAACCAGCCATTTCAATTGCCCTCGCCTCTGTTGGGCTCGGTTGCGTTCCAGGCGCGCCTGGCGTCTGCTTTGATCCATTCTAAATTCCTCCGTTAGATTGGTTCTCCATAGAGTGGAATACGGGCTCCGTTGATCATTCCTGCTTCATCGCTGCACAACTGCAAAAGTGTAGCAGAAATTTCTTCGGGACTGGTCCAACTGCGGTTCTCTTCATTGGGAGTGATTTGGCGTTCATGGGCAACATCGATCATTTTCACCAGAAGCAGGTTGGCGGTAACCCTGGTTCCCTTCAATTCTTGCGCTAATGAAAGCATCAATGCTTCCATGGCTGATTTTCCGATCGCATAAGGAACATTGTTGCCGGGTGGCCGGCTTGCGCTCGGGGAGCTTATTGCCAGAACGCGTCCCCAGCCATTCTTGACCATGGATGGAACGAAAGCTTGAATCATTGCATAGCTCGCAAACAAGTGTTGATCTAGCATCGAATCCAAATCTGTTTTCACAGTTTCGAAGACTCCCTTGCCGCCAATCCAACCTCCGACAAAATTCAAAAGAACGTCCATGCCATCGAACTTTTTTTGAATTTGATTTCTGGTTTCATCCACATCTTGTGGATTACTGAGATCGACCCCTTTTGTCATGATGCGGGTCGACGGTAACTTTAAATCCGCGGCCAACTCATCCAGCTTTGTTTGGTCGCGCCCAAGCAAAGCAAGCTTTGCGCCCGCTTCCGCGAATGCTGCAGTTGCCACGGATCCTAGTCCTCCAGCTGCGCCAGCAATAATGACAACGCGGTCTTCAAAAGATGAACTCATGAATTCTTCTCTTATGCCAGCTGGTATTCGTAAACAGGAAATCGATCCCCCGTATGTTTAAATCCCATTTTTTGATAAAGCCGCAATGAAGGTGTATTCGTGTCTTGCGTATTCACGGTGAGCCGGTCCTGGTTGCGGCTTGCCTGAACCTGAATGTCTTTCACCAACGCGGTTCCCAAACCCCGGCCTTGGAATTCTGGGTGGGTGGCCAGGCGGGCTAAGTGCAAGCCTTGCGAACTGCGCGTGCTAATTTGGTAGGCGATCACCTTCCCTTCGGTTTCGATGAGCGATGCAAAGCCGGATTGCTCGTAGGCTTTTTTTATGGCCTCCAGCGAATTTTGCCACAGGGGTGCAAATGCGGATTCATCGACTTTATGGACTTGCTCCAGGTCCGCTTTCTCCATTCGCCGAAGGTTCCATAAATTACCAGTCTCAGATTGATATTTTTCTTTGCCCGCCCATTCCAAAACGACCACGTTTTGGACATGTTGGAATCGACTCTTGGAAAGGATCTTTACAAACCAGTCTTGCAAAGGAATAGCGGCCACCGATCCGACGCCAAGCTTGACCAGACTGTCGCGCGCATGCGGCCATAAATTAGTCCAAGCCTCTGCAGGGTCAAGCCGCGTGGCGACTGCAAAGATACGCACCCAGGCCACACCAGGCGGATCAGGCTGGCAAGCCAGAGCGGCGCTTAGACGCTCACCAGTTTCAAGAACAAAATAGGGATCTTGCCCCAGCCAATCCAAGGGCTGCCGCCAATCCAAATGGCGGTGCACATAGGTTTCGAAATGCAGCAGGTTGGCTAACCGGCTGCGGTCCTCTTCCATTGCAGGACGAAGGCTGAGGACGGCGGGAGCAGCCATCTGAAGAATTATAACTGAGAGCCTTTGCGGGCTCGGTTCCTGTTATTTTCTGTGAGGATATATTCAAAAAAGGCGTCAACCACCTTCGGGTCGAAATGCTTATCGGATTGTTCGCGTAAATATTGGCGCACTTTATCTTCGGGCCATGCATCGCGATAAGGCCGATCGGATGTCAGCGCATCCCAAACATCAACAACGGCAAAGATGCGCGCCTCTAACGGAATTTGCTTTCCTTTCAGGCCTTGTGAATATCCGCTACCGTCCCATTTTTCCTGATGGCCGGTTGGGCTCCCTCCTCGAGACGGATGATCACCATGGTGAAAGGGGCAGAATTCGCAATCGTGCGAAATTTTTCCTCGCCAATCGAAGGAAATATCTCTGTCTTCATAAACGTATTAACCATCATTTACGTCCCCCAAATCTCGGAGCGGTTTTGGCGATTATTAGTCTGATATGCTCAATTAAAGAAGCGGGAAGATAAGTATATGTATGCTTGCAATCTCGAAAACTTACAGTCTTGTAAGGGAGTCTTAGACAAATGTCTATTCGGATTTAGCCCAGCAATTCCTCGATACTTTCAACAAGGGTTCGCAATTTTTCGAAGGACACGGCTTTGAGTTTCTGCGCAATTTCCAAATAAGGCTTGTTTTCGGGATCGATGACGAATTCCTTGAGTCCACGCGGAAGTCCGTGGAATCTTTCTTCCGCGCGTTGTGTGTGGATCCAATCTCCCACCGGTCCGCTATTATCCGCAAATCGATCGACCTGAGTTCCCAGACTATTAGCTAACAATTCCAGTTCGGGTAGTGGCACAGGGGTTTCTCCACTCTCATAGCGGCGAATCCGGCTGGTCGAAATTCCAGTGCGGTCAGCCAGGTCCTTTTGGCTGAGGTTCATTTCTGTTCGTGCTTGTCGCAACATGGCTGCTATTGCGCGATGCCGCAATCCGAGCAGCTTCTCAGACTCGATTTGTTCGGATGGGTGAGGAGCTTGTGAAACCACTGCTTCGCCCCAGAAATGATTGATAGGCGTGCTTAAGTAAAACGAGAGCAATTCCAGCTCGGGCAGCGATGGCGAGTTTGCCCCGCGCTCGATAGCGCTGATGGTGCCACTGGAAACACTGATCACATCCCCCAGTTCTTTCATGGATTTCCCGGAAGCCAATCGCGCGTCTCGCAGATGGAGACCGATAATTTTGGTTCGCAGTTGGACAGCTTTATTTTGAGCCATATTTTTGGAAACAGTTTTGAACGCGTGCGACGGCTTGATTATAGACTACTTATCCCCTTGCCCCCCCGATGGGTCCTAGGGCATCATGTAGCCTTCACCGGATAGGGTGACAATAAGTTGAGGATTTTTGGGATCCTTTTCCAACTTTTGGCGCAGGCGCGAAATGCTCACCCAGAGAATTTCTTTTTCTTCGCCATATTCCGGTCCCCACACATTGCGCAATAACTCTTCAGAGGTCAAAGTCTTCCCGGCACTCCGCGCAAACTGCAGCAACAGGCGGTACTCCGTTGCAGAAAGCGAAACCAGCTGCCCGGCAACGCTCACCTCTGCCCGGGCGAAATCGATATTCAGGTCGCCGCGCGAAAAACGGCTGTCCCCGAAATCGGGCGCTGTCCGCTGTGCCCTGCGCAAGACAGCCCGTACGCGCGCCAGCAATTCATTGGCGGAAAAGGGCTTGATTACGTAATCGTCTGCGCCAAGGTTGAGACCGCGAACTTTGTGTTCTTCATCGCCTTTGGCGGTAAGCATGATGATGGGCACGGTTGAGAATTCG
>Ga0209751_10007373_pt1 | contig 10095 bp, 6 predicted proteins | sample RifCSP13_1_FD_184019 | JGI IMG/M metagenome (GOLD analysis project Ga0209751, IMG submission 184019) | Soil microbial communities from Rifle, Colorado - Rifle CSP2_sed 13_1 (SPAdes) (version 2) | ecosystem: Environmental > Terrestrial > Deep subsurface > Rock core/Sediment | place: Rifle...
AAGCCGGTCGCGCGCTTCGGCTACACGGCCTACACGCGCGACGGCGTCGCCGACGTGAGCCGCCGCCCCGTGACGTTCGCCTTCAACGGCGGCCCGGGCTCGTCCTCGATCTGGCTGCACATGGGTGTCCTCGGCCCGCGCCGCGTCGTCGTCAACGACCCGGGCTACGCGCCGCCGCCGCCGTCGGAGCGTGTCGACAACCCGTACAGCGTGCTCGACGTCACCGACCTCGTGATGATCGACCCGGTCGGCACCGGCTTCAGCAAGGCGGTCGGCGACGCGAAGAACGCGGACTTCTGGGGCGTGGACCAGGACATCAAGTCGGTGGGCGCGTTCATCAAGCGCTACGTCTCGGAGAACGGACGCTGGGCGTCGCCCAAGTACATCCTCGGAGAGAGCTACGGCGGCATGCGCTCGGCGGGCCTCGCGTACCACGTGCAGTCCGAGCACGGCATGAACCTGAACGGCGTGGTGCTGATCTCGCCGTTCTTGAGCGCGGGCTCGGGCATCGACGGCATGGAGGTCGACCTGCCGCATGTGCTCTACCTGCCGACGCTCGCGGCCACCGCCTGGTACCACGACGCGATTCCGGGCAAGCCCGCATCCCTCGAGGCCTTCATTGCCGAGGTGGAGCGCTTCGCGTATGCGGAGTACATGCCCGCGCTGATGAAGGGCTACGTGATCCCGGCCGAGGAGAAGCGCAGGGTCGCCGAGAAGCTCGCCGGCTACACGGGCACGAGTGCCGACTACTGGCAGAAGGCGGACCTGCGCGTGAGCCACCCGCAGTTCCTGCAGGAGCTGAAGCGGGCCGATCGCCTGATCGCCGGCCGCATCGACTCGCGCTTCGTCGGCCCGGCAGTCAACCCGCTGGGCGAGAAGATGGACTACGACCCGTTCTTCCCGGCGATCGGTCCGGCCTTCACCGCGGCCTTCCTCGACTACCTGCACACGGAGCTGAAGTTCGGCAGGGACGAGCCGTACCAGGTGACGGCCTTCGGCATCAAGTGGGACTGGCAGCACAAGCAGCCCGGGGAGGGCGGCTGGATGTCGCCGTTTCCCAACACCGTCCCGGACCTGGCGCTCGCGATGACGATGAACCCCGGCCTCCAGGTGCTGATCCAGCAGGGGTACTACGACCTCGCGACGCCGTACCTCGCCACCAAGCACGACATGGAGCACCTCGACATCACGACGGAAGCGCGCAAGCGCATCCGGCTGAAGCTCTACGAGGCGGGGCACATGATGTACCTGCACGACACGTCGCTCAAGAAGTTCCGCGACGACCTCGCGAGCTTCATCCGCGACACGGACCGACTCTAGCCGAGCCTCTCGGGGGAGAGCCCCGCCGGGCGGCGGCCTACGGCTTCGTCACGTAGAACGGGTCCAGGAACAGGTAGCGCGGTCGCGTCTTCTCGGGCTCCGCGCGCGACTCGACGTCGAGGCGCATGATCTGGAAGCCGTCGCTGCCGGCGTAGGCCGGCCACGTCGGCAGGCCCGGCCCATTCGGGTTCCCGGTCTTGATGAAGTTCGCGAAGTAGCCCTGCATCACCTCGGACACCTTGTAGTCGTCCGGCCCCCACTCGAAGTGGGGGTTCGTCGCCAGGTTGCCCATCGCGTACTCGATCTCGGCGGAGTGCGCAGCGCCGCGCGGGGGAGGCGGAGGCGCCGTCGGCGCGCCGCCGGCGGGCGACTCGGGGTAGCCGCCGAGGAACTTCGGCCGGGGTCGGGAATAGTAGTAGCGATAGACCGGCTGAGCCGCGGTCTTCCCGTGCCCCTCCATGTACCGCCACGTGCTGAAGCCGATGAAGCGATCGCTGGCCAGGGCCGTCGCGGAATCGAGGACCTCCTCTGTCGTGGAGCCCGGGTAGAGCTTCAGCACCGCGTCAGCCTTGTCGTTGTAGAGGCCGCGCACCGCTTTCGCGTAGTTCTCGGGCGTCGGCTCGTCCTCTCGGAGCAGCGCGCGCGCGGGCATCTCCTCGGAGTTCGACCCTCCGAGCAGCGGAACGTGAGCCTGCTCGCCTGCCTCCAGGATGGCGGGCAACTCCTTCGGCAGGAAGTACCCGTCGATCACTGGCCGGAAGCGCGGCAGGCTGGGCTTGGCCGCAGCCGCGAGCACCTGCTCGGTCGTCATGGCGCGCAGGGCTGCAGGCGAAGACGCGCCGACGCTCGCCGCGAACGTGGCCCCGTCCCGCTCCGCGTCCGAGAGCGGCTGCGGCGACAGGGACCCGATGAGGGAGCCGCTCTCCAGGATGCCGCCGGCAATCAGGTCCTTTGATAGGGGAGAGACGAGCTGGCCGCTGACCGAGATCGACCCGGCGGACTCGCCGGCGATCGTCACCCGCTTGGGGTCGCCGCCGAACGCCGCGATGTTCTGGCTCACCCAGCGCAGCGCGGCACTCTGGTCCAGCAGGCCGTAGTTGCCGGAGCCCTTGTAGGGGGCTTCCTGGCTCAGCTCGGCGTGCGCGAGGAAGCCGAAGACGCCGAGCCGGTAGTTGACCGTGACCGCCACGATGCCTTTCGTCGCCATGCTGGCGCCGTCGTAGCGCGGCTCCGACCCGTCTCCCGCCACGAACCCGCCGCCGAAGAAGTACACCAGCACCGGCAGGCGTTCCGCGCCCGACCGCGCCGGCGTCCACACGTTCAGGTAGAGACAGTCCTCGCTCACGCCGTTGCTGCGGAACACCATGTCGGAGAAGACCGAGCGCTGCATGCACCGCGGCCCGAAGCTGTCGCCCGGCCGGACGCCCGACCAGCTCCGGGCCGGCTGTGGCGCCTTCCACCGCAGCTCGCCCGTCGGCGGCTCGGCGTAGGGGATTCCCTTGAACATGCGAACTGCGGGCGTGCTGGCCGCCGCCGCCTGGACCAGGCCGTTTGCCGTCTGGACCTGGTCGGCGGCGAATACGCCCGCGGCCAGGACCGGGCACAGCAAGAGCGATAGAGTCGTTGCGCGCTTCATCGAGGACGCCCCCTTCCGTGATCGTTCGGCCCAATACGATACGCCAGGTCTACTATCATGAAGCTCATGCTCAAGACGACACCCGACCACCGCGACGCCGAGCTGTTGATCAAGGTCTACGACCTGCGCCGCGAGGCCGTGCTGAGGCAGTCCCGCCAGGCGATCCAGCGCGAGTTCTGGCCGAAGAGCTGGGAGGACGTGCAGGCGGTCCTGAAGCCCGATCAGCCGCTGAACCTGGCCTATCGGCAGGCCGGCACGTACTGGGAGATGGTCTACAGCTTCGTCCGCCACGGGATCGTCCACCCGGGCTTCTGGCTCGAGAACAACGCCGAGGGGCTCTTTCTCTACGTCAAGATCGAGCCTTACCTCGCGAAGATCCGCGAGGCGGGCCAGCCGACGGCCTTCCGCAACGCCGAGTGGGTGGCGAAGGAATGCCCCGAGGGTCAGCCCGTCTACGCGCGCATCAAGGCCCGCGTCGCGCAGCTTTCGGCCGCACGTTAGCCGCCGGCAGCCCGCGCCGGCTCGCGCCCCCGCCGGGGAGTAGAATCCGCCCCTCGTGATCGGCCGCACCCTGGCGCACTACCGCATCACCGCTGCGATCGGCGCCGGCGGGATGGGCGAGGTCTTCCGCGCCACCGACACGAAGCTCGGGCGCGACGTGGCGATCAAGCGGCTGCCCGAGACCTTCGCCTCCGATCCCGAGCGGCTGGCCCGCTTCGAGCGTGAGGCGCGACTGCTCGCCTCGCTCAACCACCCGAACATCGCCCACGTCTACGGCTTCGAAGCCGCGGTCCTCGACAACGGGGCGAAGGCGCACGTCCTGGTCATGGAGCTGGTTGAGGGCGAAGACCTCGGGGAGCGGCTGAAACGCGGACGGATTCCCGTCGCCGAGGCGCTAGAGGTCGCGAGGCAGATCGCGGAGGCGCTCGAGGAAGCCCAGAGAAGGGCATCGTCCACCGCGACCTCAAGCCCGCCAACGTGAAGCTGACGCCGGAGGGCAAGGTCAAGGTGCTCGACTTCGGCCTTGCGAAGGCCTATGCCGGGGACACGGGCGCGAGCTCCTCGGCGGACCTCTTCCGGTCCCCGACCCTGGCGCGGACCGGCACCGAGGCGGGGCTGATCCTGGGGACGGCGAGCTACATGTCCCCCGAACAGGCGCGGGGCCGGCGGGTGGACAAGCGGACGGACATCTGGGCCTTCGGGGCGCTCCTCTTCGAGCTGCTGACGGGCGGCCGGGCGTTCGCCGGGGAAACGGTCACCGACGTGCTCGCGGCAGTGGTGCAGAACGAGCCGCCGTGGGAACGACTGCCCGCCGAGGTGCCGGCCGGGGTTCGCCGCCTCCTGCGCCGGTGCCTTCGCAAGAACGCGGACGAGCGCCTCCACGACATCGCCGACGCCCGTCTCGAGATCGACGAGGCGCTTCGCTCTCCCGGCGATGGATCGGACGACGCTTCGACGGCGGGCCGGCCTGGAAGCAGGGCCGGCCTCCCGCGCCGGCTCGTGCTCGTCGCGCTGGCCGCGGCCGGGCTGGCCGGCGTCGCGATCGGGGCCAGCTGGTCCCGCAGAACCGCGCCCGCGGCGGTCGAGCCCGTGCGCCGGCTGTCGATCACCGGCCTGGGCTGGCGTCCGCGACGGCACGCGGCGGCTCTACCTTCGCGAGCTCGACGCCTTCGACGCGCAGCCGATCAAGGGCACGGAGAACGGCTTCGGCCCCTTCCTCTCGCCGGACGGCGCGACTCTCGCCTTCGCGGCGGACGGCCGGCTGAAGAAGCTCTCCCTGGCCGGCGGCCTGCCGCAGGCGTTTGGCGCCGCCCCGGGTTTCAGGGGTGGAGCGTGGCGGGCCGACGGCACGGTGTTCTTCACGCCCCTCGAGTTCTCCGGCCTCTGGAAAGCCTCCGTCGCGGGCGGCAACACCGAGAGCCTCGACGAGCCCGACTCTGCCGCCGGCGAGTTGGTCCGTTGCCTGCCCAGGCTGCTTCCCGGCGGAGACTCTCTGCTGTACACGGCGTTTCTGGGCGGCAGGGCGGCCCGCGTCGGCGTATACGAGACGGCAACCGGCAAGAGCCGGGTCCTGCTCGAGGACGCCAACAACGCACACTACCTTCGCTCGGGGCACCTGGTCTTCGGGCGCGGCAACCAAATCTGGGCCGCTGCGTTCGACCTCGCGCGCTCCGGGATCGTGGGCAGCCCGCAGAGGATGGTCGAGGGGGTCTGGGCCGGCGGGTTCTTCTACGCGACTCTCTTCGCCGCGTCGGAGAACGGCGTCCTGGCCTATGCACCGGCCGGTGCGCAGTCCGTCCGCCGGTCGCTCGTCTGGGTGGACCGGGAGGGACGGGAGACGCCTCTCACGCGCGAGGCCCGCGCCTACGCCGCGCCGCGGCTCTCCCCTGACGGGAAGTCGATCCTGGTGCGCATTGCCGAGGACGCGACCGACATCTGGAGCTACGAGATCGAGCGCGGCGCGTTGACGCGGCTCACGTCGGAGGGATACGAGGACGGCCCGCTGTGGACCGCCGATGGGAAGGCATTCATCTACCCGTCCAACAAGTCCGGGGTGCAGGCCCTCTACCGCCAGCCCGTAGCGGGGAAGGGCGAGGCGGTGCAACTGGGACGGGGCGGGCGAACCCAGTACCCCGAGACGCTCTCGAAAGACGGAAAGACGATCGTGATCACCGAGATGAACCCGAAGACCGGGCTGGACCTCTTCCTGATCCCTCTGGACGCGGGCGCTCGACCCGTTCCCCTGCTGGTCACCGACAACTCGGAGTATGCCGCGGACTTGTCGCCGGACGGGAAGTGGTTCGTCTACGTCTCGCGCGCGTCGGGCCGGCCCGAGATCGACGTGAGGTCCGTCGCCGGGGGCGTCGACGAGTGGAGGGTGTCTCTGAACGGCGGCACCGAGCCCCGCTGGTCGCGCGGCGGCGGCGAGATCTTCTACCGGGAAGGGCAGAGGATGATGGTGGCGGAGGTCCGTACCGAGCCCGTCGTCTCCATCTCAAGGCCGCGAGCCCTGTTCGAGGGACTCTACGAGGTGATGGACGGCCCGATCAACTACGACGTCACCCCGGACGGGCCACGCTTCCTGATGGTGAAGATGGAGCGATCGGAGGCCAGCTGCGCGTCGTCACCGGCTGGGACCGCGAGCTGCGCAAGGCCCTCCCGTCCGGAGGAGACCGACCTTGATCGCGGGCGAAGCTCCCGTCGTGATGAGCGCCTACGGGCCCCAGCGCAGTCCCGCGACCAGCATCACGTGGTCCTGGTCGAACGACTCCTGTCCGTGCGTCGTCCGACGTCCGCTCACAAAGAAGGTGGCCAGGTCCAGCTCCAGCGACTTTCCAACGCGGTAGCCGATCCCGAGAGACGGAACGACGAGGTCGACGTCGTTGGACGACGGTATCAGGTAGTCGTCCTCGGTAGCCCCCGGCTGGTACTTCAGGCCGGCGCGAAGCGTGAGCTTCTTCGAGGCGACCCACTCCATGCCGACCGACACCCTGTAGCTGTTCTCGTAGTGCGTGGCGACGCGAGTGCTCTCGGCGGTGCCGCCGTGGGCGATGATCACCTCATCCTCTCTGCTCCAGCTCATCCAGGCCGCCGACAGGCCGAGCGTGAGTCCGGGATGCAGCCGGTAGCCGAGTCCGGCCGTGACGTACCACGGCGTTCCGAGCTCGATCTCGCTGTCGCTCGTCGCTTCCGCGCCGAAGGCTGCGATCCGGACCCGCTCCTCGCCCTCCATCCGAACGCTGGTCGGACTGATGACGCTCACGCCGACGCTCAGCGCATCCGTCGGCTTGTACAGGACGCCGAGGTTCCATCCGTAGCCGGACCTTCCGTTGTACTCGCTCTCGTAGTCCACGAGCGCCGGCACCGGTTGGCTGATGGTCTGGGGCGCCCGGGTGTCGACGACCCCGACGTACATGGAGACGCCCGCGCCGACCGAGAGACTCGGAGTGATCGCGTATGCCGCGGCCGGGGTGAAGGCCTGAATGCCCGCGGCGCTCTTCAGCTCGATCCCCGTGCCCATGAAGTCCTGATAGGCAGTCCCGCCGCCGCCGTACGGAATGTAATAGCCGAAGCCCAGCGCGAAACGGTCGAAGCGGCGCGCCGCGAACAGACCGGGCACGGGAAACTTCTCGTTGCTCTCGAAGAGGGCCCCGGCGTTCTCGTACCTGAACTTCGTGAGCGACAGGTACCCGTAGATTTCGAAGTGCGTGCCGTCTGACGCGAGAAAGGCCAGGCCCGCGGGATTGAAGTAGACGGCCGACGCGTCGCTCGCGATGCCCGTAAAGGCGCCGGCCATCGCGATCGCCTTGGTGCCCACGAAGCTGTTGTCCAGGGCGCCCGCGACGGCTCGGTCGGCGCCGATGCAGGCGCCGAGGGATACAGCAGAGACGACGACGACACACTTCCTGTCCATGGGATCGCAGCCTTCAATGGCGACCAGTCGACGGAGGCCGGGGAGATTGTAGGCCCCGTTCTGCTCGTTGACGCTGCCGATGCAGGGGGATACTGTCTGCGCGGAAACAAACGACCTTGATCGGCCAGACGCTGTCGCACTACCGCATCACCTCTGCAATCGGCGCCGGCGGGATGGGCGAGGTGTACCGCGCCACCGACACCAAGCTCGGCCGCGAGGTCGCGCTCAAGCGGCTGCCCGAGGCCTTCGCCTCCGATCCTGAGCGGCTCGCCCGTTTCGAGCGCGAAGCCCGGCTCCTCGCTTCTCTCAACCACTCGGGCATCGCCCAGCTCTACGGCTTCGAGACCGCCACCCTCGACGACGGGGCCAAGCTCCATCTCATCGCGATGGAGCTGGTCGAGGGAGAAGACCTCGCCGAACGGCTGAAGCGCGGGCCGATCCCGATCGACGAAGCGATCGCCATCGCGAAACAGGTCGCCGAGGCCCTGGAGGAGGCCCACGACAAGGGCATCGTCCACCGCGATCTCAAGCCCGCGAACGTCAAGGTCACGCCGGACGGCAAGGTCAAGGTTCTCGACTTCGGTCTCGCCAAGGCCTGGGAGGGTCCGGGCGCAGCGTCCTCCGACCTGTCGCAGTCGCCGACCCTCGCTCACACCGGCACCGCCGCGGGCCTGATCCTGGGTACCGCCGCCTACATGTCGCCCGAGCAGGCGCGGGGCCGCGCCGTCGACCGGCGCGCCGACATCTGGGCCTTCGGCGTGCTCGTCTACGAGATGCTGACCGGACGCCGGCTCTTCGACGGCGAGACGGTGAGCGACACGCTCGCGGCAGTGCTCAAGACCGACCCCGACTGGAGCGCTCTGCCGGCCGGCACGCCCGAAGCGGTGCGCAAGCTGCTCCGGCGCTGTCTCGAGCGCGACGCGAAGCAGCGGCTGCGCGACATCGGGGAGGCGCGCATCGCCCTCGGCGACACGTCCGCTGCTTCCGCGGCAAGCGCCGCGCCGGCGACACCCAGCGCTGCGACCTGGCGCTCCCCGGCCGTGTGGGCTGCGTTGGCCCTCGTCGCCGCCGCCTCTGCCGTCGGGAGCGTCTGGGCCTGGGCGCGTCTACGCCCGTCGTCGCCATCGCCGGTCACCCGGTTCTCGATCCAGTTGCCGGCCGGTCAGGTGCTCGCCGGTGTCGGTGCGCCCGCGCTGTCGCGCGACGGTCGTCTTCTCGTGTACGTGGCCAGGGAAGCCGACGGCGTCTCGCGGCTCTACGTGAGGCCACTCGATCGCTTCGAGTCGAGCGTCATTCCCGGCAGCGAGGGCGCTCGCCAGCCCTTCTTCTCTCCCGACGGGAACCGGATCGGCTTCTTCGCGGGGGCCAACCTCCTGACCGCGTCGCTCGCCGGCGGGACGCCGACGGCGATCACCGACGCGGGCTTCCAGACCTTCGGCGCGACCTGGGGCGAGGACGACACGATCGTGTTCGTCCCCACCCTGGTGTCAGGGCTGCTCAGCATCCCGGCGTCGGGGGGCAAGCCTCAGAAGCTGACGGAGCCCGACGAGGCACAGAGGGGCTACGCGCACGTCTGGCCGCGCTTCCTCCCCGGCGGACGCACGCTGTTGTTCACGATCTGGGGAGGGCGTTCGGCGGAGATCGACGGCGGCGCGCTGCTGTCTCTCGGCACCGGCACGACGCCCTCGACGCGATTGACGCAGGGGTTCGGGTCCCTCAGCTACGCGCGCTCCGGACACCTCCTGGTGTCGGGGCGCGGCGGCGTCACCGCGGCCGCCTTCGATGCCGGCCACCCGCAAGCGACGCTAGCCCGGACGCCCGTCCTCGACGACGTGTACACGACGCCGGTCGACGACAACTCCTGGTTTTCGGTCTCGGACTCCGGGACCCTCGCTTACGTCCCCGGCGATCCCAACCTGGGCGTCTTCGCCTGGGTCGATCGCGCAGGCGTCGTTACGCCGATCAGCGAAAAGCCGACCTCGGTCGCGGATCCCACCCTGTCGCCCGACGGCACGATGGCCGTCGTCGAGCAAGGCGAGGACGCGCTGTGGGTCGTGGAACTGCGTCGGGGGACCCGCAGACGCCTGACCCAGGACGACGAGCGCAACAGCGCGTATCCGGTCTGGAGCCGGGACGGCTCCCGGATATTCTTCGCGTCGAACCGGGGCGGCGACTGGGACCTCTACGAAGCACCGGCGGCGGGCGGTCCCGCGAAGCGCCTCCTCGCCAGGAAGGGTCTCCAGCTACCCGCGTCGGCAGCCCCTGACGGCACGCTGCTCTTCTGCGAGCGCGCGACGGGGACGGGGGCGGACCTCTTGACCCTTTCCCCCGATGGCACCGTCGCGCCTTTCCTCGACTCGCCGACCAGCACGGTCGCCGGCCAGTACTCGCCTGACGGCCGCACGATCGCGTACGTCTCCGACGAGACCGGGCGCGACGAGGTCTACCTCCGTTCGGTCGCGAAGCCCGACGTCGCGGTCGCGGTTTCGACCGACGGGGGGCGCGCACCGCGCTGGTCGCCCGACGGCAGGGAGCTCTTCTATCGTCGCGGCGACAGCTTCCTGGCCGTGGCGGTGTCTGCGGCAGGCTCGCTGTCCGTCGGCGACGCCCGGAAGCTGTTCGATGTGCGGGCCGGCGCGGGGCGGAGCACGAACCACGCCGCGTACGACGTCGCTCCGGACGGCCGGCGCTTCCTCGTCCAGCTTCTCGACCCGCGCGCGATCCC
>Ga0209751_10007375_pt1 | contig 10094 bp, 9 predicted proteins | sample RifCSP13_1_FD_184019 | JGI IMG/M metagenome (GOLD analysis project Ga0209751, IMG submission 184019) | Soil microbial communities from Rifle, Colorado - Rifle CSP2_sed 13_1 (SPAdes) (version 2) | ecosystem: Environmental > Terrestrial > Deep subsurface > Rock core/Sediment | place: Rifle...
TCCGTCCGGAACCAGTGGTCCTTCTCGCGGCGCATCAAATCGATGGACTTCGCATAGTCGCGATCGGAATCGGGATGAGCCATCCCCGAGCGTCTGTCGTCGGTCTAGGATAAACCTGGCGGCGGTTAGAGCGAGAGGAGGTCTCCCTTCGCCTTCGCAACGAGGTCTCGCTCCTGGTTCCCGAGATGGTCCGAGGGGACGAGCTTCTCGAATAGAAGGACGATCTGCGTGCCCGCCTCGCGTTTTTGCGCCTGCGCGGCCCGCTTGATGAGGTCCGCGACGAATCGCGCCTTGAGCTTCGAAAGGCCCGCATCGTCCGAGGAGAGCGAGAGGAGTTCCTCGAGGAGCTTTAGGGATTCGCTGAAGCGACCGTTCTTCACCTGGTGGTCGATTGCCCGCTTGAGCATCGGGAAGCGGTGGGTGAGTCCGGAATCGACGGGCATCCGCTCCCTGAATCCAGAGACGGCGGATATCCCTGCCGGTGACAGTCGGTAGACCGGCTGTCCACGAGGCACGCCCCGTGGGCCGATGAAACCGTTTTCTGCAAGGGGATTCCTTACGACAGAACCAAAACCCTTGTACTGAGAACTTGTCTCTTCGGGCAACTCCGTTCCATCATAGCCGAACTGTACCGATCTCCTCCAAGCTCAGTCCGGGACATAGTGGGCCAAGGAGGGAGTCGCCGAAATGCTTATCCGAATCGTCCCCCCCGTCCAGGTAAGTCCGTGCCCGCGGCTGCCCACCGCGTGCCCACCGAAATCGATCCCGCCATTGATGTCGATTGTCAGGCTCGGTTGTCTGTAGCTCGCTGAGGCCGATCCAATCGCGACGTCGTACCCGCGCTGCCAGGACTTCCCAAAGTCAGCACCATTGAGGTACCTGATGCCCCGGCCAGTTCTCCGGAGATCGGCGTCTGATGTTCCCATGTCACCCAGATTTCACGTGTCGATAGGTCGAACGCGGTTGAAGGGCCGACGTCACCCAGCGTGGCGTCCCGATCTACTGAAGGCGAATTTCCAGGGCGCCGGAGGCCGGGCGGGATTCTTTCTGCAATCGTCGTCATTCTTCGGAGCCGGGGCACATCCGACCGGACAACCGCTTTTCGAATCAAGTCGTCTTCCATCTGACCTTGAGGGCAAGGCACAGCATGCTGACCGAATGGAGCGCGCCAAGTGTGAAGCCGATGATACTCCAGATCAGGATCTCCGGAAGATAAAGGATAGCTGTGTAAAGCCGCAACAGGACGAAGAATGCAGGGAAGAGTAGGAGGGCGCTGCCGAGACCCACGTACATCATCAAGTCTGGACTCAAGCCCTGCTGCCGGGGCGAACCCATCGCGACGACGGCTGCAACGCCGTGGGCGGTAGGAAAAAAGACGAGCGCAAGCGGGCCCATTTTCCAGCCCCCAAATCCGAACAATCCAAGCGCCACTCCCGCGATGACACACCCGAAGACGAGACCCGCCCGCGACTCAGGCGAGTCATCCGGCTTCCGATACCACGCGTGGAGGACCCCGATGAGCCCGATCAACCCTGGCCCGACAGAGACGAGGGCAAGAGCCCCTGCGGGTATGTATCCATACGTCCGATGGAAAGCAAGAACTGAGAACGTCGCCGCAAGGACGCCGGCTCCTCCAAGAATCAACGCGACAGCTAGCAGACCGCGAGAGACTGCCTGGGACATCGCCTACCACTGGAAGTTCGACATCCAAGCTCGGAAATCGTCCGTAGCTGGCTTCTCCCCAAGATACAAAGGCCAGAATCGATCGTATAATATGCCGAAGTTGTCCAACACCCAGGTACCCCAGCTGTTGTGGTCAGCCAATTCGTACCAACCTGCAATCAGGAACGGCGTGGCAGGATAGGCGTCATTATGGGTTCGGACTTTGCTTTGGATGACTGGGAAGGCACAGTTCAACCAGTCCTCTTGATCCTGCGGGTAGTGGCCTGGCACATTATAGCTAGAGAACCCCGTCTCCATTATGCCTCCTTCCCGGCCGTAGTCACGAAGAATCTGGAAGAGCGTATTCAGGGGGAAGTCCCAATCGTTGCAGGCATTGGGCGCGTATGTGCCTGGATAGTAGTCAATGGTTGCGATGTTGATGGCAGAACCTGCGGAGCTAAGCCAGCCCATCAGGTCATAGTCCCAGTAGGGTTGACCGTCCACGAGCGCGTTCACGATCGACTTGAATGCGGATTTGTGGTTGACGCTCGTGACGCCCTCGCCCGTGAGCAGACCATTGAAGCAGTTCGTGGCAAAAGTTGGGAGGTCCCCAGTGACCTCCTGGTTCCAATTGTGCTCATTGAGGATCTGGTAATAGTAGATGCTCGCGCCGAACTCTTGCCCCATCTTCCGGCAAAACTCGCCAAACTCTGTGTACTTGTTGGCATCTGTGACCCATGATGGCTTCGGGCCGTTGAGAATTGCGATGATGTCGATGCCCCGCGTCTTGCCTATCTGGATTACGCTTCTCCAATGGCCAATCTCTGTGGCGCTCCAATTGTCGTCGCTGGAGAGTTCAAACTCGTTCCAGCGAAGATCCGTGCGGACGTAGCTCACGCCCAGGTCCGCGGCGCGATCGAAAGCGACGCCCCAGCCTTCTAAGTCATTTCCCGTATCCCCATCGTGGTTGTTTACAGACCAGAAGGACCTACGCAAACGGAGTTCCGCCCCATCGAAATAGCCTGTGCCCACATTCTCGACAGATGAGTACACGAGGAGGTCGACTGCGACAGTGCCTGTGGGAGCGGTCATCGTGAGGTCTAGGTACTCCCACTGCCCGGTGGAAGTTGAAGACTTGGAGGCCACCGCCAGGCGAGCTCCGCCGGAAAGGGCATTCCAGAATTCCAGGTACAGGTCGAACAGTCCGGACTCCACGTATACCCACGTGGATGCCACGTAGCCCTTGTCCGGGCTCGCACTCATTCGGACCGTCTGCAGTCCATAGCTCTGGGTGTTGCCCGTGTCCGCCATCTTGTGAGAGTAGGAGCCGAACTTGGCCCGCATTGAGGAACGAGCGCCAGCCTGCGACGTCCATATCCACTTGTCCCAGTTGTCGGGAATCCCATCGGCGTTGCTGTCGACTTCGAAGTTCCCGTTGCAGGCCATGTTCGTGTCAAAGTAGAGATTGTCCGTCGAAGCGATCGTCACGGGCTCGCTCGTGCCCCCGCTTCCCCATGCGCCGGCCCCGACCGTGCCAAGAGAGAAGGTCTCGCTCAAGCCGACGGCATACGTCGTCGAGGCTAGGACGGCGCCCAGCGCGTCGTAGACTTCCCACCGCATTGTCCGCGTATACGCGTCGTAGCCCATGAGGAACTCGTACTGGCTCGCGAACGGGACCACCACGGAGTAGTCCTTCTTCATCGTCCCAGCGGAATCCCGGTACCGAAGGTAGAACATGGGATTGTACCATTGATGCGACGGGCTCTGGTCCCGGCTCGCGTAGATCACGTAGACGCTGTTCGCCATGTCCACACGGTGGTTCGTGCCGCCCATAAAGAAGACCGGCACGGCAAGCTGCCAGTGGCCCTTCTGGGTGATCTTCCACATGGCCCGGACCGTGAAGCTGGACGTCTGATCGTACACGACGGGAGCGGGAGACCGGAGTCGCTCGTCCAATCCGACGGGATCTCGGCGGTCCGCCTTGACGTGGATGTTCCGGTTCACGGAGTCCCAGAACACGTCGCTATAGGTCCCGTAGTCCTCTTTCGTGAACGCCTCATTCGTCGTGAAGACATACATGATGCTGAAGTGTGTCGGGCTGAGGTAGAAGAAGTATGAATCGCTCGTGTTCGCGACCGGCTTGCCATCCGCATCCTGGAAGTACGGATTCGGCAGACCGTACGTCCCGAGCCAAGACCGGTTCAGGGCCACCCGCTGGCCCCGCGTGTCGACGTCCGTGAAGTTGATCCCCAAGCGGAGCATCGGGACGGGCATCCGCTCCGTCCAAGTGCCGTTTGGGTTCGATCGAGTCACGGCCACCCACTCTATTTGCGGCAGTTCCGCGAGGGAGATGAACATTGGGCGTTCCAGTGCGATTGAAGCGGGCGAACCGTAGGTGAACCATGCGCGGCGTATCTCGGGGCGGAAGCCCCGGATCTCGAAGCTCGTCGGGTCCACAGGAGCTTGGAACCTGGCGCCCAGCCATGTCACTGACTCGAAGCTTCTCCTCGAGAAGCTCACGCCTTCGAAAGACGGGTACGGAATGAGCCTACGCAACGATGACTCCGAGATGAGAATTGAAAAAGAGCTGGAGCCGGGGTCGGCCAATCGTATCTTCGCGGAGCGGTTTCCCCTGTCCAAGACCACCCCAAGCTGGTCAAGAGTGATCAAGGAGCCTTCATCGCTGATTACTTTGATTTCCAGGCCTTCGGGCGTTCCGCCCGAGTTCGTCGTGGTCGGAGTGGCGTAGAGGGATTCAGCCGCAGTCCCGGGTGACAGTATTGTGAAGGACACGAGACTCATGAGGAGTGCAGCGGAGATCGCGAAGCGTCGTTCGATTCGTCTCCTGAAGTGAGGCGGAGGGCGCTCGAGTGGGACCTCCTCATCATGGGCTCTACCACTTGACCAAGACGTACTGCTGAACTCCGACATGGCGCGCATCCTGCCTCCCCTTCGTGAATGTCCCGGCGTCTTCGCCCATATGTCTGTTCCGTAAATGCTCCATGATCTTCGGATCCCAGGGCGCCAATCGAGCCTGCGTCACCGTCTTGACTTGTCATCCCATAACGCCCCTTGCCTGACAGCCAGTTTGCACATTGCCATGATTCACTACTCTTGTCTCCCCTAGGGCCGCTGCGGACTCAAGGCCTACCGAACGTCACCGCTCCGGCGAGCCGGACAGACGATCTTCATGCTGCTCGAGCCCTCGACCCCTAGTACCTCGGCATCTCGGGCTCGATGAACTCCGCCCACGCGTCGATGCCGCCCACGAGGTTCTTCACCTTGCGGAATCCGAGCTCACGCAGGAAATTCGTAATCCGCGCGGACCTCACACCGGTCTTGCAGTACACGACGATGTCGTCCGCCGTGCTCAGCTCGTTCACGCGGTTCGGCACCTGCGCCACGGGCATGAGGACCGCCTTCTCCAGACGGGCGATCTCCCATTCCAAGGGCTCCCGGACGTCAACCAGCACGACCTGGCCGTTGTTGTCGATCTTCTTCTTCAAGTCCGCGACCGTGATCTGGAACTCTTCCGCGACCTGCTCCCCCGGTGCTCGGAGACCGCAGAACTCCTCGTAGTCGAGCAATTCCTTAATCGTGGCGTTCGGCCCGCACATGGGGCAGTCCGCGCTCTTCCGTAGCCTGAGTTCCCGGAACTTCATCCGCATCGCGTCGAAGACGATCAGCCGGCCGACGAGCGTGTCGCCCTTGCCCAAGAGGATCTTGATCGCCTCGATCGCCTGGATCGATCCGACGATCCCCGGCAGGACGCCGAGGACGCCGCCCTCCGCGCACGAGGGAACGAGACCTGGAGGCGGCGGCTCCGCGTACAGGCAACGATAGCAGGGCCCCTTCGAAGCCCAGAAGACGCTCGCCTGTCCTTCGAACCGGAAGATGGACCCGTAGACGTTCGGCTTCCCGAGGAGGACGCTCGCGTCGTTCACGAGATATCGGGTCGGAAAGTTGTCCGTCCCGTCGATCACGACGTCGTACTCTTTCAGGATGTCCAGGGCGTTCTCCGACGTCAGGCGCGTATCGTACGTCTGCACGTCGACGTTCGGGTTGATTGCCTGAAGGCGCTCCTTGAGAACCTGTAACTTCGGGCGGCCGACGTCCTGCGTGCCGTAGAGGACCTGCCGCTGCAGGTTCGTGAGGTCAATCACGTCAAAGTCCACGACGCCGAGGCGGCCGACGCCGGCGGCGGCGAGGTACTGCGCGAGCGGGTTTCCGAGCCCTCCGGCGCCGACGATCAGGGCGGACGACTGCTTGAGCCGGATCTGGCCCTGCATGCCGACCTCGGGCAGGATCAGGTGACGCGAGTAGCGCTTAATCTCCTGAGGCGACAGCCCGTCCTTCCGTCGCGCGGCGAGGAGGTCCATCGCGCTGAACGACCCCCCTGCGATGCTCGGGACGATCGAGATCGTATCGCCGTCCCTGAGAGGGGTGCCTTCCTTCTGCAAGTACCGGATGTCTTCCTCGTTCACGTAGACGTTCACGAAGTTCCGGAGGCGGCCCTCCTCCGTGTAGAGATGACGGCGGAGCTGGTCGTATCGCCCCACGAGGGCGCCGAGCGCACCCCGTACGTCGTTCGCGGCGAGCTCGACCGCATCCCGGTTCCCCACGTACTGACGGAGGGGCGTCGGAATCACGATCTTCACGGTGCTCCCCATGACGTTGTCTCCTATTACGCTGTTATACTTAGGGTTTCTGCACGGAACGGACCGCCTTCCTTCTCCAGGGTCCAGGAGCGCAGGTCGTTAGGATTCCCGTCGACGATGCTCAGGATCACATAGGAGTATCCGGGCCACGTGCCGCGCGACTCATCGAAGGACGAGGGACGCGCCGGATGGTCCGGATGGCTGTGGTAGAAGCCGATCAGAAGTTTGCCGTCCTCCTCCGTGAGGCGGTTCATCGCGAGGAGTTCTCGGCCTTCGATCTCGTATCTCCGCTCTCGATCGGACGAGGCCACGTTCGTCGCCCGGCGGACCTCGATGACGCGCTTGGCCTGCCCGAACGCGCCCAGAAGGAAGCCGCAGCACTCCTCCGGATACATGTCGCGCGCGTGGGCCTCGATCGCGCGGACATGATCGGCCGCGAGCACGAGACTCACGGGGCCTCCTCCCAGTAGCGCTCGTTGAGGTACTTGTCGCCGGCATCGGCGAAGACCGTCACGATGACCCCCTCGCGGATTCGTTCGGCCAGGCGTAGGATCGCGTCGAGGGCCGCTCCGCTCGATGTGCCGACCAGGTATCCTTCCTCCCGGGCGAGACGCCGCGCGGCCGCCTGGGCGTCTTCCGTGGCGACGGCCATGTACTCGTCCGCCACCCCAGGATCCCAGATCCCGGGAAGGATGGACGAATCGAGGTGTTTCACGCCCTCGATGCCGTGGAAGGAATCGTCCGGCTGCACCGCGACGAGACGGACGGGCGGATGGCGCGCCTTCAGGTACCGGCCCACGCCCACGAACGTACCGGTCGTCCCGAGACACGCGACGAAGTGCGTGATCCGTCCGCGGGTCTGATCCCAGATCTCCGGACCGGTCGACTCGAAGTGGGCGCGCCAGTTCGCCTCGTTGTTGTACTGGTCGAAGTACCAGAACTTTCCCGGGTCCGACGCGACGAGACCCTTCGCGACGCGCTGCGCCCCGTCGGTTCCTTCCGCGGCCGGGGTGAAGACGAGGTCCGCTCCGTAGGCGCGGAGGATCCGCCGGCGTTCTGGACTCAGGTTTGAGGGGACGCACAGCGTCACCTGGTATCCCTCGGCGGCTCCGAGCATCCCAAGGGCGATTCCCGTGTTCCCGGAGGTCGCGTCGAGGATCACGCGGTCCCGGGTCAGCCCGGCCTTCTCCGCGGACCGGAGCATCCACAGCGCCGGGCGGTCCTTCACGCTGCCGCCCGGGTTGTCCCACTCCGCCTTCGCGTAGATCTCGACCCCGGGCACGACGTCCCGCGCAATTCGGTCCAAGCGTAAAAGGGGCGTGTTCCCGACGAGGTCCGCAACGCGCGATGCCTTCGCACTTCCGCGTGCGTCCGACATCCTTCCCTCCCAGAGGGCCTCACGCGTCAGGCGACGTCTCACCCAGAGCCTTTCGCAGCGTGTGCAAGGACAAGAGGGCGCACTTCATCCGCACGGCGCTCAGGGGGATTCCCAAGGCGGTCAGCATGTCCTCTTTCGAGAGCGCCTTCGCGGCGGAGACCGGTTTGCCCTTCACGGAGACGGTGAGCATGGACGCACTCGCCTGGCTGATCGCGCAGCCCTGCCCGTCGAACCGCACGTCCGCGATCCGCTCGGAGCCGTCTACCTGGACGGTCATCGCGATCTCGTCCCCGCACAGCGGGTTCGATTCCTTCGCGTGGTGGCTCGCGGGCTGCAGGACCCCCTTGTTCCGAGGGCGCTTGTAGTGGTCCAGGATCTGCTCCTGGTACATCTCGTAGGACGAAGCCATCTAGGAGAACACCTGCTGGACCTTCTTGAGGCCGGCAACGAGTCGGTCGATGTCGTCCGCGTCGTTGTAGACGTAGAAGGACGCGCGGGACGTGGCCGGAAGCTGGAATCGCTCCATGAGCGGCTGCGCGCAGTGGTGGCCCGACCGGATGCAGATCCCCTCCACGTCGAGGATCGATGCGACGTCGTGGGGATGCACTTGGTCCATCGTGAAGGAGACGACCCCTGCGCGGCGGTGCGGGTCATCGAGGCCGTAGAGGCGCACTCCGCTCAGGTCCCCGAGGCGTTCGAGCGCGTACGCGGTGAGGTCCGTCTCGTGGGCCCGGACCGCCTCCATCCCGAGGCCGGACAGGTAGTCCACCGCAGCCCCGAGGCCGATCACCCCCGCGACGTTCGGCGTGCCTCCCTCGAACTTGTACGGCACGTCGTTCCATTTCGCGGAGCCGAGATGGACCTCGCGGATCATCTCGCCCCCACCCAAGAGCGGCTCCGTAGCCTCGAGGATGTCCGACCGCCCATAGAGCACGCCGATCCCAGTAGGCCCGAGCATCTTGTGCCCGCTGAAGGCGAGGAAGTCGCAGCCGAGCGCCTGCACGTCGACCGGCATGTGGGGCACACTCTGGGCCGCGTCGACGACGCAGATGGCGCCGACCTCGTGGGCCCGCTTCGCGATCTCGTCCACTGGGTTGATCGTCCCGAGCACGTTCGAACACTGGGTCACCGTCACGATCTTCGTGCGTTTCGTGATGAGCTCGTCGTAGTCCTCCGTCCGCAGGCGGCCGTCGTCGTCGATCCCGGCGTACTTGAGGACCGCGCCTTTGTGGTCCCGCACGAAATGCCAGGGGACGTGGTTCGAGTGGTGCTCCATCACCGAGCCGACGATCTCGTCCCCTTCGCGGAGCTTCCCCTTGATGCCCCACCCATAGGCCACGAGGTTCAGGGACTCCGTCGTGGACTTCGTGAAGACGACCTCGGCCGGGGACCGAGCGTGGATGAACTCCGCGATCCTCTCCCGGGCCCCCTCGAACTCTCGGGTCGCCTCCTCACCGAGCTCGTAGATCGCCCGGTGGACGTTCGCGTTGTACCGCGAGTAGTAGTCCGTCGTCGCGTCGATCACCTGCTTCGGTCGCTGGGAGGTCGCCGCGCTGTCCAGGTACACGAGCGGCTTGTCGTGGATCAACCGCTGGAAGATCGGGAAATCCTTCCGCACAGAAGGCACATTCAACAGGACCTTCGCCGCGCGCGCCATGTCCTTACCCGTCCGATGAAACCGAGGCTACTTGAAGGTTCGCGTCGCAGGTCATCCGATCGCTCCCTCGAGCTGGAGTTCGACGAGACGGTCGACCTCGACCGCGTACTCGAGCGGGAGTCGCCGCGTGAACGGCCGGAAGACGCCTCGCACGACGAGCCGGGTCGCGTCCTTGCGGGAGAGGCCCCGCGACGTCAGGTAGAACAGGGCGTCCTCGCGGAGCCGTTCGACGGATCCCCGATGGTCCGCGTTCGCGTCCGCCCCGTCGAACGAGAGGGACGGCTGCACGTCGCAGGCGGACGTCGCGTCGAGGAGGAGGGCGGACCACTCGGAAACCGAGGAAACCTGGACGGTGCCCGGAGACGCCGAGAGACGCGGCCCGTACGATGCGCGACCCCCTTGCTGCAGGACGAGGCGCGCCTCGACGCGGGACGTTGTGGAGGACGCCATGTGAGCGACATCTGCGCCGATTTCCTGATGCTGTCCGCGGCCCGCGAAGCCGACGTTCAGGATCTCCGCCCGCGCCCCTTTGCCGAGGAGGTGGACGGAAGGGGCCTTCACGTTGTGTCGGGCACCCAAGTTCGCCTCGAGCCATTCGACCGCCGCGCCCGCAGAGACGTGGGCCCGCTTCGAGACGTAGTTGTCGACGTCTCTCGACCAGTTCTGGAGCGTGATACACTTCACGCTCGCGCCCTCGCGGGCGATGACCTCGACGACGGACGCGTGGAGCGCCGCCGAG
>Ga0209751_10007377_pt1 | contig 10093 bp, 13 predicted proteins | sample RifCSP13_1_FD_184019 | JGI IMG/M metagenome (GOLD analysis project Ga0209751, IMG submission 184019) | Soil microbial communities from Rifle, Colorado - Rifle CSP2_sed 13_1 (SPAdes) (version 2) | ecosystem: Environmental > Terrestrial > Deep subsurface > Rock core/Sediment | place: Rifle...
CCCGCCACTCTCCGTTGACCTTCAGCTTCACCAGCATCAGGGGATCTCCATCGCCGTCACGCCGCGAGGCGCCGGTCCTCGAGCGCCCAACTCAGCGACCGCCGCGCCAGGATGCGGCAGCCGTGCCGGCGATACACCGCGGTCCCGCGGACGTCGTCAATCGGCCGTGCCGCGGCCGCGACCCGCTCCGCGAACTCCGCCACAACCCCGGGAGGGAGGGAGACGCGACGGTCGTCCCACGCACCGGCGCTCGTCATCGCCGCGGCGACAAAGCTCTCCGCCTCACCCGCCCGGATGATCGTCGGGCCGACGGAGCCAAGCGCGACCTGCGCCCGCCGGTGCTCCTCGTCGAGGACCAGGCACAGGCTCGCGATGGCGATGACCATCGCGTTGCGCGTCCCGATCTTGGAGAACGACCCGGGGCCGCGCAGCGGGCGCCACCACGCGCCGAGGATCAGTTCATCCGGGGCGAGGGCGGTGCGCTTCGGTCCGGTGAGGAACTCGGCCCAGGGGAGCGTCCGGGTGTGTCCGCCGGCGCGCCCGAGCACGACGTCGGCATCGTAGACGGCCAGCACGGGGAGCGCGTCCCCCGCGGGCGAGGCCGTGCCCAGGTTGCCGCCGACGGTCCCCCGGTTCCGGATCTGCGGCGATCCGACGGAGCGGGACGCCTGGACCAGCGGGGCGAAGGCGGTCAACTCGCGGACGATACGCGCGTACGTGACTCCCGCCCCGAGGAAGAAGCGATCTCCTTCGTACCGAGTCGCGCGCAGCTCGGGCAGGCGCGAGACGTCGATCAGTGCGGGCGGGCGGAAGCGGTCGAAGTTCAGCAGAAACATGACGTCGGTGCCGCCCGCGATGGGGACCGCGTCGGGGGAGGCGGCCTTCATCTCCAGTGCTTCGTCGAGGGTTCGCGGGAGCAGGACGCGCATCATAGACGGCGGGGAATCCGGCCGCGCACCGGGAGCCCGCGCCGGATTGTCTTCTGCGGCCGGCTCAGACGGTCCTGGAGATCCCGGCGCTATTTGGCTTTGAAGATGGGCAGGATCCCGAGGTGCTCGACGTCTTCGCGCTCGTCGCCCTCCAACAGGAGCGCGGCCCGCTTGGCGACCGTGCCCCCGGCCATCTCGACCAGTTGGGCCATGGCCTGCAGCGTCTCTCCCGTGCTGACGATGTCGTCCACGATGCCGACCCGCTTCCCGGCGAGCTTCTTCGCGTCGCGGCCATCCACAAAGAGCTCCTGCTCCGTCTTCGCGGTGATCGGCTTGTAGCGAACGACGAGCGGCGAAAGCATGAAGGGGCGGACGTCCTTCCGGCAGACGACGTACGGCTTGAGCCCCAGGTACGTGGCGATGGCATGGGCGAGCGGGATCCCTTTGGTCTCGGTCGTGACGAAGATGTCGCAGCCGCTCATCTTCGGGGCCAGCAGGCGCGCCGCCCCGTCGATGACCTCGGTGTCGCCGAGGCTGTAGTAATAGGCGATCCACGTGTCCGGCGCGACCTGGATGAGGGGCAGGGTGCGGATCGTCCCCGCGATCTCCAGGTCGTACGTGGGTTGGCCGTTGAACGGCAGAATGTGTGCCATCGCGTCCTCCGTCGCGCGGGAGTCGCCCGCGCCGCCGCATTCGAGTCGTTACGGAATCATACCTGCCCTGCTCCGGCCCAGATTATGCTCGCGTTGTGACCCACCCAGGTCAGCTCAACTCAGTCCGGACCGAGATGCCTTCAGCGTCTAGTACGCGCGCGCGTAGAAGACGGTATGCTTGGCCGGCATCCCGCAGACCGGGCACATCCCCGACGGCGTGTCGTCCAGCGGAATGACGCGGGGTGAGGCGCCGGTCCGCTCGCGGATGGTATCCTCACAGCTCTGCATCCCGCACCACCCCACCCGGACGAAACCCTTCACCTCGTCTACGGCCCGGGCCAGGTCCTCCAGCTTGCTCGCCGCCGTCGTGTGCGCCTCCAGGTAGGCCGTCCCCCGGGCCAACAACTCGCTCTGGATCTCGTCCAGGATGCGGTCCACCGCCTCCTCGATCCCATCCAGCTTCAGGGTCTCCTTCTTCCCGCCGGTCCGCCGGCTCAGGACGACCTGACCGGCCGCCACGTCCCGCGGCCCGATCTCGACGCGCAGCGGCGCCCCGCGCAGCTCCCACTCGTTGAACTTCCAGCCGGCCGTGTAGAAGTCGCGATCGTCCAGCTTCACGCGGAACCGCGCTCTGAGCCGTGCGGCCAGCGTCTGGGCCGCCGGCAGCACGACGGCGTCGTCGCGGCCGAGGATCGGCACGATCACGACCTGGAACGGCGCGATGCGCGGGGGAAGGATCAGCCCCTTGTCGTCGCCGTGGGCCATGATGAGCGACCCGATGAGGCGCGTGCTCACCGCCCACGATGTGGACCAGATGTACTTCTCCTGATTGTCGCTGTCCAGGAACTTCACCTCGAAGGCCTTGGCGAAGTTCTGGCCGAGGAAATGCGAGGTGCCGGCCTGAATCGCCTGTCCGTCCGGCATGAGCGCCTCGAGCGTGTACGTGTTGTCCGCCCCGGCGAACCGCTCGGTCGGCGGCTTGATCCCGGCCAGGACCGGGATCGCCAGGACGTTCTCCACGAGGTCGCGGTAGATGCTGAGGATGAGGCGGCACTCGGCATCCGCGTCCTCCATGGTGCGGTGCGCGGTGTGGCCCTCGTGCCAGAGGAACTCCGCGGTGCGCAGGAACAGCCGCGTCGCCTTCTCCCAGCGCACGACGCTGTTCCACTGCAGCAGGAGCACCGGCAGGTCCCGATAGGACTGGATCCACTTCGCGTACATCGGCAGAATGATCGCCTCGGAGGTCGGCCGGATGGCCAAACGCTCCGCCAGCTCCTCGTCGCCGCCGTGGGTGACCCAGGCAACCTGCGGCGCGAAGCCCTCGACGTGCTCTGCTTCCTTCTGCAGGAAGCTCTCCGGGATGAGCAGCGGGAAGTAGGCGGAGACGTGCCCGGTCTCCTTGAAGCGCCGGTCGAGCCAGGCCTGGATGCCCTCCCAAATGGCATAGCCGTACGGCCGGATTGCCATCGAGCCGCGGACCGGCGTGTAGTCCGCGAGCTCGGCGCGCAGCGCCACCTGCGTGTACCACTCGCTGAAGTTCTCGCTCCGCTTCGGTAGTGCTGATGCCTCGCGCTCTGGCCCCATGGCCCGCCCCCTAAGAATGACCGACGCCCCGTCCGCTCTCTAGGGACGGGGCGTGCCCGTGGTACCACCCTGGTTCCGACCGCGTTCCCGGCGGCCGGCGCTCATCCGCGCGTAACGGGCGCGATCCGGTTCCATGCCTAGGTGCCCCGTCATCGCGAGCTTCGTGCAGCGCATTCTAGCACGGGAGCACTACACGCAGCAACGCATCCCCGCCAGCACATGACGCTGGGTGCCGACCGTCCTCCTTGTTGGGCAGCGCCGCGCCTTACGTCCTGGTGCGGTAGCGAAGGTGCACCATCCCGTTGCCGAAACGGCGCTCGTCCAGCAGGCCGAGCTTCACGGGGACATGGACGGGGAGGGACGGTGTGCCGCCTCCCACCGCGATCGGCGCGACGAACAAGTGCCACTCGTCGACCAACCCGGACGTGATCGCCTGGGCCGCTAAGTCGGGGCCGCCCACGCTGATGTCACGTGCCGCCGACGCTTTCATCTGCCGGACGGCTTCAACGTCGAAGCGGCGCTCGATCCGCGTCCGCGCGCTGGAGACCGCTTCCAGCGTCTTGGAAAATACGATCTTATCGGCCGCCCGCCATATCTCCGCAAAATCCTGGATGAAGAATGGCTGGTCGGCCAGGGTCATCGTCTCCCAGGCGAGCATCACTTCGTACATCCGGCGCCCGTAGAGGTAGGTGCCGACGGGCCGCTCGAGGTTGTTGACGAATGTGTGCACCTCCTCGTCCGGCTCCGCCCAGTCGAACTTGCCGTCCTCGTCCGCGAGGTAGCCGTCGAGCGACGTGATCGCCCCGTAGATCAACTTAGCGATGGCGAGCCTCCCGGGGGACCGCGGAACGCTCCGACTGGCCGGCCGGAGGGCGCGGGCGCCGGCCGTTCAGGCTGAGCTGACCCGCCAATTTCGGCCAGCGGGCCAGCCCGTGGTTGATCGCCAGGACGCGCCCGTGGGGATCGATAAGGACGGTGCTGGGCACGGTCATGAGGCCGAACCGCTCGGCAAGCTCGGGCGTCACCGTCGCGTCGATCTCGCGTACCTCAAACCGTCCCGGGTAGCGGCGCTGGAGTTCTTCGAGCGCCGGGCGCTGCATCGTCCGGCACGGTACACACTCGGGGGTGGTAAATGCGAGGACGGCGGGTCCCCGGCGGACGGCCAGCTGTGTCAGCACGTCCCGGGCCTCCGGCCGGCGGTACCGCGCAGACCGCCAGCGCAGCCCGAGCCACACCACGGTGAGGGCGCCGGCGATGACGGCGAGGACGAGAAGACGTTCAGCGACCACCCGCTCCTCCGGTCGGTTGACGGATCAGCCCCACGCGCCGCAGCTGATAGTAGACAAAGCAGCCGGCGCAGAAGTCGAAGACGACGTTCACCAGGGCCAGGACCGTGACGAGCACGACGAGCGTCCATCCCACGGCGCCCGCTCCGCCGATGAGCGCCGCGTACCCCAACAGGAGCACCGCGGCGCCCACGCCCTGGGCAAAACGATGCGGCGCCGGATCGTCATCAAGGACGTGGGACCGGAGCAGACCAAGCGGCAGGGCGACCCGCTGATAGAGGATCCGGAACAGCCCCCAAGACGGGAGGGCGGTCCCTACGGCCAGGATCAGCCCCAGGGCGCCCGCCAGCGGAGGCCAGTCGCCGATGAACGCCGCGAGTGACACGGCGGCAATGCTGACCTGGTTGAACTTGATGGCATTGTGATCGACCTTCGAGACCACGGTACTCCCTCCCCGATTCAGCCACGACGTACACACCGCGCCGCTGTACGCGACGCAGGAGGCGGAGGCGGGAACAGGGGTGTGTGCCGTGCGGTCTAGCGAGCGATCGGCGAAGGCACACGCTGCCCCCGCCGCGGACAGATGCACTGCCGGGGAGTGTATTGCGTCATCAGTCGGGCACGATGCCAGCGGTCTGTCATGGTCGGAAGATTCTTGATATGTTGGGTCAAGATTACCGGGCGGGGGCGGACAAGTCAAGCGGAGGAGTCGTGATGCGAAGAGTCATCTCGTGGAACATGGTCACCCTGGACGGATTCTTCGAGGGTCCACAGCGCGGGGAGATCGACTGGTTCACGGACGTCTGGGGCGAGGAGTTGGAGCGCTACAGTCTGGAGCAGTCCAGGTCCATCGGGGCGCTGCTGTTCGGCCGCGTGACGTACCAGGGCATGGCGGCGTACTGGCCCGCGGCGACCGGGGAGATCGCGGAGTTCATGAACAGCATCCCTAAGGTCGTCTTCTCGACAACGATGGCGGCGGTGAACTGGAACAACTCTCGGTTGTTCACGGGGAAGCCCGAGGAGGAGGTGGCCAGGCTGAAGCAGCAGCCGGGAAAGGATCTCTACATCTTCGGCAGCGCCAACCTCTCCGCCGCGCTCATCCACCACGGCCTGATCGACGAGTACCGCCTCGCGCTCAACCCCCTCGTGCTGGGCGGTGGGACTCCGCTGTTCAAACGAAGCCCGACCCGGCTGCGGATGAGGCTGCTGGAGGCCCGGCCCCTCAGCTCTGGAGTCGTCCTCCTCCGCTACGAACCGGCATGATCGTTCACCTCCTCGACGGGACGTACGAGCTGTTCCGTCACTTCTACGGCCTTCGCCGGTTCGGCAGGGGTCAGGATCCGCGTTATGGCGCCGTCATCGGCGTCCTGCAGACAGTGCTCCAGATGATTGAGACCGGAGCCACACACATCGGCGTGGCCACCGACCACGTCATCGAGTCTTTCCGCAACGATCTCTGGCCCGGCTACAAGACCGGGGAAGGCGTCGAACCCGCGCTCCTGGCGCAATTCCACCCACTCGAGGAGGCCCTCGCCGCCATGGGCGTGGTGGTCTGGCCGATGATCGAGTTGGAAGCCGATGACGCGCTTGCGTCCGCAGCGGAGTTCGCATCGGCGGACGCCCGCGCGGAGAGAGTCTGCATCTGGTCTCCTGACAAGGACCTCGCGCAGTGCGTCCGGGGTGAGCGGGTCGTGCAGGTCGATCGCAGGGGGCAGCGGATCATCGGCGCCGAGGGCGTCCGCGCGAAGTTCGGAGTGGCCCCCGTGTTGATTCCCGACTTCCTTGCCCTGGTTGGAGACTCGTCAGATGGATATCCAGGGCTGCCGCGGATCGGGCCGGCCACAGCGGCGCGGCTGCTGAACCAGCATGGGCGCATCGAGGAGTTTCCGACCGCCGTCCTGGGGGAGGGCCAGCGCACCATGGCGCTGCTTTTCAAGGACCTGGCCACGCTGCGAACCACCGCCCGGTTGTTCCAGGGCGTGGACGAATTGCGGTGGCGGGGGCCGGCCCCGGCATTCACGACCTATGCGGAACGTCTGGGAGACCCTCGTCTGTTGGAACGCAGCCTCAAGGCCTCGGGCGGCTAGAGCGGACCTGCCTTACTCGGAGGACTCAGGCGGTGGCGCCGCGGTGTCTTCGGGCAGGACACGGCGGACGTTGCGGGCCAGCCGGATCCGCGTACCGAAGAACAGCGCCAGCACCCGCGTCACGCCGACGAAGCCTGAGAAGATCCAGCCGAGCGGCTTCAACGTCCAAAGGAAGAGCAGACTGACGACCCCGAGGACGCGCTTCAGCCAGGTGAAGTTTCTGCCGATGCGCTGCAGCGCGGCCGACCGGCCGTAGGCAAGGGTAAGCACGAGCGTTCCGGCCGAGACGATGAACTTCTGCAGGTCGTCGAGTTTGATGTGCCAGAGGTCCTCGAGGAGCAGCTCGATGCCGATGTTCAGCACCAGCAGGTAGGCCGCCGCTTCCAGCACCGGATACCGCTGGATCATCCAGACGAAGATGCCGGCGGCGAAGCGCATCGTGACGATCCCGAGCGCCACGCCTGTGAAGACCACCCACATCTCCCGCGAGAGCGCCACGGCGGCCACGACGTTGTCGAGGCTGAAGGCGAGATCGGCGAGCTCCACCGCCACGACGACGTTCCAGAAGGACCGCCCGCCGCGCCGGAGCGGCTCCCCCGCCACCTGCTCCACGTCCTGCTCGGCCGAGCCCGGACCGATGTCGCCGAGGTGATCCGCGGCGAGCTTGATGAGATAGAGCCCTCCCAGAACCAGCAGCCACCGGTTCTGCACGACCCAGGACGCGATGAACAGCATGGACCCCCGGCCCAGGTACGCGCCGAGCAGTCCGACCTTCAACGCGGCCAGACGCTGGCCGCCGAGCAGGCGGTGAACGGGGTGCTGCAGGAATCGCAGCGCCGGAGGCCACGGGATGCCCTCGTCCCTGGGCAGCCCGGACACCATGGCGCCCAGGACCGCCGCGTTGTCTATGGAGAGGATGCCCTCGAGATAGATGAGCTGCACAACGATGAGCAGCACGCCGAGGTCAAAATTCATGACCCCATCAGTGTACCCAACCTAGCGACCGCGGAGCAATGGGACGCCCGTTACGTCCGGCTGGCCTTGAACCCCCGACGGAGGACGAAGATCTGGGCGGCATGGTACATGTCGTGCTGGGCCGCGCCCACGGCGAAGTCGATCGCCGACGCACGCGCCTGCCCGGGTGTGACCTCGGCCGTATATCCGGCGGCGTATGGGGACAGTGGATCCACCGGCTCCCGCCACCATGCTCGGCCCAGACGCTCATGGAGACGCGCCGCTGTGAGCGCCCGCAGGGCCTCCAACAGCTGCGCATGCGAGGCGGCGAGTTCCGCGTGGGCCTCCTCCAGGCCCGGCGCCGTGGCCGGCACCGGCCGCCAGTTCTCTCCCTCTGCGTACTCCCAGGAGCGGCCGGTCAGCCGCGCGCTGACGGCGTCCTTCCAATAGGCCATGTGGCGGATCATCTCGCCGGCCGACTTCTGTTCGGGATTCGGCCGCCACGACGCTTCCTCCGGGGTCAGTCCATCCAGCGACGGCAGCACCCCGGGGCCGGCCCAGTTACCCTTCAGGTAGGTCAGATGCACATGCTCGACGATCCAGTCCACGATCTCCACACCATCACCTCGCAAACAGGCGCAGCTGCACGGGTTCTTTCGGGAGGGAGGACTTCGGTACGGGTGGCTTCGCTTCTGACTGCGGCCGTTCCCGCACCGGGAACCCGGCGCGCCGCTTGATCTCCGCCACGATGTCCTGCACGTGCTCACGATAGTGGGCCGGCGCGTACTTCCCGCGGTAGAGCTTCTGATACTGAGGGAGGAGCTCAGGGCGGCGGGTCTCGAGGTACCCGAAGAAGGCGTCGCGCGTCACCTCACCCAGGTGCAGGGCGTTGGTCCAAAGCGATGAGGCGCCGTGCGCCTTCGCCGCGCGCACGACCGCGGCGAGCTGCGCCTCCGTATCCGTGAGTCCCGGGAGCACCGGCGCCAGCAGCACCGCGGTGGGAACGCCGGCCTTAGACACAGTGCGCAGCGCCTCCAGCCGGCGGGCGGGAGGCGGGACGTCGGGTTCGATCTCGCGGGCGATGCCGGCATCGAGGGTGGCGATGCTGAAGCACACTCTCACCCCCGCGCCGCGGGCGAGCCGCCGAAGGACGTCGAGATCGCGCACGACCATCGTCGATCGTGTGACGAGCGCGACTGGGGTCTGGAATTCGTCGAGGGCTTCCAGGAGCTGCCGCGTGATCTTGTACGCGGCCTCGGCGGGCTGATACGGGTCGGTGGCGGTGCCGATCTGCACCTCCTCGCGCCTCCAGGACGGATGGGCGAGCTCGCGGCGCAGGATCTCCGGCGCGTTGACCTTGACGAAGATGCGCGACCCCCAGCCGTTGACGCCGTCCTGGTCTAGGAACCAGTGCGTGCGGCGAGCGTAGCAAAAGGGCAGCGGTGCTGGCACCCCCGGAAGGGGTTGATGGACCAGTTGAATCCCATCCCCTGCACGCGGTTGAGGACGGATTTCGTCTGGACCTCCACCCACTCCACCTGCGGAGTGACCCGTGCTCCGATCGCTTTGAACAGTCTGGGCTGTGGGATCTCCTGGGGGGCCATGCCCGAAAGTCTAATACCGAACGGGTGTTCGTGTCAAGGATCGTCAGCTCCCGTCCCCACCCGGGCGGCGCACCACGCGTACAGCGCGTCGTACAGCGGCATCTCCGCGGCCAGCTTCTCCAGATCGCGCTCGCCGAAGGTGACGCTGAACCCCTCCGCGATGGCGCGCAGACCGGCGGCCTCCGGCTCGATACCGATGTCCTGGGGGATGTCGGCCCCGTGCACGATACGGCCCATGACCTGCAGGGCGGGATCGGCGAGCTCGTACTTCAGCACGATCGACTCGAAACTGCAGCGTCCATCGACGTGACCCAACTCCACACCGGCCACGTCGAACGGCGTGCCACCCTCGCGCTGCGCGACCGCCAGCACCTCATCGGCGGGGACGTACAAGAACTCCGCCTCGGCGTCGACGAACCGCCGGATGAGCCAGGGGCAGGCGATGCGGTCCACTTTGGCGTTCCTGCGGGTCACCCACTTCATGCCCGTCCTCCTCAGCCCGGCATCGCGGCGTGGGGGCGTTCCTCTACCTCTCCCCGCCACAGCCGCTGCATCTCGTCCGAGCGACCGAGCAGGTCATCGAGCGTGCCCTCGGCCTCCACCCGTCCGTCCTTCATGACGATGATGTGGTCGGCCCAGCGCAGGGCGATGCGCCGGTGGCTGACCACGAGACAGGTGACGCCCTCGAGGGCGAAGAGCCGCTCCCAGAGGACGCGCTCCGTGTCCACGTCCAGGGCGCTGCTCAGGTCGTCGATGACCAACAGGTCCGGCTGCCTCACGAACATGCGGGCGGCCGCGGTGCGCTGGATCTGCCCGCCGGAGAGCTTCACCCCGCGCGGGCCAACCACGGTCTCCAGCCCCTTCTCCAGTTGCTCGACGTCGCGCTCCATCACCGCGGACCACATGGCGCCGGGCAGGTCGGCGCGCCCGAGGGGCACGCCGAACAACACGTTGTCCTTCAATGCCTCGCTGAACAGCCGCGGCACCTGCGGGATG
>Ga0209751_10007379_pt1 | contig 10093 bp, 5 predicted proteins | sample RifCSP13_1_FD_184019 | JGI IMG/M metagenome (GOLD analysis project Ga0209751, IMG submission 184019) | Soil microbial communities from Rifle, Colorado - Rifle CSP2_sed 13_1 (SPAdes) (version 2) | ecosystem: Environmental > Terrestrial > Deep subsurface > Rock core/Sediment | place: Rifle...
CTTTGGCCTGGGACCTCCGCCTTGCCGCCCGGCGCCCGACGATGGGCAAACGGTTCCTGCGCCTCTGGACGGGGTGCCACTTGCTGCTTGCCTTTAGCCTAGGGGTGTTGGCCTTGTATGAGCCAGCCATCGCGATCGGAGATGTCTCGCTCCGGGAGGAGACCGCCGGAGGTGAACTCGGACGGCTGCTGATAGGAAGCGCGGGAGCAGTACTGGGTTGGCTAGCCGCCGGACTCCTGGGCCTCGGCCTCGTCTGGCCGCGCGGCGCGCGCGGGGCGGGGCAAGGGGCATTGGCCACTGGCCGCTACGTTGCCTCGCTGCACATCCCCCAGAACATCTGGCAGTCCATCGTTGCCTTCTTTACCAGCCTCGTGCCAAAAGACGACGAGGAGAGCGAGGGCGCCGACACGACCTACGTACCACAGTGGGATGAGGAGTGGGTGAACAGCCCGACGATCGACGGGACGGACGAGACCGTATCCGAGGGAACCGATGAGTTCGACGAAGCAGCGGGCATAGAATCGACTGCCGCGGAGCCGGAGGCGTTCCAGCGAGAGTTGCCCATGGGACGACCAGCGGGCCGCGGCTGGGAATTGCCCCCGCTCGACCTGCTCGCCGACGCAGCCGACGTGGAGATCCGTCCTATCGACAACGAGGCTCGGGCCAGGCTGATCGTCGATACGCTCGCCTCCTTCGGAGTGGACGCCCGGGTGGTGTCGATCAACCAGGGTCCCGCCGTCACTCAATTCGGCGTGGAGCCGGGGTGGGAGACGAAGTCGCGTAGCGTCCCCCTGCGAGACGAACACGGACGGCCCGTGTACGACAAGGACGGCCGGCCACAGACGCGAACCGAAGTCGTATCCAGGACCCGGGTCCGCGTGAACCGTGTGACCGGGCTAGGCAATGACCTCGCCCTGGCTCTGGCCGCGCCGACGATCCGAATCGAAGCGCCGGTGCCCGGCAAGCCCATCATTGGCATCGAAGTGCCGAACACAACGACGTCGCTCGTGTCCATTCGCAGCGTCATCGAGAGCGCGACGTTTCAGAAAACCAACGTCCGGACCAAGCTTTCGATAGCCCTTGGCAAGGGCGTATCAGGGGAGCCAGTGGCCACGGATCTCACTCGTATGCCCCATTTGCTGATCGCAGGGGCCACGGGTAGCGGAAAGAGTGTGTGCATCAACTCAGTCATCGCCAGCCTGCTGCTGCACAACACCCCTGAAGACCTGCGGTTGGTGCTGGTGGACCCCAAGCGAGTGGAGCTGGCGGTGTTCGCCTCGATCCCGCACCTGGCGTTCTCAAAGATCATTACCGACGTTGAGGAGGTCGTCGGCACCCTGCAGGCGGTGATACACGAGATGGACAGTCGATACCGACGCTTCGCGTCCATCGGCGTCAGAAACATCGAGGCCTACAATAAGAGCCCACGCGCGAGTCACCGCCTGCCGTACTGGGTTGTGGTGATCGACGAGCTGGCGGACCTGATGATGGCCGCCCCGTATGAGGTCGAGCGCCAGATCTGCAGGCTTGCTCAGCTGGCAAGAGCGACAGGCATCCATTTGATCGTGGCGACGCAACGCCCCTCCGTTGACGTGGTAACGGGACTCATCAAGGCCAACTTCCCGACACGTATCGCCTTTGCGGTCTCCTCACAGGTGGACTCGCGAACGATTATTGACGGGGCGGGCGCCGAGAAGTTGCTGGGGCGCGGCGACATGTTGTTCATGCCAACGGACGCCTCGAAGCCGAAGCGGATTCAGGGCTCCTATGTCTCCGACCAGGAGATCGAGCGCATCGTTGAGTGGTGGTCCAGTGACCGGTTCCGCCATCTGATCCCCGATAAGCTCGACCACCTGATCGAGGAGGCCGACATTGCCTCGGAGCGAGAGAAGGCGGTTGAGGACGATCCGTTGTTTGAAGCGGCCAGAGAACTGGCAGCACAGCACAGCCGCGTGTCCACATCCTTGCTGCAGCGACGTCTTCATGTCGGGTACCCGAGAGCGGCGCGGCTCATCGACCTGCTCGAAGAACAAGGGATTGTGGGAGCCGCCGAGTCGGGGCAATCGCGACAGGTACTGGTAACGGCAAAGGGTGAGGCTGAAGAAGATGGTGCGGAGTATGACGGCCGCTTCGAATAATCCAGTGGGGAACAGATTGTTCCCCGGAGGTACTTGACATCCGTTTCCCAGGTGCTAAGGTGAAAGACGAAGACTAGAGGACTGGAGGAGATTACGCCATGAGAATTCATGCGCTGATCCAAGTACTCGAAATCGACCAGGCTAGGTCCTCTGCGTAAGCGGCGCAGGGGAACAGCGACACCGCGGAGCGGCCAGCTGTAAAGAGGCTAAAGAGCCCATCGAGCGGTTGAACCGCCGGAAGCAAACGCCGAAGCGGGAACAAAAGGGAACACAGGACTCCCCGGAGTGATAAACCGGGGAGTCTTTCATTTGCCACGTTCCGAGAGCCTCCCTCCACGGCGGGCAGGCAGGATGAGCGGGCGAAGAGCGTTCGCCCCTCCTCAGGTCGAGCATACCTCCGCCGATCATCCACCGTCTCCCAAGAGGTCGTCTTGTCCCCGTGCGGAGCGGCCGCTCAGCGGCCCAAACCCGCGGAACACATCGCGTACCATCGCCATTTCCGCCGACTTCTTCCGCTCCCGCTGCAAGGACTCCAGGTGCCGCAACGCCTGGGCAAGTTCCCTGCGCAGCATCCCCTGGTAGCGGATGACGTTATCCAGCGTTGACCCGGTGGGGAGCAACCGTCGCATCGCCTGGCGGTCCAGTTGTGCCTTGACCTCCGGTGTCAATTCTCGCGGCATCTCGCGCCTCCTCATCAGGGATTCCACCACGAGATCCGTGCCTGCTTCTAGCTGGCTGGCTGCGGTGCACTCCCGTTCGTAGCGGCGCACCCGCATGCGGCGCCAGAGGATGGAAGCCACCTCCTCCGCCAGCGCCATCTCCAGTCCTCCCAGGGGCGCGATGCCCTCGAACACGGAGTCGCGGAAAGCGAGCCAGTCTTCTTCGCGCTCGAACGCCGGCAGCGCCGGGGAGACGGAGAGAATTCCGTGCTTCGCCGCGTTGAACCTCACCGGCGAGAGGACGGGCTCGACCGGCGGGTCTGGGAGATCCGTGCCAGGCGCGATCTCCGCCGGCTCCAGCCCACCGTTGTGATCGTCGCTTGTAGCGACCTTCTTCACGTCCTCCACCACCTCGTCCTCCTCTTCCCCCGGTCACCTTCCGCACCCCCACCATACCGGAACCGGCGGCGATCTCATAGCGCTTCGCGTCACTGGCCGGGACGGCGGGGCGACGGCCCGGGAGGCTTGTTTCGTAGAAAAGGGGTCTGGATTACGAGTTTTTCCGGAATTGGGCTTCGGCTCACGGGTTTTGTCATTCTGAGGAACGAAGAATCTGGGTGCGGGGGGCGCGTCGTCAACTATCCACGAACCAGTGCCACCAACCGCTGCCCTTGCCACCGAACATCCCGTATCATTCCAATAAATGGACACCAACGTCCTCTACTACGGCGACAACCTCGACATCCTCCGCCACTACATCCCCGACGAATCCATAGACCTCATCTACCTCGACCCGCCCTTCAACAGCCAGGCCACCTACAACGTCCTCTTCCGCGAGGAATCCGGCGCCAGCAGCCACGCCCAGATCGAGGCCTTCGAAGACACCTGGCACTGGGGCGACGCCACCGCGCAGGCCTACGACGAGGTCCTCCGCGGCCCACACCAAAACGTCGCCCGCATGCTCAAAGCGATGATCGACGGCCTCGGCCACAACCAGGTCACCGCCTACCTGGTAATGATGGCCATCCGCCTTGTCGAACTCCACCGCATCCTGAAGCCCACAGGGTGCATGTACCTGCACTGCGACCCTACGGCCAGCCACTACCTGAAAATCCTATTGGATGCCGACTTCGGTCCCGCTAACTTCAGGAACGAAATTACGTGGAAAAGGCGACAGGGATTTACCAGCGCAGTTCACGAGTCTAATCGATACGGCAATATCACGGATATTCTCCTTTTCTACTCAAAATCCGCAAAGGCTCGATTCAGACCGCAGTACAACAAGGACTCAAAGGAATACCAGGAATACGTCGACAAGTTCTTCACGCTGGTAGACAACGATGGGCGCAAGTACCAGGCGACAAGTCTCACAAATCCCGCCTATCGCCCTAACCTGATTTATGAATACAAAGGATACAAGGCACCAGCCAATGGCTGGATGATAACGAAAGAGAAGATGGAGCAGTGGGACAAGCAAGGGCGCATCCACTTCCCTGCCAGCAAGAACGGCCGGTTACGCCGGAAAAGCTACGCTGATGAACTGAAAGGGATGCCTATCCAGAACCTTTGGGACGACATTGATCAATTGGGCGCCGGTCGAACAGAACGCTTGGGGTACCCCACCCAAAAGCCGCTCGCCCTTCTCGAGCGGATCATCAACGCCTCTTCCAACCCCGGCGACATCGTCCTCGATCCCTTCTGCGGCTGCGGCACCGCCGTCCACGCCGCCCAGAAGCTCGGGCGCAAGTGGATTGGAATCGACGTAACTTTCCTCGCCATCAACCTCATCGAATCCCGGATGAAAGGCGCCTTTCCAGAGCTTGATATCAAGGTAATCGGCGAACCAGCAGATCTCACGAGCGCACGCGACCTCGCACGGCGCAATAAGAAGCAGTTCGAGCTTTGGGCTCTTATGAGGCTCGGCGCGCAGCCTTCGGGAAAGAAAGGCGCAGACAGAGGCATCGACGGCCTCATCCCCATGATCGTAGGCGGCTCCGCCGGCAAGCCCGAGTATGCCCGCGCCATCGTCTCCGTCAAAGGCGGCGAGCACGTCTCTGCGCCGATGGTCCGCGACCTCAAAGGCGTCCTCGACCGCGAAGGCGAGCCCATCGGCATCCTACTCACTCTCACGAAGCCCACCAAGGACATGAGCACCGAAGCCGCCTCGTCCGGCTTCTACGAAAGCGCCCTCTGGCAGAAGAAATACCCCCGCATCCAGATCATCACCATCGAAGACCTGCTCAACGGCAAGCGGCCCGACCTCCCCTCCGCCGCCTCCCCCTTCGCCAAAGCCCCCCTCGAACGCGAGCGGGGGGAGACGGGGCGGATGCTGTAGGCGGCAGTAGTTGCGACCCACATGAGGAGCTCCCGCGATCGACCGCTTAAAGCTGAAGGTGACAAACACAGACGTGGTGGCCCACGCCTACGCGATCTCATCTATTTGGACTTCCAAAAGTGCGGATCAATATTCAGCCAGTTTGAAGGAGGCCTGCTCCGTGAAGTGCAGTCGTCTGTCGAGACGGGCACCGAAGGCGGATTGTCGGGCGAACTAAACGTTGGTTTCGCAAAGCTGGGATCGCGGTTAGGGGCCAATGACAAGAGTTTGGAGCTAGTCTCCCGGGTACTCCACCATGACGTACTGGCGCGAATCGAATTTCGGCTCGCCAACGAGCAGGTGTTGCTCGATCTGAACGATGTCCTGGGGGACAAGAATCCCGCCGAACACGAAGTTCGTGCAGCCATCGCGGGTGGGGCGCCATACGTTCGGGCGGAGGGATGGACGATGATCGAGGACTACCGCCGCATAACCGACATAGCCTCCAACTTCAATGTCCTGACGGAATTTCTCAACCGTTGCGCAACCGACACGGTCAAGCAGAGCCCAGAGTACCAACAGCTTCGCGCGCAGATCGACGAAATGAGCACACAGGCGAAGGCTCAGCCGAACCGCGACGAGCGGGCACGCGCCCTTCAGCAGGCCAAGGTCGTTGAGCAGCAGCTCGAAGCAATGATTCAAGCAGCAGCGGGGGCTGGACAGATTGACGATTGGCTAGTGCAGGGAATCATGCGGTTCATCGAGTTGTTCAAACCGGGCCATATCAACCTACGCCTCTACCCGTGTGAGTCAGCGCCGGGATTCCAATTGCTCGCAAACCTCAAGGCTGATTGCTTCGTCGATGGTGACGTGGGTAACTTCTCGTTTGCTTACGGGATTAAGCCAAACGTCAAGCTAACCGTCTTGGGGCTCGTCACATCCATACCTCCCAAGGATCAGCCCGCATTCGACCCCCTCCAAGAGTTCGCTGGCGACGATGACCCCGACAACGCCCAGCAGAAGGGGTTCGAAAAAGGGTTCCGGCAACTGTTCAATGCATTCGAAGAGATCGAGAAGTTGGTCCGCTTCACCAGGTATCCGAACGTCACTCTATTCCCCATCGCCGTTTATCGGACGATCCGATAATGCAAACTGGTACCCCATCCTGCACGTCTTCCGCTCATGGTGAGGTACTCGTACCATGAGCGGCGGACGGACGCCTCGGGACACATCGCAGCGCTGTGCCGCCGCTCGTCCTACGAGAACCTCAGGACGAGCGGAACGCGGCGCTCGTCGTTAATCGGGTGTACGCCCCGCCAGATCCCTCCACTCCGCTGCGCTCCGGTCGGGATGGCAAGGGCGGCGGCCCGGCCCATCCGTTTATCCGCTGCGCCGCAGGCAATCCGCTGACGCACGACGCTACAGCGAGCCCATCCGTTCATCCGTCCCGCGATCCTCGACTAACAGCCGCCAATAACTGCGGGGGATCCCGCCACTCCACTACGTTCCGGGCGGGATGACTTTGGGTGAGATTGCGCTCCGGTCGGGCCATGGGCGTCCCTACTCCTGCGCCACCTGCGTGCGCTAAACACACGACGGACCGCCGAGGTTCTTCGCTCCTCAGAATGACAGGATTAGCGGCGGCGCCGGCCGCGGCCGCCGTATGAAGTGTTCGCGCGGCGCATTGCGGAGATGACTTCGAGGCCTTCTTCATCGCCAACGAGTTCGCGGCGCAGCTCCACGACGCGGTCGCGGAGGAGGGCGGCCTTCTCGAACTCCAGGTTCCGTGCCGCTTCCTTCATCTGTTTTTCGAGGTCCTTGACCAACCGCGTGATCTCGTCCTTCGGGATCGACCCGGGAGTGTAGTCGGGGCGCTGCTCCGCTACCTGCTTCACCCTGTCCGTAATGTCCCGGATCGCTTTGCGGATGCCTTCCGGCTCGATGTTGTGTTCCTCGTTGTACTGCACCTGGATGCGGCGCCGGCGCTCGGTCTCCTCGATCGCGCGACGCATAGAGTTGGTCACGTGGTCGGCGTACATCAGGACCCGGCCGTTTATGTGACGGGCGGCCCGGCCAATCGTCTGGATGAGCGACCCTTCTGAGCGCAGATAACCTTCCTTGTCAGCGTCGAGGATGGCTACGAGGCTCACCTCGGGCAGGTCGAGGCCCTCGCGGAGAAGGTTGATGCCGACGACAACGTCGTAGACGCCGAGCCGCAGGTCGCGCAGGATCTCGACGCGTTCGAACGTCTGGACCTCCGAGTGCAGGTAGTGCGTCTTGACGCCCATCTCCTGCAGGTAGTCGGCAAGGTCTTCGGCCATCTTCTTCGTCAGGGTCGTCACCAGCACACGCTCGCTGCGTTCGGCCCGAATGCGGATCTCGTGTAGCAGGTCGTCGATCTGGCCTTTTGTCGGTCGGACCTCGATCTCCGGTTCGAGAAGAGCGGTCGGGCGGATGATCTGCTCGACGACTTGCTCGCTGTGCTCGTACTCCCAGGGACCGGGCGTGGCTGATACGTAGATGACCTGGTTCAGGTGCGAGAGAAACTCCTGGAAGGAGAGAGGGCGGTTGTCCAGCGCCGACGGCAAGCGGAACCCGAAGTCAACGAGGGTCTGCTTGCGAGCGATGTCGCCGGCGTACATGCCGCGGATCTGCGGGACGGCCATGTGCGACTCGTCGATGAATAGCAGAAAGTCGTCCGGGAAGTAGTCCATCAGCGTCCAGGGGGTGCTGCCGGCGGAACGGCGGGCGAGGTGGCGGGAGTAATTCTCGATGCCTGAGCAGTAGCCCTGCTCGCGCAAGCACTCGATGTCGTAGCGGGTGCGCTCAACGAGGCGCTGGGCCTCGAGGAGTTTGCCGCGCTCATGGAAGAGCTGGTAACGCTCGGACAGCTCCGCTTCTATGTCACCGATCGCTTCTTCCAGCTTGTCAGCGGAAGTGACGAAGTGCTTCGCGGGGTAGACGTCGATCTCGTCGAGCTCAGCAAGGACCTCGCCGGTGAGCGGGTCGAGGTGCAGGATGCGTTCGACCTCGTCGCCGAAGAAATCGACGCGGACGGCGAGTTCGTCGTAGGCGGGGAGGATCGTGAGAGAGTCGCCGCGCAGGCGGAAGCGGCCGCGCACGAGGTTCTGGTCGTTGCGCTCGTACTGCATATCGACGAGGCGGCGGAGGATGCGGCTGCGGTTGCTGGTCTCGCCCCTCTTGAAGCGGACGACGAAGCTGTAGTACTCGGACGGCTCACCGAGGCCGTAGATGCAGGAGACGGAGGCGACGATGATGATGTCGCGGCGCTCGAAGAGGGCGCGGGTGGCGGCGTGGCGGAGCTTATCGATCTCCTCGTTGATGTCGGCGTCCTTGGCGATGTAGGTATCCGAGCGGGGGATGTAGGCCTCCGGCTGGTAGTAGTCGTAGTAGGAGACGAAGTACTCGACGCCGTTTTCTGGGAAGAAGTCCCGAAACTCCGAGTAGAGCTGGGCGGCGAGGGTCTTGTTTGGGGAGATGACGAGCGTGGGGCGGTTGGTGCGGGCGATGACGTTGGCCATGGTGAAGGTCTTCCCGGAGCCGGTCACGCCGAGGATGGTCTGGTGCTTCTGCCTGGCCTCGATGCCGGCGACGAGCTTCTCGACGGCGTCGGGCTGGTCGCCGGTCATCTGGTAGTCGGCGGTGAGGGTGAAGGGCCGGTCCACAGGAGTAGTGGTCATGCTCATTTCATTCTATCAATGCGATTCCGACGCTCAATCAATGCGATTTTGTATCTGATGTTTGATTGAGATTTCGGCCGCGTTCGTGATTTTGATTGTGCTCGCGAGAAAATCTCTCGCTTGGGCGACCGTCAGGTATGGTGACGGCGCTGAACGGGCGATTCTGTTTGATTGAGCGACAGGCAAAGCCTTGAGGGGCGCATTCAATCTCACAGCAGATTCCTTGATCCGATAAACGGATGCTGATGCGGACGTCATGGGAGGAGGATAGCAGGGCGGGGTGACAGGGGAGTGTCAGGAATGGCATGGTTTAGCTGTCAGCTGTCAGTAATCAGCTTTCAGTAGTAAGTAGTCAGTTTTCAGTGGCGGGGCGGCGCGGCATAGGCCCAGCGGGTCCGGCTCCGAATTTGAGATCGGATTGGCGGCCAGCGGAGTGCCTGAGCAGATAAGCGGATGCGGTAGAACGAACAGCGGCCAGCCGCCGCGAGGCGATGTGAGTGCTGAAGCGGCCGCGACGGAATATAATTCGGCGCAGAGGAGGTGCGATGATGACTGCTGCGACTGAGGCGCGAATCGTGGAGGCGGGACCTGAGCATGCGAGGTTCGTTGCGTGGGTGACGCTGGCGGCGTTCCGCTCGCACTTACCGCTGGGCATGTGGGACTACATGTTCGGTGGCTCGGACGAGGATCTGCTCGACTACCTCGAGGTGCTGACGATGACCGAACAGCGGCACTGGGTGCACCACTCGCTGTTTTCCATCGCGGAGGTGGAAGGGACGCCGGCGGCGGGACTGAGCGGCTTTTTCGAGGAGACGCAGGGCGGCGACGGGCTGCCCCTGGCGATCCAGGAAGCGAACGAGAAGACAGGCCGGATCGCGGACCCCGAGAGGCTGGGGCGAGCGATGACGATAAGGAACATCGTGATGCAGCACGAGCCGGGGGCGTGGGTAGTGGAGAGCGTCGCGACCCACCCGGAGTTCCGCCGGCGCGGACTGGTCGATCTGTTGATGGCGGAGATGCTGGAGCGCGGGCGAGAGCGAGGCGCCACGACGGCGGACATCGGCGTCTTCATCGGCAACGACCCGGCGCAGCGGGCGTATGAGAAGCATGGCTTCCGGGTGGTGGACGAGAAGCGGGACGCGGCGTTCGAAGCGGTCTACGGGACGCCCGGGGCGCGGATGATGCGGCGGGGGCTGGGCTGAGATGCTAGATGTTTGTGGTTAGATGACAGAGGGACTGAACCGTGAGGCTTGATGTGGAGCTCGCTACGGAGATACTGGG
>Ga0209751_10007380_pt1 | contig 10093 bp, 9 predicted proteins | sample RifCSP13_1_FD_184019 | JGI IMG/M metagenome (GOLD analysis project Ga0209751, IMG submission 184019) | Soil microbial communities from Rifle, Colorado - Rifle CSP2_sed 13_1 (SPAdes) (version 2) | ecosystem: Environmental > Terrestrial > Deep subsurface > Rock core/Sediment | place: Rifle...
GTACACGGCAAAGCGTCCGAGGTGATACCCGGCCGCGCTCGTCGTACACTGGGACCCGTGGCTGCTCGCACCATGCTCCCCGTGCACGAGTCCGGGATCTGCTCGGTTGCCACGACTGCGGAGATCGTCGGCTCGAAGTGGACCGTGCTCATCGTGCACGACCTCTCCGAGGGCCCCCGCCGCTTCACCGAGCTCGAGCGCTCGTGCGAGGGGATCAGCCCGCGCACGCTCGCCGAGCGCCTGCGCTGGCTCGAGAGCGGGGACATCGTCGTCCGGCACAGCTACCCCGAGTCGCCTCCCCGCGTCGAGTACGAGCTGACACCCAAGGGCCAGGCGCTGCTCCCGATCGTCCACGAGATGCGCCGCTTCGGCCACGAGTGGCTCGGGTGCGGCGTGCACGATACGCATTAGTCGAGCTACAGCTCTATGACGCGGTTCTCCGCTGCAGAGCGGTAGAGGGCGTCGATCGCACGCGCCTGGCCGAGGGCGTCGGCCCGCTCGAGGAGCGGCGCGGCCGTTCCCTCGACGGCATCCGCGAGGTTCTCGAGCTCGAGCTGGTAGGCGTCCACTCGAGGGACGTCCACGCGGCTGACGCCTTCGTCGCCGCGCTGGAGCAGCAGATCGCCCTCCCAGTCAGCGCGCCAGGGAGACTCGACGAGCAGGCTGCCCTCGTCACCGACGACCTCGAGCCGCTGGAAGCGAGGCAGCGCGAACGAGCAGTCGAACTGGGCGATCACGTCGCCCGGGAAGCGGAGCGTTCCGTGGAAGGACATGTCGATCCCGGTCGGGCCGAGCACTTGCTCGCCCGTCACGTGCTCCGGTTCGCCCGCGAGATTCCGCGCGCCGGAGACGCAGTAGCAGCCGACGTCCATGAGCGCGCCGCCGTCGAGCTCGGTGCTCGCCCGGATGTCGCCCGAGTCCGGGAGGACGAATCTGAATGCGGCGAGGACGAGCCGCAGGCGGCCGACGGCGCCCTCGTCGACGAGCGCCTTCACCTTCGCCGTCTGAGGGTGATGGCGGTACATGAACGCCTCCATCAGCACGAGCCCCGCCGACTCGGCGCGCGCGAACGCCTCCTCGACCTCGTGCGGCCGGCGCGAATAGGGCTTCTCGCAGAGAACGTGCTTCCCCGCGTCGAGCGCGGCGAGCGTCCACTCGTGATGAAGGCGGTTCGGAAGCGAGATGTAGACGGCGTCGATGCCGTCGTCGGCGAGCATCGCCTCGTACGAGCCGTGCGCCTTCGGGATCGCGTGCTCGCGGGCGTACGCCTGCGCGCGGGCATCGTCCCGGCTTGCGACCGCTACGACGTCTACGCGGTCGGATGCCGCCGCAGCCGACAGGATGAAGTCGTTGATCCTCGCCGTCGAGAGCAGCCCGAGCCTCATCGTTTCGTCTCCGTCGCCGCTGCCGGAGGCCGGACGTGCGGGGGCGGCGCAGGCGGAGTGTCGGAGCCGGCGCCCGTCTCCGCGATCGCGTCGTCGATCGCCCCGAGCGTGGCGGCGTCGAGCTCGAGGTCGGATGCGATCGACCAGCCGTCCACGTGGCTCGGGGTGCGCGCGCCCACGATGGCGCCGGTGACCCCGGGCTGCGCTACCACCCAGGCAACCGCGAGCGCCGGCGGCGTCGCCCCGAGCTCCTCCGCGAGCGGTCGCAGCCGATCGACGAGGGCGAGCGTCCGGGAGACGAGCGGCTCCTGGAATGCAGGCGACTGGCGGCGCCAGTCGCTGTCTGCGAGGCCGGCGATCCGTGCTCGGTCGAACGCACCCGTCAGCAGCCCGGACGCCATGGGCGAGTAGCAGATGACGCCGGCGCCATGCTCTCTCGCCCAGGCGACCGCCGTGCTCCGCGCCCCTCGGGCAAGGAGCGAGAGCGGCGGCTGGACCGAGTCGACGTGGCGTACGGCCTCGCACCGGGCCAGCAGCTCCTCGTCGAAGTTGGAGACGCCGATCCAGCGAGCCTTTCCCTCGTCGACGAGCTCGGCCATCGTGCCCCACGAATCCTCGAGCAGCGTGCCGGTGGTCCAGTCGGGCCAGTGGACCTGGTAGAGGTCGATGCGCTCGACGCCGAGCCTGCGCAGGCTCTCCTCGCACTCCTCGCGGATGGACTCGGGGCGCAGGTCGTTCTCGATGACTCCCTCGGGCCGGCCCTGCCAGCGACGGCCGCACTTCGTGAAGACGTAGACGTCCTCGCCCGCGCGGTACGGCTCGAGCGCACGGCGGACAACCTCCTCCGAGTGCCCGAGGCCGTAGACGGCGGCCGTATCCACCCAGTTGACGCCGAGCTCGAACGCGTGGCGGATGGCTGCGACCGAGTCGTCGTCGTCGACCTCGCCCCAGCCGAAGCGCCACGGGCCGCCGATGGCCCAGGCGCCGAACCCGACCGTGGTGAGCTCCGGCCCGCTGTCGCCGAGGCGCCGCGTCCTCATGCGCGGGCGCGCCCCTCGTCGTCGAGGTAGTCCCGCCACGATCGCTTCGGCTTCCAGCCGAGCAGCCGCTCGGCCTTCGCCGTCGAGATCCCCGACGCGTCCGCGCGCTGTAGCTCGCGAAACTCGATTCCTTCGCCGCCGCCGTAGTGCCGTTCGACCGTCTCCACGAGCGGATGGCCGCCGATCGTGTCCGGCGAGGCGATGTAGAAGACCTCGTGGCCAGGGAGGTCGGTCTCGATCGTGAGGACGACCGCGTCGCAGAGGTCGTACACGTCGACGTACGAGCAGTAGTTGTCGACCACCACCGAAGGGTCGCGGACGACCGGCCCGAGGTTTCGCTCGTAACTCCCCTCGTCCTGGACCCAGCAGGGACGAATCGACGTGCAGCGGATGTCCGACCGCTCGACCGCACGCTCGCAGAGGAGCTCGCCGAACCACTTGGCGGTGGCGTACGGGTCCTGCGGCCTGATCGGGTGCTCCTCGTCGACGGGGAGGTACTCGGGCACGAACGGCCGGTGCGCGAAGATGAACCCCGGCACGGTCTCGCTCGAGAAGTTCACGAAGCGCCGTACGCCGGCTGCGATCGCAGCCTCGAGCACGTTGAACGTGCTCATGACGTTGTTGCCGAAGACGACGTGCGGCGGGTTGTGGATCGGCTGCGGAATCGCGGCGGTGTGCACGACGACGTCGCACCCCCGGGTGAGGGCATACGCGGCTCCCGCGTCGGTCAGGTCGGCCTGCCAGTAATCCTCGACGTCCCCGGGAGCAGCCCGGTCCCAGGTCGGGAGCGCGAGGTCCGTCGCCCGAACGTCGAACCCGGCCTCGGCGAGCCGCGGGCAGAGCGCCCGGCCGACCTTGCCCCGGGATCCCGTGACGAGGACTCTCACAGGTACGTGACCGCGTCCTCGACCACACGCGTCTTGCCGCGCAGGAAGCCGAAGTCGCAGCCCTCGTTCGCCTGCAGGACGTGATCCGCGTGCAGTCGCCGGTACCCCCGGTCGTCGGTCGGAGCGGGCGGCACCCACCGCTCTCTCCGCTCGGTGAGCTCCTCATCGCTGACGACGAGCTCGAGCCGGCGCTCGGAGACGTCGAGGCGGATGAGGTCTCCGTCCTCGACGAAGGCGAGCGGCCCTCCTACGGCTGACTCGGGCGCGATGTGGAGGACAATCGCTCCGTAGGAGGTGCCGCTCATGCGTGCGTCGGAGATGCGGAGAAGATCGGTGACCCCGGCGCGCAGGAGCTTCGCCGGGATGGGCAGGTGGCCCCACTCGGGCATTCCGGGCGCGCCGACCGGGCCGGCGTTCCGGAGCACCATCACGCTCGACGCGTCGCACTCGAGCGCCGGGTCGTCGACGCGCGCGGCGAGGTCGTGGATGTCCTCGAAGACGATCGCGCGGCCCTCGTGGCGGTGCAGCTCCGGTTCGGCTGCGCTGATCTTCATCACGGCGCCGTCGGGACAGAGGTTTCCGCGGAGCACCACGAGCGCCCCGCCCTCGTCGAGCGGCTTCTCGCGGGTGCGGATGACCTCGGGATTCACGATCTCCGCCCCGGCGATGTTCTCTTCCACCGTGCGTCCCGAGACGGTGATCGCGTCGACGTGGAGGAGATCGTCGATCTGCGCCATGACGGCGGGAACGCCGCCGGCGTAGAAGAAGTCCTCCATGAGGAACCTGCCGGCGGGCTTGAGGTCGACGAGCCACGGCGTCGTCACGCACAGCTCGTCGAAGAGCTGGAGGGGCAGGTCGACGCCGACGCGCCCGGCGTACGCGATCAGGTGCAGGATCGCGTTCGTCGAACCTGAGATCGCGTGCAGCACGCGGATCGCGTTCTCGAACGCCTCCCGGGTGAGGATGTCGGACGGCTTGAGGTCGCGCTCGACGAGCTCGACGATCTGGCGCCCGGCGGCCTCGGAGAGTTGCTTTCGCCGCGAGTCGACGGCCGGAATGGCCGCGCCCCCGGGAAGCGTGAGCCCGAGCGCCTCGGTCACGCAGGCCATCGTGGACGCGGTGCCCATGGTCATGCAGTGGCCGTTCGAGCGCGACATGGAGTTCTCGATCTCGACCCAGTCCGTCTCTGAGATGCGCCCGGCGCGAAGCTCCTCGTGGTAGTGCCAGCAGTCGCTGCACGAACCGAGCTCGCGACCCCGCCAGCGGCCGTTCAGCATCGGCCCGCCCGTGACCACGATCGCCGGGATGTCCGCGCTCGCGGCGCCCATGATGCTCGCGGGATTCGTCTTGTCGCAGCCCGTCAGGAGCACGACCCCGTCGAGGGGATACGAGCGGATCGACTCCTCGACGTCCATCGCCATCAGGTTCCGGTAGAGCATCGTGGTGGGCTTCATCAGCGACTCTCCGAGCGAGAGCACCGGAAACTCGAGCGGGAATCCGCCGGCCTGGAGCACGCCGCGCTTGACCGACTCGGCGAGCCCGCGCAGGTGGACGTTGCAGTTGACGAGCTCGCTCCAGCTGTTGCAGATGCCGATGACCGGGCGGCCCCGGAACGTCTCGTCCGTCACGCCCGTGGACTTGAGCCACGAGCGATGGAGAAAGCCGTCGAGATCGCGGCGCTCGAACCACTCGGCGCTGCGAAGCGGTCCGTTCTGTCCAGTCGAGGGAATGTTCCTCACGCAGAGCTCCTCGAGGTCGGTGGGGTGAGAAGACGTATCATATGATGATTGCTGTGACCAGGCGTCGGCCCCCTCTCCTCCCCCGTCACTACGATGCCGCCATGCGGCCAGGGAACAAGGCACGGGACGTGTGAAGGCACCTATTACGTATCCGCGCCGTGGGTTGCACGGCGAGGTCGTCTACACGATCGGGCGACGCATCGTGAGCGGGGAGCTCAAGCCGGGCGACCTGCTGCCGCCCGAGGACGAGCTCACGTCCGATTTCGCGGCGAGCCGCACCGTGCTGCGAGAGGCGGTGCGGGTGCTGGCGGCGAAGGGGCTCGTCGAGGCGCGGCCGAAGACGGGCACACGGGTGCGGCGCCGCGAGGAGTGGAACATCCTCGATCCGGACGTCCTGAGCTGGCGTGTCGCGGCTACGCACGACCCGACGCTCTACTCGGAGATGACAGAAGTCCGCCTCGCGATCGAGCCCATCGCCACCCGGCTCGCCGCGACGCGTACGACGGAGGAAGAGGTCTCGGCCATCGAGGAGGCGTACGCGGCGATGGAGGACGGCGTCAACGACCAGGCCGCCTACCTCGCCGCCGATCTCCGCTTCCACGACCGGATCCTCGCTGGCTGCCACAACGAGCTGCTCACCCATCTCGGCGTCGTGTTGCGCGCCGTCCTCCAGAACACGTTCGAGCTCACGACGAAGCCGAAGACCTCTCGACGCCGCGCCCTCCCGCTGCACCACGCGATCCTCGAAGGGATCACAGAGCGCGACGGGGAGAAAGCCGAGGCTGCCGCCAGAGCGCTCATCGCCGACACAACGGCGGACATCCAGCGCATCGCCTCTCGCGGGCGCACTGGTCGACGGTCCTAGTCGGCTCGTCACCGGTCAGCGCACCGGCAGCTCGAAGGACGCGAACCGGGCGGGCACGAGCACGTGCAGCTGCGCGGCTGCGGCCTCGACGGCAGAGCCAGGCGGCACGGTGTTTCCGGCGAAGCCATCCCAGTGGTATGGGACGAGCCAGCTCGCGCCCACCTCGAGCGCGAGCTCCGCGGCCTCGACTGCGTCCATGTTGCCGACGATGCCTCGCGCCTCGCGCTCCGCGTCGCGGCCGTTGATCGGCAGGAGCGCGAGCTGCACATCGAGGGGCTCGAGCGCCGCCCGCAGGTCTGGGGTGACGATCGTGTCCCCGGCGTGGTAGAGACGTCGCCGGCTGCCGAGCACATAGCCGACGAAGCGCGGAGCGCCTCCGAGGGCACTCCCGTCGCCGTACGCGTCCTCCATCGTGACGCCGTGAATCGCAGGAACGACGTGGAGGGTGAGCCCGTCCAGGTCGAGCGACTCGTGCGGCAGCACCGGGACGAGGAGATCTGCCGGGACGACGTCCTCCACGAGCGGCACGAGAGGCGCCGGGAGCACGACTCGCGCCGAGGGCGAGCGCTCGCGTAATCGCGGTAGGAACGGCAGGTCGAGGTGGTCGAGGTGCTCGTGGGTGACGAGGAGCCAGTCGACGCCGTCGGCGGCGAGCTCGAGCGGAGGTGGCGGCACGAGCCGATGGTCGTGCGGGCTGACCCAGGGGTCGATGACGATCGAGGTGCCTTCAAAGTCGATGCGAAAGCCCGCCTGGCCGAGCCACGTCAGGCGACGGGGCCGGCGCTCCACCACTAGCCGTCTGTGGTGGCTTGTGGCGCTTGCCGGTACTCGCGAGCGACGATCTCGGTCAGCTCCTCGACCGAGGTCTCGTCCGTGCGCTTGTCGAGCATGATGCGGCCGTTGCGGAGCAGGTTGACGCGGTCGCACATCTCGAGCACGTGCACGTAGTTGTGGGCGATCACGATCATGGAGACGTCGCTGCGGTTTCGCAGCTCCTCGATCAGCTCGATGATCAGCGCACCCTCGCGGGCTCCCATCGCCGCGAGCGGCTCGTCGAGCAGGAGGATCTTCGCGTCCGAATGCGTCGAGCGCGCGATCGCGATCGCCTGACGCTGACCGCCCGACATGCGCGCGACCTCTGCATCGATCGACGGCACGCGCACGCCGATGTCGTCGAGGTACTCGAGCGAGCGCTTCTTCATGACGCGGTTCGAGAGGAAGCGGAACGGGCCGATGCCGCGGGTGACCTCGCGGTTCAGAAACATGTTGTGGTAGACGGTCATCCCGGGCACGAGCGCGAGGTCCTGGAACACCGTGTCGATGCCGAGCGAGCGGGCATGCGTCACGGACTTCAACTGCACCTCCTCGCCGAAGACGAAGATCTTGCCGGCGTCCGGCTTGTGGAAGCCGGTCAGGATCTTCACGAGGGTCGACTTCCCGGCCCCGTTGTCGCCGATCAGCCCGAGCACTTCACCCGGGCGGACGTGGAGCGAGACGTCCTCGAGCGCTTGCACCACGCCGAAGCTCTTGCTGATGCTCTCGACCCGGATCGCGTCGGCAGCCGTCACTGCCGTCTGCTCGGGTTGCGGAGTCGCGCGCTCGCTCATGCGCTACTACCGAGCCGCCCGGACTGCCGGATCCGCTCGAGGGTCACGTTAAGCGCCATCGAGGCGATGATCGCGATTCCGAGGACGAGATCGAAGGTGTACGCGCTGATCCCCTGCAGCGTGAAGCCGAGATTCAGCACGGCGAGCACGCCCACGCCGAGCGCTGCTCCGATGATCGTGCCCGAGCCCCCGAACAGGGAGGTGCCGCCGATCACTGCAGCGGCGACGGCGTAGAACATGACCGGGAAGCCGCCCTGGAGAGCCTGGATCGTGTCGATCCGGACCGACTCCAGGATCCCGGCCAGCGCTCCGAGCGTGCTGCAGAGCACGAAGTTGCCGATCTTGACCTTGCGGATGTTGACGCCGCTCTCGCTCGCTCCGAGCAGGTTGCCGCCGGTCGCCACCGTGTGGAGCCCCCAGCGCGTCCTGGTGAGAAGGATCGTCATCACGACGATCACGCCGAGCGCCCAGTAGACCGTGGTGTAGGGCGAGCCGCCAAAGATCCTGAAGAAGGTCTCGCCCCCAGGGGTCTCGACCGGGAACGCGCCCGAGATGTTCAGGGTGAGGCCGTTGAGGACATAGGCCATCCCGAGCGTGGTGATGAACGAGGGCACCCCGACGCCGACTGTGATGATCCCGTTGACGAGGCCCACCGCGGAGCCGGACAGGAGGCCGACGATCACTGCGAGCCAGATGGGCAAGCCCCAGTCAGTCACCCCGAAGTAGAAGATCCAGCTCGAGAACGCGTACACCATGCCGACGGAGAGATCGATCTCTCCGCAGATCAGGAGCATCACTTGGCCCGCCGCGATGATGGCGATCGGCGCCGAGAACTCCGCGATCACGCGTGCGTTGTCCGTCCCGAAGAACGCGTCGGTTCGAAGCGAGAAGTAGACGACGAGACCGACGAGGACGAGCAGGATGCTCGCCTCCCGCCGCCGGATGAGCGCAGTAGCAACGCGCCGGCCGAAGCCGGCGCGTTGCGGTGTTTGCGGGACGTCTGTGGCCGCCCGAGCCACTTAGCCTGGCTGCGTTACCGGATACTTCTGCTTGCTGGAGCTGCCGTGGTAGCGCGTCTTCGTCGTCAGGTACGGCTTCACGTTGGCCTTCGTCACGAACAGGATGCCGGTGTTCGTGTCCGACGGTGCAACCAGCCCTGACGAGTACTTGTAGAAGAAGAGCTGGAGGACGGGGATCCAACCCTGCAAGTAGGGCTGCTGGTCGATCGTGAAGTCCAGGTGGCCCGCTTGGATCGCCTTGAGGACGGGCGGCCCCAGGTCGTAACCTCCGGCCTTGACGCCCTTCTTCGCGAGGCCGTACTTCTGCATGACCTTGCCGACGCCCTCCGTCGAGCCGTAGTCGACGGCGAACATCCCCTTGAGGTTCTTGTGGCCGAGGTAGTACGCGTCGATCTTCGCCAACTCGTCGGGGAGGAGCGGGCCGGTGGCCGTCGTCGTAGTCTTGATCTTGCCCTTGCCGAACTTCTTGATCGCAGCGATGGCGCCGTCGATCCGGGGTTGGATGTTGAGCTGGCCGGGAGTGGCGATGAAGAGCGCCACGTCTCCGCTTCCGACGAGGTCGACGATCCGCTGGCCCATGTTGTAGCCGGACAGATACAGATCCTGACCGACATATGCCAACCGGTCGTTCGGGGCATCGGCGTTGTAGCTGAGGACCGGGATGCCCCTGCCCAAGGCGCGGTTCGTCGGGCCGTTGAACGCCGTCAGCGATACCAGGCAGACCGCGATGCCGTCTGCCTTGGCCGTGATCGCCGCGTTCATCGCGTTCACCATCTGGCTGATGTCGGACGTCTGCGACCCCGTCCACTGGTAGCTCGTACCGAGCAGTGAGCACGCGTCCTGCGCGCCGTAGATCGTCGGGACGAAGAACGGGTTTGTCGTCACGTGGTTGACGAAATTGAACTTCCACTTCGGGTGCGACTTGATGAAGCTGTCGGCAGCGAGAGCGTCTCCCACGGCCCCCATCGCCGGCGTTGCCATGATCGACGCTGGCACCGCGAGCGCCGCCGCCCCGAGGCCTGCTCGTTTGAGCATCTGACGACGGTCGAGCACCATCTCGTGCCGCTCTTCGTCGCTCATACCCTTCGGCTCGTGACCGCCGAGGTCTTCTGATTCCACGGAACCCTCCTTTGCTCGCCCGTACGACGAAACTCGGCGAACCTAACACCTTTGCGGCTGACTGTCCAGCTATATGGTTATCGTATGACGAAATGCGGGCGCAGGTACACGCGCTCGCAAGAACGCATCGCCGCCTAGGACGAGTGCTCCAACAGGACCTTGGCGATGACGCCCTCGCGCTTGTCCAGCAAGGCGAAGGCCTCCTCGAAGCGGTCGGCTGGGAAGCGATGCGTCACGATCGGATCGAGGTCGACGAGCCCGTGCTCGAGCAGCGTGACGACTCGCGACCAGGCTGACGTGGGATACGAGCAACTCCCGATGACGTCGATGTCCGCGAACATGATCCGGTCGGAGGGAAGCTCGAGCATCCTCCCTTCGCCCGCGATCCCGAGCAGCACGACCCGCCCGCCCGGCCGGACGAGCCGCGTGGCG
>Ga0209751_10007381_pt1 | contig 10091 bp, 12 predicted proteins | sample RifCSP13_1_FD_184019 | JGI IMG/M metagenome (GOLD analysis project Ga0209751, IMG submission 184019) | Soil microbial communities from Rifle, Colorado - Rifle CSP2_sed 13_1 (SPAdes) (version 2) | ecosystem: Environmental > Terrestrial > Deep subsurface > Rock core/Sediment | place: Rifle...
TGCACTAGCAACGGCCTTCGAACCGAGGCCAGCGTTCGATGGTCTGGTCGGTGTGGGCCATGTAGATGTAGTCGTCGCGCTCACCTTCGACGAGCCAGATCTCTCGTTTCACCCCGTCGTTCTCGTGGTTGACTCCGGTCGGCTCGGCGCCGGGAGGCAGACTGTCCAGCTCCGAGAACTCCAGGCGCCGTCCCTCTCCATCGACGCTCTCCAGAGGACCCAACGCCGCCCGCGGGTCCTTGGCGTACTGATTGCCGAAGAAGACGAGGAAGGTGACCGACTGCTGATCACAGTTGCGGGAGCCTTCGAACTCGAGCACCTGGCTGTTTTCCAGCCGTACGCCCTCCGCGGTCAGCCACGGCCCGTGTTCGTTCAGTGAGCAAGCCGCCGAAACCAGAAGCACGGCCAACCACCACCGTCCCGTCATATGACCAACCTAGTCAGCCAGTAGGCGACCGCTCCCCCGACCACCGTGCCCAGTAACGACCGCCGGGTAACGGCTGCACCGACCAGGCCTCCGACGCCTGCAGCCACCGCCGAAGATATGGCCAGTTCCCCGGTGGGCGCCAGCACTCCGGCGGTTGCCAGCGAGATGAAAAGCGCCACCGGAAAGAGATGAAGGAACGGTCGATCGTCACCGGAGCCGATGGGCACCTTCCGCCACATGAAGGAGACACGGCTTGCGAAGGTGATGGCTCCCATTGCCAGGATGAGGGCGAGATCACTCACGGAGCCGGCTCCCGATTAACGACGCCACCAGGGCCGCGCCCGTCACCCGCCAAGCCGGCGGCAGGAGTGCCACGGCGATCACCGTCGTCACGACCGCCAACCCCGCAGTGATCCAGTCCCGACGGTTGCGGACGAGAGGGGCGGCCAGTCCCAGGAACATGAGAGGAAACAGAACCTCCAGCCCATACCGTTCCGGGTCCAGTCGGGTGCCGAGGAACGCTCCGAGCGCCGTCGACGACACCCACGACGAATAGAGCACGATGTCGACCGCCGTCTTGTAACGAGCGGGGTCCGTTTCCCCCTGACCCCATGCCCTCATCGTCAGTCCATAGGACTCGTCCACCAGCACCCAGGCCAGCCACATCCGTCGCCACCAGGGCTGCGAACCAATCGCCCGAGACAAGGAGGCCGACATCGGCACGTGACGGAGAGCCAACCCGGCTGCCGACACCAAAACGGCTCCCGGTCCGGCCGGCAGAAGTCCGGCCATGGCGAACTGAGCTGAACCCGAGAGAATCACCACCGACGACAGCACGGCCAGCCATGACGAGAAGCCGGCTTGGACCACCACCACCCCGAAGACCGCCCCGAAAGCGAGGATCGGAATCGTCAGAACGAGTCCGTCGCGCAGGCCTCGACGAAATGAGCTGATCGCTGGCATCCGGGCAAGATAGAGGCTGGTTCGACCGTCTCGGGCCCGAAGCTGACCATTCGGGCCCGCCAGATGCCCGAGGCCTGCAGGGTGATCCACGGATCCATCAGCGTGGCGCCGTTCCTATCGTGTCAGCAATGGCTGGCGAACTCTGTGATGACCTGTTTGACCTCCCCGAACTACCCGACCCGGCCGACCGTCGTTGCCTCGAGTGTGTGGCCATCGGCGATATCTGGGTAAACCTCCGGATGTGCCTCGAGTGCGGCAACGTCGGGTGTTGCGAGTCGTCGAAGAACACCCACGCCATCAAACATTTTCAGGCGACCAGGCATCCCACCATGCGTAGCGTCATGCCCAACCAGCACTGGGCTTGGTGTTACGTTCACGAACAGGCGAAGGGCCTATGACCGAATCCACCGTTCTCATCGATCCCGCCACCGACCTGGTCATCGACGAGGTCCCCCGCGCCACCATCGGGGACGTTGATAGGGCGGTCGCCCAGGCTCACGAGGCATTCGAGGCGGGCACCTGGCGGCTGATCCAGCTCCGAGAACGACGCGACGTGCTGCGTCGGATCGCCGACCTGGTCAGGCGCGATCAAGAGAAACTCGCCCGAATCGAGTCGGCTAACGCCGGCAAGCCCATCGCCTCCGCCCGCGGCGAGATCGGGGCGGTGGCGGCTACGTTCGACTATTACGCCGGAGCGGTGGACAAGTACCACGGCCAGACGATTCCCACCCAAGCCAAGGGTCACCTCTTCACCTTCCACGAGCCTCTCGGGGTGTGCGCCGCCGTCGTTCCCTGGAACTTCCCGCTGCTCATCCTCTCTTGGAAGCTGGCGCCGGCGCTGGCGATGGGGAACTCGGTGGTGGCCAAGCCGGCCGAGGTGACGCCCCTGTCCGCACTGGCATTTGCGGGGCTGACACTGGAAGCTGGGCTTCCCGCCGGCGTCTTCTCGGTGGTAACCGGGAAGGGTTCAGTGGCCGGAGACCGTCTGGTCGGCCATCCCCTGGTCAGGAAGGTGTCGTTCACGGGATCGACCGAGGTCGGTGCCCAGGTGATGCGGACGGCCGCACCGGGCATCAAGCGGGTCTCCCTGGAGCTGGGCGGGAAATCCGCCAATCTCGTCTTCGCCGACGCCGACCTCGCCGTCTGTGTCGACTCCTCCCTCTGGTCGGCCTACGACAACGCCGGGCAGGACTGCTGCGCGCGCAGCCGGATGATCATCGAGCGATCGGTCTTCGATGAGTTCGTCGCCAGGTTTCGCGCCCTCGCGGTGGCGGTTCGCGTTGGTAATCCGGCCGAGGAAGCCACCGAGATGGGCCCGCTCATCACCGCCGCTCACCGGGAGCGGGTGGCCAGTTTCATCGCCACCGGCCAGTCTGAGGGCGCCACCCTGTTGTGCGGGGGAGAGCGCCCAGCGAAAACGGGCAACTACATGACCCCGGCGATCTTTGTCGACGTGTCACCGGGGATGACGATCATGCGTGAGGAGATCTTTGGACCGGTCGTGTCGATGGTGCCCTTCGACACCGAAGAGGAGGCCATCCGGCTCGCCAACGACTCGATCTACGGGCTCTCGGGTTCGATCTGGACCCGCGACATCGGCCGGGCTCTGCGGGTAGCCCGCCGGATTGAAACCGGCATGCTGTCGATCAACTCCTCATCGAGTGTGCACATCGAGGCCCCCTTTGGAGGGGTCAAGCAGTCGGGCATCGGACGAGAGCAAGGAATGGTGGCTCTCGACCACTATTCGGAGCTGAAGTCGGTGTTCGTCGCCGACGCCTGATTCGCTTGATTGAGGTTCGGAACGAGCGCGCCCGCAGTGAACTTCGAGTCCCCGTCGGGGTGACTACTGCGCATGTGTTCCCGCAACCTGTGTTCAGCTTCCCCCGATTCTCCGGACCTTCTAGCGTGAGGCTCTTCGACTGGATCGAAATCTGGCACCAAGGCGACGGGTCTGTTTGACCGATAAGAGCCGTTGATTCGAATCGACCACCAGTCGGTTACGGCTCACCGGCGGGAACGGGCACCGCGGCTGGTGTCGCTTCCTCAAGTATGGCGTAGGCCTCGTCGAGCGAAATCACCTCGATCTTGGCGACTTCTACACCGGTGCTGATCTGCTCGGTTAGGCCTTTAATGCTCGCTGGGTCACCGAGGAGCGACAGGTCGACCGCAGTGTCGCCTGTACTGGCTGACTCGAGACTGGCTGGTGTGATCGTGGCCAGCTTGATAATCGGACCCCCGAGGTCCCCGCTCGAATCCAACATCCAAGCCTCAAGGGGGTCGCTGCTGAGTGGGTCGATGTACGGCCAGAGGATGACCGTCACCTCGCCCTTCTCGAATCGGGTCGGAACACATTCCGAATACCAACCGAGTTCAATGCGGAGACAAATCACTGCATTCAGGTCGGCCCACGTTGCCGGCACCCTGAGCAGCACCGGGACTTGTGTGAGCTTGGCTAGCACCTCAGCTGGAGTTTCAACCGGATCAAGGATCCTGATGGTCGGATCAGTCTCCTCCCAGGGTGTGATTGGTGAGTCCGTGATCGGCGGTATCTTCTCTGACAGATAGGCCGCTTCGGGTGAGGCCGGATCCACCACCCGCCGCACGAATTCCACCACCGACGGGGAAGCGGACGACCGTGCCACAGTATTTAGAGGGTTTGTCCATACTCTGTTTGAGCAGGGGGTTAGAAAAACGGCTTCGTTATTTGGAGCAAACAATGCGATGACAACGGCTGTGCCCCCCAACGACGCCGGGTCGCCAGGAGCGTAGCCGATCAGCAGGTCGGCGCCGAGGGCGATGGCCTCGCCCACCGGCTCAACCACCGTGGCAGCCAGATCCACAGCATCGGGAGGGGTGGTGCCCTTCCTTGGGATCCCGTCAAGGGTGGCCAGCCTTACCGCCCCCCGATCGCCAACCGGAACGGCCGCGGCGAAAGAGGATACGGCCAGAGGGTTCTCCAGTTCTACCCAGTCGTGCGCAGCGAGCGTCACCGGCAATGGCATGAATTCGGCTTGGCTATCAACTGGACAAACCCCCCACTGCGGGAATGAAACCGGCTGAGACGGAACCTCGGGAGCCGCCGGAGCCCCGGGCAGTCCGCCGCCGCAGGCGGCCGCAACCAGGACAAGGAACGCCAGGCTAGGTATTAGTCGGCGGTCCATATCATGAATCCCTTATTCGCGTGTTCTCGAAGTCGATTTGTCGCCAGGCCCCCGAGGACTGTGCTCTCGATACGCATCCTGATGTCAATTGCATTTCCGGTCGACGGCATCGGGGTCGAAGCGAAGTCAAAGTTGATCCAAGCAGTGGTTGGCTGGAAGGTCCCAAATGCCCGCTCCATCCACGCGCCTTGGCTGGTGACGTTGTTCTGATCTCTCCCGATCGGATACACAGATTGTCCGATTGGCCCATAGTTGCGCTCGCGGGTAAAGATCCTCACCGTGACAACCCCGGTGACGGTGCCAGCCGTGGGCCTCTTCACGCTGGCGCGGGCCGTCAATGTGAGCGGGGTGACGGTGCGGTTAACCGTCACCTCCTGCTGGAAGTAGGCGCCTGAGGCCAGAGGCTTCCACCCCAGCGCGAAGGCACCGAACTGCGGCGTCTGTTGGACTCGGCTGTGGGTGCCGGCAAAAGTCCAATAGTGGGGGGTGGTCGAGTTGAGCCAACGCTCAAAGCCCCAGTTGGCATCGACGCTGGCGGCACTCGAGAAGAGGGCTTGCACCACCGCAGGGTCATCTTGAGAGAAGGTCTGGAGGGTGCTGCCCGGGTTTTGGCACGTCACCATTAATGGCCGCACGCCGTCCCCCGAGTCCAGATTCCCGGTATGCCAGAACCCCAGAGCATGACCGAGCTCGTGGGCTGCTGTGTCTTGAAGTTGGGCACCCGAGAGTGTGGTGTTGAGCTGGATTTCCCGAGCGAGACAATCGGCATGCCCGAGATTGCCCGCGTCACCGCCTGGCGTGGAGTCCCGAATCACCCGCCACATGCCCGGTCCGGTGGTGGTTGCCGTCGTCGCGTCGATGTCTAGGAGTTGGCCGCCCGTGTACTCGCGTTCGAGTTCCCACGCATCGACACCGACGTTGACATCGGCCTTGAGCGGATCAGTCCAGGCGAGCGACCCGGTATTGGAAAAGAAGTAATCGATCGGGCCGTCGCCACAGAAGTCACCGGGCTGTTGTTCCATTCAGCAGCAAGTCGTAGGCGCCCGCCGGCCAGCGCACAGACCACATTGCTGCCAGCACCACCAAGACCACGCCGGCTCGGACACCGGACCCCCCGCATTTTCAATCCGACTACCGATCGGACCCTTGGCACGAGAAACTCCTTCGCACCACAAGGTGCCGACCGAGTGACTCCCGATCTGACCTCATCTGCGGATTCCCGCCAGTGAGCATAGCCGCCTCATATTATTCGGCTCAGAGTGGCCGACCAAGCCCTTGACGGGTTCCGGACCCGGCCATCCGGATCGGAGCGCTGCTCTACGCCGGCCGACCCGACTGGGAGTTGCTCGCCACCTCCGTTGCACTCCGATGCGCCCCTAAAGGCGAGCTCGGAGCCACTCGATGTCGCGACGATGTTCGGCGGCGTCGCCGGGAGTCTCCACCACCACCGGAGCTCCGGCTTCCCGCACCACCTGAACGAGCAGGTCGGCCGGTATCTCCCCCTCCCCCAAGTTGGCATGCCGATCACGGCGCGAATCAAAGGGGTCGCGGGAATCGTTGCAGTGGACCAGGTCGATCCGCCCCGTGGCTGCCTTGATTCGTCCGACGATTTCGTCGAGGGGTTCTCCGCCCGCCCAGGCGTGGCACGTGTCGAGCACGAAGCCAGGGCCCAGATCACCAATGTGATCCCACACCATCTGGACCACCTCTAGGCGACGGAAAACTGCATTGTCCCCACCGGCGGTGTTCTCGATGAGCACCGGCAGGTCGGTGTCGAGGGATTCGAGGGCCTTGCGCCATCTCGGCAGCGCCTCCCCTATCTCTTCGTGCTCGGCGAGGTGGCCGCCGTGGACGATTACCCCGGCCGCCCCGATCTCGGCGGCGGCATCGCAGGTTTCCTGGAGGATCTTGCGGCTGGGAATCCGAATCCGGCTCGACTCGGCGACCACGTTGACCAAATAAGGCGAATGCACGTAGATGGGGATTTGGGATCGGCGCAGCACCTCGGCGTCGGCGCGGGGATTGGGCTTCTTCCACGACTGGGGGTTGGAGAGGAAGATCTGCACCAGATCGGCCTGGCGGGCGGCCGCCTCGGCAAGGGGGTCGGCGTTGGCGGTATGAGCGCCGATCATCAATTCAGATTCGCCCTTCCCGGGCCAGCTCGACCGCGTAGGCGGTAGCCATCTCCGCCACCTCACCAACCGGTCGGTCCCAATCCGACGTCGCCACCATCAACGTTCGCTGATCCAGCCACCGCGCCCCGAAGGGCTGGCGAGGAACGTCGAACGTTTGACGCAACACGACCACCAAAACGGGCAGGATGTCACCCTCATCCTCTACCCGGTCGGCCCGCACATCTTCGATCTGCGACCACGGCATCAACGTCGCTGGTTTCGTGGGTCCGGATAACCGGATGGCCAGCCCGGAATCGTCCATCCGCAACACTGCTCGGGGAACGATCAGCTCCTTGAGCCCGAACCCAATGAGGCCCAACCCCACCGCCAGCATCACCCATGCCCAGATGAGGTCTCGAGCCTCGAAGAGCTGGGGGTCGTTGTCGGGAAAGATCATATCGCTGAGAGCCCCAGTGAGACGTCGCTGAAAAAGCACGTCGATCGCTATGACGATCAACGGAATGCCGGCGAGGCTGATGAGCCACATCTTCAAAGTTGAGCGCCGGACCTGTAATGGCTTCATGGTTCGACCCCTAGGTCGGCCGGTGTGATGAGGCCACGATAGGGGATCCCGAGATCGTGCAAACGACGCTCAACATCGCCGCCGCTTCGATCCACCAAGGCGATGGCCTCGAGCACCTCCATACCGTGCTGGATGAGCACCTCGATCGCTTCGCCAAGAGCCGCTCCGGTGGTGGTCGTGTCCTCGACCACCGTGATTCTGTCACTGGCGGTCACCGGCCCCACCAACCTCCCCCCCGTCCCGTGGTCCTTGGCCTGCCTGCGTATCGAGAATGCGACGAGCGACCTGCCCTGCGACGCGGCGGCGACCGCCGTCGCGACGGCGATGGGGTCGGCGCCCAAGGTCATTCCCCCCACGGCCGTAGTGCGGGAGTCGAGAGCGTCCAAGAAGGCTGACCCAACCAACGCAGCCCCGAACCCGTCGAGGGTGGTCTGGCGGGCATCGAGATACCAGCTCGACTCCCGTCCGGAGGCGAGCATGAAGGGTCCGTCGGTACGGAGTGATCGTTGCCGGAGATGAGCGATGACCTTCTCCAAGAAATCGCTCAAGGTTCACCCGCCGGCGCCGATGAGAAAACCAGACAAGGGTCTACGACACGCCTCCCGTGTTGGCCCAAATTAGCGACCGCCCTGCCCCGGGCGGTCGCTGCATTTGGGGGGGAGGGGCCGGTTAACGTGGTTTGTCCGATGGAGATCTTCCTCATCCGGCACGGCCAACCCGACTGGGCTCCGGCCCGAATCGCCACCAACGACCCCGAGCTCACCGAACTCGGCCACCGGCAATCGTTGCTACTTGCCGACCGCATCGCCGGATGGGAACGCCTCGACGAGGTTTTGGTGTCGACGATGCGCCGCGCCCAGCAAACCGCCGCCCCCCTCCAAACCTTCGGCCTACAACCGGCCGCCTACGATTGGCTACAGGAGATCAACAACCCACCCGACTGGGAGGGGAGTCCGGTCGACCGAATCGAAGAGATCCTCGCCAAGGGCAGGCTGCGGCCCATCGACGAGATGTGGGATGGGCTGCCGGGTGGGGAGAGCTTTCGCGACTTCCACAAACGGGTCGTGGCCGGTATGGAGGACGTCCTCGCCGCGCGCGGACTGACTCGGCTGATCGACGGACACCCCCATCTGTGGCACGTCGCCAATGACTCGCTGCGGCTGGCCATCGTCGCCCATGGAGGTGCCAATGCCGTGATCCTCGGGACCCTCCTGGGCCTCGAGCCAACCCCGTGGGAATGGGAGCGGTTCGCCATGGGCCACGCCTCGATCGCCCATCTCCGTACCGAGAAGATCGCCGAAGGGCGGGCGTTCAGCTTGCGGGCGTTCGCCGACGCCTCTCATCTGCCCCCCGAGCTGCGGACCGAATAACCGTGAGTCGAGGGCGACGGAGTCTCGGCCAGTACCGACGGAACTGGCGGGAGTCAGACGACCCGTTGGTGGTGAAGGCCTTCAAGGCGATCAGAAACAACACCCGGAAGGTCATAACCGGACAGACCTGTTGCGGGCATCCGGGTGAGCCCGGGTGCTGAATGGGCAAACCTGACCCCGGTCGGGGTCACCGACATCCGCACCCGCACTGACGGGTCGACGGCCGGCATTCCTTCCCGTCGCGAGGGTCGCGGCGGGTGAGGTCGCGAGCGGCTCGGCGCCCTTCGCGCGCGGATGTCGACGTACCCAGCACCCCAACCTTCGTCAATCCGCACCACCCCCTGGCGCGTACGACCGGCGGTTCGCAGTTGGTGGTTGGGTGACTACTGCCCGTAGCGGCGGTCGCGGCGAGTGAAGTCGCGCAGGGCTCGGAGAAAGTCAACGCGGCGGAAGTCGGGCCAGTAGACATCGACGAAGACGTACTCGGCGTAGGCGGACTGCCAAAGCAGGAATCCCGACATCCGTGACTCCCCGCTGGTGCGGATGACCAGATCGACGTCTGGCAGGTCGGCCGAGTACATGTGCGACGCCAGCGAAGCGGCGTCGATGCGAGCGGGGAGCTCGATCGGGGCCACGCCGTCCTCGATCAGATCGGCAACCAGCTCCCGAGCGGCGTCGACAATCTCTTGGCGGCCGGCGTACCCGAGGGCGATGGTCAACCGGCGTGCGCCGCTGGGCCGGCTCTCCTCGGCTTGCTTGGCGGCCAGCACCAGCCCGGCGGGCAGCAGGTCGAGGCTGCCGATGAAGCGGACCGCCAGGTCGTAGCGGCGGGCGGTGGCGGGAAGTCTTTCGAAGAGGTCGATGAGAACTTCGAAGTACGGGTCGAGTTCTTCGGCCGGACGGCTGAGATTCTCCTTGGAGAGGACCCAGGCGGTGACGGCCGGCACCTCCAGCTCCTCCGCCCATCCCAGAGTCTCCTCGAAACGGGCCATGCCGGCCTGGTAGGCGGTCCGATAGTCGGGAAGGTGGAACTCGCGGGCGTAGCGCCGATGGCCGTCGAGGATGATCCCGAGATGGCGCGGCAGACGGTCGCGGTCCAGGTGGAGGAGTAGCCGCCTTTCGTAGATCCGATAGAGAAGTTGGGTGGGTCCCCTTACCATGCCGTCACTCTCGTCGCAGCCAACACGATGCTACCGGGTCACCTTCAGTGGGAAAGCAGGTTCGCGGGCAGTTCGGCGACCTTTGCCCGCCAATACTCACCGAGGGTCTTCGCCTGCGGATCGGCTCGTGTCGAGGAGGAAACACCTTCCCCGAGCAGCCCATGAACCACGAAATTCAAGGCCAGAAGGTTGGGGAATTCGAATCGCTCCACCACCAGCTCTCGCATCTCTGGGAGCAGCTCTTTCATCCTCGCCACGGTCATCTCGTCAGCCAGCCAGGCGTAACCGGACCCGTTGTGGCCCAGACCCCCAA
>Ga0209751_10007386_pt1 | contig 10089 bp, 13 predicted proteins | sample RifCSP13_1_FD_184019 | JGI IMG/M metagenome (GOLD analysis project Ga0209751, IMG submission 184019) | Soil microbial communities from Rifle, Colorado - Rifle CSP2_sed 13_1 (SPAdes) (version 2) | ecosystem: Environmental > Terrestrial > Deep subsurface > Rock core/Sediment | place: Rifle...
CAGTCCTTCCGGCTCGGGCTCTGCCGCGCGACGCAGCTCGTCGTCGCCCGCTGCCTCGACCTGATCGGGGTCGATGCGCCGGAACGGATGTAATCTGAGACGGTGAGCGCGGTTCCTGACCGTAACCTCGCGCTCGAGCTGGTTCGGGTAACCGAGTCGGCCGCCACGTTCGCCGCGCGCTGGATCGGGCGAGGCGACAAGAACGCCGCCGACCAGGCCGCCGTCGACGCGATGCGCCTCATGCTCGACACCGTCAGCATGCGCGGTGTCGTCGTCATCGGGGAAGGGGAGAAGGACGAGGCGCCGATGCTCTTCAACGGCGAGGAGGTCGGGGACGGCACCGGGCCGGAGGTCGACGTCGCGGTCGACCCGCTCGAAGGGACGCGGCTCACGGCCCTCGGGATGCCGAACGCGATCTCCGTGATCGCCGTCGCGGAGCGCGGGACGCTTTTCTTCCCCGGAGCTGCCCTGTACATGGACAAGATCGCGGTCGGCCCGGAGGCGGCAGGGGCGATCGACATCGAGGCGACCCCGACCGAGAACCTGGAGCGCGTCGCCGAGGCGAAGGACGTCGGGGTGAACGATCTCACGGTCGTCGTACTCGAGCGCGACCGGCACGACGACCTCATCGCCGAGCTGCGGGAGGCCGGGGCGCGCGTGAACCTGATCCTGGACGGCGACGTGGCGCCGGCGATCGCAGCCGCGCAGTCGGGAACCGGCGTCGATCTGCTGATGGGGATCGGAGGAACTCCCGAAGGGGTGATCTCGGCCGCCGCGATCAAGTGCCTCGGCGGCGCCATGCAGGGGAAGCTCTGGCCGCGAAACGACGAGGAGCGGCAGAAGCTGGTCGAGGCCGGCTACGACGTCGACCGCGTGCTGACCACCGATGACCTCGTCCACGGCGAGGACGTCTTCGTCGCCGCCACCGGCGTCACGAGCGGTGCCCTCCTCCGGGGCGTTCGCGTGGTCGGGGATCGGGTCGAGACCGAGTCGATCGTCATGCGCTCGCGCTCGGGAACCTTCAGGCGGATCGTGGCCTCACACCCTCTGACGAAGCTCCAGGCCCTGATGAAAGGAGCGCGCTGATGGCGGCTCACGAGCAGTCCGAGACCGCCCGCGCGATCGTCGCCGACCACAAGGGGATCCTTGCGGCCGACGAGAGCTCGGGCACGATCAAGAAGCGGTTCGACGCGATCGGGGTCGAGTCCACCGAGGAGAACCGTCGCTTCTACCGGGGGCTTCTCTTCACGACCCCGGGGATGGAGGAGTCGATCGGCGGCGTCATTCTCTACGACGAGACGATCCGCCAGACCGCGGACGACGGCACGCCGTTCGCCGAGGTGCTCGCTTCCAAGGGCGTCGTCCCCGGGATCAAGGTCGACACGGGCGCGCACGACCAGGCCGGCTTCCCTGGCGAGAAAGTCACCGAGGGCCTGGACGGCTTGCGCGCACGGCTCGGGGAGTACCGTGAGCTCGGCGCCCGCTTCGCCAAGTGGCGCGCGGTGATCACGATCGGCGAGGGGATTCCGACCGTGGCGTGCATCCGTGCGAACGCGCATGCCCTCGCGCGCTACGCGGCGCTGTGCCAGGAGGCCGGCCTCGTCCCGATCGTCGAGCCGGAAGTGCTCATGGACGCGGACAACACGATCGAACGCTGCTACGAGGTGACGGCTCGCACGCTGAAGTGGACCTTCCACGAGCTCGTCGTCCAAGGCGTCGACCTCCGAGGGACGCTCCTCAAGCCGAACATGGTCATCTCCGGAAAGGGCTGCGCAGAGCAGGCGACGGCCGAGCGAATTGCCGAGCTGACCATCGACTGCTTCCTCCGCCACGTGCCGGCGGCAGTTTCCGGGATCGTCTTCCTCTCCGGAGGTCAGTCGGAGGTCGAGGCGACCGAGAACCTGAACGCGATCAACCGGGTGGGCGGCCCGTGGCCGCTCTCGTTCTCGTACGGGCGGGCGCTGCAGGCTTCGGCACTCAAGGCGTGGGGCGGCGACAGCGCGAACGCGGGAGCGGCGCAGGCGGTGTTCGCGCATCGCGCGCGGATGAACTCGCTCGCCGTCGCTGGCGAATGGAACGCGGAGCTGGAGCAGCCCGTCGCCGTGTAGGGCGACGCGCCCGCGGAACACGCTCACGGAGGAGTAAGATGGTCAGACTGGCCCTGTCGCCAGAACCCCGGCCGAACCCCCGAAGGCCGTCGACGTGCATCTAGCGCGCGAGACGATGGAGCCTCGGCAAACAGAGTTCAAGTTGCAGGGCCAGCACTCTTGCCAGAGAACCTACGCCGCTCGAAGGGTTTAGCGTTTCGATTGCCGAAACGACTACGCCGGAATGGGATGGACCTCATGACCAGCTTGGCCGCGAAGATCCGCAAGTTGTTGGGGCTCGACAAGAAGCCGGTAGACGCTCCTAAGCACGGTGCCGGCGCGCCGTAGGGCGCTCGTTTCGCCGGGATAGGTAGCTGGTGGCGGGCGGCCGACGCCGCGTGCGGAACCATCCGCGCTCGCCAGAAGTGCGTGGCGAAACGAGCCGGGTTGACGATTGCTTCGCCGCAGCGGATTATTTCCAGCCGTGGAAGACAATGAGGTGATCGCCCAGGAGTTGAGCGGGCTCGGCGAGAAGGTCCGCGACCTCGCGAAGCGCCTGGCGGAGGTCGAGAGAGTGAACGCGCGGCTGGAAGACGCTGCACTGACCACGGCCCGTGCACTCCAAGAGATCTCAGGTCACTGGGACGCGGTGTATGAAGCTATGCGCCGCGAAGAGGTCGTCGACCAGGAAGAAGAGCTCGTCTAAGCGCGACGACCGCTGCTAGCCGTACCAGTCGCGCCCCACCGCCATGTCGGGGGGCGCAGACGGCGCCCGAGAATCGCAGCTACACTGCCTCCAGCGCGTTGGCCAGTCTTGAAGCCGCCGAGGCTTCGTACCTTGCTCTTCGGCTGTCGCACCGGGCCTGAGCGCAGCAGGGAGTTCGTTCGGACTCTCCTGCCCTGATCGGACAGAAGGAGCATCACATGCATGCGACCATTCGCCGTTACGACGGTGTGGACCAGACTCGCACGGCCGAGTTGACCCGCAAGGTCAACGAGAGCCTCGTACCGAAGCTGAACAAGCTCCCGGGGTTCGCGGGCTACTACCTTGTCGAGGCCGGCAACGGCGTCTTCAGCTCGCTCGGTCTCTTCGAGACTCCTGAGCAGGGCATGGAGTCGTCGAAGGTCGTCGCCACGTGGATCCGCGACGAGAAGCTCGAGACGTTGATCCCCAACGAGCCCAAGATCACGAGCGGTCAGGTCGTCGCTCAGAGCAACGGCGTCACGGTCGCGTAGCTCGACCGCACGCGTTCGACGAGAGAGGGCCCGGCTTGCCGGGCCCTCTCTCGTTTCGTCCCACCAAATCGAGCACTTCCTCGTGTCGGCGAGTACTTCCGCGCCGACGCGCGCTCTGCCAAGAAGCCGGTCTGGGAAGGAACGCCGGCAGCGCTGCAGGGTTCCAGGGCGCGAGTGACGATCTCAGTCGAATCGCTCCGCTGCCTCAGTCCTTCCGGCAGTGCCTGGAGCGCTGTTGTGGGCCAGCGTCGCTCTAGTTTGGCAGTTGGAGAAGCTCCCCGAACGCATGCTCTACTCGCTCGGGTGTCCGGTCGACATGCTCCGCTCAGGCGAACCCGTGCGCGTAGATCGAATCGGCCTGTGGTAAGGGGAGCTCGGAGTCTTACAGTGAGCGGGTGCGCACGCTCGGCCACGTCCCCGCGCTCGACGGACTCCGCGGAATCGCGCCTGCTCGTGCGCTCGCCGTTCACGCTGACGGCCTGATCCCCGGCGGTTGGTTTGGCGTCGATCTCTTCTTCGTGCTGAGCGGCTTCCTGATCACGTCGATTCTGATCGGGGAGTGGGGCGCCAAAGGGCGCATTTCTCTCTCCGACTTCTACCGCCGCCGCGGCCTCCGTCTCTTCCCCGCGCTCGCGCTCATGCTCGGCGTGTACGTCCTTCTCGGCGGAGACCGCTTGGCAGCCCTTTACGGAGCAACGTATTCGATGAACGTTGTGAGAGCGGCCGGCGTCGTAGTCCCGGATGGGATGGAGCATCTGTGGTCGCTCGCGGCCGAAGAGCAGTTCTACCTCGTGTGGCCGCCGATTCTCTACCTTGCGCTCCGGAGAGGCGTCACGCCGAAGATGCTGGCGACCGCTCTGCTGCTCGTGATCGTCGCGGCCATGACCTGGCGGGCCGTGCTCGCAAGTAGCGCGCCGCACTACCGCCTCGTGCTGGGGCCCGACACTCATGCCGACCCGATCCTCATCGGCTGTATCGCCGGTCTCGCATTTTCGTTCCGTTTCGTCTCGAGGGTGCCGTCCTGGCTGGCGAGCGCCGCGCTCGTTCCTGCGAGCGTTCTGGTCGCCTTCCTGGGTTACCGGCACTTCACCTCGGCGTACGGCCTGGCCACACCCGCCTTCGCCCTGGCCTGCGCCGTCGTCGTTCTAGCTTGCGTCCTGCACCGGAACTGGTGGTTCGGAAGGCTCGTGAACCGAGCGCCACTCCGCTACCTCGGCAGGATCAGCTACGGCGTCTATCTCTGGCACCTGCCGCTGTACTTCGCGCTCGGGTGGGAGGTCGGACTTCCGCTCGCACTTGCCATTTCCGCACTCTCCTATCGTTACGTCGAGCAGCCGTTCCTGCGCCGCAAGCGGCCGAGGGCGCACATTGCGCAGGCGCCAGTTCCGGTTGTGGCCACGTAACCACAGCCGCCCCCGCGAGAACCCTGTTTCCAGGGGGCTGCGCAGAGCGGACGACGGGGCTCGAACCCGCGACACCTGGCTTGGGAAGCCAGTGCTCTACCGACTGAGCTACGTCCGCGCGCCGCGGATTCTACCGCCGCCTCGCGCCGCTACTTCCACGCCGCGCGGAGCCGGTCGCGCGTCGCGAGCAGGTGCTCTGGGAGCACCTTCACGTCCGCGAGCACTGGCATGAAGTTCGTATCGCCCGACCAGCGCGGGACGACGTGGACGTGCACGTGGTCGAGGATGCCGGCCCCGGCGATCTGACCGAGATTCCATCCGAGGTTGAACCCGTCCGGGCCGTAGGTGCGGTCGAGCGCGTCCATGCCCGCAACCGAGAGCCGGTGCAGCTCGAGGGCCTCCGCGTCGGTCAGCTCCGCGAGCGAGCCCACGTGCCGGATCGGCGCGGCCATCAGGTGCCCTGACGAGTAGGGGAACTTGTTCAGGAGCACGAGCGCGTCCTCGCCGCGGTGGATGAGCATCGACGAATCCGCGGGCAGCTCTCCCGCGGCCTCCACGCAGAAGACACATCCGTCGAGCTCGTCCGCATGCTGCACGTACTCGAGCCGCCAGGGCGCCCAGAGAGGCTTCGTCATGCGGGGTTTCTACCACCCCCCTGGAACCGGGGTTGCGACGGGCGTGCAAAGCGCCGTAGACTCGCAGCACCATGATGAGCTACGCGCTCAAGCTGGCGGGAGTGGCGATCCTGCTCCTCTTCGCGGGTGTCGCGGCGATCGCGATCTTCGGCAACATCTGGGCCCAGGTGGGCATCGGCGCGGCGATCGTAGTCGTCTGCGGCGGTCTCCTCCTCTTCGCCTGGAGCGTCGACCGCAAGGACAAGGCGAAGCGCCAGGGCCTCGAAGACCTGCCTCCAGTCTAGGAGCTGTTGCACGGCGTACCATCGTCCGCGAGGGACATGTCTTCGCGACTCCGGACGACCCTCGCCGCCTCACTTGTCGCACTGGGAGCAGTTGCGGCCGGTGCGACCTCGACCCACGCCACCACTGGGAGCACGAAGACGGTGGAGCGGATCATCGATGGCGATACGCTCGTACTCCGTGGCGGCGCTCGCGTACGGCTTCTCCAGATCGATGCGCCGGAGGCGGGAGGGGAGTGCTACGCGGCCGCGTCGGCACGGGAGCTCGCTCGCCTCGCTCCTCCCGGTGCCGGCGTCGTCCTCGAGGCCGATCCACCGCTCGACCGGGTCGACCGCTACGGCCGGCTGCTCCGGTACATCCACACGAACCGCGTGAACGTGAACATCGAGCTGGTGCGTCGAGGCGCCGCCACCCCGTGGTTCTACGGCGGCGAGCGCGGCCGGTACGCGGGAGCGCTGCTCGGCGCGACGTCGGCGGCGCGGTCCGCGCGACGGGGAATGTGGGGCGCGTGCCGCGTCTCGTGGAACCCCTACGGGCCGGTCGAGACGCGACCTCGCTAGACCCTCACTCGTCCGAGGGACGTTCGGCACCGGAACCGGACCTTCGGCTCGGCGGTTCAGGACCTCAAGCGGGCGCCCGGCCGGGCCGATGAGGCTCAACTGTGAGCCGAAAGCCGACACGAGAGGGAGGCCGGCGATGACTGCGGCCCAGTTCGAGTTGATCGATGAGACCGAGGCCGAAGCGATCCTTCGCTGGCGATTCGACGAGCTCGTCCGCGCCGGCTACGACATCGGCTCGGCTCTCATGTTGGCCTCGCATGTCGAGGTCGACCTTCATCACGCTTCGGCGCTCTTGCGCCGGGGATGCCCATCCGAGACGGCAGCGCGGATCCTCCTCTGACGGCGGACACGGCCGGGCCCCCCGATGCGGCGGGAGGGGCCCGGCCGAGGCGCGCAGTCGGGTCGCCTCAGGGCGTTCGCGGCTACAGCCAGCGCTTCCAGCGCAGGATGCCGAGCATGGTGACGAGCGACCCGACCATCAACACGAGGATGCTCCAGAACATCCAGGGCGTCCCCTCGCCCGGGAAGAGCACGTTCATGCCGAAGATGCCCGTGATCACGAACAGCGGCAGCATCGTCGTCGAGATGATCGTCAGCACGCGGAGCACGTCGTTCTGCTGGTGCGAGATGACCGACTCGTTGGTCGACTCGAGGGCCTCGACGACCTCCTTGTAGTTGTCGAGGAGGTCCCAGACGCGTTCGGCGGAGTCGACGATGTCGTCGAAGTAGAGCTCGAGCTCCTCGGGCAGGAAGTTCTCGACCCGCCGCTCGAGTACGCGCAGAGTCGAGCGCTCGGGCTTGATGATCTTGCGGTAGGAGATGATCTCCTGTTTGACGTTCGAGATGTCGCGGACGACTTCTTGGGCCAGGCCCTCGAACATCTCGTCCTCGATCACGTCGAGCTTGTGCGCGATCTTGTCGAGGATCGGGAAGCAGTAGTCGAAGAGGTCGTCGAGGATCTCGTAGAGCAGCCGGCCCGACCCGCGCGCAAAGACCTGGTCTCGCAACCGCTCGTCGGTCTCGCAGCGGGCAAAGAGCCGCGTGACGGGAAGAAGCTCGAGGTTCGGGATCGTGACCACGTACTCGTGCCCGATGAACAGGTCGAGCTCGGCCGCGTTGAGCCGCTGGACGGCCTTGTCGTAGACGGGGAAGTGGAGGACGGCGAACAGGTACCCCTCGTCCTCGTAGTCGTCGACCTTCGGGCGCTGGCGCTTGGAGACGACGTCCTCGACGTCGAGGGGGTGCCAGCCGAAGCGCTCGGCGAGCGTCTGCGCCGTCCCGACGTTGGGCGCGACGACGTTGATCCAGGTGAGACCGCTAGCGGAGAGCTCGTGGACGACCGGAGCCGGGTACGCGACCACCTCGCCCGCGCTGCGGGCCGTGCGAGAGCGCCGGATGCGGGGCAGGCTCGGCACAGGTACTGAGGGGGTCGTCGGCGTTCCGGATCATGGTTTCGAGATTGTAGCCCCGGAGCCTTCCCATCAGGCGGACACAGGCGCGGCGACCGGCGTCCGGCGGGCCCGTGCCGGAAGTGCGCTCTCCACGACGAGTGCGAGCCCGCCGCCGAGCGCGCAGAGGGCCGCAGCGCCCAGCCAGACTCCGTTCGGCGACACTGCGAGGCCGAAGCCGCCGATCGCCGGGCCGAGGGCGAAGCCGACCTGCCAGGAGAGCGCCGACAGCGCCATGAACCGCCCGAGGAGTCGCGGCTCCGCGAGATCGGCGACGAGGGGCGCCTGGACGGCCCCGTGCAGGCACTGGCCGACCGCGAAGACGGCCATAGCGCCAATCAGGAGCCAGACCGCGGTCGCAGTCGAGGCCGAGCCCGCCAGCGGCACGATCGTCCATGCTCCCGCCCACAGCAGGCCGAGCAGCGCAAGCGTCGGCATCCTCCGTCGGCCTTGCGCAACCCGGGCGATCGGGAGCTGCGCGAGGACGATGACGACCGTGTTGACGAAGAAGAGAAGCCCGATCTGAGTCTCGCTGAGCCCTGCCTCGTTCTTCGCGTACACCGGGAGGACCTCGAACCCCGAGAAGCCCGCGAAGATGAAGAGGGCGTTGAGCCCGATCACGGCGACGAACGCACGGTGCCGCAGGACGTCGCGGTAGGAACCCGACGTCCCGGGCGGGTGCGCACCGCCGCCGAGCGCAGGGGAAGGCACGAGGACGAGCATCACGGCCGCGTAGGCGAGGAACGTCGCGGCGTCCAGGAGGAAGAGGATGGTGAACGTCCCGGGCGAGCTGGTCGTCGCGATCAGGCCACCGGCGAGCGCTCCGAGCCCGATTCCGAGGTTGATGACGACTCGCTGCATCGCGAACGCGGCAGGGCGCTGCCGGCTGGGGGTGAGCCCGACGATCAGAGTGGACTGGGAGGGCCAGAAGCCTCCGACGCCGATCCCGCTGATCGCGGCCACCAGGAATCCCTGCCACGCCACCTGCACGAGCGCGTAGGCCGCGTACCCGATCGTGAGGATGACGAGGGCGGTCGCGAGCATCCTCTTCCCGCCGAAGCGGTCGATCTGCGACCCGAAGACGGGCCCCGCGACCATGCTCACGACCGCGTGCGTCGCCACGATCAGCCCGACGACGCCGAGCCCGATCCCGCGCACGTTGTGCAGGTAGATGAAGAGGAACGGGAGGACGGCGCCGTTCCCGAAGGAGTTGACGAGCCCGCCTACCTGGAGCGTCGTGACCGAGCGCGGGAGCGGCGGGAAGTACGTCCGGAGGAGGCCGTGCACCGTGAGACACTAGCCGCCTATGCACGGCGACTTCCTCCTCGACCCCGAGGTCGCATACCTCAATCACGGGAGCTTCGGGGCGTGCCCGCGGGCCGTCTTCGAGGAGTACCAGCGCTTCCAGCTCGAGCTCGAGCGAGGGCCGACCGACTTCCTCACCCGGCGGCTCGCCGAATGGTTCTGGGACGGAGGGAGTCAGCCCGGGTTGCTCGCGGAGGCGCAGGAGGCACTGGCCGCCTTCGTCGGCGCGAGGGCGGACGACATCGTCTTCGTCCCGAACGCGACTTCGGGGCTGAATGCGGTCATTCGGTCGTTGCGTCTCGACACCGAGGACGAGGTGCTGACAACGGCGCACGAGTACGGGGCTGTCGTGCGGACCTGGGAGTTCGTCGGGGCGAACCTCGTCGTCTGCGAGCCGGACGAGCTCGTCGAGCGGATGGGGCCGCAGACCCGGGCGGTCTGTGTCTCGCACATCACGTCACCGACCGCGCTCGTCCTCCGGGTCGAGGACGTCTGCGAGGTCGCGCGGGAGGCAGGGGTTCTGTCGATCGTCGACGGCGCGCACGCTCCCGGGCACGTTCCGGTCGACCTCGAGTCTCTGGGTGCGGACGTCTATGCCGGCAACTGCCACAAGTGGCTCTGCGCTCCGAAGGGGGCCGGGTTCCTGTGGGCGCGCCCCGAGCACCAGGGCTGGATTGCGCCGCTCGTGATCAGCTGGGGGTACCACGAGGAGGCCGACTTCGCCGAGCGGCACGGCTGGCTGGGGACGAGGGATCCCGCGGCGTACCTCGCCGTCCCGAAGGCGATCGAGGTGCACGCGACCTTCGACCTCGCACGCATGCTCGCCCTTGCGGACGAGGCGGAACGGCGGCTCGCCGAGCTCGGCCTCGAGCGTGTGGCCGGAGTCCCTGCTCCGTTCATGAGGGCCGTGGAGCTTCCGGCAGGAGATGCCGCCGAGCTCTGGCGCCGGCTCTACGAGGAGTTCCGTGTCGAGGTGCCAGTGTTCGAGCGCGACGGGAGGAGGCTCCTGCGCCTCTCGATCGGCCCGTACAACGACGAGGACGATGTCGACCGCCTCGTGACGGCCCTACGGCAGCTGTTGTAGGGGGCCGCGCTTCCCCGGCCTGAGGGCGAGGCATGCCTCGCCCCTGCGG
>Ga0209751_10007387_pt1 | contig 10087 bp, 7 predicted proteins | sample RifCSP13_1_FD_184019 | JGI IMG/M metagenome (GOLD analysis project Ga0209751, IMG submission 184019) | Soil microbial communities from Rifle, Colorado - Rifle CSP2_sed 13_1 (SPAdes) (version 2) | ecosystem: Environmental > Terrestrial > Deep subsurface > Rock core/Sediment | place: Rifle...
AACCTGTGCTTTTCCAATGGCGAACTTGAGTTTGGTTTCGCTGAAACTAGATCCGTACAGTAGTTTGTGTCGAATCAGGCTCCAGTTCTTGGGTTCTTCCCAGTCATCCACGGATATGTCACCGATATCCTTAACCCTCTCATGCAAAGCAGTGCCAGGAATCGGATAGGGCAAAGTAAACGATAAGTAATCCAGCGGCAACCCAGACGCAAAACGCACCGTGTCTAAGACTGTGCCATCATTTTCGCCAGGATAGCCCACTATGAAAAAAGCTCCAACCTGCAACCCAGCCTCCTTAGCAGCACAAACAGCTCTTCGCGCTTGCGCAGTCGTTATTTGCTTGTTCATAACCGTCAAAATGTCATCGTTGCCAGATTCGATGCCGAAAAACACCCGGACGCAACCAGCACGTTTCATCTTCTCGGCAACTTCCGAATCCATGGTATCTACGCGTGACAGACACTCCCAGCCGATGTCAAGGCGCCTCTTAGCAAGCAAATCGCAAACCTCCATGAGATGCTCCCGGTTCAACGTGAAGCAATCATCGGCAAACCACACACGGCCATAGCCAAACTCTGCAATCTGCTCCACTTCATCCACAATGTTTGCAGGAGAACGAGTTCTGAAACTAGTGCCAAAAACTGGTCGACTGCAGAAATCGCAGCTGAAAGGGCAACCGCGAGAACTAATCAAAGGCGTACTCGTATATCCGAAACGCTTGAAATAATAGGCTTTGTACGCGTCGTTCTCAAACAGTTCTCGCGCCGGAAACGCAAGCGTATCCAAATCCACTGCAAAAGCTTTTGGCGCAGTAAATTTGACCCCGCCAGCATCCTTGAAAGCAATTCCCTTTACACCTGAAAATGGCGCACCCTTCGCGAAGCAATCAGCCACCTCAACAATCGTTTCTTCACCTTCGCCCACAGCAACAATGTCAAATACTTCAAGAAAATCAGATGGATCCAAAGTGGGCAAAGGTCCGCCAGCAACCAACAAGTCGCAAGAATCTTTCAGAAGACGTGCAAGTTGCAGCGAGGTTTTCTTCATCGAAAACATTGAGTAGATGCCTATGATTTGCGGCTTTGAACGCATAACCTCTGTCAGCGCTTCCTTGATAGTGTGGAAAGTGCAGTCCACCAATTGGACTTGCATGCCGCGCTTCTTTAGGGCAGAAGCAAGGTAGCCTAAGCCCAAAGGAGGAAACCTGAAAATCGAGTTATCCTTAACGGGCTGAAAAAACGGGTATATCAGGGTAACTTTCACCATAAGCATAGACCTCTGAGTAACATGTGCAAATTAGCGAAAAGTATTGACAGCAGAACAGAAGACACTGCAAAAGCTCCTTTTCGGCACTAGAAATTAATTGCTTAATTACTTAAAAACCTTACAGCATTCTCATAAGCTGAAGAAGAACTGGGATAACCGAAATCAACTTTTTAAGGATAGTTTCAACGACACCTAGAAACAGCTTATCTTTTTCCATAGTTTCGATGTTCCGATGAAGCTTTGCGAAGGCAAAATGCCTTTGACCAGCAAAACTTTATTATCCATTGTGAAAAATTACATTCGGTTGAAAAAAAGGTCATCTTGTCTGCTACCATAAGCTCTGGGTTGATTTGATGGCGAAACTGACCGATTTAGGATTCTCAGAGGGCGTAATCGTAGAAACCATTGTGTCCACCTACGATTCGGATGGACAACCAAACGCTGCGCCCATGGGCACAATAATGGAGAGTGCACAGCGGATCACAATCAAGCTTTATAATTCATCGTTAACCCTTCAGAATTTCCAATCAAACAGATGCGCTGTGATGAACGTAACTTCCAACATAGAGTTGTTTTATAGGACAGCTTTCAAAGAAATTTACCCCATAGGAAAACTTCCCCGGGAATGGTTTGAAAGAGCAGAAAGCGTTAACGCTCCGAAATTGAGCATGGCAGACGCGGTTATTGAAGTCTCTGTTGCAAGTATGGTGGCAATCGACGCGGAAAGAACCAAAGTTATGTGTGATGTGATACTAATTAGAGCCCCCAAAAACTTTCCGCAAGCATACTGTAGAGCATTTTCCAGCACTCTTGAAGCCATCATACATGCAACGCGAGTGAAGGTTTTTTTAGATGGCGACGAAAAACAGAAAGCCCAAGCCCTAAAGCTGCAGGAAACAATCGAAGATTGCCGCGAAGTTGTGAACCGTGTAGCTCCAAAAACGCGGTATAGTGAAATCATGGCAGAGATAGCGGGAATGATTGATTCATGGAGGAAAGCCCGAGTTGAAAGTATACGTTAAAACCCCCGCGCGACTCCACATGGGGTTAATCGATTTGAACGGCGATTTAGGAAGACTCTTCGGAGGATTAGGCTTAGGCATCAACCGCCCAAATGTCATCTTGGAAGCCCAGCAGTCCAAGCAATTAACTGTCAGCGGAGAAAAATCGGAACAAGTTAAGGCGCTAGCCAAACGTTTCCTCGAGACCTACCATATACAAGCCAACGTTAACATCTGCATCAAACAGGTAATCCCAGACCACGTGGGCTTAGGCTCAGGAACACAACTAGCTCTGGCAGTTGCCACGGCTCTCCAAAAACTATTCAGCATAGAAGCATCAACGCAGGAGCTTGCCGTCGCCATGGGCAGAGCACAAAGAACAGGAGTGGGCACAGCGATTTTTGAGCAAGGCGGATTTGTCGTGGATGGCGGAAAAGCCACGAAAAACGGAAAATTCCAGTCTAAATTTCCTCCGTTGATTTTCCGCAGTCCATTTCCAGCCGACTGGCGGTTTATAGTGGCAGTGCCTAGCGTTAACAAAGGATTATCCAACGATGAAGAAAAATCAGCGTTTAACCAACTGCAGCCGATGCCTGCTGAAACGGTGGGCAAAATATGCCGCTTAATAATCATGAAACTTCTTCCAGGACTGATGGAACATGATATCCGGAGCTTCGGAGAAGCGCTAAGCGAGATTCAGATGGCTGTGGGCGACAACTTCTCAAGTGTCCAAGCGGGGAGATACTCTAGTTCGATTTCGGCTGAAGGCATCGAGATCCTTCGGAAACTTGGAGCGTACGGTACCGGGCAAAGTTCGTGGGGGCCAGCAATCTACGGACTGTTCCAAGAGCAAGAAGCGAAAGGAGCGCAACAGAAGTTCCGCAAGTTCCTCCAGGATAGCGTTGGAGGACAAGTTTTCACTGCAAAAGCCAACAACAAAGGTGCTTGTATTAGACTTACCCAATGAGAGAGGCGGTTTGGTTGAAAGTGCTCTTAGTCACAGGTGTGCTTGCTGAAGATAGCGTGAAAGGCTACGCCAAAGAAAGCCATGTTGAAACAAAAATTCTTGTCCTAAAAGTGCCCGTAGCCGCGTTTTTATCCCCTGACTCTATTGCCAAGGCGCTTGAAAATGTGGCGCTGAAAGGCTTTGACATTGTTCTTGTTCCTGGATTAGTTCGAGGCGACACAAAAACCGTTTGGGATTCAACGGGTATTCCGACTTTTAAAGGTCCTATATATGCTGCCGACCTGCCAACAATTCTAGACTCGTTAGGCGAAGTCAAGCTTTCAACTGTTATGCCTGCGGACGAACTTCTCGCGGAAAGACTAAAGGATAAAGCTTTGGAAGAACTGCTCACGGTTGAGGAGAACCGTGATATTTTGCTGAGAAAGCGTGGCAGCATGTTGATTAGAGATTTAGCGATAGGCAGTCATTTTCCCATGCGGGTCATGGCTGAAATTGTTGATGCCGCGTTGATGCCGAGTGAAGAAGTGCAGAGACTGGCGCAGGAGTATGTGCGTCTTGGAGCCGACATCATCGACGTGGGTATGGTGTCAGGCGAATCCAGACCGGCAGATGCGAGCAGGCTTGTGGGAGCAGCTAAAAAAGTCGTAAACGTGCCCGTGAGCATAGATACGCTTGACCCAGTTGAGATTCAAGCGGCAGTTGGTGTTGGCGCGGACTTGGTGCTGAGCGGAGATGCGGGTAACCTCGAAGCCTTAGCGCCTTTTGCAAAAAATGTTGCAGTTGTGCTTATTCCGACGAATCAGCGTGAAGGATATTTCCCGAAAACTGCCGAAGAACGCGTGAGTTTCCTCGAAGAAATAATCCGAAAAGCCAGGAAACTGGGAATCACCAAGGTCATTGGCGATTTGATTCTGGAGCCAACGAACGTTTTGGAGTCGATGATGGCTTTCCATGAATTTGCAAAAAGAAATCCTGAAGTTCCATTATTCGTTGGGGTCTCAAATGTGACGGAACTGATGGACGCAGATTCCGTTGGCGTAAACGCCTTGCTGGCGCGCTTGTCGTCGGAAGTTGGCGCAAGCATTTTGCTGGCGACAGAGAAAAGCGACAAAGCCAAAGGAACTGTTAGGGAGGAAGTTGTTGCTTCGAAGATGATGTTTCTTGCCAAGAAACGCGGTTCGGTTCCCAAAGACCTAGGCTTGGACTTGCTTGTGCTGAAGGACAAGAGAAACCGAGAGGAACCCTACAACAAGGCAATAGAAACCATGGTGCCCGTGGTGGTTGCAGCCGAGAAGTCCAAAAGAACAGCGTTGGATGAGAAGGGGTCGTTCAGGATTGCCGTCGACAGGGCTGGAGAAGAAATAGTGGCGTTGCATTACGTTTCGGCGAAAACGGATAATCCGGATAAACTCATCAAAGGCAAGACTGCCGAAGGGTTACTCGCAAAGATTATGGAAATAGGTTTAATATCGAAAATTGACCATGCGGGCTACTTGGGAAGCGAACTGGCAAAAGCTGAAATAGCACTAAGAACAGGCAAAGAATACATCCAAGATACCCGTTTGTTCAAGTAACACTAATCCTTTCAAGCTCGAATTGTAACGGGCGGTTTCTGGTCCTGCTTTGAGTCTGTGAAAGCCTGCTTTTCTGGTCTAAGAAGAGACTTTTTGAGAGCTCTCACCAGTGGCGTGCCTACAACAACTGCCAAAATGATTAGTCCTAATCGCTCCCATGGATAGAGGAAGAAGACGATAGACCAAGTTATCGGAAATGAGGCAGTTAGAACTATGGGGGGTTGACCGAGAACAACGTAGATTTGGTTGCGCACGACTTCTGTTAGTATTCCGCCCGTAAGGTGCTGCATCATTGTTCCAACGAAAGCCAGAATGGAAATTCCTGCTGCAAGGAAAGTGGGTTTTAGCGTTTCTACCCATTGACCTGCTTTACGTCCTAAGGGTGAAAGAAGCACGATGAAAGCTGCTATGTGTAACCAAACGAACGGAAATGAAATACCGCCAACGCTGATGAAGATGCTTGTTAGCGGGTTAAGTAGGAAACCTACAAGCAATACGATGTTCAAAGCGACCACAATTAGCCACTTGCGTCTAACGAGGAGCCCCAATGCGACGGCGTTTACCAAAGCTGGAAGGAAGTCTAGACCAAGAAAAATTACGGGTTTTCCAAATCCCATCGCGACAAATGTCCCTATGACAACGCTGAAGCCTCCTGTAAATGGTCCCAGCAGGATGCCATATAGTGGGGCAAGGACATCTGATAGTGAAAACGAAGCTCCTTGAGCGCCAATCATAGGTACTGTAGGAACCAGTCTTAAGGCTGCGTATAGAGAAGAGAAAATGGCAATGAGGGCGATTACTTTTGTTCTGGCGTTAACCTTGTTTAGGTTGCTCAAACTCAAACCCCACGGGATTTTTTTTCATCGCTATGTAGTTTTTTACATTCGACTATTAAATGTTTCCATATCGTGAGTGAGCAACTCTGATCAAGTGTTTTTTCTGCGAGTATTTTGGGTGGAACGCAGTGTTTGTTTTCTGCGAATCGTTTTAAGGAGCCAGTTGATAAGGATAAGTCATGTCGCCAAAGATACTGCAAGTCTCCAACTTGGATGAGGCAGTTTCTGAGATAGGCAAAGTCAAAGCGAATCCCGTTGGAGTTCAAATCATGGCGCTTAAGGCTGTCCACCGGATAGTCAAGTTTGAAGATGTAGACCCGAAAACTGCAAACATAATCAAGCAGGAAATGCTTTCCCGCGGCGGAGACGTGGCAGTTTCTGAAAATGTTGCCAAGTTTGAAAAGACGAAAACAGACATCATAATTATGGGCACTCTATCACAGCACATACGGTTGATTAGAAAACTTAGGAAGCAACCATTCGGCGAGTGTGAAAAAATTGCCGACGACCTGCAAAAGCTCTTGTTCAAAGACTTTGACGTTGCTGCTTTGTGTGGTCGGTGAATTGAGACGGGTTCCTAAGAAGTGGTGTCTTCTGAATTTGACTTGATGCTGTTAAATTGAGCGCGATTTGTTTTTGAATGACTGTTCCTTCGAGTTTTCCAGCAAAATTGGAGCGAAAAACTGCTTTGTTTTGTCACTATGAGCTTTTTTCAAACGATTTCCTAATTAGCTGTCATTAACGCGTGGGCTTTGGCAAATCTTAAATACAAAATGAAGACATAGTTAGAACCCCGAGGTTAAACTCGTGGCGAAGAAACCAGCTAAGAAAGAAGAGAAAAAACCAGCAAAGAAAAAGTAATCTGAACATTACCAACCACATTTACCTCTCATTTTTTTCTTTTTCCAGATAGAAGCAGATTTCATCGCAAAGAAACAAGGTGCCAAGAGCTACTGCGGTTGGATGCACAACAAATCTTTTATATATTAACGCTCAACTTCTCTAGTAAGAGTTGTGGTTTGTTATGTCAGCCAAAGTGACACCAGAGTATGTTAGCCTTTTAAACCAAGCAGTTTCACGAGAAATCCAAGTATCCATCCAGTACATGTTGCAGCATGCGAAGATGGAGAAGCTCATCCGCAAAGTCATCCCAGAAAACATCTTGTTAGATAAGACAACGTATGATGCGGTTGGGAAGTTCCTCCGCGAATTCGCCATAGTTGAAATGAAACATGCTGCAGCGATTATGGAGCGGATTTACTATCTTGGCGGATCCGCCACCACCAAAGCGGACAAGCCAAGCATCGGCAATAGTTTAAGCGCGTTTGCAAAGAATGGCGTGAAAGCTGAGGAAGAAGCGCTTGTGCTGTACCGAAAAATCATCGATGCCGCTGGAAAAATGGAGGATTGGGAAACCCGCGAAATGTTCGAGAAAATCTACGGTGAAGAGGAGCAGCATCTATTTAAGTTCCAAGAATACGTTGGCATCAAAGATGAGCCAGAAGGACCTGAGGGTGTTCCACTTTCCGAGTGGCGAAAGATATTCACCGAAGACTACTTCACGTTATTGAACAAGGCTGTAGCCGCGGAAATTTCAGCGATACTCCAGTACACGAACCAACATGAAAAAGCCAGTTTGCTCGCTTTGCGAAAGAAGAATACGGCGCTTGAAGTAGTCCGCGAAAACAACAAAGCCAAAGTCGTTAGCGAACTGCTGAAACCCATATTCATGGCGGAGATGGATCATTTGGAAAAGATAAGCGAACGAATCTATCTGTTGGAAGGTGAAGTCACATTTATTCCTGATCCGCTTCCGCAAGTGGGCGAAACTGCTGATGACTTCTTGAAGCTGGACCATGAAGCTGAAAACTATGCGTTGGTACTTTACAGGAAAATCATCAGCGAAGCCATGAAACGTGGTGACAACAAAACACGTCGCATGTTCGAAGAAATCGTAAGCCAAGAAGAAGACCACTACTGGACTTTCGACGATTTCCTGAAATAATTTTTCTTTTTCTTTCTTTTCTTGTATGCAGCTTTTTTCTCGAGTACTGATGTGCTCGGAGCAAATACAGTCCTCTTTTAGATTCTCTGCAAATGAAGAGAGAACCACGCGTTGCCTGTTTCTGTTTTCGCTGAGGACCATGGAAACAGCGTGAACTATTGTCCTTAAGTTCATACGCCACTAAGCCAATCTATACGGGAACCAAATCGCAATACCAGAAGCGATTGTCTCTGAGAACCACTTCCCCTTTCGTAAAATGTACAGGTTTGCTGAATATTGGTCCATCGTAGACGAAAGAGTGGAATTCGCCGTTCTCGCCGCATGGGTCAACATCCACGGGCAAGTCAGCTAAGAATTGCTTGTTGTATTCTCTTCCCGAAAACTCTTCGCCAAGCGCTTTCGAGTCAGTGACGGTGATTACGGCTTTGAACCCGAGGTCAATGAAATTGCAGGCGAGTTCACGTGAATCCTTCCCCCACAATGGGTAGATGCCGTGCATACCTATTTTCGTCAGTAACTCGTCGCGGTACCTCTTCACGTCTGCGAGGAATATGTCGCCGAAGACAACTGAGAGGACTCCTCGGTTTCTGTGACTCCTCAGAATTGTCAATAGCTCCTTCTCGTAGTCTTTGTCAGCTGCACCTTTCGGAAGAAGCATCTTTTCCAAAGACAAACCGAGCGCTTCAGCCTGCTGCTCAAGCAGCACAGTGCGCACGCCGTGGATGCTGATTCGGTCGTATTCCTGCGTCACCGTAGTGAGCAGCTCCAACACCTCCATGCCAGATTTCAAAACCTCGTAAAGCGCCAACGCACTGTCCTTTCCACCACTCCATCCGACAACGACTTTTTCCTTCATAGCATAATCCTCGACACAATGCGTACGAAATACAGCATTCAAAGACTGCTATTAGGCTTTCGAGACAAAAAAATGAACGTCCGTGTTTTCCCAATTTCATAATTAGCATAACCCCCAACAGTCCCGAACTACAACATCAAGCATTTTGTGGCGGGCCCGCTGGTATTCGCCAATCCTGAGGCGAATTTATCCTGTTGCCGCTTGTTGGATCAACTGTTTTAACTGGTTGCTTAGCACTGTGAGTTGATGGTTTTCAAGGTCCGTCTGGTTACTGTAGATGGTTGCACCTTCAGCTAGTGCCTCTCTGGTCAGGAGTTGGTCTGGGTTCATTCCTAAAGCTCGTATCATTTCCTTTACCGTTTCGAGTTTGTTGATTTGAGTTTTCGGTCGTATTGCTAGCCCGGATGCTGCGTAGACGTTGCGTAGTTTGTCTATTCCCAAGCTTTGGATATCATGGTAGGTGTCAACTGTGTGCCCCATCATATAGTCAACATAGTCAGCTTGGACGCCTAAAGCGAGCATCTGTGTCTTGAAGTATTTTCTTAGGCTGTGAACTCTTAGGTCGTACATGCGTCCTTTCGGCTGTTTAATGAGTCCTGCTTTGAGGTAGAGGTCGTGGACAAGTTTGCGTATTTGCTTTGAACCTATGCTTCTTGGCGAGCGCGTGGTTTCATCTCGAAACAGCGGGGATTCATCGGCTAAGGTTTCAGGCGGAATTCTCCTTGTGCCCTTCTTCCTTTGCTCTATGTACAGCTTTAGGAATTGAACGGCTTCGGCGCCTAGGAAAGTGTCGTAGTCATGGTATTTGCCTTTGGTAATTTCAGCTTCTACATGCACATGGATGGGGATTCGGTTGCTTTCTAGGTCTTCTCGCACATGTCGGTACTTGAGTTTTGAGAGGGTTTCTTCTCGGAAAGCGCCAAGTGATAGCATGCATATTATGGCTTTTTCTCGCAGGTTAGCTATGTCAAGCAATTTTGATAGTTCTTCGGGTTTGGGCGCTCTGTCTTTGTAGGTAACTCGTCTGCTTAAGGGTTCGGACAGCTCTATTTTGGCTCCATTTACTCGGTAGAAGGTTCTTATGTGTTTGGCGCAGCAGTGGACTCTTCCCGGTGATAAGCCTTCGTCTTGCAGTTGGGCTATGTATTCGTCGAGGTATCCTTGGTGGTTTTGGATTCTTTGAGGGTCAGGGATGTTTCCAACAGGCTTTAAGTCTTGGATTATCAGGTCGGGGCTGTATCCAAGCCATGTTGAATATCTTTGGACGGTTGCAGTGTAGACAAGGCAGCTGTGAATTGAGGCTGAACAGTGCCGCAGGAAATGCCGTGCCATCTTTATTATGGTTTGATTGTCGAAGACGAATGTGAGAAGTGCTGGTCGTTCGCTTAGGAAAGAGCTTAGGATGTAGGCGATTAAGCCTTTTTCTTTGGCAGCTAAGACTTTATTGAGGCTTAAGGTGACTGGTTGCTTAAGGGGCCAGCCTCTTAAGCTATGGTCGATTGTGACCGTGTCGCCTTGGATGTTTATTGGCAGGTTTAGGGTTTTTAGTTCTTCAACAGTAAGCTGCGGTGTTCTGGTTATG